>VFSW01003327.1_pt1 | contig 24138 bp, 23 predicted proteins | sample 5358111 | NCBI WGS metagenome assembly VFSW01 (sample SAMN11554181, study PRJNA540505) | mine drainage metagenome | isolation source: sediment from site ElyBrook_90M | place: USA: Ely Copper Mine, Vershire, VT | collected 2017
GCTTTCTCGAAGCCGCGAAGGCGCAGGGCTTTGTGCCGCAGGGGGCGCGGGCGCTGCTGGCGGGGGCAGGCGGCGCGGGCTCGGCCATTGCCTTCGCGCTGATCGAGGCGGGCGTCGCCGAACTCGCCCTCCACGATGCCGATGCGACGCGCCGGGATGCGCTCATCGGTCGGCTCGCCGCGCAAGGCAAAGGGCGCGTCAGCATCGGTTCGGATGATCCCACCGGCTTTGATCTTGTCGCCAATGCCACGCCAGCGGGCATGCCGGGCTTCGCGCCACTGCCCTTTGCCGTCAAGTGTCTGACACCTGCCATGTTCGTTGCCTGCGTCGTCACGGCACCAGAGGTGACACCGCTGATCGCTGCCGCGCGCCAAATCGGGTGCCGCACGTCGACCGGTTCGGCCATGTATCTGGCGCTTCAGGAACTGCTGGTGGATTTTCTGCTGCACCAGCGGGGAGTTGGCGCATGATCACCCCACTGCATGGCCTCGCGCCGGACGCGGCCTTTGACGTGATTGTCATAGGTTCGGGAGCGGCGGGCCTGTCGGCGGCGCTGTTTGCGTCCATCGCTGGCCAAAAGCCGCTGCTGATCGAGCGCACGGGGCTGATTGGCGGCACATCGGCATTGTCGGCGGCAACGACCTGGATTCCCAATTCCCGCCATGCCGCCTCGGTGCCAGGTGAGGACAGTCCGCAAAAGGCGCTGCAATTTCTCGATGCGGCAGTGGGCAACCGCGCCCCCGCCGATCTGCGCCGCGCTTTCATTGCCAGCGGCCCCAAGGCCATTGACGTGCTGGAAGATCATTCAGAGGTGCATTTTCGCGCCTATGCCACGCACCCGGATTATGAGCAGCAATATGAAGGCGCAACCTTGCGCGGGCGGGCGCTGGAGCCTGTGCCCTTCGATGGCCGGGTGCTTGGCGCGGCGCTGAACGCCATTCGCCCGCCGATCCCGGAATTCACGATTTTTGGCGGCATGATGGTGGATCGCACCGACATTAGCCATTTGCTGAATTTGCGCCACTCGGCCAAGTCCGTCCGCCATGCCGCGCGGATTCTTGGTCATTATGGCCGCGACCGCATCGCCGGGCGGCGTGGCACGCGGCTGGTGATGGGCAATGCTCTGGTGGGGCGCCTGCTGGCCTCGCTGATAGGGCGCAAGGTGCCGGTGCTGCTCGAAACCGAAGTCACCAGTTTCATCACGGAAAACGGGGCGGTCAGGGGCCTTGTCGCCGAGCAGGGCGGCGTCACCCGGCATCTGCGTGCCAGCGCTGTGGTGCTGGCGGCGGGCGGGTTCAACCGCAACGCTCAGCGTCGGGCGCAGATGTTGCCATCCCCCATGCCGGAACTGAGCCCCGCCGCACCCGGCCACACCGGCGCCTTGCAGGAGATGGCGCTGCTTCTGGGCGCGCGCTTTGGCGAGGGCGGTCTCGACAATGCCTTCTGGGCACCGGTATCGACACGTCAGCGGCCCGATGGCTCAACCGCCGTCTTCCCGCATTTCGTGCTCGACCGCTCCAAGCCCGGCACGCTCTGCGTTGACCAGACCGGGCGGAGGTTCGTCAACGAATCGGTCTCCTATCATCGCTTTGCCCGCGCCATGTTCGAGGCCAACGCATCGCGACCCACCATCCCCTGCTTCATCATCACCGACGCGAAAGGCCTGAAAAAATACGGCCTTGGCATGGCCCGCATGGGCACCCGCGATTTTGCGCCCTTTATCAAGGATGGCTATCTCATCGAGGCGCAGAGCCTCGCCGCGCTGGCCGTGAAGCTGGGCATGGAGCCCGCCGTGCTGGAGGCGACCGTTGCCCGCATGAATGGCTTTGCCGCGACCGGCATTGATCTGGAATTTGCACGCGGCTCGACGCCCTATCAAACCGCCAACGGCGATGCGGCGCACGGCCCCAACCCGACGCTGGGGCCGCTCACTTTTGCGCCCTTTTATGCCGTGCGGCTCTGGCCGGGCGATATTGGCGCGGCCACCGGGCTGGTTACCGATGTTGATGCGCGTGTGCTGAAGGCCGACAACAGCCCAATTGATGGGCTTTATGCCTGCGGGAACGAGGCGCAGTCGATCATGGGCGGCGTCTATCCCGGGCCCGGCATCACCATTGGCCCCGCCATCACTTTTGCCTATCGCGCCGTGGAGCACATGACCCGGCGCCCCAACCAGGATTGAACCGCCATGCCGCGCAAATTCTCGCTGGCCTATCTCACCACAGCGCCGATGCTGCCGCCGGAGGTTCTGGAACTGGCCGCCGGGCTTGGTTACGATGCCGTCGGCCTGAGGGCGCTGCCGGCCGTGCCGGGCGGCAACGACACTTCGCCCTTGATCACCGACAAGGCGCTGCTGCGCGAGACCAGAAGGGCACTGCAAGCAACCGGCATTCCGGTTTTTGACATGGAAATCGTCCGGCTCAATGCGGCCTTCACGGTTGCCGAATTTGCACCATTTCTGGACGTCTGCGGCGCATTGGGAGCCAAAGCCATTCTGGTGGCGGGCGATGACCCCGATGAGGCTCGGCTGACACAATCTTTTGCCGCCTTTTGCGCTGCCGCACGGCCTTATGGCCTCACGGCGGATCTGGAACCGATGCCCTGGACCAAAATCCCCAATGTGGCGACGGCCCTGCGCATCCTTGAGGCGGCCGGTGCCGGGAATGGCGGCCTGCTGGTCGATGCGCTGCACACTGCGCGCTCCTCCACCACGCTGGCGGATGTCCGCGCCATCCCCCGCGCCCGCATCAATTATATCCAGCTTTGCGATGCTCCGGCGGAAATCCCCACCACGCTGGAGGGCCTGCTGCACACCGCCCGCGCCGAACGCCTGTTGCCGGGCGACGGTGGCCTGCCGCTGCAAGCCCTGCTCGAAGCTTTGCCGGCCGACGTGCCGGTAAGCCTCGAAATACCCAACGATGTGATGCGCGCCAATATTGGCACAATGGCCTGGGCCGCGCAGGCGCTGGCCAAAGCCAGGGCAACAACCGAGCTGCTTGATGGGCGGCCGCACTGATGCACCCGGCGGCGCAGACGCTGATCACGTTGATCGAGGATGGCGGCACGGTGGCTTTTGCCATCAGTGGCGCGCTGGCGGCGATGCGGCGCAAGCTGGATTTGTTTGGCGTGCTGGTGCTGGCTGCCGTCACAGCGGTTTCGGGCGGCATCATCCGCGATGTTCTGCTGGGCTCGATTCCGCCCGATGCCATCAAATCCTGGGACAGCATCGCCATTGCGCTCGGCGCGGGGTTATTGACGCTGATTTTTCCGTCGTTGATGGCGCGCTTGCGCTATCCGGTGCGGGTGTTTGATGCGGCGGGCCTCGGCATTTTTGCAGCGATCGGTGCGCAAAAGGCGCTGGCCTTTGGCATCAACTGGCCAATGGCGGCGGCGCTCGGCATGATCACCGGCATTGGCGGTGGCATGTTGCGCGATATTCTTTCTGCGGAAGTGCCGATGGTGCTGCGTGCCGAAATCTATGCGTTGGCGGCACTGCTCGCGGCCAGCGTCGCTGTGGCGGCTCAGGTCGTCGGCATCGCCCCGCTGCCCGGCCTGGCGCTGGCCGCCAGCCTCGGATTTGCGCTGCGAATGCTGGCGCTCTATCGCAACTGGAGCCTGCCGCCGCGCCATCCGGGGGCATGATGCGCCCGCCAAACGCTGCGGGCTTGAGCGCGCCGCTGGCTGCGGCTATCAAGACGCCCGAGGGGGTGGCATATGGCAATGATCTATAAAATTGTTGACGCGGATTTGTGGCGTCACGCGCTGGCATCGGGCGCTTTGGCAGGCGCGCCGGTTGATCTTGCCGACGGCTTCATCCATTTTTCCAGTGCCGATCAGGTTGAGGAAACCGCAAGACGCCATTTTGCCGGTAAGGATAACCTGGTTCTGCTCGCGGTCGTGGCGGAGGAACTCGGCTCAGGCCTGAAATACGAGATTTCGCGCGGCGGCGCGCTGTTTCCGCATCTTTATGGCACCCTTGCGGTGTCAAAGGTCAGCCATGCGCGGCCCTTGCCCCAAACCGCCGGGGGCGGCCATGATTTCACGGGGCTGCTGTCATGATGCGGCTGGCGAGCGCCGCGCTGCTGGCCCTGGAGCCTGAACAGGCGCACCAAATGACATTGCGGGCGCTGAAACTGTTGCCCTGGCAGCCGCCGAGGCCGGATGATGCGCGCCTGGAGGTCAAGGCCTTCGGGCTGACGTTTCCCAATCCGGTCGGCATGGCAGCGGGCTTTGACAAAAACGCCGAGGTGCATAACGCACTGTTGCGGCTGGGCTTTGGCTTCACGGAAATCGGCACGGTGACACCGCTCGCTCAGGACGGCAATCCGCGCCCGCGCGTGTTTCGCCTGCCCACCGCAGGCGCGGTGATCAACCGCCTCGGCTTCAATGGCGCGGGCCATGCTGCAACGCTGGCGCGGCTCAAGGCTTCGCCGCCGCGCGGCCTTGTGGGCGTCAACATCGGGGCCAACAAGCTCAGCACGGATCGCCTCGCCGATTATGTCATGGGGCTGAAAGCCTTTGCCGCGGTGGCCAGCTATGTCACCGTCAACGTTTCCTCGCCCAACACGCCGGGCCTGCGCGATTTGCAGGGCGAAGCCGCGCTTGATGAACTGCTCGCCCGCCTTCAGGAAACCCGCGCCGCCTTGTCGGTGCGCCCGCCGCTGTTGCTTAAAATCGCGCCCGATCTGACGCTCAAGGCGCTGGATGCCATCGTCGAGCTGGCGCTGAAGCACGGCCTTGACGGCATGATCGTGTCCAACACCACCATCGCGCGCCCGGAGTCCGTGCAACATCTGCCCCATGTTGGCGAGACCGGGGGCCTGTCAGGTCGTCCGCTGATGGCCCCCTCGACGCGGATGCTGGCGGAAACTTATCAGCGGGTCGGACGCCGCATGACGCTGGTTGGCGTCGGCGGCATCGATTCGGGTGCTTCGGCCTATGCCAAAATCTGCGCCGGGGCCGATCTGGTGCAGCTTTATACCGGGCTGATCTATCAGGGCCCGGGGCTCGTGGGCGCGATAAAGCGGGATCTGGTGGTGCTGATGCAACGCGATGGCTTCAGCCACATTTCGCAAGCGGTTGGCAGCAAGGCGGCGGCATGGCGGGGGTGAAAGGCGCGTCTGACGAAATGATCGCGCTAAAATTATGCAAAATACACATCCGCCTCACCCCGGCCCCTGCACATACATGGCTTCTCGCCATCGCACCGTTTGCGGCCTGTCCGTCGCGGTGTTAAGGGACGGGCCTTCAAAAGCCGCAAGGAAGCAAATATGTCGGTGGATCAGGCGACCGTGCGTCGCATCGCGCAATTGGCGCGTCTGTCTTTGAGCGAGGCGGATGTTGCACCCCTCCAGGGCGAACTCAACGCCATCCTCAAATTTGTCGAGGCTTTGGAGGGCGTCGATGTCGAAGGCGTCGAGCCCATGACCTCGGTGATGCCGATGAAGCTGCGGCTGCGCGCCGATATCGTCAACGATGGCGAAAACGTTAGCGCCGTGACGATAAATGCACCCATGAGCGAGGATGGGTTTTTTCTGGTGCCGAAAGTGGTGGAATAAACAATGGCCAAGCTCGATCTCAACAACCTGACGCTGGCAGGCGCGCGCGACGCACTGCGCGCCAAGGAATATTCGGCGCTCGAACTCACTGACGCGCATCTTGAGGCGATGGAAAAAGCCCGCGCCCTCAATGCTTTCATTGTCGAGACGCCCGACCATGCCCGTGCCATGGCGAAATCATCGGATGAACGGCTGGCGAAGGGCGCAGCAGGGCCGCTGGAGGGCATTCCGCTCGGCATCAAGGATCTTTATTGCACCAGGGGTGTCGCCACCTCGGCGGGCAGCCACATCCTCAAGGACTTTGTGCCGCAGTATGAATCCACCGTGTCGAGCCAGCTCTGGCGCGATGGTGCGGTAATGCTCGGCAAGCTCAACCTTGATGAATTTGCCATGGGCTCATCCAACGAGACATCTTATTATGGGCCGGTAACCTCGCCATGGCGCAAGAAGGGCTCCAATGTGGCACTGGTGCCCGGCGGCTCCTCGGGCGGCTCGGCGGCGGCGGTGGCGGCACAGCTCTGCCTCGGCGCGACAGCAACTGACACCGGCGGCTCCATCCGCCAGCCCGCCGCGTTCACCGGTACAGTTGGCATCAAGCCGACCTATGGGCGCTGTTCGCGCTGGGGCATTGTCGCCTTCGCCTCCTCGCTCGATCAGGCCGGCCCTATCGCCCGCAATGTCCGCGATGCTGCCATTTTGATGCGCTCCATGGCCGGGTTTGATCCGAAAGATTCCACCAGCGTCGACTGCCCGGTGCCCGATTACGAGGCAGCGGTGGGACACTCGATCAAGGGCAAGACCATCGGCATTCCCAAAGAATATCGGCTTGACGGCATGTCGCCGGAAATCGAGGCCCTGTGGCAACAGGGCATCGCCTGGCTGCGCGCGGCGGGCGCGAAGATTATCGAACTTTCGCTGCCCCACACCGCGCACGCTTTGCCGGCCTATTACATTGTTGCGCCCGCCGAGGCCTCTTCCAATCTCGCGCGCTATGATGGCGTGCGTTACGGCCTGCGCGAGCAGGGCCGCGATATCACCGAAATGTATGAGAAAACCCGCGCGGCAGGTTTTGGCAAGGAAGTGCGCCGCCGCATCATGATCGGCACCTATGTGCTCTCTGCGGGCTATTATGACGCCTATTATCTGCGCGCCCAGAAAATCCGCACCCTGATCAAGCGCGATTTCGAGCAGGCGTTTGCGGCGGGGGTCGATGCCATCCTGACGCCTGCCACGCCCTCGGCCGCCTTTGGCATTGGCGAAAAGGGTTCAGGGGATCCGATTGAAATGTATCTCAATGACGTTTTCACCGTCACGGTCAACATGGCGGGCCTGCCCGGTCTCGCCGTGCCCGCCGGCCTTTCAGCCGAAGGCCTGCCGCTCGGCCTGCAGTTGATCGGGCGGCCCTTCGAGGAAGAAACACTGTTTGCTTTGGGCAAAGTGATCGAGGACGCCGCACCCAAGGTGGTCTTGCCGGAAGCCTGGTGGGGCTAGGGCACCCTACTGCCCCGGCTTGCCGCTATAATGAGTGGCAAGATAGACGTTGAGCGTGATCGCCGCCGCGCCATTGTGCGTGATGTAAATGGGTGCAAGCGGTGTCAGGGCACTGAAGTCCTGCCCAAAGCGGGCTTGCGCCGCCGCGGTCGGCAGGTTGGGCGCGACAAGCAGGGCATCCTGGCCCCTGAAGGCGGCTGGCGGGTGAAGAATGCCGTAGCCGTGCGGCTCCGGCCCTATGACCGTCACCGGCAGATGGCCCCCCAACGCATAGTCGATCTTGCCGGCATCCATCCACCGCGTCGCGGCGATGAAGCGCCCCGGCGTCTCGAGCTTGCGCGCCGCCAGGGCCGACGCAAGATCTGTCCAGTCCAGGGCCTCGATGAACGGATAATGCGTTCCGGCCAGCAGGCTGAACGGCAGCCAGGGCAAAGCGATGGCCGCCACGACGATCAGCGCCCAGAACCCGCCCGCAAGGCCAAGGATGCGCCGGGTAAAAAGGCTCCCTTGGGCCAGTCGCTGTGCGATCTCACGGCCAAGGATAGGGAACAGCAAAAGATAACCGGGAGCCGCCCAGTGCGGGAATACCCGCTGGGCTGACCACAAGGCCACGACGGTAAACACCAGGATCGGCCCGGCGGAAAGGCAGATCAGCAGCCATTCGGCGTCATTTTGCGGGCCGCGCCGCAGTCCGCGCAGAAATATCAGCACCAGTGGCAGGAAGTTCCAGGGCCCGAGCCACAAGGCCTGCCCGCCGAGCAGGATCAAAAACGCCTTGATATTGAGATGCGCGCCCCCGGCGCGTCCACCCTGAAACCGGAAGGACGCGAAGGCGTGCTGGCTGTTCCAGATCAGCACCGGCGCAAACATCACCAGAGCCAGCAGGGCCGCAAGCCACGGCCAGGGCGTGGCGAGCCAGCGGCGCTGCGGCCTGGTCGTCAGCACGAATATCCCGGCCCCTGCCATGACCAGAAAGCCATGATATTTCGAAAGGATCGCCAGACCGCCGCAAACCCCTGCCGCCAGCCACCACCATCGCGCCTGCGCTGGTGGGGCAAAACTCGCGCCAGCAAGGCACATCGCCGCGCCCAGCAGCGCCGCAAGCAGCGGCCCGTCGGGCAAAACCCAACTCGCATCGGTCATGCCTAGCACGGGGGCGAGATTGAGTGTCGCCGCCGCCCAGAACCCGGCGCTGGCACCATAGAGCCGCCGCGTCAGGGCGAACATCAGCCATGTGGTCAGTGCAAACAACAGCACAAACGGCAGCCGGACGGTAAAATCACGCTCGCCACCCGCCAGATGCGCGCCAGCAAACGACATCCACCACGAGATCGGCGGATGGTCGAAATAGCTCAGTTGCGGCACCCGCGCTGTCGCGACCGCATAGGATTCGTCCATCCCCAGTCCGAGCGAAGCGGCAAACGCCAGCCGGATCAGCAACGTAGCCAAAATCAGCACGCCCACCGCGCGCTCGGGTTGGCGCAACGACAGGGGAAAAGACTGTTCAGACATTGGCGGCTTCAAAGAAATGAGGCATAAGCGCTGCGGCGAGCACGACGCATCAAGGCCATACTTCAGGCAAGCCATAGCGACCCGCCGCGCAAGGTTCAAGAGGCGAGGTTCATGGCGGAGATTTCAAGGACGCATCAACAACTTGATGAGGCTGCATCCGCCGCCTTTCAGCCGGGAACATGCCCTGAATTGTCGGTTGTCGTGCCGACCTTCAACGAGCGCGCCAATCTGAAGGAATTGATCCGGCGGGTTGATGCCGCCCTTGCGGGCATCCACTGGGAGATGATTGTCGTCGATGATGACAGCCCCGACCACACCGCTGACCTCGCCAAGGACATCGGGCGGACGGATGCTCGCATTCGCTGCCTGCGGCGCGTCAACCGGCGCGGTCTTGCCGGGGCCTGCATCGAGGGCATGCTGGCCTCCAGCGCGCCCTTCGTCGCCGTGATGGACGGCGATTTGCAGCATGACGAGACGATTTTGCCAAATATGCTCATCAAGGCCCGCGAGGGGATGGATCTGGTGATTGGCAGCCGCCACGTCGAGGGCGGTTCGTCGGGCGGCGGGTTTTCAGCGCGGCGCGATCACATGAGCCAGATGGCGACGAAATTTGCCGGCCGGGTTCTGCATGCAGAGGTGACGGATTTGATGAGCGGTTTCTTTCTGCTGAAACGCGCCGTCGTCGAAAAGGCAGCGCCCGCCCTGACGCCGTCGGGCTTCAAAATTCTGGTCGACATCATCGCCGTATCGCCGCCCCTCGCGATGGCCGAGGTCGGCTATGTGTTCCGCGAGCGCGTCGCCGGGCAGTCGAAATTCGATCTCAAGATCGGTTTCGAGTTTCTCGGGCTTCTGGCCCATCGCGCCAGCAACGGCTATATCCCGGTGCGCTTTGTGTTTTTTGCCCTCACCGGGGCCAGCGGCGTCCTGATTTATCTGGCAACGCTCAAGGCTGCGCTTCTGGCCGGAGCAGGCTTTTCCCTCGGCAATGGTGCGGCCATTGTCATCGCCATGACCAGCAATTTCTTTGTCAACAACGCCTTCACTTATGCCGACGCGAAACTGCGCAACCTCGGCCCGCTGCTCCGCGGCCTGCTGTTCTTTTACGTGGTCTGCGCCTTTGGTTCGCTGGTGAATTTCGGCATAGGCGGCTGGTTTTACGCCCACCACCAAACTTGGTGGATCGCCGGCCTCGCCGGCCTGATCATGGGGTCAGTATGGAACTACACTTTGAGCGCCATCTTCGTCTGGCGGCATGATTGAGGGGGCGGGTCGTTCGGCCCGCACGCGAAGCGGGCCTCAGCCGCAATGGTAGCCTGACTCTCGCAACCCTGCCTGGTGTCATCAAAGCGCGGGGCTTGCATAAATCCCCCTCCTGCAATTCCCCCTCTCCCGCCTTGACCTCCACCCGAATTCAGCGTTCACTTCGCTGTCGCACCGCTTCCAGGGAGCCCCCGTCATGAGCCAACCTGCTGCCCTCGTCATCGGTGCTGGCGATGCTACCGGCGGGGCTGTGGCGCGGGCGTTTGCGCGCGAGGGGTTGACGGCCTGCGTCACCCGCCGTCCCCGCCATGGGGCGGCGCTGGAGGCTTTGGCGCGCTCGATCCGCGACGAGGGCCACCGGGCGCAGGCCTTCCCTGCCGATGCGCGCGACGAGGCGGAGGTGGTGGCGCTGGTTGAGCGTGTCGAGCGTGACATCGGCCCGCTTGAAGTCGCGGTGTTCAATATTGGCGCGAATGTGCGCTTTCCGGTCACAGAGACCACGGCGCAGGTCTATCGCAAGGTCTGGGAGATGGCGTGTTTTGCCGGCTTTCTCGCCGGGCGCGAGGTTGCCCAACGCATGGCGGCGCGCCGGCGCGGCACCATCATTTTCACCGGTGCCACCGCGTCCCTGCGCGGAGGAGCGGGCTTTGCCGCCTTTGCCGGGGCCAAGGCGGCGCTGCGGATGCTGGCGCAATCCATGGCGCGCGAATTGGGGCCGCAAAACATCCACGTCGCGCACGTGGTCATTGATGGCGGCATTGATACCGAATTTGTCCGCACCGTGCGCCCCAACTTCGAGGACTTGAAAGCGCGCGATGGCGTGCTCGCGCCCGATGAAATCGCCCGCAATTATGTGATGCTGCACCGCCAGCAGCGCAGCGCCTGGACGCATGAGCTTGATCTTCGCCCCTGGATGGAAAGCTTTTGAACATGGCACGCAGCGTTGAATTCATTTTCGATTATGGCAGCCCCAACGCCTATCTGGTGCACAAGGTGCTCCCGGAGTTTCTGGCGCGCACCGGCGCAGACCTGGTGGCGACGCCCTGCCTGTTGGGAGGCATATTCAAGGCCTCCAACAACAAATCGCCCATCGTGCAATTTGCCGACATTCCCGCCAAGCTGGCCTATGAGCGGCTGGAGATGAAGCGCTTTATCGTCAAGCACGGCCTCACCGGGTTCAAGATGAACCCGCATTTCCCGGTCAATACGCTGCTGATCATGCGCGGTGCCATCGTGGCGCAGGAAATGGCGCGCTTGCCCGCCTACAGCGCGGCGATGTTTGCCGGCATGTGGGAGCAGGGCCTTAACCTCGCCGATGCCGAAGTGGTGCGCGCCGCGCTTGATGCCGCAGGTTTTGATGGCAAGGCGCTGCTGGAGCGCACCGGCGAACCCGCCATTAAAGCCCAACTCGTTGCCAACACCGAGAATGCCGTGGCGCGCGGGGTGTTCGGCATACCGACGTTTTTTGCAGGCGGCGAGATGTTTTTTGGCAAGGAACGTCTGGCCCAGGTCGAGGAGGCCGTGCTGCGCGGGCCTCACGGCAGTTGACATTTTTGTGCACTGCACGCATATAGGGCCTGTCGAGGCTCCGCGCGTCGGCATGGGTTTTCGCGTGAACGGTGCAGTTCTATCGCATCGGCGACCCCTCTTCTTCCCCGAGCAGACCCCGCTCACGCCAGGGTCACGCTTCACCCGCACGCAGCATGCGTCGTGGGGTTGTGTCGTTTGCGACATGACAATGAAAGCAGGTTTATTTTGCAGACTTTTAATGACTTCGGCCTTTCCGCGCCGATCCTCAAGGCGCTCGCCGCTGAGGGCTATGTCACGCCCACCCCGATTCAGGCGCAGGCTTTGCCGCTCGTGCTGGCGGGCAAAGACATTCTGGGCATTGCCCAAACCGGCACCGGCAAGACGGCGGCTTTTGCCTTGCCGATCATCGAGCGGCTGTCGAAATCCGGCGCACGCCCGCAGCCACGCTCCTGCCGGGCTTTGGTCTTGTCGCCGACCCGCGAACTCGCCAGCCAGATCGAACTGAGCTTCCGCACCTATGGCAAATTCCTGCGGTTGCAATCCACCGTCATTTTCGGCGGCGTCCCGGTCGGTCGCCAGGTGCGCACCTGCGCGGCAGGGCTTGATATTGTGGTGGCGACTCCCGGTCGCCTGCTCGATCTCATCAACCAGCGCGCCATCAACCTGAATGCGCTGGAAGTCTTCGTCCTCGACGAGGCCGATCAGATGCTCGACATGGGCTTCATCCATGACATTCGCAAGATTGTCTCGCTGCTGCCCGCCAAGCGCCAGAGCCTGTTTTTCTCGGCGACCATGCCGAAGGAAATGGCGGAATTGTCGGAGCGCCTGCTCACTGCGCCGGTCAAGGTTGCGGTGACGCCGGTGGCTTCCACCGTGGAGCGCATCACCCAGCAGGTGATTTTCTCCGAAACCCGCATGAAGCAGACGCTGCTTCATAAATTGCTGGAAGACGGCTCGATCAGCCGCGCTCTGGTGTTTACCCGCACCAAGCATGGCGCGGATCGCGTGGTGAAGAATCTGGCGGCGCATGGCATTGTTGCCGATGCCATTCACGGCAACAAGTCGCAGGGCCAGCGCGAGCGGGCTTTGGCGGCGTTCCGTAACGGCCAGTCGCGGTTGCTGATCGCCACCGACATCGCGGCGCGCGGCATTGATATTGATGGCGTCAGCCATGTCATCAATTTCGATCTGCCCAACGTCTCCGAGAGCTATGTCCATCGCATCGGGCGCACCGCGCGGGCTGGCGCAGCGGGGATTGCCATCTCGTTTTGCGACCGCGAAGAGCGCGCCTATCTGCGCGATATCGAGCGTCTGACCCGCCAGCGCGTGCCGGTGATGGACAATCCGCTCGGCCCGGACGCCGAAATGCTGCGCGATGCGCCGGCGTCCCCGTCGGCAGCACGCCCGCAGCAGCATCGCCGCCCGCCCCAGCAGGGCCGCAATGCCGGCCCGCAAGCCCAGCGCCCGTCGGCCCCGCATGGCCAGCGTCCCGCGGCCTCGCGTCAGGGTGAGCCGCAAAATCGCAGTCAGCGGCCACAGCGGCAAAGCTGACGCGTCAAGCGACTGAAATGAATTGAGGTGCGGGGCGGCAAGGCCCCGCGCCTTTTTTGTGTCATGGCGCCGCGCAATGTGCGGCTTTGCTGCCCCTCAACCAATCGGCAACCAATCCATGCCAGTCTGGGAGCAGGGAAAGTCTTGGCCCACGGAAAGACTTTGGGGCATGGAAACACCGGCAACATTCGGGCGGCGGGGGCAGAGGGCGACACGGACGGCATCACCGCGCCTGGTTCCCAAGGCCCCGGCACGTCTTGAGCTTGATCTGACACCGGAGCAGCGTGCCCTCATTCTCGGGCCAGCGGCCAGCGCCGCTGAATCTGAACGCGCGAACCTTGCTGGCAAGGTAGGCTGGTCGCGGCGCGGGGCCTTTCTGGCCCTGACCATCGTCTCCGTGCTGCATACGGCAGTTTCCATCGGCGTGTTGCAGCATCAGGGCGCGGCTGGATCGCCGCTTCTCAAGGCGATGGACGCATCTGGTGCCCTGAGCGACGCCATGGCCGGGGCGGCGTTGCCTTTGTCGATCTTGGCGCATCTGGTGGCTGGCGCGTTCACCGGCGGTACCAGCCTGTGGCTGGCCCACCACCTGCTGCGCCGCCTCGACCAGCACGGCATTTTAGCCTATGCTTTGGGCGGCGCGGGCATGGCGGGCGTCTGGACGCTTGTGTCCGGCAGCCTCTTTGGCACCATGTTACCGGCCCATATCGGGCTGACCATTGCCACTGGCGGCGTCGCAGCCGGACTTTATCGCCTTTTTGCGGGCCGAACTGTCTGAATTGTCTCACTGCGCGGCGGTTTCGTCTTGCCAGCGCGGCTGACCTCTGCTAGCGAAATGCCTGAACTTGGCCGAGGCGGCGTCGCTGGACGTCGGCCCGCATTTATGTGGCTGGCGCGCTGTGTCTGAATGGACATGCGCGTCTGGCGTCGCTTGGGCCACCGATCAACACAAACCGCCGACGTCGCCCCTAGCTGGGGCTTTCCAGGAGACCTTATGTCCGTTGCATCCCAAATGTCGCCCTCGCGCGACGATTTTGCCGCTTTGCTCAATGAAACCTATGGCGAAACCGAGGCCTTTGAAGGCTCGGTTGTCAAAGGCAAGGTGGTTGCCATCGAAAAAGACATGGCCGTCATCGATATCGGCCTGAAGACCGAAGGGCGCGTGGCGCTCCGTGAATTTGCCGGGCCGGGCGTTGCGCCGCTGGTCGTCGGCGATGAAGTTGAAGTTTATCTGGAGCGCATCGAAAACGCGCTCGGCGAAGCGGTGATTTCGCGCGACAAAGCCCGCCGCGAGGAAAGCTGGGTCAAGCTTGAGCTGGCCTATAATGCTCAGGAAAAGGTTGAAGGCGTCATTTTCAATCAGGTCAAGGGCGGCTTTACGGTCGATCTTGAAGGCGCAACGGCGTTCCTGCCGCGCAGCCAGGTTGATATCCGCCCGATCCGCGACGTCACCCCGCTCCTCGGCGTGCCGCAGCCTTTCGTGATTTTGAAAATGGATCGCCGTCGCGGCAACATCGTGGTCTCGCGCCGCACCGTGCTCGAAGAGAGCCGCGCCGAGCAGCGCCATGAAATCGTCGCCAACCTTGAAGAAGGCGCGGTGATTGACGGCGTGGTGAAGAACATCACCGATTACGGCGCGTTTGTTGATCTCGGCGGCATTGATGGCCTGCTGCATGTCACTGACATTGCCTGGCGCCGGGTCAACCATCCGAGCGAACTGCTCACCATCGGCCAGACCGTCAAGGTGCGGATCGTCAAGATCAACCACGAAACCCACCGCATCTCGCTTGGCATGAAGCAGTTGCAGGATGATCCCTGGACTGGCATCGAGGCGAAATATCCGATTGATGCCCGCTTCCAGGGCCGCGTCACCAACATCACCGATTACGGTGCCTTCGTGGAACTGGAACCGGGCATCGAAGGCCTGATCCACGTCTCCGAAATGTCGTGGACCAAAAAGAACGTGCATCCCGGCAAGATCGTGGCCACAAGCCAGGAAGTCGACGTTCAGGTGCTGGAAGTCGATTCCGCCAAGCGCCGGATTTCACTCGGCCTCAAGCAGACCCTCGCCAATCCGTGGGCGAGCTTTGCCGAGCGCTTCCCGGTCGGCACGGTGCTTGATGGCGAAGTCAAGAACAAGACCGAGTTTGGTCTGTTTGTCGGTATCGATGGCGACATCGACGGCATGGTGCATCTGTCTGATCTCGACTGGAACCGTCCGGGCGAACAGGCGATCGAAGATTACAAGAAGGGTGACCAGGTCAAGGTCCAGGTTCTTGAAGTCGATGTTGAAAAAGAGCGTATTTCGCTCGGCATCAAGCAGGTTGCCGGCGAAGGCGCCGCCAAGGCCGATGACTCAGGTGAAGTCCGCAAGGGCGCTATCGTCACCTGCGAAGTGGCCGAAGTCAAGGAGGGCGGCATCGATGTCAAGATCATTGGCACCGACCTCGTGGCCTTCATCAAGCGCTCCGATCTGGCGCGCGACCGGGCCGACCAGCGCACCGAACGCTTTGCTGTTGGTGAGAAGGTCGATGCGCGCGTGACGCTTTATGATCGTCGTGCCCGCAAGGTCAGTGTCTCGATCAAGGCCCTCGAAATGGCCGAAGAGAAGGAAGCCATCGCACAATATGGCTCCGCTGACTCCGGGGCTTCGTTGGGAGACATTCTGGGCGCGGCCTTGAAGGCCCGTAACGATGCCGACGGCACCAAAAAGAAGTAAAAGGATGGAGGGCACTGGCAAAACCGCCGGTGCCCTCACCTGCTTTTATTGGAACAAGGATTGAAAAGGCCCTTCTAGATGAGCCAGGAACCAACCCTCAATGCTGACCAGATCGTCGAGCGTCGTCGCATGCGTCGCAGGTTGTCATTCTGGCGTCTGGCAACATTGGTGGTTCTGGTCGCGGCACTCGCCAGCTTCGGGCTGCGCGGACGCATCGGGTTGAAGCTGCCGCTGGCCCATCCGCAAGTGGCCCGCATTGCCATCACCGGGCTCATCACCGGCGATGATGCAACAATCAAGCTGATTGATGACGCTGCGAAATCAAAAGATGTGCGCGCCATCATCCTGCGCATTGACAGCCCCGGCGGCACCACAGCCGGCTCCGAGCGGCTTTATCTTCATGAGCGTGCGGCCGCCAAAATCAAACCTGTGGTGGCTGAAGTTGAGACCATGGCGGCATCCGGCGCTTATGTCGCAGCGCTCGGGGCGGATCATATTGTCGCGCGCGGCAATTCGCTCGTCGGCTCGATTGGGGTGCTGTTTGAATATCCCAATTTTTACAAGCTGATGAATAATGTCGGGATAGCTTACGAGACGATCAAGTCCTCACCCCTGAAAGCCTCGCCCAACGGCATGGAGCCGACATCTGACGCAGCGCGGGCTGCACTGGCGGCGGTCGTGGCCGACAGTTTCACCTGGTTCAAGGGCCTCGTGCAAACGCGGCGCAAAATGTCGGACACGGATCTGGCTGCCGTTGATGACGGGCGCATTTTCACCGGTCGTCAGGGCGTGCCTTTGAAACTGATTGATGAAATCGGCGGTGAGTTGCAAGCACGCGCCTGGTTGCAAACCAAGGGTGTGAGAGAATCAACTCCAGTTGTATGGGATAAGCCGCCGAGCACATTTCCTCATCTCGGCATTTTCGGCGTGTTGGCGGGGATTGCCCAAGTTTCCGGTTTTCCCAAGTTAGGTCAGGCCCTTGACCATATGCGCGCATCCACATCATCCACGTCACTTGACGGAATGATGGCAGTTTGGCACATTCCAGGCATTAATTGATGCGTGGAGGCCGTTAGGTTTTTTGGGGGTTGGAATGATTAAATCCGAATTGGTAAAACAGATTTGCAACCGTAATCCGCATATCTATCAGCGTGATGTCGAGAAGATCGTCAACACGATTCTTGACGAGATTACGGGTGCCCTGGCGCGTGGCGACCGGGTTGAATTGCGTGGCTTTGGCGCTTTTTCTGTCAAACAGCGCAATGCACGCATGGGTCGCAATCCACGCACCGGCGAAAACGTAGCAGTTCACCAAAAGGTTGCGCCGTTTTTCAAGACCGGCAAAGAACTTCGTGAGCGCCTTAATCGGGCCTCCAACAGCCATTGATGGGGCTCATCGGGGCAAAGCGTAAAATGGGGCAGCAAGGACTGGCGCGCGGCGCCTTCTTCTGCCTTTTTTCGTATTCTCGATAAAGGTTCAGGCGAGTTGTTTTGACGCCGCCCCTCGGATCATGCGATAAACCGACCCACGGATCATACGACAAAAGGCGTCGTGCCTGAACGGCGAATTGCGGGACTTTTCGATGAAATTCTGGCTCAAGTTGCTTTTGCTCGTTGTCATTGGCGTTCCGGTAGTGGCTGTTGCCCTGGCAAACAAGCAGATGGTGCCCATATCCGCTGACCCGACGGGCAACGCTGACAAGATGCTGACGGTGAGCTTGCCCTTGTTTGTGGTGGTGTTTGCATCCCTGCTGGTCGGCATGTTGATCGGCGGCATCATCACATGGGTCGGGCAAGGCAAGCACCGGCGGGCCGCCCGGCGCGCAAAATCTGAAGCCGCCAATCTGCGTGCTCAAATGGCTCAACCGGGTCAGAGCGCCGGGCCAGCCACCGGCAATGCGGTGATGACCACGCCGCTTTCGCCCGCCTGATGGCGCGCGGCTGATGCTGCCGCCACCGGTTTATATCGATGCTGCCAGCATTGACCAATGTCTCGACTTCGCCAGCCTGCGTGCAGCTTTGGCCCGCGCCTTTGGCGGCGACCTGATCAGTCCGCCACGCCTGCATTATACGCTGGGTGAAGCCACTCAGTTGGTCATGCCAGCCTGGAGCGCCGATGTGCCCGCACCAGGGAGCTTCATCGGCACGAAAATCGTCAGCGTGCATCCGGGCAACGGCCCTCTTGGCCTGCCCACCGTGCAAGGCATGTTCATTCTGCAGGCCGGCGACACCGGGGCACCGCTGGCCGTGCTGGACGCCGCCCGTCTGACCTTGTGGCGGACTGCCGCCGCCTCGGCGCTGGCAGCCGATTATCTGGCCCGCCATGACGCGGAGACCTTGCTGATGGTAGGGTCTGGCCAGCTCGCGCCGTTTCTGGTGTGCGCCCATTTCGGCATCAGACCGCTGCGCCGCGTGCTCTTGTGGAACCGCAACAAAGCGGGCGCGGAGCAACTCGCCGCCCGCCTGCGCCGCGAGATCATCAGCGACCGTCCGCCCTTGATTGAGGTGATGGAGGACCTGAGCGGAGCCACCGCCGCAGCCGATATCATTTCCTGCGCTACTTTATCGCACGCGCCCCTGGTTGCCGCGCGCTGGCTCAAACCCGGCGTTCATCTTGATCTGGTCGGAGCCTTCGCGTCCGGCATGCGCGAGGTCGATGACGCAACCTTGCTGGCCGCCAGGATTTTTATCGATACGGATGCCGCGCGCGTCGAAGGTGGCGACGTTGCTGACGCCCTCAAGGCCAATGTGCTCTCCAGCGATAGTCTGGCTGGCGTGCTGGCCGATCTCTGCTTAAAGCGGGTCAGCGGACGGGAGCATCAGGGCCAGATCACATTGTTCAAGTCGATAGGTGCCGCCATCGAGGATCTGGCGGCGGCGGTGCTTGTCTGGCAGGCATGGCCATCCCGCGCCAAGCAGTGATAACACAGGAGCCGAGCCACCATGCAGCAAGTGAGACCGCGACGCAGTGCCCTTTATATGCCCGGTGCCAATGTGCGGGCGCTCGAAAAAGCCCGCAGCCTTGATGCGGACGTGCTGTTGCTCGATCTTGAGGATGCGGTTGCCCCGGAAGTCAAAGCCGAGGCGCGCGCCAACATAGTCGCAGCGGTCAAGCAGGGCGGCTATGGCCATCGTGAGGTGGTGGTGCGCGTCAACGGCCTGGCGACACCCTGGGGGCGCGATGACATGCTGGCGATTGCTGCAGCCGGGCCGGATGCCATCCTGCTCCCCAAGGTTTCAAGTCACGATGATATCTATGACGCCGCCGCCTTGTTGAGCGAGGTCGGGGCGCCGCCAGGCCCGCGCCTCTGGGCCATGATCGAGACGCCGCTGGCGCTGTTGCGGCTCGATGGCCTGGCCGCCCTGCATCGTGACCCTTTGTCGCGCCTCGATGTGTTTGTGCTCGGCACCAATGATCTGGCCAAGGAAACCGGCGCACGTCTGGTGCCGGGCCGCGCGCCGATGGCTGCGTGGCTGTCCATGGCTGTGGCCGCCGCGCGCGCTCATGGCATCGAAATTCTGGACGGCGTTCATAACGAGCTTGCCGATAAACTTGGTTTTGCTGAAGAATGCGCCCAGGGCCGCGACTTTGGCATGGACGGCAAAACCCTGATTCACCCCGATCAGATTGGCCCGTGCAATCAGATTTTTTCACCCGACGAGGCCGAGGTGGCGCGGGCACGCCGCATTGTCGCCGCCTTTGATCTGCCAGAAAATAGTGGCAAGGGCGCGATCCGGCTCGATGGCCGGATGGTCGAGCTGCTGCATGCCGCCATGGCCCGCCGCACGTTGGCGCTCGTTGACGCCATCGCGGCGAATGTGCAAGGTCAGGTTGCAGCAATCCAGGATAAGGGTTCGGCCCAGTGAAGCTCAACGTGCTGCGGGGACAAGACCATGGACACTAGCGGTAAAGCACCTCCACCCGTCGATGCGGGTGGCCCCAGGCGGCAGCCCCAGGTGATCGATGTCAAGGCCGAGCCCGCACCGCCCGGCGCTGCCAGACCCGCTGAGTCAAAACCGGCGGCGTCGGCTTCCGAGACGACAGCATCAGCGCCCGCAAAGCCCGCACCAGCGGCGCAAGCAACCGTGCGGCCTTCGGCGATTCCGCCGCGCCCGGCACCTGCCGCAACGCCCGAGCCGACGCCAGCCCCGGTCGCGGCACTGGTCGCCAAAGTCGCCAAGGCCAAGCCCCACTACGCCTATGCAATTTTGCTCGGCGCGCTCACCGCTCTGGCCGGGTCAGCGGCGCTGCACATGATCTATGATCCGCAACAGCAACTGGCGAGCCTGAGCGCCAAAGTCGCGACGCTGCAAGCGAAGCAACAGCAACTGGCGGGCCTCGGCACCAAGGTCACGACGCTGCAAACCCAACTGGGCAAAGTCGCGGATGATAGCGCCAGATCACGCCTCAGCGCCGAGTCAGACCATGCCCGCGTCACGGCGCTCTCTGCGGAAATGACCAGGCTCTCCGGCTCGAAAAACGAAATTGCTTTGACCCGGAATCCGGTCGCGGGGGTGGTGGCATCGTCGACCACGCCATCGCCCGCACCGGCTGGCGCCGACGCCGCGTTGACCGCTTCAACTTTGGTGGTGCCGGGTTCGGCCGCAGCGCCAGGCGTGCCATCGCCAGCGCCGACCAGCCCCCAGACCGCGTCAACCGCCGCAACTGCCATCGCGCCAGGTTCGGCCACCGCTCCTGCGGCGCAGTCAGCCGCTTCCATCGCGGCGCTGGCCGCGGTCACGGCGTCGCTGTCAAAGCTTCAAGGCAAGGTTGCGACGCTTGATCAGAGCATGCCCAAAGTGGACGCGGCACTGGCAGCTCATGAAAGTGCCATCAAAGCCAATCAGGCGCAGATAGTGAAGGCAATGGCGACGCCCAATGGAGCGGCGATAGCCGTGGTCAGCCAGAGCATCATTGCCGCCTTGCAGCAGGGACGCGCCTTCCCGACTGAACTCAAGGCGCTGCAAAGCCTGCATGTTGATCCCGCGCTGTTGGCACCTTTGGCCAAAGTGGCCGACAAGGGGCCCTCCTCCACTGCGGATCTCGCCAGAAGCTTTGCGCCCGAACTTGCCGCCATCACCAAGGGCGAAACACCCGCCACACCCGCGCCGAAAGGCGTGATGGGTTGGATCGGGGCCAAAGCCGCAACGCTGGTGCAGGTGCGCGATACGCGCTTGCCCCAAGGCGATGAGCCCGGTGCAGCGGCGGCCAGGGTTGAAGCGGCGCTGCGCCGGGGCGATGCTGCGGGTGCCCTGAAGGACTGGAACGCCATGCCCGAGTCGGCCAAAAAACTCAGCGCTGCATGGGTGGCGCCCTTGCAGGAGCGTGCTGACGCCGAGGCCGCCGTGCAGAAACTGAACGAAGAAGCGCTGGCGGCGATGACCAGCCAGACAGCCGACCCCTGATGAATTTTTATGCCATAATGCATATTGAAATGTCGCGTTGCCAAACTGAGAGGCGTTCATGATCCGCGCACTGATGTTCATTCTCACGCTGGCCCTCGCGGCTTGGGGCGCTTCCTGGCTGATGGCGCAGCAGGGCAGCGTGGTGCTGACATGGCAGCATACGCAATACAATGTGTCGCTGGGCGTTGGCCTTCTGGCTGTGGCGCTGGCGGCGCTGGCACTGAGCATGGCCTGGGCGCTGGTGCGCTGGGTCTGGGCCTTGCCCTCGGTTATTTCCTACGCCAACCGCATCCGGCGGCGTAACAAGGGTCTGGCGGCGCTCTCGCAGGGCATGGTCGCGGCGGGCGCTGGCGACACCAAACGCGCCCGCCGCGCGGCGGCGGACGCCACAAGGTTGCTACCCAAGGAGCCGATGGCGCTGCTGCTGTCAGCGCAAGCCGCCCAACTCGCTGGAGATCGGCAGGGTGCGCAAGCCGCCTTCACCCAGATGAGCCAAAGTCCGGACACCAAGTTGCTCGGCCTGCGTGGGCTGCATGTCGAGGCCCGCCGTCGCGGCGATGATGCCGCTGCTGTCCACTATGCCCAACAGGCCCGCCAGCTTGCCGTGCTGCCCTGGTCGAGCGAGGCGGTGCTGGATGACCAGACCCGGCGAGGCGACTGGACGGGCGCATTGGCAACCGTCGAGGGCAATCTCGCCGCCAAACTCATTGACAAGCCGACCGCCCAACGCCAGCGCGCCGTGTTGCAAACTGCTGCGGCGCTTGAGAAAAACCAGACCAATCCGGAAGCTGCCCTGCGCCTTGCACAGGATGCCCTCGCCAACGCGCCAGGCCTTGTGCCCGCCGCCGTGCTGGCAGGTCATCTGCTGACCCGGCGCGGCGACATCAAGCGTGCGGTCAAGGTGCTCGAGGCCGCCTGGATCGAAAATCCGCATCCCGATGTCGCTGCTGCCTATCTTGATGTGCGGCCTGGTGATTCCACGTCAGACCGCATGGCCCGCGCGCAGACGCTCGCCCGCCTCAAGCCCCGCCATGCCGAAAGCAAGCTCACCGTGGCGCGCACCGCGCTCGATGCCAAGGATTTTGCTGCGGCCCGCAGGGCGCTGGATGAACTTGGTCGTGACACGCCGGATGGAGAGCGCCTCACCCGGCGCTATTGCCTGACCCGCGCCGAGCTTGAGGATCGCGAGAGCAACAACATCGGCGGTGTGCGCGAATGGCTGGCCCGCGCTGCCACAGCCAGGCAGGACCCCGCCTGGGTTGCCGATGGCGTCGTCAGCGATCATTGGGCACCGGTGTCACCGGTTACCGGCAAGCTTGACGCTTTTGCCTGGCAGGAGGTCAAGGAGCAGCGCGCCACCGGTGCCTTGTTGCCCGGCAAAGGCAATGCCTGGGATCCGGCGCATATGGCGGCGCTGCCACCCGTCGAGGCCCCGGTGATCGCGCCAGTGCCAGAGCCCGTGGTGATCGAGCTTGCCAGGGGCGAAATTGCCAGGCCAGTCGCCGCACCCGCCGCGCCGGCACCGGTCGAAAAGCCGGTGCCCGCCGCCAAAATTCCCAAATCGGTGCTGCCCGTGGTGTTCCCGATCAAGCTCGCCCCCGATGATCCGGGGGCTGATGCGCCGCTGCCGAGCGAGGCCGACATTGAGGCCCCCCGCCGCGTTGCCTCATAAAGTCTGCGCTTTGATCTTGCCTTGCACCAGCCTCTTGGCTATGGCTGGAACACGTTGATCAATGCCGCCTTAGCTCAGCTGGTAGAGCACCTCATTCGTAATGAGGGGGTCGGGGGTTCGAATCCCTCAGGCGGCACCAGCCTTCCCTTCATGCCACCAGCATCTGGTGGACATGATAGGTCATCACCCCAAGGAAGGCGGCGAGGCCGAGATAAATGATGGCGTAGTCGGTGCGCACCAGCGACGGCACGCTGTAATAGGCGACGTTTTGCGGGGCTTTGGCATCATAATGCCACGCCTCGCGCAGACGCGGCAGCGCCACCAAGGCGATGATCAGCAGCGTCGGGCTCGGCATGAAGAAGAACAGCACCACCATCAGCGGCGCACCAATCAGCCAGATCCGCGGGCTCAAAATCGCTGTGATGCGCCCGCCATCGAGCGGCGATACCGGCAACAGATTGAAAAAATTCAGGAAAAACCCCGAATAGGACACCGCGAGCCACAGCTCGCTGTTCATTTGCCGGGCGTAAACATAAACCACCAGACTTGCCAAAGTGCCGGCCAGCGGCCCGGCATACGCAACATAGGCTTCGGTCTGGACGTCGTGCGGCTGATCCTTCAGCGTGACATAAGCCCCGATAAACGGAATGAATGTTGGCGCGCTGACCCGCAAGCCGCGCCGCCGTGCTGCCGCATAATGGCCCATCTCATGAATGAACAGGAGCCCCAGAAATCCCGCCGCATAGGCCCAGCCGTAAAGCTGGGCATAGACCAGCAGCGAGATCAACATGCTGATCAGCATGATGCCGACCTTGCTGTATTTCAGCAATGCGAAAAGTGAAAAGATCAACTCGCCCATGGATTGCATCATCCCCCAAAACATGCAGTCAAATTCAACAGCTTCAGGTTGTGTGTGAAACACTAACCGAAAGTTGTGAGACATCGCTAACGGAAATCAGGGTTGACGCAGCGTTAGCAAGTGCGGAATGCGCGGCAGCGCGGAGAACCTCCCTTCGCGCAGGGAAAGCCCAAGCCCAGAAGCGCGTTGACAAGAGCGCGGCTGCCAGCGTAAAGCCCGTGGCGTCGGGGCTGTAGCTCAGTTGGTAGAGCGCTGCAATCGCACTGCAGAGGTCGTGAGTTCGACTCTCATCAGCTCCACCAAAGCCCCCGGGCCGCAAGGCTCCGGGCGGGGCGGGCTGCGCGGCATCAGGCTTTTATCAGCAACATTTCCGCAGCGCCATTTCCACGGCGACAGCGATCCGTCGGTTGATCCGTTCAGTGCACCCGCAGCATGACCCGGCACCAGAAAACCGGCCAGGTCATCGGCGTGCCTCCCTCCTTCGCCTGCCGTCACTCCGCCAGCACACGGGTAGGCGGGAAGGCAACTTCGACCATCGTGCCCTCATTCGGGCGGCTGCGGATCACCAGGCTGGCGCGGT
>VFSW01003328.1_pt1 | contig 24138 bp, 15 predicted proteins | sample 5358111 | NCBI WGS metagenome assembly VFSW01 (sample SAMN11554181, study PRJNA540505) | mine drainage metagenome | isolation source: sediment from site ElyBrook_90M | place: USA: Ely Copper Mine, Vershire, VT | collected 2017
GCAGCGGGTTTTGCGGCGCCGGCCGTGGGGGTGGGGCGGTCGCGGCGGGGGGCGGTGCGTCGGGCTCCCCGCGCGCGTGGCACTCGACGGCGACGGCCTCGATGACCAGCGGCTTGTCCGGCATGAGGAACGCGAAGCGCACGCGATAGGCGCGCTCGAACTCGGCGCGCACGGCCGCGACCGCGCGGGCCTGCGCCGCCGGCGGCAACCCGCAGGAGAGGGAGGTGTCGGTGCCCTGGTAGCGCACCAGCAGGCGATGCACCACGCGCGGCGCCTGGCCGTCCGCATCCCGCCCCTCGAGGTCGGCGAGCGCCTCCCCGGCGAGCCGGTCGGCGAGCACCCGCGCCCGTTCGATGCCCGGGTCGTCCAGGGCGCACTCGAGGGTGGCCTCCCGCATGGCGGTCAGGTCCGCGAGGCCCATGCCGTAGGCGCTCATGACGCCGGCGAGCGGATGGCAGTAGACCCGCGTCATGCCGAGCGCATCCGCCACCAGGCAGGCATGCTGCCCGCCGGCCCCGCCGAAACATTGCAGCGTGTACGAGCTCACGTCGTGGCCGCGCGCCACGGAGATGCGCTTCACCGCGTTCGCCATGGCGCCCACCGCGATCTCTATCGCGCCGGCCGCGGCGCGCTCGGCGTCGGTTGCGACCCCGGCGGCCGACTGCATCCGCCCGGCCAGCGATTCGAAGCCGCGGCGCACGGCCGCGCCGTCGAGCGGCTGGTCGCCCGCCGGCCCGAACACGGCCGGGAAGAACTCCGGGCGCAGCCGCCCGAGCAGCACGTTGGCGTCGGTGACGGTGAGCGGCCCGCCGCGCCGGTAGCTCGCCGGCCCGGGATCCGCGCCGGCCGACTCGGGGCCCACGCGCAGCCGCGCGCCGTCGAAACGCACGATCGAGCCGCCGCCCGCGGCGATGGTATGGATGCTCATCATGGGCGCGCGCACGCGCACTCCGGCGACCTCGGAGTCGAACACGCGCTCGAACTCGCCCGAATAATGGCTGACGTCGGTCGAGGTCCCGCCCATGTCGAAGCCGATGAGGCGCTCGTGGCCGGCGGCCCGGGCGGTGCGCACCATGCCGATGATGCCGCCGGCGGGCCCCGAGAGAATGGCGTCCTTGCCATGGAAGCGCCGCGCCTCGGTCAGACCGCCGGAGCTCTGCATGAACAGCAGCCGCACGCCCGGCATCTGCGCGGACAGCCGCTCGACGTAGCGCGCCAGGATGGGCGAGAGATAGGCGTCGACCAGCGTCGTGTCGCCTCGCGGCACGAATTTCACGAGCGCGCTCACGCGATGCGACACCGAGACCTGGGTGAATCCCGCGGCCCGGGCCAGCTTCTCGGCCTCGGCCTCGTGCGCCGGATGGCGGTAGGCGTGCAGGAAGACGATCGCGCAGGCGCGCAGGCCCGCCTCGTAGGCCGCGGCGAGCTCGCGCGACAGCGCCGCCGCATCGAGCGGCACGACCACCCCGCCCTGCGCGTCCAGGCGCTCGTCGGCCTCGATCACGCGCTCATAGAGCAGCTCGGGCAGGCGGATACGCCGGTCGAACAGGCGCGGCCGCGCCTGGGTCGCGATGCGCAGGCCGTCGCGAAATCCCCGGGTGGTCACCAGGAGCGTGCGCTCACCCTTGCGCTCGAGCAGGGCGTTGGTCGCGACGGTGGTGCCCATCTTCACGCAGGCGACCTCCTGCGGCGTGATCGGTTCGCCGGGCCTCGCCCCGAGGAAGCGCCGGATGCCCTCGACCGCCGCGTCGGCGTACCGGTCGGGGCATTCCGACAGCAGCTTCATATGGGCAAGCCCGCCGTCCGGCCGCTTCGCGACCACGTCGGTGAAGGTGCCGCCGCGATCGATCCAGAATTGCCAGCGCGCCGATTCCGCGTCCGCCATTCAGCCCACCGCCGGCGCGGCGCCGAGCTCGCGGCCGCGGGTCTCGGGCAGCGCCCACGCGGCGAGGATCACGAGGCCATAGGCAGCGGCCGTCACGGCGCCGATGCAGGCGCCGAGATCCGCATGCGCGCTCCAGTAGCCGATCAACGCCGGGCACAGGGCGCTCACGGCGCGGCCCACGTTGTAGCTGAACCCCTGCCCCGAACCGCGCACGTCACTCGGATAGAGTTCGGCCAGGTAGGCGCCGCTCCCGGAGAATATTCCGGAGAGGAAGAAGCCGAGCGGGAAGCCGAGCAGCAGCATGCGCGCATCCGTGACCTCGATGCGCACGTAGAGCAGCACCAGCGCGATGCCGCAGGCCGCGAACAACGCGAAGGTCCGGCGCCGGCCGAGCGCGTCGGCGGCCCATGCCGCGCACAGATAGCCGGCGAAGGAACCGGCGATCAGCACCAGCAGATAACCCGACGTCCCGAGCACCGACAGATGGCGCACGGTCTTCAGGTAGGTGGGCAGCCAGGTGGTCACCGAGTAATAGGCGCCCAGCATTCCCGTGCACAGCAGGCTCGCCAGCAGCGTCGTGCGCAGCAGCGGCGGGCGGAAGATGTCGAGGAAATGCCCGCGCTCGCCGGCCGCGCCGCCGGCGTGCAGGGCCGCGAACACCGGCGACTCGTCGACGCGCCGCCGGATGTAGGCCACCAACAGCGCCGGCAGGATCCCCAGCCAGAACAGCACCCGCCAGCCGACCTCGGGCGCGACCAGGGCGTACACCGCCCAGAAGGACCCGGCGGCGGCCGCCCAGCCGAGGGCCCAACTGCTCTGCACGAGGCCGCTCGCCTTGCCCCGATTGCGCGCCTCGATGGTCTCGGCGATCAGCACCGAACCCACCGCCCATTCGCCGCCGAAGCCAAAGCCCTGCAGCGCGCGCATCGCGAGCAATTCGCCGAAGGACCGGGTGCAGCCGCTCAGGAAGGTGAACACCGCGAACCACGCCACGGTGAGCTGCAGGATGGGTACCCGGCCGTAGCGGTCGGCGAGGATGCCCGCGCCCCAGCCGCCCGCCGCCGAGGTCAGCAGCGCCGCGGAGGCGATGTAGCCGGCGTCGGCCTTGGACAGGCTCCAGAGGGTGAGCAGCGTCGGGATCACGAACGTGTAGCCCATGTAATCGAAGCCGTCGAGGCCGTAGCCCGCGCAGGCGGCGATCAGGGCGCGACGTTGGGGCTTGGTGGTGCCCTCGAGCCAGGTTTTCACAGGGCGCCCATCATACCCGCTCACTCGCCGGCGGGCAGATCCGGCGCGGGCTTGGGCGGCCGCTCGGTCGGATGCAGGCCCGCATCCTCGATCAGCCGCTTGCGCACGTACAGGAACCGAACCAGCTCGTACTCGAAGGGCGACCCGGTCGAGTAGTAGCGGAAGGCGACGTTGGCGCGCAGATCGACCGCGTTGGTCAACCCCAAGGGCCAGGATGCCGGGCCGCGGTACAGGTCGAGCGGATCGATGCCGTACAGCACGGCGTAGTCGGCGGCCAATCCCACGGCGTCGCGCAGTGTCGAGGGCCCGAACACCGGCAGCACGAGGTAGGCCCCGGGATGCATGCCCCAGGTGGCGAGGGTCGCCGAGAAGGACGTGGGTGCGGGCGGCAGGCGCACCTTGCGGGCGACGTCGAACAGCCCGCCCACGCCGATGGTCGAGTTGAGTGCCAGGCGCCCGAGGCTGCGCACCCCGCGGCCGAGCCGGCCCTGCAGGGTGTAATCGACGACGTTGTCGATCTCGCCGAGGTTCGCGAAGAAGTTGTGCGTGCCGGCCTGCAACGGCGCCGGCAGCCGGCGATAGAGGTTCGCCGCCGGCAGGAACAGCGCGCGGTCGAAGCGGGCATTGAAGCGATACGTGAACCGGTTGAGCCGCGCCCAGGGGTCGTAGGTGCGCATCGGCGGCGCCTCGGCCGGGGTCACCGGCACGGGCGCTTGCGCCTGAGTCTGCGCCGGCTGCGCGGCGCGCGCCCGCGCGAGCGCCTCCAGATCGGCCTTCGCTTGCGCCGCCTTCAGGATCGCAGCGGCGTTGTCGGCCGCCGGCGTTTCGGCGGGCATCGTGTGGAAGCGAACGCCGGGCGCGGCGCAGCCGCCCAGGACCAGGAGCAGCAGCACCGGCGCGGCGCGCGCCGCCCTCACCGCGCGGTCCCCGTGAACCGGCCGGCGAGCATATCGAGCATGTCCGCGACCTGCCGACGGTCGCCGAGATTGCCGAGATGCCCGCCATGGTCGTAGACGGCGATTCGTGATCCGAGCGCCGACTCCAGCCATTCGAGTTCCGGGCGGTCGAGGATCAGCTCGTCCCGATTGGTCTGCGCGTAGTAGTCGGGATCGGAGCGCAGCAGGTCGCCGATGATCTCCAGCCGGTTGTCCGCCATCAGGGACGCCGGGGTCGCGCCCGGCCGGTGCACCATATAGTAGGGCGCGAACACCCCGGTGAAATAATCCGCGAACGACTTGCCGCGCAAGGTCCGGCTGATCTCATCGAGCGAGTCGCCCACGCGCGGCGGATGCCGCGGATCGATCACCACGCCCGTGCCCGCGTACAGATCGCCCGCGAAGAACATGTTCACGAGATCCAGGCGGAACGACAGGGCGATCGCGGCGGAAATTTCGGCGTCGGAGCTGAGCACCGCCGCCGCCGCGCCCAGCAGGAAGCCGCTGTCGACCTCGACGCGATCGCTGGCGCGATACAGAGTGGCGACTCGGGCGTACACGCGCCGGTACAGGCGCTCGAGTCCCTCGTCGCCCTCCCCGACGCTCTTCGCGAACAGCTGATCGAGCCGGCCGATCGAGCTGAACAGGCTGACCGGCGGATTGATCATGACCGCGCGATGGATGCCGATCATGCCCCGCTTCGCGTCGATCGCCTTGACCATGGCCGCGTTCGCGCCGCCCAGGCTGTAGCCGAGGATGTCGATGTCGGTGATCCGCACCTTCTTCGGCAGTCTCGGCAGGATGTAGCGGATGGCGGCGTACAGGTCTTCGCCGTCCTGCTCGAGGTCCCCGGCCACGCCGGTGCTCGAGGCCGCGACGATGAACCCCGGAAAGGTGGGCGACGGCAGGCTCAACACGTGATAACCGGCGCCGTAGAGCACGGCGCGCAGCAGCGACTGCTTCGAGGTGTTGCCGTCGTTGCCGGTGCCCGAGATGATGATCGCGAGCGGCGCCGGACCCTTCTGCGCCGACAGCCAGACGGTGAGCGCGCGGTCGAACCAGAAGATCTCCGGCACCGGCCCCGGCCGCGGCAGATCGACGTCGATCTCGAGCAGCGGCACCCGTGCCGGCAACGGCGCAATGTCCTGCGGCGCGGTTCCGAACACGGTGGCGCGCAGCGCGGCGGCGTCCGCGAGGCCGATGACCAGACCCTGCGGCGCGGGCGGCGTGGGCGGCGCGGTGGGCACGGCGGCAGGCGCGGGCACTGCCGCCGGCGCGCCCGGCGCGGGCGGCGCCGCAAATGCCGCGAGCGCGGCGAGCGCGGCGGCCAACGCGCCCACGCCGGCGCGGCCGGGCAACCGGCGCTTCACGGGGCCGGCTGCGCCGCCGGCGAAAGATCCGTCGAGTTCATCGAACCGTTCCGCAGACCCAAGAACCAGCGCCTATTTATACGGAAATCCGCGCCGACTTGCAGCGCTGATTGGCATGCGCCTGCCATATCCGCGCCTGCCATGTCTGCGCCTGACGACAGTACTGGAACGATGCACGGCCGTTGCATTATCGTGCGCCGTGGCGATACGCCGCCTGTTGCGAGCCCCATCATGTCGAGCCGTGCCGTCTGCCTCGTTGGTCTGCTCCTCGCTTCGATCACGTGGTTTGCGCCGGCAGCGCGTGCCGGGCTCGGGGGCGACCCGGCGAGCGTCGAGGCGGACGCCGCCGCGCTGGGCGCAACGGTGCGGGTCACGGCGCACGCGAACTACCGGATTCTCGAGATCTCGGGCCGCGACGGATCGCGCTTGCGCGAATTCGTCGATGGCGGCGGCCGCGTGTTCGCCGCCGCATGGCATACGCCCGGCCCACCGGACCTGGGGCGCCTGCTGGGCACGCGCTACCCAAGCTACGTCGATGCGGTGAGCCGGCTCGAGCGCCCGGGACTGCGCAGGGACCTGCGCATCGCCGGCGGCGATTGGGTGGTGGAATCCGGCGGACACCTGCGCGCCTACGCCGGCCGCGCCTATCTGCCGGCCTGGCTGCCCGCGGGCACCTCCGCGGCGGAGCTGCGATGAGCGCGCGGGCCCTGCGGGTCGTGCCGTGCATGCTGCCCGCGGCGGTCCTGCTCGCCGTGCTCGGCGGCTGCAAGGGCGGCAGCACCCTCTCCGCGGGGGGCACGAGCCCGCCTCCGGTGGTGAACACGCTGGCCCTGACCGTCGACGGCGGACCGGCCGCGGCTCCCGGTGCCATCAATCATGCCTACGTGACGGTGACGGTTTGCGCCCCGGGCAGCCAGACGCAGTGTACGAGCATCGACCACGTGCTGCTCGACACCGATTCGATCGGGCTGCGGCTGGTCGGTTCCGTGCTCGCCGCGAAGTCCGTGAGCCTGGCCGCCGAGACCGACGGCCAGGGCAACAAGCTCGAGGAGTGCGTGGGCTTCGGCAGCGGCCAGACCTGGGGACCGGTGGCCCGCGCCGACGTGTCGATGGCCGGCGAGGCCGCCGCCGCCGTGCCCGTGCAGGTGATGGACGCCACGGGCACCGGCGCGCCCGCGCCCTCGCCCTGCGGCGCCCCCGGCACGCTGCTCAACGGCGTCGGCGGGTTCACCGCCAACGGCGTGCTCGGCGTGGGCGTATTCGCACAGGATTGCGGCGCCGGCTGCACGAATTCGGCCGCACCGCCGCCGGTGTATTACGGCTGTTCGACCGCCGGCGTGTGCACCGCCGAGAGCGTCGCCCTGGCCGACCAGGTCGCGAATCCCGTGGCCTCGTTCGCAGCCGATAACAACGGCGTGATCGTCGCCCTGCCGAGCCTGCAGAACGCCAACGGCGACGCGTCGGTCACCGGGGAATTGATCTTCGGCATCGGCACGCAGACCGACAACGCGCTGCCCACCACCGCCCTGACCATCCTCGGCACCGACGCCAACGGCGACTTCACCGCCACCTATAACGGCGGCGCGACGGCGCTGCCGGCTTCGATCGATTCGGGCACCGACGCCTATTACTTCGACGACCCGAGCATCGCCGTTTGCACTTCGGGCGCGTTCCTGGGGTATTACTGCCCCGCGGTGGCTCCGCAGAGCGCCTTCGCGGTGAACACGGGCGTGGGCGCGAACAACGGGACCGGCACGGTGGATTTCGCCATCGCGGACCCGAACACCTTCGTCGCGAACGCAACCGCCTTCGCCAATCTGGCCACGGGCCGGGGAGCCACCCGGTTCACGTGGGGAATGCCCTTCTTCTATGGCCGTCGTGTATACGTCGGGATCGAACAGAAGACCGTGGGCAACACCGCGGGGCCGCTCTACGCCTACTGAGGGGCCGCCGGCGCCGCGGGGCGGCGTGCCGCGACCCGATGCTCGATGCTCGGCGTCAGCCCGCGATCTCCTTGGCGATCGATTCGAAGCCGCGGCCGGCCGCGACGTCGTGCGCCGATACCCCCGCGCGATTGCGCAGCGCCTTGTAGGCGCCCCCGGCGATCAGCATGCGGCAGATCGCGGCGTGGCCCGCCCGGGTCGCCGCGATCAGCGCGGTGTCGCCGACGGCGTCCTGCACGTCGAGCTCCGGCTTGTCCGCGAGCAACACCTTCACCACCTCGGCCCGGCCGGCGGCCGCGGCCATCAGCAGCGGCGTATCGCCCGCGGCATCGCGCGCGTTCACGAGCGGTGCGGCTGCGAGCAGCGGCGCGAGCACCTCGGGGTGGCCCTGCAAGGCGGCCGCGTGCAGCGCGGTGAGCCCGCGCGCGTCGGCCAGTTTCGCGTCCGCGCCGGCCGCCAGCAACAGTTCGACGATCTCGCGTGAACCCGCGGCCGCCGCGAACCACAGGGCCGTGCGCCGCTCCCGATCCACGGCATTCACCTGCGCGTGCCGATCGAGCAGGGCCTTGACCAGGCCGGCGGCCCCGTCCGACGCTGCGAGCATCAACGGGGTTCGGCCCTGCGGATCGGCGGCCTGCGGATCCGCCCCCGCGCCGAGCAGCAACAGCACCGCGTCGGTGCGCTTGGCGCGCATGCCGGTCACCAGCGGCGCCGACTCGCGGGGAGCGTGCGCATCCGCCGCCACGCCCGCGTCGAGCAATGCCCTGGCGACCGGCAGATCGCCGCGCGTGACGGCGAGCCACAGCACCGAGTGGCCCGCGCGGTTCGCGGCGAGGGGATCGGCGCCGTGGGCGAGCAGCAGTGGAATGCTCTGCATGGCATGCACGTCGGCGGCCACCTGCAGCAGCGAATCACCCTGCGGGAGCTTGAGCTTGGCATCACCGCCGGCGCCCAGCAGCTGCTGCACGCCCGCCGTGTCGTTGCGTGCGACCGCCAGTGCGAGCGGCGGCCAGCCGCGGTACAGCGAGCCCGGGTGAGCCGGGTCGAACCGCCCGTTCTGCCGGCCCGGATCCACGGCCACGCGGGTGCCGCGCACGCCCAGGGCGCGCAGTTCGGCGGCCGCCTGCTGCGCGCCCACCGCCTGCGCGGCATCGAGCGCATCGTAGCCGCGGCTGTCGCGGGCCTCGAGCGCGGCGCCGGCCCGCGCGAGCAGACGCACGGACGCCGGGCGATCGGCGCGAGCCGCATAGAAGAGCGCCGTGCGCCGCTCGGCGTCCACCGCCGCCGGGTCGGCGTGCGCCTTGAGCAGCAGTTCGACCATGGCTTCCTTGGGCTGCGCGGCGGCCACCATCAGCGCGGTGGTTGCGAACCGGTCCCCGGCCGACACGTCCGCGCCGAGTTCGATCAGTGCCGCGGCGGCATCGAGTGCGCCGGCCGCGGCGGCGTGCGTCAGCGCGCGCCGCTGGAATGGGTCCTCGACCTTGGCGCTCGCCGGTCCGATGCGGCGCAATTGCGCCGCGTCGTTCCGGCGCGCGCAATCGATCACCCAGGGCGCCAGCAGGTTCGGATCGGCCGCGCCGACGGTCTCGCGATCGAGCAGCGGCCGGCCGGATTTCAGCGCGTCGATCGCGCGGTAGTAGCCGTCCTGCGCCGACGCCTCGAGCCAATGGCGCGCGGCCTCCGGCGCGGCGTCGGCGGAGCGTGCGAGTTCCCCCGCGAGCGCGTAGGCGGCGGCGCCGTGGCCGTGCCCGGCCGCGGCCTCGAGCAGCGCCCGGCCCCGCGCGCCGTCCGCCGCAATGCCCACGCCGTTCAGGTACATCAAGCCGAGCAGATATTGCGCCTCGGCGTCGCCCGAGCGCCCGGCGGCATCGAGCAGCGAGGCGGCGCGCTCGAATTGCAGCGTGCGCAGCGCCTCGCGGGCCGGCTCGAGCCGGTCCTTGGGCGCCGCCCCGCCGGGCCGTGCGCCGGCCACGCAGAGCATCACGATCCACAGATAGGCGGGCAGCCTCCTCCTCGTCAGGCGGGTCCTCGTCAGGCGGTACCTCATCAGGCGGTACCGAACTTGGTTTCCACCTGGATGCCGATCGACTTGAGGAAGTCGTTCGGCAGAATGCCGCCGGCGCTCACGATCACCGCCTCGTTGGGCCGCTCGAACTCGCGTCCACCTTGTTTCATGCGCACCTCGTTCGGGCGGATCTCGTTGATCTGCGAATTGAGCAGCACCTCGAGCCGCCCCAGCGCGCGCGCCTCGTCGACCCGCTGCCGGTTGCGCTGCTTGGCGCGCTGGAAGGCGTCGCCGCGATACGAGAGACTGACGGGCGTGTCGCCCAGTTCGGCGATGCTGGCCGCCGCCTCCAGGGCGCTGTCGCCGCCGCCCACCACCATGACGCGCCGTCCGCGGTATTGCTCGGGGTCGATCAGCCGGTAGACGACCTTCGGCAATTCCTCGCCGGGCACCCCGAGCTTGCGCGGCGTGCCGCGCCGGCCGATGGCGAGCAGCACCGCCGAGGCGGTATGCGCGCCCTTGCTGGTCTTGACCTGGAAGACCTCGTCGCGGCGCTCGATGGCCTCGACGCGCTCCTGGTAGCTGATGTCGAGGCGATTGCTCGCGCACACCTGGTTCCAGAAGCGCAGCAGTTCCTCCTTCGAGGTGTTGCGGAACTGAACCTTGCCGACGATCGGCAGTTCGACCGGGGCGGTCATGACCAGCTTGCCGCGCGGATACTGGAACACGGCCCCTCCCAGGGCCTCCTGCTCGACCGTCCGATAGGCGAGTCCGAGCTTGCGCGCGGTCAGCGAGGCGGCGAGGCCCGCGGGACCCGCGCCGACGATGAGCACGTCGAGCGCCCCGGCGCGCTTGCGGCCCGCCCGCGCGATCGCCTCGAGCGCCTGGCCGCCCTGGGTGAGGGCATTCTTGATCAGACCCATGCCGCCGAGTTCGCCCGCGACATAGATGCCGGGAACGTTCGATTCGAAGTTCGGCGTGAGCACCGGGATGTCGAGACCGCGCCGCTCGGTGCCGAACACCAGCGTGATCGCATCGAACGGGCACGCGCTCCGGCAGGCCCCGTGGCCGATGCATTCGGTCGGCCCGATCAGCGCCGCCTTGCCGTCGATCAGGCCGAGCACGTCGTGATGCGAGGTCTCCGGGCAGGCCGTGACGCAGGCCCCGCAGCCCAGGCATTTACTCTCGTCGATGAGCGGATGCAGGGAGGCCGGCTCGGTCATGCCGGCGGCCACCGACTCCTCGAGAGTGTGCCGATGGCGCGCGTGCACGCGGCGCTGCCGCGCGAGGTAGTAGGCCGTGATGACCACGAACGGAACCGCGTAAACCGCCAACGTCAACAGATCCATGCGAACGCTCGAGTGGTGGCCGGAGGACTCGCGGGGCTCGTGCCCGCCACCGCATAGTGTCGCCGGGCGGCGCGGATGCGGGCAGATGTCGGCGTTTGGATACGTTCGGCCGAATACATTGAGCAATTTTGCACAATGTTTTTCATCGAAAATGTGTCGTATGCACACATTGCGGTGAAGCAAGACTGCGACAGTTTCACACAGGGAGCGCGCGATGCTAGCGTCGCATCGACGTCGATGGGATCGGGGGTGATTCGCATGGCATTGGTCTGGTTCCTCGCGGGGGTGCTGTCGAGCCTCGCCGCAATCGCCGCACTGCTGCCGTGGCTGCGCCGGCGGCCGCGCTTCGCCGCGTTGCCGAGCCCGCCGCGGGCCATAGCTTGGGCGGCGGCGGTCGTCCCGCCGGTGATCATCGCCGCGGCGTTGGCGCTCCAGCATGCGGCGGCGCCCCGCGCCGGATTTGCGGACGCGGCCCGGACGCTGGCCGCCGTAAGCGGCGCGCCCGCCGCCGCGCCGGCGGGCGGGCCCGCGGCCGCCCCCGCCCGGCCCGCCGCGACCGGCGCCGGCTCCATGGACAGCGCAGTCGCCAATCTCGAGGCGCGCCTCGCGCGCAACGGCGGCAGCGCGGATGACTGGGAGTTGCTCGCGAAATCCTTCGAATTCCTCGGCCGGGAGCGGGACGCGGCGCAGGCGCGCGCCCATCGGCTGCCCGCGCCGGCGGACACGGCGGCCGCCGGCGCCGCCATCGGCGCCGTGGTCAGCGGCGAAGTCGACCTGGCGCCGGCGCTGCGCGGCCGCGCGGCCCCCGGGGAGACCATCTTCATCGTGGCGAAATCGGTCGACACGCCGGGCGCACCCGTCGCCGTGTTCCGGGGCAGCGTCGACGGCTGGCCGATGCATTTCAGCCTGGACGATTCCCGCTCCATGCTGCCGGGGCGCAATCTGTCCAACGCCGGGCGCGTGACCATCGAGGCGCGGATCTCCAAGAAGGGGCAGCCGCTGCCGGCTCCGGGGGATCTGCAGGGCTCGAGCGGCGCCATCGATCCGGCGGCCGGCCATCCGCTCACCATCCTGATAGACCGCGTCATCACATGAACACGGTGGCCGCCAAATTGACCGCCGCACGGGACTCCACCCGCACGCCCGCCGGCGAGACGCGCCGGGTGCGCTGGCCGCTGCTGTGGACCGTGGTGGTCGCGGCGCTGCTCGGCTGGGGAAGCCAGGCGCACCTGGAGCGTTACATCACGCCGAGGGGCGGCCTCGGCTACGCCATGGGCATCGCCGGCGGTTCGATGATGCTGCTGCTCCTGCTGTACTCGGCCCGCAAGCGGTTCGCCTGGCTGCGCTGGATGGGCGCGCTGCCCGCCTGGTTCCAGTTCCACATGGTGCTCGGGGTCGTGGGGCCCGTCCTCATCCTATTTCATTCGAACTTCCGGCTGGGCGCCACCAACAGCAACGTGGCGCTGGTCTCCATGCTGCTGGTGGCCGGCAGCGGCGTGGTGGGCCGCTACATCTACACGCGCCTGCATGCGCGCCTCGACGGCCACGAGGACACGCTCGAGCAGCTGAAGGCGGTCGGCGAGCGGCTGGGCTCGCAGAGCACTTCCATCGCGCTGCTCCCCGGGCTGCTCGAGACCATCGAGGCGGTGGAGAAGCGCTGGATCGCCGCTCCGCGGGGGGGCCTCGCTCGGCTCGCGCATCTGCCGACCGGCGCCCTGCGCATGGCGCGCGCGCGCCAGCTCGTGCGCCGCGCCATCAAGGCCGCGGTCGAACAGGCGCTGCGCAGCGGCTCCCCGACGCTCGAGCAGCATGCGCCGCGAATCGCCCAGGCGGCCCGCAGCTACGCCTACCGCCGGCTCGAGGCGGGCCGGCGCATCGGCGAGTACCAGATGTATTCGCAATTGTTCTCCCTGTGGCACGTGCTGCACATCCCCTTGTTCTTCATCTTGCTGATCGCCGGGCTCGTCCATGTGGTCGCAATCAACGTGTACTGACCCTTCCGCGCATGCGTCGCCGCGGGAGTAGGACATTTCCAGGGGCTTGGTTGATCATGATCTCATCGCTCCTTTCGGCTCCCGCAGCGCTCGCCGTTTCGGTCGAGAAGCTGCTGATGCCGGGACCGGTCGCCCAGGCGCACGTCAAGCAGGAGGATACCTGCTCGAACTGCCACGATCGTTCGAATGCCCGCCCGCAGAGCGCGCTGTGCCTCGACTGCCACAAGGACGTCGCCGGCGACGTGCGCAGCCACCGCGGCTACCACGGCCGCATGAGCAACGCCGGTCTCGGCGAATGCCGGGCATGCCACACCGAGCACAAGGGCCGCAAGGCCGACATCGTCCAGTTGAGCCGCGTGCAGTTCGACCACAAGCTCACCGACTTCCCGCTCGACGGCGCCCACACGGCCCTGGCCTGCGAGAGCTGTCACCCGAAGGCGGACCCGTGGCGCAAGGCGCCCACGGATTGCGCGGCCTGCCACAAGCGCGACGACGTGCATCACGGCCAGTTCACGCAGGGCTGCGGCGAGTGCCACGGCACGGCCAGCTGGAGCGGCGGCAAGTTCGATCACGACCGGACGGCGTTTCGCCTGACCGGTGCGCACGCCCCGCTCGCCTGCGGGTCCTGCCATCTCGGCGGCGACTACAAGGCCGCGCCCAAGAGCTGCTTCGGCTGTCACGCGACCGACGACGAGCACCGCGGTTCGCGCGGCGAGGATTGCGCCAAATGCCACGTCACCAAGGAATGGAAGACCGCCAAGTACGACCACCTGAAGGAGACCGGCTTCGCGCTGCTCGGCGCCCACGACCGGATCGACTGCGCCGCCTGCCACCGCAGCGGCGATCTGAAGGAGAAGATCCCGAAGGACTGCCAGGGCTGCCACAAGGCGGACGACGCCCATGCCGCGCGGTTCGGCGGCCGCTGCGACGACTGCCACGATAATGAACGCTGGCGCCTGAGCGCCTATGATCACGCGGGCAAGCACCATTTCCCGCTGGTCGGCGCGCACGCGAAGATCGACTGCTACGCGTGCCACACGGCGCCGGCGGCGACCCAGAAGCTCGCCAAGGATTGCGCCGGATGCCACCGCGGCGAGGATCCGCACGGCGGCAAGCTCGCGGGCGGCTGCGAACGGTGCCACGGTCAGGCATCGTGGCGCACCGACCTGTCCTTCGACCATGATCTGAGCGATTTCCCGCTGAGCGGACTGCATCGGGTGGTCGGCTGCGCCCAATGCCATTCGACGCTCGCCTTCAAGGGCGCCCCCGAGACCTGCATCGGATGTCATTCCCACGACGACGTGCACAAGGGCGGGCTCGGCAAGAAGTGCGAGGCCTGCCATTCCGTCAACGGCTGGCCGCTGTGGGTGTTCGATCACGGCAAGCAGACCCACTTTGCGCTGCTCGGTGCGCACGCGAAGCTGCGATGCGCCGACTGCCATCGCCAGCCGCCGGGCACCGCGAAGACCTCCGCGCAGTGCGCGAGCTGCCATCACAAGGATGACCGCCACCTCGGCGAATACGGTGCGCAGTGCGACCGCTGCCACACCGTGTACTCGTGGAAGGGCGCGAGGATTCAATGAAGGCCATCATGGAACCGGTCCGCGCGGCCGCCGCGCTCATGCTCCTGGCCCTGCTGCTGCCCGTCGCGGGCGGCGCGGCGCCGCCGGCGCCGTCGATCACCGTGTCGTTCGATCACCTCGCCACCGGCTTCGAGCTCGACGGCCTGCACCGCGATCTGCCGTGCGAATCCTGCCACTTGAACGCCGTCTTCCGGGGCACGCCGCGCAACTGCGGCGTCTGCCACATCCAGGGGTCGAAGTTCAACGCGACGTCGAAGAACCAGACTCACATACCGAGCACGAACAACTGCGCGGCCTGCCACGACACGGCGTCCTTCGGTCCGGCCGTGCATTTCGATCATGCGGAAGTGATGGGCGCCTGCGTCACCTGCCACAACGGCACCCTCGCGCAGGGCATCGGGAAGTCGCACCCCGCCACCAGCAAGGTCTGCGAGGACTGCCACACGGTGCTCAGCTGGAATCCGCCGAAGGCCGTGGACCATACCCAGATCCCGCTCGCCGTTTCCGGCTTCTGCATCATCTGCCACAACGGCACGCAGGCCTCGGGCAAGCCCACCAACCACGTGCCGACCAACCTCGAGTGCGGCGACTGCCACGTGACCGCCAGCTGGCTCGGCGCCAGCTTCGACCACACGGGCATCACCACGGGCTGCGTGACCTGCCACAACGGCGTCAAGGCCGTGGGCAAGCAGGGCGCCCACATGCCCACCAGCAACGTCTGCGAGGCCTGCCATACGGCGGGCATCGGCACCAAGACCCCGAGCTGGATCCCGGCGCCGTTCGACCATACCCAGATGGCGGTGAACACCTGCGAGACCTGCCACAGCGGCACGGTGAAGATCTCGACGGGATTCGTCCCCGGGCAACCGGCCAATCACGTGCCGCCGATTCCCTCGAGCATCGACTGCGGCGTGTGCCACGGCAACAATCCGGCCGCGGAGACCTGGACGGTGCTGGCGGCGAGCATCGCGACGCTGCACACCGGGCTCAACACCGGCAATTGCACGCTCTGCCACGGCGGTGAGACGTTCGCGGGCGTGCCGGCGCCCTACAGCCCCATGTCCATACGCGGCGTCTCGCCGACCAAGACCACGCCGCTCACGCCGGCGCACATACCCGTGCTGGTCGGCACCGATTGCAGCGCCTGCCACGGCGCGGCCTACCAGGCCGGCGGCTTCGGCCCGGCGACGCAGATGAACGCCGCGAAGCACGCCTTCGTGTCGACCGCCTGCGATACCTGCCACGAGGCGGGCCGCAGCTTCTACACGGGCAGCGGAACCCCGCTGCAGCTGCGGCCGGCCGATCACATGAACGGCGCCGATCCGCGCATGGCCACCAGCGACTGCTCGATCTGCCACGAGACCACCGACTGGAACAGCACCATGCTGCCGGTCGGACACATGCCGAACCCCGGCAACCAGGGTTGCGCGGTGTGCCACACGGCGATCGGCTCGACGACCGCGAGCTACGCGACGCTCGCCGGCATCGCGGTGCTGCACACCGGCATCAGCGGCGGCTGCGCGCAGTGCCACGGCGGGCCCGGCGGGCAGCTGACCTTCTACAACAACAACGACAACCCCAAGGCCGCGGTGCTCACGCCGAGCCACATTCCCTATCTGGCCGGCACGGACTGCAGCGCCTGTCACGCCGCGAACTACGTGACCGGCGGCTTCGGGCCGACCGCCATGAGCGCGGCCAAGCACGCCTACGTGCCGAGCACCTGCGACACCTGCCACGAGGCGGGGCTGTCGTTCTACATGGGCGCGTCCTCGCCGGCGCTGCAGGGCCGGCCGGCCGATCATCTCTCGAGCAGCAATCCGCAGATGGTGACGAGCGACTGCTCCGGCTGCCATACCACCAGCAACTGGAACAGCACGGCCATGCCGGCCGGCCACATGCCGAATCCGGCCGGCCAGGCCTGCACCGTCTGCCACACCAGCGCGCCGAGCGATTACTCGCCGACCACGCTCGCCGCGAACGCGGTGCTGCACACGGGCATCGCCTCGGGCTGCGGGCAATGCCACGGCGGCACGACGCCGCTCACCTGGTACAGCAATTTTACGCCCAAGGACGCGGTGCTCTCGCCCGCGCACATCCCCTATCTGTCCTCGACCGATTGCAGTTCGTGCCACTCCTCGGCCACCTACGCGGCCGGCACCTTCGGGCCGATGAACATGACGCAGGCCAAGCACGCCTTCGTGCCGAGCACCTGCAACACCTGCCACGAGGCGGGGCTGTCCTTCTACATGGGCGCCGCCAGCCCCGGCCTGCAAGGCCGACCGGCGGATCACAATTCCGGGCAGATGGCGGCGCCCAATGATTGCAGCATCTGCCACACCCCCGCGAACTGGAACAGCACGGCCATGCCGGCCGGACACATGCCGAATCCGGCCGGCCAGGCCTGCAAGGTCTGCCACACCACCGCGCCGGCCGACTATTCGCCCGCGACGCTCGCGTCGAACACGGTGCTGCACACCGGCATCGCGAGCGGCTGCATCACCTGCCATGGCGCGCCGAACGGGGCGCCGCTGGTGTTCTACAACAACTTCTCGCCGAAATCGGCGGTGCTCTCGCCGGTGCACATCCCGACCGCATCGACGCCCTGCGAGGACTGCCACTCGCCCGCGGTGTTCACCTCCTTCGGCGGCACGAGCATGTCCGCGACCAAGCACTCCATGATGTTCACGGTGATCGGCAACACCTGCGACGCCTGCCACAACCGCGTCACGCCGCCGCTCACCTTCTACGGCGTGACCAATCTGACCGTCCGCCCCACGGACCACAACAGCGGCAACATGGCGACCAACGACTGCAACGGCTGCCACACGCCGAATGATTGGGGCGGCGACAACGCGGCCGCCCGGACCACGACCAAGCCCGCGACCATGCATCCCACGCCGCGCGGCGTGATCAGCACCCTGGTCGTGCCCAACGGCGTGCCGCCGGCCGCGGCGGTCGCGCTGATCGCCGCCGACGTCGGCGCGGGCACCGCCCTGCCGGGACTGCGCTCGCCGCTCCCGGCGCGCACGGCGAGCGCGGCGGCGCCGTCGCACGCAGGCGTGATCGCCAATTGCACGAGCTGCCACAACGGCGCGCTCGCCACGGGCAAGCCGGCGGCTCACGTGGCGAGCAACGGCGCGTGCGAGAACTGCCACACCACGCTCGGGTGGACGCCGGCGCGCTTCGACCATCGCGGCGTGACGGCGAGCTGCGTCAGCTGCCACAACGGCATCCGCGCGCAGGGCATGCCTGCGCGGCACGTGTCCACGGCGCGCGATTGCGGCGCCTGCCACGGCATCCTGTCCTGGTCGGCCGCGCGCTTCGACCATCTGGGCGTCAATGCGCTCTGCCAGAGCTGCCACAACGGCATCACCGCGACGGGCAAGCAGCCGCGGCACGTGCTCACCGCCCGGGACTGCGGCGTCTGCCACGGCACCGTGGACTGGAACATCGCGGCGCCCGCGCCCGCGCCCGCGCCCACGCGCACGCCGGCGCCCACGCCGGCCTCATCGCAGCCGTCGCCCGGAACGCGCGCCGCCGTCACCGGTCCGAACAAGTGACGGCGGCCCCCGCGCGCATCCTCGAGCCCGCGCGGCCGGCGCACCTGCGTGTCCTGCTGGCGCTGTGCGCCGCGGCCCTGCTGCACCCGGCGCACGCGCCCGCGGCGGGCTTCCTGTCCGGACCGCTGGTGCAATACATCGATGCCCAGGAGCTCGAGGACCATGCGGACATCACCGTCCAGTTCGCCTGCACCGTGTTCTACGTGGGCAGCGCGCCGGCGAGCCGCGGCGATCACACGCGGATCACGCTGCGCCTGGGAGCCGATTGCGGCACGCAATTCGGCGCGCTGCCGCCGGAGCTGCCGCTGGTCGGCGGCGGCGGCAAGCTGGTCACCGGCGCGCGCCTCGATGCGATCGTCCCCGGCGAGGTCACGCTCGAGCTGACCTGGTCGCGCACGCTGGACTTCGTCATGGCGCCGAGCGCATCCGGCTCGGGCCTGCGCGTGCGGCTGCTCTACCCCAAGCCGCGCAAGGGCACGGGGCTGCTGGCCGAACCGCAGACGCCTTCCGGATACGCGGTCAATCTCGACTCCTCGCGCAGCGCCATCGCGCGCGAGACGGTCGAGGCCGCGGCCTCGGCCCTGCAGGCGCAGGCCTACGTATCGGAGACCGACCTCGAGGGCGAGCATTGGTACCGGCTGCGCGTCGGCCCGTTCGCGACTCGGGCCGAGGCGCAGCGTGTGCTCGAGATCGCCCAGGCGAATTATCCGCGCGCCTGGATCGCCGAGGGCGACGAGCAGGCGGAGCTCGCGGTGGTCGATCGAGCCGGCGTCACCTCGCCGGCCGCCGCCGCACCCACCGCTCCGCCGCTGCCCGACGAGCAACGGGCCAAGATGCTGAAGGATGCGCGCGAGGCGCTCGACCAGCACCGGTACCCGGAGGCGGTCGATCTGCTCACCCGCCTGCTGCGGCAACCGGAATATGCGGCGCGCGCCGAGGCGCAGGAGCTGCTCGGCCTGGTGCGCGAACGCGCGGGCCAGCTCGCGCAGGCCAAGGCCGAATACCAGGAGTATCTGCGCCGCTATCCGAACGGAGCGGCGGCGGCGCGGGTCCGCAGCCGTCTGCAGGCGCTGATCTCGGCCTCCCTGCAGCCGAACTCGGCGGCGACCTTCCAGGCGAGTTCGCCGGAGCGCTGGACCATGGCGGGCAGCGCCTCGGTGAGCTATCAGTACGGCAAGGATCAAACCGTGTCGGTCGGCAACACCACCACCAACAACACCTTGAGTTCGGCGCTGGTGTACGGGGATCTGCTGCTGCGCGACCGCGGCGACCGCTACGATTTCACCGCGCGGGTCGACGCCGGCTACGCGCAGAACTTCGTCTCGACGTTCAACCTGGGCAACCAGGACCAGACCACCGCGGCCTACGTGGAGCTCACCGACAAGACCTTCGGCCTGACCGGCCGGCTCGGCCGCCAGACGCTCGCCTCGCAGGGCATCGTGGGATTGTTCGACGGGCTGTTCCTGGGGCTGCAGGTGAGCCCTCGATGGTCGGTGAGCGCCGCCGCGGGCCTGCCGGTGTACACCGGCTTCACGGCAGCCTCCGGCCAGCAGAAGTTCGGCACCGTGACCGCCGAGTTCGACCCGTTCCACCAGACCTGGGTGTTCGACGTGTACGCATTCGACCAGACCAACGCCGGCCTCACGGAGCGCCGCTCGGTCGGGCTGCAGACCCGGTACAGCGAATCGGGGCGAACCGCGGTGATCCTGGTCGATTACGACGTCGCGTTCCAGCAGCTGAATTCGGCGACCCTGATCGGCAACGCGAAGGTCGGGCCGTCCTGGGTGCTCGGCTTCGACGCCGACCACCGCCGCAGCCCGCTGCTGGAGCTGAGCAACTCGCTCATCGGACTGAATTCCCCGGACGTGGCGGCGCTGCAGGCCCAGTATCAATTGACGCCCCAGCAGCTGCGGCAGCTGGCGATCGACCGCACCGCGACCAGCGACACCATGGTGCTGTCGGCGAGCCGCCCCCTGGGCGAGCGCTGGCAGTTCATGGCGGACCTGGGCGCGCTCGAGCTGTCGGGAACGCCGGCGTCGCCGGCGATCCAGGCGACCGGATTTCCCGGCGTGCCGGCCATGCCGTCCACGGGGCTCGACAAGAACGCTTCGGTGCAGTTCTCGGGCTCGAGCCTCCTGCAGGCGAGCGATCTGCACATCTTCAGCCTGCGGTTCGACGATTCGCCGCTGGCGCGCAGCATGACCTATTCATGGGATGCGCGCTTCGTCGTGCACGGCGCGTGGCGCGTCGGTCCGCGCTTCAGCGTCGAGCAGCTGAACGATCCGACGCTCGGCGGCAAGCAGATGGTGTATCTGCCGCAGATCCGCAGCGACTGGACCGGCGGCCGCCAGGTGTTCGAGCTGATCGCCGGCTACCAGCTGCAGAACCAGATCGCCGTCCAGCAGCCGCTCACACCGACCGGCCAGGTGCAGTCCGCCGGGGTGGATCAGAGGTCTCTTTATGTGAACGTCGCGTATCGGATACGCTTCTGAGCCCATGCGACCGCCGAGACTCACGCTGCTCGCCCTGACGGCGCTCTGCGCCTGCGCCTCGCGGCCGGCGCACGCGCCGCGGGAGCTGTTCGACGAGCGCACGGCGAGCACGCTGCTGATCGCCGCCGAGCCGCTGGTGTTCGCGCGCGACCGCTTCGACGTGGCCGCGTACGCGCACGACTACGCCACCCTGGTCGCCATCGACGTCGACCGGTCGGGCGCTGGGAGCGATTACCTCTTGATGTATCGATGGTCCACCGTCGACCGCCGCATGCTGCCGCCGGCGGGCCCGGATGCGGGGGCGCTGCGCATCCTCGCCGACGGCCGGCGCATCGACCTCGCACCGCTCGAGCGGCTGCCGGTCGACCTCGGCCGGCGGCGCCTGCTGCACGTGCCCAACCATGGCGACGTGACCGCCTATGCCTACCGGGTGGATGGCACGCTGCTGCGCTTCCTCGCCGGCAGCCGCGAGATCACGATCCGCATGCCGCGCGAGCCGCTCGACGCGCCGTTCTCGCTGTCGGGCGACGGGCGCGAGGCGCTCGCGCGCTTCCTGGGCCGCGCCGGCGCGAATTGACGCCGCCGATCAGTCGTCCAGTCCGGCCTCGCCCGACAGCTGCGCGACCAGCACCTGCAACGTGCCGTTGCTGAGCGTGCCGCGCAGGTCGACCACGGCGCCCGGCGCCTTCGCGAAGAACGAGTTCGCACCGCTGCTGTCGTCCCCCGCATCGACGAAGGCCGTGCCGGCGCCGGTGACCGCCGGTACGCCGAGCACGGTCAGATCGGGGGCGGCGACCGCGCTCGCCGTCCCGCGGACCTCCACGGATTGGTCGGCCGGCGCATCCTCGCGCATGACCGCGTTGGCCGTCACCGTGGTGGCACCGACCGGCTGACCGCGCACCTCCAGATAATCCCCGACGCGCACCGAGGCGAGGTTGAACGTCGGCAGCGCCGCCGCGGACAGATCCTCGAACCGGGGGGTGGATGTGGTGGCGAAGGGCACGCCGAGCAGCGTGACCGTTCCCCGGACGGCGTCGACCGCCTGCACCGGCGCACGCACCAGCACCGGGTCGATACCGAGGAATTGCACCGCCGACGCGTTCAAGGTGCCGGTGGCATCGTACCCGCCCTGCACGGCGACCCGCACGTTCGGCTTCAGCTGCGCGGCGGCACCGCCCACGTAGGTGGTGGCGGCGGACACCGCCACGGCCACGCCGTCCACCGCGAAGTGGTTCGGCGAGGCGAATTGCGAGACCACGCCGTCGATCACGCCGCCGTCGCCCTGCTGGCCCGCGAGGTTCGGCAGCAGGCGAATCCGGGTCGCCGCGAGCGCGCCCGCGGGATTCGGCGCCGCGAATACCTGGACCACCTGCCCATCCTGCACGCCGCCGGCCGGGAACCCGTCGAGCGCGGCCGAGGAGTAGTCGACGGCCAGGCCGTCGAGCACGAATCGAGCCGTGGCCGGATCCACCTGCTGGGCGGGGCCGGTGAGGATGTAGGCGGACACCGAGACCGGCAGATCGACGCGCGTCGCAACCACCGCGCCGCCCGGACCGACCAGGGCGCTCCCGGCCGCGCGCGCACCCGGCGCGACATTCCTCAAGGACGTCGCGCCGGCATTGCCGATCAGCGACGTGTTCGGGCCGACGATGACCTTGAGGCCGAGCACCGTGAACGAGGAGCCCGCGATATCGACCGCCGAGATCGGCCCCTGCACCGCGGTGTCGGCGGCGACCTGCGCGGCCGCGCCGGTGGCGCCGCCGCTGCCGATGCTGCCGGTCAGGCGCACGGCCTGCCCCACCCGCAGATCGGCGACGCTCGCGGGATCACCGTCGATCGAAACCGTCGCGGTGGAGGTGTCGAACTCGACGCCGTTCAGAAAGATGCTGCCGAAGCGGCTGATGGCGCCGATGTTGACGGCGTGCGCGTGCACGAAGCCGGTGCCCTCGATGCCGCTGGTGGCACCCGTGAGCGCGCTGCTCGAGGCCGCCGAACCGCCGCCGCCGCAGCTCGATGCCAGCGCGGCGAGCAGCGCGCCGGCGCAGGCGCCGACCAGGGACCGACCCCGGTGGCGGCGCTGAACGTCTGTCGGGTGCGATGTCATGGAATGCGATCCTTACCGGCATGTTCTTCGATGGTGTACACGCCGACGCCCAACCGTGCGGACCACTCGTCACCGGCACTTTCCGCCGGAGTGCTATGCCCCGTCAACCAGGCATCGACCTTCTCGAGGAAGGCCTGGCCTTCGACCGCGAGCAGCGTCCGAAATTCATTCACCGCCGAGCGGCGCACCCGCACGTTGATGGCGCGGCGCTCGAATCGCGGCGGCTGGCTCACCGGCCGGGTCATATTGTGCGCGAGCGTCGTGCCGATGTCGTGCAGGATGCTGCCCCAGAGCGGAATCTGCTGCGGATCATAGGCGCCCGGAATGAAACTGCGTTTGAGCGCGCACAACATGCCGTCCTCGTCCACGTCCACCGCGCGCGCCGCCGACAGCGCCTTGTAGAGCGCCACGTGCGGCAAATCCGGCGCATAGCGATGCGCGAGCTGCTGGAAGCTCACGACGTCGCCTTCGAGGACCAGCCGCCGCGGCCGGCCGTCGAGGTCGAGATAGCCCGGGTCGAGGTGCCAGCCGGACAGCACGCGCGATCCCGCGCTCATATAGGACGGATCGAGCATCGCCTGGGGCTGCGCCGACCGGATGCGGGCCACGTCGCGGCGGTTCAGGCCGGTGAGGATCGCGGTGCGCGAGACGTTGGTGGGCCGGCCGCGAATGCCGAAATCGCTGGTCGCGACCTCGACGTAGGCATGTTTCGCCAGCTCGCTGAACTCGCGAAAGGGCACGCCGCCGCGCAACAGCACGCGAACCACCGGTTTGAGCATCAGGCGCACGGCGGCCAGCAAGGCTTGATGTGCGTCCTGTTGCATGTGTGTTTTTATCTCACAAATGCGGCGCCCCAACAAGCCGCGGCACCCCAACTAGCCAATTCGGATGCCCTCACCGCCACAGCCACACGGGCTGCGACCAAGACCGCTGGACGGGCAGTAATTTTATACTTTATTATTTTAATACAATATGTTATGAACTATTTTAAACGTATATTCTACGCCGTGGCGCTGCTCGCTCCCGGCCTGTCGCTTGCGCAGAACGCCGGGGTGTCCATCAGCGTGGGCCGAGCTCGAGGGTGCCGATCAGGAGCCGATCGCGATCGGCACAGGGGCCGACCAGGATCTCGATCTCGCCGGCCTCCAGCACCGGTTCGAGGTCCCGTCCGAGAAAGCGCAAAGCCTCGGCCGCCAGCGGCAGCGTCACGGTTGCGGTCTCGCCCGGCGCGAGCTCGATCCGCGCGAAGCCCTTGAGCTCGAGGAGCGGCCGCGCGACGCTCGCCACCGGATCGCGCGTGAACAGGAATACCGTCTCCTGCGCCGCGGCCTGCCCCTCGTTGGTCAGATCGACCCGGATCTCCGCGATCTGGTCCGCGCTCAGGCGGGCGGGTGCGATGCGCAGATTGGCGTACCGAAAGCGTCCGTAGCTGAGGCCGTGACCGAACGGGAACAGCGGGCCCACGGGCAGATCGAGGTACTTGCTGGTGTAGTGGCCGTTCGAATCCGCCGGCCGCCCGGTCGGGCGCTCGCCGAAGTGGATGGGGACCTGGCCGAGCGCCCGCGGCCAGGTGACCGGCGTGCGGGCGCTGGGCGACACCCGCCCGCCGCCCAGATCGGCGCCCGCGTGGCCCGCCGCGCTGCCCGGGCCCCACGCCGCGCGCCACGCAT
>VFSW01003329.1_pt1 | contig 24137 bp, 22 predicted proteins | sample 5358111 | NCBI WGS metagenome assembly VFSW01 (sample SAMN11554181, study PRJNA540505) | mine drainage metagenome | isolation source: sediment from site ElyBrook_90M | place: USA: Ely Copper Mine, Vershire, VT | collected 2017
ATTACCCCACCAACTAGCTAATCCGACTTTGGCTCATCCAATAGCGCGAGGTCTTGCGATCCCCCGCTTTCCCCCCAATTCTTTCAAACCAGAGACGTATGCGGTATTAGCCAATCTTTCGACTGGTTATTCCCCACTACTGGGAAGATTCCAAAGCATTACTCACCCGTTCGCCGCTCGTCAGCATGTATTGCTACACCTGTTACCGCTCGACTTGCATGTGTTAGGCACGCCGCCAGCGTTCAATCTGAGCCAGGATCAAACTCTTCAGTTAATACACTTAAACACTGAAGTACTACGATCCCGAACTCGCTGCTGTTCACGAATGAACAACTGGTCGTTCGGTACTCGTTATCAATTGCCCCAAAGGCGCTTTGACGCGAGTCCCCACACAAATTACCTGTTCAATTTTTTAAAGAATAACCCGCGACGACAATGGTCCGGGGAAAGACTTTCAAGTATAGCCGACATTCGAGAGCCGTCAATGGCCAAAAGTCCTCGAAATCAGCCTTTCACTTGGAAGGGCGCGCAGTATAGCCGTGGCTTCAGCCGTGTCAACCAATTGTCATCAATGTTTACTGCGCCGCACTTCAAGCGGCGAAGCCCCCGCCCGTCACGGGCGTCCGATGAGCCTGATTTTCGCGATGGCACGCTTGCCGACCGAGACGATATAAACGGTGCCCGCGGCCAGTTCGTGCCGGTGGCTCGTGACCTTTTCCTGATTGACGCGCACGGCCCCCTCCTCGATCTTGCGGGCCGCCTCGGAGGTGCTCGCGACGAACTGCAATTCCTTGAGGATTGCCGTGAGCCGAGCGGTCGAACCATCGATTTGCAGCGTCCGTTCGACGAGATTTTCAGGGACCGCGCCTTGGCTGAAGCGCGTCGAGAAATCCGTTTGTGCGGCGCGGGCCGCCTCCACGCCGTGGAAGCGCGCGACGATCTCGTGCGCGAGTTCAACCTTGACGTCGCGCGGGTTCTTGCCGTCCGCCACGGCCTTGCGCAGCGCCGCGAGCTGGCCGAGCGGCTTGAAGCTCAGCAGTTCGAAATAGCGCCACATCAGCGTGTCGGATATCGACATCAATTTGCCGAACATCTGCGCCGGCGCATCGTGGATCCCAACGTAATTCCCTAAGGATTTGGACATCTTTTGCACGCCGTCCAGGCCCTCGAGCAACGGCGTCGTCAACACGATCTGCGGCTCCTGCCCGTAGGCTTCCTGCATCTGGCGCCCGACCAGCAAATTGAATTTCTGGTCCGTGCCGCCGAGTTCCACGTCGGCGCGCAGCGCGACCGAGTCGTAGCCCTGCACCAATGGGTAGAGGAATTCGTGGATCGCGATCGGCTGGCCGCTCTTATACCGCTTGTGGAAATCGTCTCGTTCGAGCATGCGCGCGACGGTGTGCTTCGCCGCCAATTCGATGAGCCCGGCGGCGCTCATCGCGCCCATCCAGCGCGAATTGAAATCGATGATCGTGCGTTCGCGGTCGAGGATCTTGAATATCTGATCCTGGTAGGTGCGCGCGTTCGCCGCGATCTCCTCGGGAGTGAGCCGCGGGCGCGTCGCGTTCTTGCCCGTCGGATCGCCTATCAGGCCGGTGAAATCGCCGATCAGGAATATCACGTCGTGGCCGCATGCTTGAAACTGGCGCAGCTTGTTGATCAGCACCGTGTGGCCCAGATGCAAATCCGGCGCCGTCGGATCGAATCCCGCCTTGACGCGAAGCGGCTTGCCACGCGCGATTTTCGTCCTCAAGTCCGCCGCCTGAATGACGTCGACCGCCCCTCGGGTCAACTCGATCAACTGTTCTTCTACTGGAATGAGCAATGCCCGGTTCCTCACTGGTCGCGACCCGATCCTGCGCCTGCGCCGCGGCACTTTACTGGGCGACGCGCATCAAGGCTAGCCGCAAAGCGCGACGGACCCTTTTCGCGACCTTGGATTGCAAGCTCACGGCGTCGCGCCATGCTGCGATGCGCCGAGCGCGCGCGGCGGGCACCAGCATCGCGGTTTGCGCGCGTCATTGACCGGGCAGCGGTGGGCCGTTAGCCTAACCCGCTACTTTATGTAAGGGTCGGGCCGTTGCCGAAAAAAAGCGCGAAAGCATACGAAATCTTGCGGTGGATAAGAAGGCTTACGACCCGGCTTGCACCGGCCGCGGCGCAAGTGGCGGCGAACGTTGCGCATGCGCCGCGTCGGCGGACGCAGCCGAAACTGGTCGATTGAGCTCAAGGCGCCGCCCGCTCCCATGAGCTTGTACGTCGGTCTGATCTCCGGGACCAGCATGGACGCGATCGATGCCGCGGCCGTCGATTTCGACGCGAATCCGCTGCGCGTTGTCGCGACCGGCGCGAGCGCGTTCGATCCCGCGCTTCGGCGCCGCCTTGCCGAGTTGCTGGATGCCCCGGAGCATGCGGCGCTGGATGCGATCGGCCAGCTAGACGTAGAAATTGGCCGCGCGTTCGCTCACGCGGCGCTCGGCTTGTTGCGCGACGCAGGCATTGCCCACGCCGAAGTCGCCGCGATCGGCAGCCACGGACAGACTCTGCGCCACCGCGTCGATCTGCCGACGCCGTTCACGTGGCAGATTGGCGATCCGAACACGCTCGCCGAACTGACGGGCATCACCGTCGTCAGCGACTTTCGACGCCGCGACGTCGCGGCGGGCGGCCAGGGCGCGCCGCTCGTGCCTCTGTTCCACGAAAACGTCTTTCGCAGCGACGCAGAGGACCGCGCGATCGTCAATATTGGCGGGATCGCGAACCTGACCGTGCTGCGGCGCAGAGCCGAGATCCAGGGTTTCGACACCGGTCCGGGGAATCGGCTCCTGGATGCATGGATCCAGCGCCATCGCGGCGTAAATTTCGACCGCGGCGGCGAATTCGCGGCAAGCGGCCGCTGCGACGACGCGCTGCTGGCCGTTCTGCTCGACGAGCCGTATTTGCGTCTCGCGGCGCCTAAAAGCACGGGCCGGGAACTGTTCAATTTGCGCTGGCTCGACGAGCGCCTGTCGTGCGCTGCGCACGGCGGCGCGGCGCGGCGCGTTGCGGACGTGCAAGCGACGCTGCTCGAATTCACGGCGGCGTCGATCGCGGGCGCCGTCCGCTCGCATGCGCCCGGGGCGGCGATCTACGTATGCGGCGGCGGCGCGCACAACCTCGGCCTGCTCGCCGCGCTCGCGCGGCACGCGGCTCCGTGCCGAGTCGCCACCACGGCCGCGCTCGGCCTCGATCCGGACTATGTCGAGGCCGTCGCGTTCGCATACTTCGCGCGCCGCACGCTCGCTGGATTGCCATCGAGCGCCGCGAGCGTGACCGGCGCGCGCGGCGCGCGCGTCCTCGGCGGAATCTACCCGTCGGCGAGGCACCGGGCAATCGATGAATGACGCCGACTTGAGCGCCGCGGATCTTTATCTCAATAGAGAACTGTCGTTCCTGGAGTTCAATCAGCGCGTGCTCGCTCAGGCGCAGGATCCTTGCATTCCCATCCTCGAACGCGTGCGCTTCCTCTGCATTTCCTGCGCCAATCTCGACGAGTTTTTCGAGATTCGCGTCGCGAGCCTGAAGGAGCTCGTCGAAGCCGGCGCGCTACAGCCCGGTCCCGACGGTCTGGCCGTACCGCTGCAGCTGCAGGCGATTGCCGCGCGCGCCTCGACCTTGGTTGCCGAACAATACGCACTGCTGAACGAAGTGCTGATGCCCGAGCTCGCGCGCAACGGCGTCATGTTCTTGTCGCCGGATAACTGGTCCGCACGGCAGCGCGCATGGATCGCGGACTATTTCGCCCAGGAGGTTGAGCCGGTATTGAGTCCGCTCGCACTGGATCCGGCGCGGCCGTTTCCCAAGATCCTCAACAAGAGCCTGAATTTCGCCGTGATCGTCGAGGGAGAGGACGGCTTCGGGCGCAACAGCGGTCTCGCGGTCGTACAGGCGCCGCGCTCGCTGCCGCGGCTCATTCGGCTCCCCGACGCACCCGGCGGCCGAAGCTTCGTTTTTTTGGGCACGATCGTCGAGGCGTTCGTGGACAAATTGTTCGCGGGCATGCGGGTTCGCGGCTGTTATCAATTCCGGGTCACGCGCAACAGCGATCTATTCGTCGAACAGGAGGAAGTCGACGACTTGCTGCGCGCCGTCGAGGGTGAATTGGCTTCGCGGCGTTACGGCGATGCGGTGCGTCTCGAGGCGGCGCACGACTGCCCCGACGAGATCCTCGCGTATCTCTTGGGTCAATTCGCTCTCGGCACAGACGACCTCTACCGCGTACCCGGCCCGGTCAACTTGAACCGGTTGATGGCGCTTTACGATCTGGTCGATCGGCCCGAATTCAAATATCCGCCGTTCGTTCCCAGCGTTCCCGAGAACTTGCGCGTCGGCGCCGACATATTCGCCGCGCTGCGCGTCGGCGATGTCCTGCTGCACCATCCGTTTCAGGGATTCTCCCCGGTCGTGGATTTCATCAAGCAGGCGGCCGTGGATCCGCAGGTGCTCGCGATCAAGCAGACGCTGTATCGCACCGGCAGCGATTCGAGCATCGTCGGCGCGCTCGCGGACGCGGCCCTCGCGGGCAAGGATGTCACGGTGATCATCGAGCTGCGGGCGAGATTCGACGAAGAAGCGAACATCGACATCGCGACGAAGCTGCAGGAGGCTGGAGCGCACGTGATGTACGGGGTGTTCGGATTCAAGACCCACGCGAAGCTCGTCATGGTCGTGCGCCGCGAGCAAAAGGCGCTGCGCCGCTATTGCCACCTCGGCACCGGCAACTATCACGCGAAGACCGCGCGCCTATATACGGACTACGGGCTGATGACGGCGGACGAGGCGATCGGCGAGGACATTCATCAGATTTTTCTCCAGCTGACCGGGCTGACGCGAATCCCGCAGCTGCACAAATTGCTGCTTGCGCCGTTCAGCCTGCATCAGGCGCTGCTCGCCAAGATCGCGCGCGAAGCGGCGCACGCGCGCGCGGGGAAGAGCGCGCGGATCATCGCCAAGCTCAACGCGCTGACGGAGCCGGCCGTGATACAGGCGCTGTTCCGCGCCTCGCGCGCGGGAGTGAGCGTCGATTTGATCGTTCGCGGGGTCTGCTGCCTGCGGCCCGGGGTTGCCGGAGTTTCCGAGCGCATCAAGGTTCGCTCGATCGTCGGCCGCTTTCTCGAACACTCGCGCGTCTACTATTTCGAGAATGCGGGCGAAGCCGAGGTCTATTGCGGCAGCGCCGACTGGATGGACCGCAACTTGTTTCGCCGCATCGAGGTCGCCTTTCCGGTCGAATCCGCAGCGTTTCGGCAGCGCGTCGTCGACGAGCTGCATATGTACCTGGCCGACGGCGCGCAGAGCTGGAATCTCCAGGCCGACGGCCGCTACGTGCGCGCCGACGGCGCCGGCGCCGCGTCCGCGCAAACCGACCTGCTCGCATTCTACGGCGACCGCGCAGCGCTTACCGAGGCTGAGCCCGCCGCTCCCGCCGCGCCGCTCGTTCATTCGTAGCTGAGGCGAAAGCCGGCTTCCTTGAGAAACTGGCGTTCCTGTTCCAGGTCCTCGAGCGTCAGCGGATGCTCCTTCATCCATCGCGCCGGCAGCTCTAATGTGAGATTACGGCCCTTGACGCCCAATTGGACGTTCGGCAGAGGCTGCGGACTGCGGCCCCTATGCAGCAAGACCGCGAGCCTCAGCAGCACGGTCAGGAACTCCGCGTGACGATCCCAGGGCGGCAGCAGATCCTCGAGCGGCTCGAGCAAAAACTGCCGCCGGTGCCCGCCGACCAAGGCCGCCAACAGCAATTGCTCCTCGCGCGGGAACCCCGGCATGTCCGCGTGCTCCAGCAAGTACGCGCTATGGCGGTGGTACTTGGAATGCGCGATATCGAGGCCCGCTTCGTGCAAGCGCGCGGCCCAGCCCAAGGCCAATTCCGCGAACGGATCCTCGAGACCCCACTGCGATTCGATCTGCGCGAGCAGCGCGAGCGCCGTCGCCTCGACCCTGTCGGCCTGAGCGCCGTCGACGTGATAGCGCTTCTCCATGGCGCGCACGCTGCGTACGCGCGCATCCTCGTCGGTGAATCGACCCATTAGATCGTAGAGCAGGCCTTCGCGCATGGCGCCTTCGGCGACACGCATGCGCTCTATCCCCAAGTTCTCGACGACCTCGAGAAGAATCGCGAGACCGCTCGGGAAAACCGGCGCGCGCTCGGCATCCACGTCGAGCAGGTCCAGATCGTCGATGTGGCCTGCGGCGATCACGCGATCCGCGAGCTTTTTAAGATTACCGAGCGTGATCCGCGGCTCGTCGGGATAGAGTTGGCGCAACACGTCGCCGATCACGCGCACGGTGCCCGAACTGCCGAACGCCTCCAGCCAGCCGAGCCTGCGGTAAGCGGCTTGCACCGGCTCCAATTCCAGCCGAACCGCAGTGCGCGCGCGCTCGAAGCGCTTCTCGGAGATGCGGCCGTCGTCGAAGTAAAGCGCACTCAGCCCGACGCACCCGACCGACAAGCTCTCGAGCAGGATGGGATTGAACCCTTCGCCGATCACGAGTTCGGTGGACCCGCCTCCGATGTCGATGACCAGGCGCTTGTCGGGGCTCATCGGGCTCGTATGAGCGACGCCGGAATAGATCAGGCGGGCCTCTTCCAGCCCCGAGATGATTTCGATCGGGTGGCCGAGCGCCGCCCGCGCCCGCTCGAGAAACCAGCGCTTGCGCCGCGCGCGGCGCAGCACGTTCGTGCCGACGACGCGCACGCTGTCGGCGTGCATCGCGCGCAGACGCTGACCGAAGCGCTCGAGGCAGCGCAGTGCCCGTTCCGCCGAGTCGCTGTCCAGCCGGTCGGTCTCGCCGAGTCCCGCGGCGAGACGCACCATCTCGCGCAGCCGGTCCAAAATGACAAGTTGGCCGTGCGAGTGGCGCGCGACGACCATGTGAAAGCTGTTGGACCCGAGATCGACGGCCGCGAGCACATCCGGCACGACGCGACCGTTGCCCATCTTAAACGACCGGCATTTTCAGGCGGAGAACGAAGACCCGCAGCCGCAGGTTGTCTTGGCGTTCGGGTTGCGGATCACGAATTGGGCGCCCTGCAAATCTTCCTTGTAGTCGATTTCCGCACCCATGAGGTATTGCGCGCTCATCGGGTCGACGAGCAGTTGGACGCCGCGCTTCTCGACGCAAAAATCGCCCTCTTCGACGTTTTCGTCGAAGGTAAATCCGTATTGGAATCCGGAGCAGCCGCCGCCGGAGACGAATACCCGCAACTTCAAGTTCGGGTTCGCTTCCTCGCGAATCAGGTCACCGACTTTCCCGGCCGCGGCATCGGTGAACACCAATACCTCCGGCGGCGGGGGAACGGACTGATCGCTCGATTCCTGGGATTTGTCCATACCGGTAGTGTACGCGCCGGCGGGCGGTCAATCAAAGCGGCTCGCCCGCGACGGGCGGCTGCGGCGCTGCGGCCTTGTCGGCCGAGCCCGCTCCGTGGATCAGTTTTCCGGTGATTTGGGCGCCAATCGCGGTTTCGAGGGTCTCGTAATGCACATTGCCGAGCACCCGCGCCTTGGGTCCGAGTTCCACGCGCGCGTCGGCGTCGATGTCGCCCTTGACGATGCCGTTCAACACGATGTTGGGCACGGTAACCGAGCCCTCGATGCAGCCCTGCTCGCTGATGATGATCACGGCGCCGGAGCCCGCCTCCGCCTTGACGTTGCCGTTGATCTGACCGTCGAGGTGCAGGCCGCCGGTGAATTCGACATCGCCGTTGATCCGGGTCTTGGCGCCGATCAAGGTTTGAATCTTCGCCGGCTTATTTTGTTTGCGCTTGAACATCTAGAACACCTTATGCCCTTGTGCGCTCACCGGGTCCGTCTCCACCGACATGCCCCGCGCCTGCCATGCGAAAGCCTGTCGATAGCCATGCCTGGAGTCCTTCCCGGCATGCAGTTCAACGCCGATTCGGGTCGGTTGGAAGCCCGCGGGGAACGTGAGCGCCTCGTCGTAGTTCTGGAAATACTTGAACGAGTATGGCAGGTTCGCGTCGTGCGCCGGCGAGACTTGCGCCAAGCCCAGAGTCTCGTGCTTTGCGCCGCGCATCCCGTCGATGGTCAAGACGACGTAGCCGCCGACGCTGCCGGAAGCCTTGCCGACCTGCATCAATACGAATTTCAAATGATATTGTCCCGGCGCGCTTCCCGGCACGATTTGCATCTGCTGCGCCTTGACCCGCACGATCGAATCAGGCTGCACCAGTCCGCGGTAGAACGCGAGGTCCTGGGTCAGGCGGGCGATCTGGCTCTGCATGTCCCCGAGGCTGCGCGCGACCTGGGCGTAACCCTCCTTGTCGACGCGGCGTGCGACTTCGGCGGCCGCGAGCTCGGTGCGCAAAGCGGAATTTTCGGCGTGCAGAGCGCGGATTTGGGCACTCTCGGCAAGTTCGGCGCGGACCGAAGCGACGATGCGATAACCGGCGTCGTAGCGGCCGAATTCGAACGTCCCGTACAGAATCAACAATCCCGAGACGACTGCGCCGCCCAAGACCAGGGCATGGCGTTTCGGCGCGTAAGTGCGGACGACCAATTTGCGGAACGATTCCGCCATAGCTCCTGTTACCTACTGAACGATCCGGCAAGGGTATGCGACATTACACGAAGCCGGCGCCCCCCGGGCAGGACTATCGGCCGCCTGACGCCGATCGGCGACATGCGGCGTCAGCGGCGTATGATTTCGGGGCGCACCTGCCGCCCGGGGAGGGACTGATGATTTGGCTGAAAGCATTCCATGTGATCGCGATGGTGACCTGGTTCGCCGGCTTGTTCTACTTGCCGCGCCTGTTCGTCTACCACGCCGACACCGCGGACGCGCCGGGCCTCGAGCGTTTCGAAATCATGGAGCGTCGCTTGTTCGCGTTGATGACGATCGGCGGCGCAGCGACGATCATCCTCGGCGTCCTCATGATCGTCGCGGCTCCCGCCTACCTGAAAATGGGCTGGCTGCACGTCAAATTATCGCTCGTAACCCTGCTGATAGCCTACCACGCATATTGTTACCGCCTCATGCGCGACTTCGCTGAGCGCCGCAATGTGCGCAGCTCCAAGTGGTACCGCGCATTCAACGAGATTCCGTCGCTGCTGCTGGTTGGAATCGTCGTACTCGCGGTCGTCAAGCCTTTTTAGAGCCGGTGTCGAGTTCCGGCCACCACGGCGGGTACGGCGGCAGGCCGGCGGGGAAAAGAACCTTGCCCAACTCATGCAATGCGCGCACGTAGACGCGCCGTTTGAAATAAACGACCTCGCGCACCGGCGTCCAGAATTCCGCCCATCGCCAGCGCTCGAATTCCGGCTGGGCGGTAGTATCGAATCGCAGCCGCGAATCGTCGCCGACGAGCTTCAGAAGATACCAGCGTTGTTTCTGGCCGATGCAGCGGTCGCGGACGTATTGACGCGGCAATCGGTATCGCAGCCAACCGCGCGTCGATCCCAGCACCTCGACATCGCGGCGCTCCAAGCCGATCTCTTCCCATAATTCGCGAAACAATGCGTCCTCGACGGGTTCGCCCCGATTGACGCCGCCCTGCGGAAACTGCCAGCCGCGCCCGCCGACGCGGCCGCCGAGAAATACCGCGCCCGACTCCTGTGCCAATATGATGCCCACATTCGCGCGGAAGCCTTCTTTGTCGATGTAATCAGTCGCGAGATCTATGGCCATGAGATCATTGTTCCACATCGAATGGCGCTTGTACGCAGCTCCCGCATGCGGCCTTCAGGCTCAGCCTGCGCCCACTTGAACGCGGTTGCGGCCCAAGGCCTTCGCACGGTAGAGCGCCGCGTCGGCGTCGGCCAGCAGCCGGTTCGCGAGCGCCTTTAGATCGCTTGCATGCGCGCCCGGAGACAGCGCGGCAACGCCGATCGACACGGTCAGCTCGCGCTCGATCTGTCCGGTCAGCGCGAACGGTGCGGCCGCGATCGCCGCGCGAATGCGTTCCGCGAGAATCGCCGCATCCGCGGCTCCCGCCTCCGGCAGCAGGATCGCCAATTCGTCGCCGCCGAAGCGCGCCGCCGTATCCATGCTGCGAATCTGCGCTTCGACCCGCTGGGCGATCTCCTTGAGCGCGTTGTCCCCGGCCAAATGCCCGTACGCGTCATTGATGCCTTTGAATCGGTCGACGTCGATCATCAGGCAGGCGATGGTACCGGCGCGCCTCTGCGCGCGCGCGAGTTCTTCCTTCAGACGTTGCTGCAGATAGCGGCGGTTGTGCCACCCGGTCAGGAAATCCGTGATCCCGGCGCGCAGCAGGCGCGTGTTGTTGACCGCGTTTTCGAGGCAAACACCCGCAACCGCGCCCAGGTGCGCGAGAAAATCGGTGCCATGATGGCGGGTGAAACGGGTGGCATCGCGGCTTGCGAGGCACAGCGCGCCGATCGTGCGGTCCTTGCGCGGCAGCGGCACGAGCGCCGCGCTCTTCAGGTCGGCGACGCCTGGAAACAGGAGATGATGGTCGGCCCCGAGATACGGCCCCAGCCACGGCTTCTGTAGATTCGTCAGCTGCGGAGCGAGGCCGACGAGCGAGTCGACGAAAAAGATCTGTCGAAATTCATCCGGCCGGTCGCCGCCCGCCACGAGCAAATGCCTTATTTCGTGTTGGGGATCGAGCAACACGACGCTCACCGCATCGACGCCGTACGAGTCGCGCAATTCCCCGACCATCGTGCGCAGCAATTGCGACAGGCTCTCGGCGCGCAGCAACATGAGCTCGCGCGCCTGGGTGCGCTTCAAGACTTCCTCGTTGTACGAAGCCTCCGCGGTCATCTCGGCGAGCCGCTTGCGCAGTTCGTCGATCTCGCCGGCTGACTGGTTATCGGACATCGCGGTCAGCCGGGGCGGGACGCCGCCCGCACGTCGAGGTATGCGCGCCCACGGTTCATCATCGCGGTGAATTCGGCCGCATTCTTGCTCGCGACCGCGCCGACGAGGCGCTCGACGGCCAGGCTCAAGGCCCGCAGGGACTCGCCGCCATATTCGTTCAGGCTTTGAATCTCGAAATACAGATCGGGGCTTTCCTCGGCAACCCGGCTCGCGACGTCGAGCTGGGCATCGAACGTCGTGCTCGACAGGCGCGCAAGTCGCGGCGCGGCTTCGCCGCTTTCCGCGAGCGCCGTGAAAAACGCGATGTTGAGCGCGTGCGAAAGCCCGAGCACGTAGGCGATCAAGCGGTCGTGCTCATCGAGCCCCATGACGACCCTCTCCGCCATCGTCGGCTCGAACAGCGCTTGCGCTTCGTCCAAGGCTTCGCGATGCCCCAAGTCGATGAATATCACGTGCCGGCCGGACAGCAACTCGGTGTCCGGACCGAACATCGGGTGCAGCGAGGTCACCTTGCAGCCGGCGTCCGACAAAGCCTTGAGCCCCGCGCGCAGCGGCGTCTTCAGCGATCCCAAGTCGAATATCAGGCCCGGGGGCGCGCGTTTCGCAAGCGCTGCCAACAGGTCGGCCGTGGCTCCGAGCGGGGTCGCGAGGACGATCAGGTCATGGTCCAGCGCGTCCTTTCTCCAATCCGCGACATAATCGAATTGCGGCACTCGGCCCGCCGGATCGGCAATCGCGACGTGGAACCCTTGCGACGCGAGAAAATCCGCAAACCATCCGCCCATCTTGCCGCGGCCGCCGATCACCAGCGCGCGCTTGCCGCTGCCTTGCGCCTGCGCCGCGACGCGCGCCTGTTCCTGGGTCGCGAGCGAGGATTGGATCAGTTGCCGCAGCAGCGACTCCGCGAGATCCGGCGAAACGTTCAGCCGCGCCGCGGCGCTGCGTCCGCGCAGAATCACCTCCCGCTCTCTGGCGAAATCGCGCGTCGGATGGCCGGTCGCGCGCTTGGCGGCCGCAACTTGTTCGCTCAAGGCCTTGCGGCGCGCGACCAATTCGATCAACTGGCCGTCGAGTTCGCTCAGTGCGCGCCGCAATTCATCCAAATTCATGCGAATGATTCCTTGAACCCATGCCTATTTGCGCTTCCACCCGGTCCTTTTACTGGCCGCGCCCTGGGACCGCAAGCCAAGAACCATCACCTACGTGACGCGCGCGGCGTGCAAGGCTACCATTTGCGCATGGAGACTCTAAGCGACCCCCTGCCGGAAGACCCGCTGAAAATCGCGGCACTGTGGCTGTCGGAGGCGCAATCGGAGGCGCTGCAGCCGAACCCGAACTCGATGGTGCTGGCGACGGTCGATGCGCGCGGCCAGCCGTCGGCGCGCGTCGTCCTGTGCAAGGAAATCGACGCCGACACCGGCACGATCCAGTTCTACACGAACTATTTGTCGCGCAAAGGCCGCGAATTGCAGGAAAACCCCCTCGCGGCGATCGTGTTTCACTGGGACCACCGCCACCGCCAAGTGCGCGCCGAAGGACGCGTCACCGCGCTGTCGGAGCGGGAAAACGACCAGTATTTTCGCGCCAGACCATGGCAGAGCCGCCTCGGCGCATGGGCAAGCCGGCAGAGCGAACCGGTCGCCTCGCGTGCGGCCCTGCTCGAGGCGGTAACCGCCGCGGCGCGCCGCTTCGGCATTGAGTACGCCGGACCGGGCAGCGCTGAGCCCGCGACGGTTTCCGCGCAAGTTCCGCGCCCGCCGCACTGGGGCGGCTTTCGCCTGCAGGTCGAGACGATTGAACTGTGGGTCGAAGGCGACTTCCGCATCCACGATCGCGCGCGCTGGACCCGCACCGATGCGGCGGGCGCCGCTCGTTGGCGCGGCACACGCCTGCAGCCTTGAACGAATTCCCGGCGCGCAGCCATACGTTGCGCAATCTGCGCATTCTCGCGCTGCTGTTGGTGCTGCTCGCGGTTTCGCTCACGACCTGGGTGACCGCATACGAGAGCACGCGGTGGGTCGACCCGCTGTTCGTCGCGATCTACCCGATCGCCGCCGACGAAAGTCCGGTGACGGCCCGCTACGTAGCCTCGCTCGACCAAGAGCGCTTCAAGCCGATCGACCGGTTCTTCGCGCGCGAAGCGCACCGCTACGGCATCAAGGAAAGCACACCGGTGAAAACCCGGCTGCGCCCGGCGCTGCGCGAACTGCCGCCGGCGCCGCCTGCCGGTCGGGGCATGCTCGCGGCGGTCGTTTGGAGCTTACGGCTTAGGTTTTGGGCGTGGCGAATCGGCGGACACGCGGGCGAGCCGGCGGACATTCGCATGTTCGTCCTGTATCGAGATCCCGCACTGACGCCGACCGTGCCGCACTCCTTGGGACTGCAAAAGGGCCTGATCGGCGTGGTATACGCGTTCGCGACGGCGACGATGGACGGCGCCAACGACGTCGTCATCGCGCACGAAATGATGCACACCTTGGGCGCGACCGATAAATATGACCCGGCGAACGATGAGCCGCGATTTCCCGACGGCTACGGCGACCCGAAGCAGGTGCCGCTCTATCCGCAGAGAAAAGCCGAATTGATGGCGGGACGGCGCATGCTCTCAGCCGACCGCTGGGTCGAGCCCGGAAGCCTGGGCGAGGTCGTGATCGGCCCCGCTTCCGCGCTCGAAATCCGCTGGATCCGCTAGTCCGCGCATCGATAGGGCGTATCGAGGTCCGCGCGCAAGGTGCGCGCGGCGAAGAAATAATGGGCGCTGCCCCAGAGCAGCAAGACCGTCACCGCCGCCATCGCGGCGGTGATTCCGCGCGCAGAGGCCGCCGCACAAGCCGACGTGAGCGCGGGACCCGCGCCGGGCAGCGCCGCGCCGCCCGGGCATATCGCGCTGAAGTTCCCGGCGGCGAAACTCCGATGCGCCGCCAAATCGCTGATGACGCCGACGATCGTCGGTCCGAGGCCGGGCCCGACCAGTCCGAACACGATGCCGACGATGAAAGCCGACGAGGCGCGCATCGATGAATCGACGATGTTCTGCGCGAGCGCGAGCGTCGGCGTGAAGAACACGAACAGCGCGATGTGGGCCGGCAGCAGCACATATATCGTGCGCGCGAGCGTCGCCTGAGACAGTCCGATGAGGAACAAGGGCATCGCCGCGCCGAGCGCTATCGAAGGCCCCCACACATACCAGCGGCGGTCGCGGCGCACGGCCCAATCGACGCCGAAGCCGCCCAAGCCCAATCCGGAGGCCATCGCAACGACGACCATGACTCCGAGCAACCCGCCGGCTTGGGCCGGGCCGATATGGAACACGGCGACCAGGTAGCGCGGCCAAAACTGGCCCATGCCGTTCAGCGCGATCGCGGCGACCGAACCGCCGGCGAGCACGTGGCGCATCGACTTCTTCGAATATAGAAACTTGAGCACAGCCGCAGCCGGCGGCACCGCGCCCGCGGCCGGACCGAACGCATCCGCGGCGCCGCGGCGCGGTTCGCGCAGCGTTGAAAATGCGAGTGCCGCGACGACGAAGCCCGGCAACGACAGCCACACGAACCATAGCCGCCAATCGGAATGCTGCGCGATGTAACCGCCGATCGCCGCGCCGGCGAGCGCGCCGATCGGCGCGCCTAGCCAAACCACCGTCATCGCCGAAGCGCGTTGTTCGGCCGGGTAATAATCGCCGAGGAGCGACGCGACCGGCGGGCCGAACCCCGCGTCGCCGATGCCGACGCCAATCCGGCACAGCATCAATGTCAAGAAATGCCGCGCACGGGACGCGAGCGCGCCGAAAACCGAGAACACCGCGATCGAGACCGCGATGATGCGCACGCGGTTGCGTTTCTCCGCCAAGCGCGCGATCGGCAAACCGAGCAAGGTGTAGAAAATCGCGAAGCCTAAGCCTAAGATCATGCCGAGTTCGGTGTCGCTGAGCGCGAGATCGCGCTTCAGCGCCGGTGCGATCGCCGCGAGACCCTGCCGATCGGCGAGATTCAATATGTTCATCAGCAAGAGGATGAACAGCATCCATGCGCGATAGCCCCGGGAGACGCCGTCCGCGGCGCCGCTCGCCGCCCGGCTCACAACCCAAACACGCGTTCAGCGTTTCCTTGAAAGAACGCCTTCTTGTCCTCGAGCGGCATCGCCATCGCGTCCTGGGCGGCGACCTCTTCCGGCTGGTATTGGTAGGGATAGTCCATCGCGTACATGATGCGGTCCGCGCCGAGCGTGCTCTTGCAGAACTGAATTGCGGGCTCCCACGCCATGCCCGAAAAGGTCACGTAGATGTTGCGCTTGAAGTATCCGGAAATCGGCAGCGCGAGAGGCTTTAGGAAATAATAGCGGCCGGAGCGCAGCCCGGCGGCATGCATGTAATCGAGCCGGTAGGCCCAATAAGGCAGTGCCTCGCCGCCGTGGCCGACGATGAATTTGAGCTTCGGGAATCGGTCGAACAGCCCCATGACGATCAGGCGCAGCAGGTGCAGGCCCGTATCCACGCCGAAACCGAACACCGCGCCATCGAGCCCGCGCTCGAGCAGCGGACCGATCAGGCCCTTCGAAGGACCTTGCGGGTGTAGGTACACGGGCGTGTTCAAGGCCTCGGCGGCCTCGAAAATCGGCCAATATTTTTGCGCGTCGGTATATTCGCCGCGGACATGCCCGTTGAGAATGACCGCTTTGAAGCCGAGCGCATGGCCGCGTTCGATCTCCTTCGCCGACCACGCCGCGTCCTGCGGCGCAATCGCCGTCATGCCGACGAAGCGCGCGGGGTGCCGCCCGCAGGCGGCCGCGAGCCGGTCGTTGGCGTCGGCGGTCAAGCCCCTGGCTTCATCGGCCGCAAAGACATGCGTACCCGGCGCCGTCAGCGCGATGATCGCCTTGTCGATGCCGGCGGCATCCATGTCGCCGATCCGGCGCTCATCCAGATCTTGCAGGCGTTCGACGATCGATGTCGCGCGTGCCGACGGCGACCCCGCATAGAACCCCCACAGGCTGACGAATCCCGGATCGTCGACGCCCGCCGCGATCAATCGCTTGTACGCGTTCAGCACGTCGGCCGTAATGAACGCTTCCTCGGTCGCGATGCGCAAGTAACCTTGGGCGCCGCCGGTCTTCAACTCATTCATCGTTTCTCCTCTCGTCGACGCCGAACGCGGTCCGGCTACGCCTGATGAATGGCCTTCAGCACCATGCAGGCTTCCAAGCCTTCCGGTCCATCCTCGGAGCCATGGCCCGAATCCTTGACGCCGCCGAACGGCGAATCCGCGCCGCCGATCATCGTCGTATTGATGCCGACCATGCCGCTCTCGATCGCATCGCCGAGCAGCAGCGCGCGCCGGCCGTTTTCCGTGAAGCAATAGGCCGCGAGGCCGTACGGCAGGCGATTCGCCTGTTCGATCGCCTCATCGAAGGTCTTGAACGGGCGCATCAGCGCGATCGGCCCGAACGGCTCCTCGTTCATCACGCGCGCATCCAGCGGCACGTCGCAGAGCACGGTTGGCCGGAAGAAGAAGCCCGCCGCGGCCGATCCGCCGCCGCGCTCGCCGCCGGCGGCGACGCGCGCGCCGCGCTTCACCGCATCCGCGACGAACGATTCGACCGCCTCGGGCCGGCGCGGATTCGCCATCGGGCCGACCTGATTCGAAGCTTCGAGGCCGCTGCCGACCGCGAGTTTGCCGGCACGATCCGCGAACTCGTTGACGAAGCGATCGTAGATCCCTTCCTGGATGTAAAACCGCGTCGGCGACACGCACACCTGTCCGCAGTTGCGGAACTTGTGCGGCACCAGCAGGTCGAGCGCGCGGCCGAGATCGGCGTCGTCGAAGACCAGCACCGGGCCATGTCCGCCGAGTTCCATCGTCGTGCGCTTCGCGCCGTCGGCGGCAAGTTTCATCAAATGCTTGCCGACGGCTACCGAACCCGTGAAGCTCACCTTGCGTATCACCGGCGAGGCAAGCAGATGGCGCGAGACCTGGTCGGGCACGCCGAACACGCAGGTCGCAACCTCCTTCGGCAATCCCGCATCCAGCAGGCAATTGAGCACCTCGATCGCCGAGCCGGGCGCTTCCTCGGGCGGCTTGATGATGATCGAACAGCCCGCGCCGATCGCTGCGCCGAGCTTGCGCGCGGGATTGCCGATCGGGAAATTCCAAGGGCAGAACGCGGCGACCGGACCCACCGGCTCCTTGACGACGCGTGACAGCATCCCGGCCGGACGCACGAGGACGCGGCCATAGACGCGAAACACCTCGGCGGAATAAAAGTCGAACAGGTTTGCGGCCATCATCAATTCACCACGCGCCTCGATCAGCGTCTTGCCTTCCTCGAGCGTCGCGATCGCGGCTATTTTGTCGATTCTTTCGCGCAGCAGCCGCGCCGCGCCGGCGAGCACGCTGCTGCGCTCCTGGGCGGAGCGCGCGCGCCAGATTCGATAGCCGCGCGCCGCCGTGTCCAAGGCCCTATCGAGGTCCGCCGGCGTCGCGAGCGGCAGTTCGCCGAGCGCCCGGCCCGTCGCCGGATTGATGACCGTGTGCGTCCTTCGGCCGGCCGCGCCGATGCGCTCACCGTCGATGTAGAGTGCGAGCGAAGTCTCGTAAGCTTGTGACATTGAAATCCTGTTCCTCATGTCGGGACGCTGGGTCCTGAGAATACACGCGCCCGCGCCATGCACTCAGCCGAGAGTGAAATGGACTGCGCGCTAGCCGAGCGCCGCCGCGACCGCCTGGTGCAGGCGGCCGTTGCTCGCAAGCACGGAAGTCGTGGCGAGCGTGACGGCGCCCCCGCGCAGGTCCGTGAACCGGCCGCCGGCTTCGGTGACGATCGCGACCGCGGCCGCGATGTCCAGGATGTTCACGTCGCTTTCGACGACGACGTCGATTTTCCCGGCGGCAAGCAGGTGGTAATGGAGGAAGTCGCCGTAGCCGCGGATGCGGCCGACGCGTGCGACGAGGGCGCCGTAGGCCGCCCATCCGGCGCCGCTCGCGAGGCTCTTGAGATTGCCCGAGGAAAGCGCCGCCGATTCGATCGACGCGACGTCGCTGACCGCCAGACGTTTGCCGTTGAGGTACGCCCCCCGGCCGCGCTCCGCGTAGGCGAGTTCGCCGTAGACCGGTGCGCTGGAAACGCCGAGCACGATCTCGCCGCGCCGCATCAGCGCGATTTGCGTCGAAAACATCGGGTATTCGCGCACGAACGCCTTGGTGCCGTCGATCGGATCGACGAGCCATAAGGATTCGGCGCCGACGCCGCGCGAGCCCGTCTCCTCGCCGAAGAATCCGTACGCGGGAAAGCGCGCCTCCAGGATTTCGCGAATCGCGATTTCGCAGCGCACGTCCGCGTCGGTGACCGGCGACTTGTCCTCCTTCAGCCGAATCTCGAGGTTGCGCTGATAGAGAGACCGCGCGATCGCCGCGGCCTCCGCGGCGGCGTCGAGCGCCGCCTGCAATTCGGGCGAAGCTGTCATCATCGGACTCCGGTCGAAATTGAAACGGGGCTTACCTTGACAGAAACCTTGCGCGCCGCCTACCGTCGCAGCCCGAGGTCTGAAAGCGAGCACTTCATGGGTCACCGACTGAGTAAAATCTATACCCGCACGGGCGACGCGGGAAGCACGGGCCTCGGCGACGGCTCGCGCGTGCCGAAGGACAGCTTGCGCGTAGAGGCCTACGGTACCGTCGACGAGACGAATTCCGCGGTCGGACTGGTTCTCGCCGCCGCGGGATTGCCGGAGCATGTCCGGCGCTGCCTGACCGCGATACAGCACGATTTATTCGATCTCGGCGCGGAACTGTGCATACCGGGGCACCGCGTCATCGGCACTGCGCATATCGAGCGGCTGGAAATGGAACTCGACGCGCTCAACGCGGCGCTGCCGCCGCTGAAGGAGTTCATTTTGCCGGGCGGGGGACCCGCGGCGGCCGCGTGCCACATGGCGCGCACGATCTGCAGGCGCGCCGAACGGCGCGGCTGGTCGCTCGCGCGCGAAGAGGCCGTCGCGGCCGAAGCGCTGATCTACTTGAACCGCCTGTCGGATTTTCTGTTCGTCGCGGCGCGCGTATTGGCGCGCCACGAAAGCGGCGGCGAAGTGATCTGGCACGGAACTCAAGGCGCGGCTTAAGCGCGCTTTTTCGCGCACGCCATCGAGACGAGGCGCCGGGCGCGCGGCCAATCGAACGCCTGCCCCGGGTCGGTCTTGCGGCCGGGCGCGATATCGCCGTGGCCAACGAGCCGATCCGGCGAAAGGCTGGGATATGCAGCGCACAGTGCCGCGACGACTTGTGCGAGCAGCCGATACTGGGGATCCTCGTACGGCGTCGAATCGGTGCCTTCCAGCTCGATCCCGATCGAGAAATCGTTGCAGGCCTCGCGCCCCCGGTAGCACGACTTGCCGGCATGCCAGGCGCGATCCGTGAATTTCACGTATTGAGTGATGTCTCCGCCGCGCCTGATCAAGAGGTGCGCGGAAACGCGCGCGCCGGCCACCTCGGCAAAATATGGATGCTCTTCCGGCGCAAGCGTATTAGTGAATAGCCGATCGATCCAGGGGCCGCCGAACGCGCCCGGCGGCAAACTGATACCGTGGACGACGATCAGATCCGGGGCGACGTTTGGCGGCCGCGCGTCGAAATTCGGCGATGCGACCTGGGCAACGCCGTACATCAGGCCGGCGGCGGCGTCGATGCGCAATCCCGGCAAGTGCAATGTCGTTTTCTGCAATCACCCCTCCCCAGGCGCCTACCTGCGCGGCTAGCATATGCGACAATGCCCGCGAAAATGAATTCGGGCTCCGAAAGCGGCCATCCCGCCGCACTCACCCCCGCCCAGACGCTCGCCGACCGGGATTTGCGGGTCGTCTGGCATCCGTGCACGCAGATGAAGGACCACGAGACGCTGCCGCCGATCGCGATTCGACGCGGCCATGGCGCCTGGCTGGAGGACTTCGACGGCAAGCGCTACCTGGACGCCGTGAGTTCCTGGTGGGTCAATCTGTTCGGGCACGCGAATCCGCGCATAGCCGCCGCTCTGCAGGATCAGGCCGAGACGCTGGAACATGTGATCTTCGCCGGATTCACGCACGAGCCCGCGGTGCGGCTCGCGGAACGCCTGGTCTCGATCACGCCGCCCGGTCTTTCCCGCTGCTTCTTCGCAGACAATGGATCGGCGGCCGTGGAAGTCGCGCTCAAGATGAGCTTCCACTATTGGCGCAACAAGGGCGAGACGCGCAAGACGCGCTTCATCGCGCTCGCGAACGGGTATCACGGCGAGACCCTCGGCGCGCTCGCGGTCGGCGACGTCGACTTGTACAAGTCGCTCTATGACCCTTTGTTGATGGATGTGATCACGGCGCCTTCGCCCGATTGTTACCATCGCGAATCCGGCGAGTCTTGGCAAGATTATTCGCTGCGGCAATTCGCGCACATGGAACGCCTCCTCGCCGCGCACGCGCACGAGGTGGCGGCGGTCATCGTCGAACCGCTGGTACAATGCGCCGGCGGCATGCGCATGTATCATCCGGTGTACTTGACGCGCTTGCGGGAGGCGTGCAGCCGTCACGGCGTCCATCTGATCGCCGACGAAATCGCCGTGGGTTTCGGCCGTACCGGAACCATGTTCGCGTGCGAACAAGCGAACATCTCGCCCGACTTCCTGTGTTTGTCGAAGGGCCTCACCGGAGGCTTCCTGCCGCTGTCGGTCGTTCTCACGAACGATGACGTGTATGCGGCGTTTTACGGCGAATACACGGCGTTGACCGCGTTCCTGCATTCGCACAGCTACACCGGCAACCCGCTCGCGTGCCGTGCAGCGCTCGCGACACTCGACATATTCGCGGACGAGAACACGATTCGGGGCAATGCAGCGAAGGCGCAATACCTGGGACGCCGCGCGCAAGAATTGGCCGAGCACGCGCACGTCGCCGAAGTGCGCCAGTGCGGCATGATCGTCGCCGTGGAAATCGCGAAGAACAAGGGCTCGCGCGAGCCCTATCCATGGCAGGAGCGCAGGGGCATGCGCATTTACCGCCACGCGCTCGGGCTAGGGGTGCTGCTGCGCCCGATCGGCAACGTCGTCTATTTCATGCCGCCCTATGTCGTCGATGAGGCCGAAATGGACTTGATGGTCGACGCGGCGGCCCAGGGCATCGAGCTTGCCACATGCGACTGACGCGGCTCTATGTCGATGCGCCGCTCGCCCCGGGCCGCGTCTTCGAATTGCCGGCCGAACCCGCGGCGCACCTGGCGCGCGTGTTGCGCGCCCACGCAGGCGACGCGATCGTATTGTTCAGCGGCGATGGGCGCGAATTCGACGCCGTCGTCGATTCGGTGCGCGGTGCACGCGTCGCGGTAGCGCTCCGGGACGCCCGCAGCGCCGATCGGGAATCGCCGCTCAAGCTGACGCTGCTGCAATGCGTGCCGCGCGGCGATCGAATGGATTGGATCGTCCAAAAGGCGACCGAACTCGGTGTAACGCGGATCGTGCCGGTCTTGAGCGGGCGCAGCCTCGTGCGGCTCGCAGGCAAACAGGCCGAGTCCAAGGCCGCCCACTGGCGCGCGGTTGCCGCGAGCGCCTGCGAACAATGCGGCCGCAATCGTTTGCCGACCGTCGACGCGCCGCTGTCTTTGATCGAATACCTGGGTGCGGCCGCGGCCGCCGGATTGCGCCTGGTGCTCGACCCCGAAGCCGGCATGCCGAGCTTTACCGATGGCACTGCGATCGAGATCGCAGTCGGCCCCGAAGGCGGGTTCACGGCCGAAGAGTCCGAGGCGCTGCGGGTCACGGGCTATGCAGGCATTCGTCTCGGCCCGCGGATCCTGCGCACCGAGACCGCCGCGGTCGCCGCCGTCGCGTGGCTGCAAACCCGCTTCGGCGACATGGTCAGCCGGTAACCGAGGTCTCTTCGGCGATCATTTCCTCGAGGCGCGCGAGATCCGGAATCAGCGGCGACTCGTTGACCATGCGCACCTGGCAGATGACCGGCGAGCGCTCGGCGAAGCTGCGCGACGGGTCCGGCCGGAGCACGTCGGCATTGACTCGCACGAGCTGCGGAAACCCCTGGGTCAGCATGCCGAAGTAGCCGGCCTGGAGCTTCCCTTCGGTAGCGTGAAATACGACGATGCGCGTGCGGCCGGAGATGCTCGGCACGGCCTGGCCGAGCGCGCCCTCGAACGACACGACCGGAACGTCCTGGCCGCTCCAGCTCACGAGTCCCAGATGCCAGGGCGGTGCGTTGGCCATGTCGGCCGGGGTCTGATAGCCGATGACTTCGGCGACGCAGGCGCGCGGCACGATCAAGCGCTCGCCGACCAGCGGCACCAGCAAGCTGTAGAGTTCGTCGCGCAGGCCGGACATGTCGCTGTTCAACGCGCCGCTGCGCGGCGGCGGTTGACGAGCGGCTCGATCGCGTCGAGCAGCTGGCTTTCCTGGTACGGCTTGCCGAGATAGTCGTCGACGCCGAGTTCGATCGCGCGGGCCCTGTGCTTCTCGCTGACGCGCGATGTGATCATGACGATCGGGATGTCCCGCAGGCGCGCATCGTTGCGCACATGGGCCGCCACCTCGTACCCGTCCATGCGGGGCATCTCGATATCCAGCAAAATGATGTCGGGCATGTGTTCCTGAAGCATCGATACGGCCTCGACGCCGTCCTTCGCGGTCAAGACGCGCATGCCGTTGCGCTCCAGGAGTCTTTGCGTGACGCGGCGCACGGTGATGGAATCATCGACCACGAGAGCGAACGTGCGGCGGTCGCGCTGATCGAGCGCCGCCGTATCGGCCGGCCTGGATCTCCACTCCGAGCGCACCAGCGAGCCCATGTCGAGAATGATGACGACACGGCCGTCGCCGAGAATCGTCGCTCCGGCAATGCCGCGTATCGCGGAAATCTGCGGTCCCAAGGATTTCACGACGATTTCGCGGCTGCCGACGAGTTCGTCGGTCACCAGCGCGGTCGAGTGTTCGCCCGCGCGTATCAGCACGACCGACATGGATACGTCCGCCTCGGGCAGACGCGTCGCGCCGCTGCCGACGAAAGTGCCGAGTTGCTGAAACCGATATTTCTGGCCGCCGTATTCGAACGGCGGCGCGTCCCGGCCAAGATGCCGGGCTACGATGTTTTTCGGCAGCCGCACGACGCCTTCCACGGTCGCGAGCGGCAGCGCGTAGACCTCATCGGCGACGCGCACGATCAATGCCTGGCTGATCGCGAGCGTGAACGGCAAGCGGATCGTGAACCGCGTTCCCTTGCCGAACGTCGACTCGATGAACAGGCCGCCGCCCAATTTTTTCACCTCGGTCGCTACGACGTCCATTCCCACGCCGCGTCCGGCCGCCTGCGTGACGCGGCCGGCCGTGCTGAATCCGGCCTCCAGGATCAGCTGCATCGCTTCCCCGTCGGTGAGCTTCGCTTGCGGATCGGTGAGCCCAAGCGCGATCGCCTTTTCGCGGATCAACTTGACGTTGATGCCTGCGCCGTCGTCGGCGACCACGATCACGACTTCGGCGCCGTCGCGCTCGAGGGTCACGGAAATGCGCCCCACCTCCGGCTTGCCGATTTCGGCGCGCCGTTCGGGCGCCTCGATGCCGTGAACGACCGCGTTGCGCAGCATGTGTTCGAGCGGCGCCACCATGCGCTCGAGCACCTGGCGGTCCAATTCGGCGGCGGCGCCCTGGACGGAGAGCTCCGCGCGCTTGCCCGTGTCGTTGGCGGATTGGCGCACCAAGCGCGTCAGGCGCTGCACGTGGCGCTGAAACGGCACCATGCGTGTGCGCATCAAGCTGTTTTGCAGCTCGGTGATCACCCGGGCCTGCTGGGTCAACAAGCTCTGCGCCTCGCGCGTCAGCGTCTCGAGGAGGCCTTGAATGCTCGCCACGTCGCTCGAAGTTTCGGCGAGTGCGCGCGAAAGCTGCTGCAAAGCCGAATAGCGGTCCAATTCCAGCGGATCGAAATCGGCGCGCCGCGGATCGGCATCCTGGTGCCGGTGGAGAATTTGCGCCTCGGTCTCCATTTCCACGCCGCGCAGCTGTTCCTTTAGGCGGGTAACCGTGCGCGCAAGCTCGGCGAGATTGAAATCGATCGAGTTCACCTGCTGGTCGAGGCGCGCGCGGAAGATACTCACCTCGCCCGCGTTGTTCAGCATCGTGTCGAGCAAGTCCGCGTCGACCCGCGCCATCTCCGCGCGCTCGACCGGCATACTCTCCCGCCCCGGCAGCACCGGAGCACTGGAGATTTCCAGACTCTGCAAGCTGAATTCGCCGCTCTGGTCGGGCGCCGGGCCCTGTGGCGGCGCTTGCGCGGC
>VFSW01003330.1_pt1 | contig 24135 bp, 22 predicted proteins | sample 5358111 | NCBI WGS metagenome assembly VFSW01 (sample SAMN11554181, study PRJNA540505) | mine drainage metagenome | isolation source: sediment from site ElyBrook_90M | place: USA: Ely Copper Mine, Vershire, VT | collected 2017
GTTCATGCGTGCGCCTCCCGGCAGCAGTTGGCAGATCAGGCGGCGCCTGGTGTATGCGTACGGCTTGTAAGCCATGCGCGCAGCAGATCGTCAGAGTAGCGAACCAACCGACCGACTTTGATATATGGAGGCCCTTCGCCGCGATGCCGCCACGCAGGCAGCGTGCTTTTTTTCACTCGAATAATGTTCGCGGCTTCAACTTCATTCAGCAGCGGTGATGCAGGCAGATTTGAGGCAGGAAGTTTTTTTGAACGCTTTGCAGGCATGGCGATCTCCGACAAAAGGCGCGACATTGCGCACGTTGGAGAGTATCGCTCTATGCAGACTGATTCAGTGGGATGGAAAGCGGCTATCTACGGTCGTTTGGCCCAAACAACTGTCGAAAGATTTGATTAACCGATCGGATATTCAATTGTAATCGTTGTAAGCATCGTTTGTAGTCATATGCGCAACTCTCCCGACATTCGTGAGTTGGCAGGTCAGGCGGCGTCAGCCGGCGCATGGTCAGCGCGCGCTTTTGCCAAGGCGGTGACCACCGCACGGAGTTGATCGTCAGACTTACCCGAGATGCGCGCCACAACAATGGCCCCGATTTCATTGGAAGCGATGCGGCTGGCGCGTGGGCCGATTTTGAACGGCTTGGGATAAATTCCCGTATGGACGCCTTCGTAATACGCGGAAAGTTTAATCCCGAGTTCGGCGGCGGCCTCTGGCACCCGCATCAGGAAAATTCGATTTTGCATCTCACGCTCCGGTTATGACCCTGAGTGTGAGTATACGGCAGCGGAATTAAGGAAACAATCAGCGACTTTCGATATGTCTCACTTCGAGAACGCGGCTCACTGTGCGCGGGCTGCATCCTACTTTGTGGGCAATACGCTTTAATTGCTGGTTGTTTACCTTAAGGCGATCTCACAATACCGCATCAGTTGTTGACAGACAATGCCCGTGGCATGAAGATATCGTCTGGCAATTTCCGCCAGGCCATAGACAGGCTTCACTGTGGAAAATTCACAGCTTCAGGTTGAATACCGCGACGCCGCATCTCTTAAACCGTACCCCAAGAACGCCCGCACTCACTCGGCCACCCAGCTCCTGCAGATCGCCCGCAGCCTCGTAGAGTTCGGCTGGACCAACCCCGTGCTGGTGGACAACGACGGCGGCATCATCGCCGGGCATGGCCGTGTGATCGCCGCGCAGATCGTGTGGGAGCAGGGCATCGATGTGAAGCTGGACGGCCGCCAGGTCCGGGTGAACGCCATCACCGGCCTGAACACCGGCCAGATACCCTGCATCGCCCTATCCAACCTCACGCCGGCGCAGAAGCAGGCTTACATCATCGCCGACAACAAGCTGGCGGAATTGGCCGGCTGGGACAAAGAACTGCTCACCATGGAGTTGGGTGAACTGAATGAGGACGGCTTTGATCTATCGCTGGCTGGATTCAGCCTATCGGACGTGAATGACTTGATCGGCGGCAAGAAGACCAAGGAAGCCGATGAATGCCCGCCGTTGCCGAAGGTGGCTGTATCCAAGCTGGGCGACGTTTGGCATCTTGGACCGCATCGGGTGCTGTGCGCGGATTGCCTGACGGCACCATTGGATTTTGCTGCCAATTCCCATCTGCTATGGACCGATCCGCCATACAATGTTGGCTGGACTGGTGGACCATGTCAGGTGAGGGAATCGCTTGCAAACGATGACCTGGGTGAAAACTACGTTCAATTCCTCACCCAAGCGCTTACAGCGGCGTACGCTGCATTGCGACCTGGTGCGCCGGCGTATGTCTGCCATGCCGAAACACAAGGGTTGGAGGTGCGCACAGCCTTCGCCGGTGCAGGGTTTTATCTCTCTGGCTGCCTGGTATGGATCAAGGAATCGATGGTAATGGGCCGGTCTGACTACCAGTGGCGCCATGAGCCAATCCTCTACGGCTGGAAGCCGGGCGCTGCGCATCCGTGGCTTGGCGCCCGCAAGCAGACCACGGTCACAGAGCTGGCTGATACCTACCCCATCAGCCAACTGCCAGATGGCACCACGCAGATGGTCATCGGCGACAATGTGCTGGCACTGAAAGGCGATATCGAAGTTCAGGAACTCATCACCTCGGTGTTCCACGAAGATCGCCCACGAATCAGCAATCTGCACCCGACCATGAAGCCGGTGCAGTTGATCGAACGGCATCTCAAGAATCATCTCAAGGAAGGCGAGACTGTGCTGGACCCATTTGGCGGTTCAGGCTCGACGCTGATTGCCGCTGAGCATCTTGGCATGACCGCCTACCTCATCGAGCTGTCGCCGCACTACGTGGACGTGATCGTCAAGCGCTGGGAAGGCTTCACCGGCAAGATCGCGCGCATGGAGAACGGCCAGACGTTCGCGGAGGTAGAGAGCGTCCGTCATGCTGCTGCTTGAAGGGCCGAAACCGGAAAAGAGCAAACGCGGCCGGCCACTCTACGAACCCAGCCAGCGCGACCGTGTGCTGGTGGAACAACTGAAAGCCTGCGGCATTACCGACGTGGCCATCTCCCACATCCTTGGCATCAACCTGTCCACCCTCAAGCGCGCTTTCAGGATGGAGCTGAATACCGCCTGCGCCAAAATGGTGCATAGCCGCATGTCCGATCTGGTGCGCATCGCCAGCCGCGAGAATGGCAGCTTTGCCTCGGTGGCCGCCAGCAAGATCATCCTTGAGTACATGGAACGCACCGGCGTCATGGTCAGGGATGACAGCACATCAATCCCCGGCGCCGGTGTCGGCCAGGTGCGCGTGATCGCCGAGATTCCACGCAATGGCCGCGAATAAAACCGTTCGCATTGGCCCCCAACCTGGCCCACAGCATCAGTTCCTGGCCAGTAAGGCGGATATCACGTTCTATGGCGGCGCAGCCGGTGGCGGCAAAACCTACGGCATGCTGTTGTCGCCGTTGCGCAGCATCCACCGTCCCGACTTCCAGTCGGTCATCTTCCGCAACACCAGCCCTGAGATTCGGATACCCGGCGGCATGTGGGATGAGAGCATGCAGCTCTATCCGCAGTTCGGCGGTGTTCCACGTGACACATTTTTAGACTGGTCATTCCCGACCGGCGCTTATTTCAAGTTCGCCGGCCTGCAGTACGAGAAAGACCTGCTGGACTGGCAAGGCTCGCAGATTCCGCACATCGGCTTCGACCAGGTGGAGAATTTCAGCCGCCGCAAGTTCTTTTACATGCTGTCCCGCAACCGTTCGACCACCGGCATCCCGGGTTACATCCAGGCCACCTGTAACCCCGACCCGGATAGCTGGGTGGCGGAGTTCATATCCTGGTGGATTGACCAGGATACCGGCCTGCCGTATTACGAGCGCTCCGGTGCGCTGCGCTGGTTTTGCCAGATCAGCGATCAGATCCATTGGGCCGATACGCCGACCGAGCTGATTGAGGCGTATGGCAAAGACACCATGCCGAAGTCGGTGACGTTCATCCCATCGCGGCTATCCGACAATCAAATCCTGATGATGAAAGACCCGACATATCTCGCCAACCTCAAGGCGCTGTCGCTGGTCGATCAGGAGCGCCTGTTGCATGGCAACTGGAAGGTGCGGCCATCCGCCGGTCTGTTGTTCCGCCGCGAATGGTGTCCGGCGTTCGAGGCACCGCCCGCCGATATCGTCACCACCTTGCGCCGCTGGGACTTGGCCGGCACACCCAAACGCGATGACAACGATCCCGACTGGACGGTGGGCGTGAAACTGGCGCGCCGCCCTATCGGCACGCGCCCGCGCTACGTCATCCTCGACGTGATCCGCCTACGCGCCGAGCCGGATCATGTGAAGCAGGCCATCAAGAATGCGGCGATGGCTGATGGTATCGCCTGCAGCGTGTATCTGCCGCGCGATCCAGGCCAGGCCGGCAAGTTCCAGGTGCAGGATTTTATCCAGGCGATGGACGGGTACACGGTGAAGGGCCAGCGTGAAACCGGCAAGAAGCTGATCCGCTTCAAACCGTTTAGTGCGCAATGCCTGAACGGTAACGTCGGCTACATCAAGGGACCGTGGAATGAGGCGTTTTTCCTGTCGCTGGAGGCGTTCCCCGAGCCGACCGCGCACGATGACGATGCCGACGCCTGCTCGGGTGCGTACATGGCCTATGTGGACAGCAGCACGGGTTTGCTAGACTATTACGAGCAGGAAGCGATACGCCTGCGGGAGAAACAACTTGAGCGAGAGCGCGGAGAAGGTAACACCAGCCAGTCTTAAGCCCGCAAGCCAGCCCATCGATCCGTGGATGATTGCGGTAGCCACGGGACGCGCACCACCGCCAACATCAACCACGCGGATACCGGGCGTCGATTCGTCCTGGTTCGGTCCGATGCAGCCGCTCTCGCCGATGGCCGAGCAGGCCAAAGGCCGGCGCCTCGATTATCCCACTGGCTACAACCTGTGGACACAGCCTAAGGTTTATGAGGGCGTCAACTTCCGGCAACTGCGCAACCTCGCCGACAGCCACGATATCACCCGCATCCTGATCGAGCAGCGCAAGGATGAGATTCAGCGCCAGCCCTGGCATTTCATGATGAAGGATGAGGATGCAGACAAGAAAGCCACGGCGAAAAATCCGCACGTCAAGGCGCTCACCCAGTTCTTCAAATCGCCGGACAACGAACACAGCTTCGAGATTTGGCAGCGCCAGATACTTGAGGACATGCTGGTCATCGATGCCATCTCGCTATACAAGCGGCCCACGAATGCGGGTGGTTTGTATGGCATCGAGGTATTTGACGGCGGCACATTCAAGCTGCTCATTGATGCCGATGGCCGTCGTCCGTTGCCACCTGCGCCTGCTTATCAGCAAGTGCTGAAGGGTCTGCCGGCGGTGGATTTCAGCAGCGAGGAAATCATCTACTGGCAGCGCAATCCGCGCAGCAACAAGTTTTATGGCTTCTCGCCGGTCGAGTGGATTGTGCTCACGATCAACATCGCGCTGCGGCGTGAGGTTTCACAACTTCAATATTACACGGAAGGAAATATACCCGACGCGATCATCGGTGCGCCGGCGGATTGGAGCATCGATCAGATACAACGCTTGCAGGCGTATTGGGATTCACAGATCGACGGCGATACCGGCGCTCGCCGGCATGCGCGTTTCGTGCCCGGCAATTTCAAATTTCAGCAGACCCGCGATCCAACGCTGAAAGACGAGATTGATGAATGGTTGGCGCGTGTCGCCTGCGCGGCATTCCGCGTGCCGCCGACGCCGTTCATCAAGCAAATGAATCGCGCAACGGCTGACAATGCAAAAGAATCTGCGGAAGAACAGGGCATCATCCCCGAGCTGACCAACTTCACCGCGCTCATGAACTGGATCATCGAGGATGCGTTCGGCTTTGATGATGTGGAGTTCAAGTTCCAGGATGACGTCGAAACCGATCCGCAGGTGCAGGCCAACGTAGATAAAATCTACTGCGATGCCGGCATCAAGTCGGTGGACGAAGTGCGCGACAGTTTGGGTCTGCCGCCCATCGGCATGCCAAATGCGGTGATTACCGCGACCGGCCCGGTGCTGTTGGAGCAGTTCATCGAGGAAGCTGAGGTCAGCCACACCAACAAGATGACCCGGCTGAACGCCGGTCAGACTGCAACGCCGCCGCCTCCGCAGTTTGCCGCGCAACCGCAGCTAGGACCCGATGGCAAGCCGCTGCCAGGCCAACAGCCGCCAGCCCAGGAATCGCAGAACGCTCCACAAATCCAAGCCAAGCCTGATGAGGGCAAGAAGCCGCCCCCAAAAGCTGATCCCGGCGCCGACAAGACCGCCGGGAAAATCGCCAAGCGCATCGGCGGCAAGATCATGAAGCCGCACCCGCATGACCGTAAGGTCACCAACGGCGCCATCCGCATCCTCAAACGCACCGTCGGCCGGTTCCTGCAGAAGCAGGCCAAGGTCGTGGGTGATGCCATCGGCGCGCACCTGGGCAAGATGCTCAAGGCCGAGGATGAGTCCGAGCCGATGAGTCTGGAAACGGCCACCGCCGAGGCCAGCAAGATCGTGGCCGAGATCGAGCTGACCGGCTGGGCTGTGTTGGGTGACGACATGATTCCGGTGCTGGCCAACGTGCACAAAGACGGATCGTTGCAAGCGATCCAGACCGTCGGTGTTGACGCCGGCAAGGACTATTTCAGTCAGGCATCCAAGGATGCCGGTGATTTCGCCGCCAAGCGTGCCGCTGAGCTGGTGGGCACCAAGGCCGAGAAGGCCGATGCCGAGCTGTTGTCAGCCACCCGCGACAAGGTCAAGCCGATGGTGATCCAGGCGCTGCAGGAAGGTTGGAGCAAGAAGAAGCTGGCGGATAACCTGCGCGGCTCGGCTGCCTTTTCAGCCCAGCGCGCCAATCTGATTGCGCAGACCGAGGTCGCCAGAGCTGATGGCATTGGCAGCATGGATGGCTATCGAAAGTCGGGCGTGGTGCAGGGCAAGGTGTGGTTATTGTCCGGCGATCATGATGTGCCAGACGAATGCCTAATTGGCGGCACTCTTGTAAAAAGTGGACCATTTAGCCGTGCATTTTCACGACGCTATATAGGCCCCCTTGTTGAGATCGAAATAGCGGATGGACATAGGCTCACCGGAACCCCGAATCATCCAGTGTTGACGGATATCGGTGACTGGAAGCCCCTTAATCAGATTCAAAAAGGTGATCGTCTCATTAGCGGCACGTTCATTGAATCTATGGCTAGCGCTACAAACTATTTCGATGAGGTGGAATCCACTCTTAAGGATAAATTCACTTCTCTTTGTGGACGAACGTCTACCGTCCCAACGTCCGCCGGCGATTTCCACGGCGACGGTATCGGTAGCCATGTCCACACTATAGCGACCTACAGCCTTTTGCACGGTAAATTTCGCGCATTCATGAATCAGTTCGTAAAGACGTTCTTCGGTTTTGGAGTCAAATTTTCCACGGCGTTCGCGGAATATTGGAATAGCTGCATGTGCAGCTTTGACCCTGGCCATTCTTTGTTCGCGGCTGGCATGGGTAGCCCACAGTCGCTTTGCATCGCTGCCGGAACGCAAAGCATATCCGTGTCTGCGCAATCTACTGATAACAGCAACACGACTAATTCCAAGACGCTTACCGATTTCAATCGTGGAAAGCTGATCATCAAAATAAAAAGCGGCAAGTTGCTTGAGACTGCATCGTGCGCGATTGTCGTGAATATCAGGCATTTTGTTGACTCCGTGGATGTGTTCAATCTGACTACAGATTGTGGATTTTTTATTGCAGACGGCATTGTAACATGTAACTGCGACGACAATGCCGATGACGGCACGATAGCCTTGGGCGATACCTTTTCCAGCGGTGATGACACCTATCCCGCGCATCCTGGCTGTGAGTGCACGGTTGCGCCGATTGTGAAGTCGGGATAATCTTAACGTATGGAAAGCGAATGTCGGGAGACATACGTATGAAAAAGCTGGATATGTTTTTCCGGCTCACCAAGGTCGGTGCTGAGGGCATCGTCGAAGGTGTGGCCGTGGTCGAGCAGCCGGATAAGTCTGGCGAAATCTTCGACTATGCCTCCAGCAAGCCGGAGTTCCAGAAATGGTCCGGCGAGTTCGAAAAGAACACCGATGGCAAGAGCCTCGGCAATATCCGCGAGATGCACAACCGTTCAGCGGTCGGCGTCACCAAATCCATCCACTTCGACGATGACAACAAGCTCATCCGCATCACCGCCAAGGTGGTGGACGCGGCTGCCAAGGAAAAGGTGCTGGAAGGCGTTTACACCGGCTTCTCCATCGGCGGCACCTATGGCAAGACCTGGGCCGATCCCGATGACCGCAAGCTGACCCGCTACACCGCTATCCCCAGCGAGATTTCCCTGGTGGACAATCCGTGCGTGCCGGGCGCGACCTTTGAGTGCGTGAAGGCCGATGGCGTTGTTGAGAACCGTCCGTTCAAGATCGTCACCAAGGTCGATTATCTGAACGATGAGAACCGCCTGATCCTGGCGCGTGCGTTGTCGGCCGGGGTGGATGACCAGGACTTGCTGAACTATGCGGCCGGCGTGTATGCCGAGCACCCGATGATAAAGGCGCTGGGTACTGAGGCCACGCGCGATGGCATCCTGGACGTGCTGTGGAAGATCGCGGCGCGCGATGATGTGAAGCCCGAAGAAGGCAAGGAAAAGTATGGCGACGTTGAGTTCGCCGATCCCAAGAACAAGAAATATCCAATAGACACCGAGGCGCACATCCGTGCCGCCTGGAGCTACATTCACCACCCGAATAATGCCGACAAATACAGCGCCGAGGATACGGCGGCCATCAAAGCCAAGATCGTGGCTGCCTGGAAGGACAAGATCGACAAGGACGGACCGCCATCAGCCGGCGAAGGCAAAGAGGAAAAGAAAGCGGCACCGGTGGTTGTTCCGGCTGCCAAGCCCATCAAGAAAGGCATGGGCCAGGTAAGCTGCCTCGCCAACATCATCGACCAGCTCTGCTACCTGCAAGCCTCAACCGCCAACGAGGCGGTCAATGAGGCCGACAATTCCGAAATCCCAGGCCAACTGAAGGACGCGCTGGAAACACTCGGCGAGATTCTGGTGGACCTGGCCGAGGAAGAAACCAAAGAAATCAACGACGGTGCTGAAGTGTCGGCGCCGATGTACATGGCCATGAGCGCCACGCTCAAGAAGTTTAACGACAGCAAGCGCATCGATGCGCTCAAGCTGGACGATGCCACCAAGGCATCGCTGCAAAAGTCCATCGATGCGTTGATCGTCAAATACGGCGCACGCCACAGCAAGGCCGATATGCAGCACGTGCAGGACGCCCATGACCACATGGTCAAGCTGGGTGCGATGTGTAAGGTTGCGGGTGACAATGTGGGCGGATCGGCGACGGGTGCTACTGAAAACAAGGTGCCTGTCTCCGCTGAGGTCGGCACCCACATCTCTGCCAGCAATGCCAATACCGGCAACGCGCCGCAGGAAGATGATGAGGATGCGAACGTCAACAGCAAGGTGGCGGGCGGCGACTTGAAGAAAGTGCAGGGTGAACTCGCCAAGGCCCAGGAACAGCTCACCAAGATCACCAACGAGCGTGATGCCTGGAAGCTGAAATGGGAGAGCTCGGCGGCACCGGCGAAGGGCAAGCTGCGCATCGTGTCGAAGGGCGATGACTATCACCCGACCTCAGAGGCAGCCGATGCGCCATCGACCGACGATCTCACCAAGAGCGTGGATACGGAAGTCGCGCGTATAATGGCGCTGCCGATGGAGGCGCGCGCCCTTGAGATCATGAAGATCAACTTCCGCAATCAGGCGGCTCGCGGCGCCTAAAGAATTTAACCATCACGCTGATCCCGGCGTGGTGTGTCGAGATGAGGGCAGCTTGGGTGGCTGCCGTTAACACGCCGTGAGGCGTCGTTTCCCGTAGCTGGAGATTTTTATGGAATACCCAAGCCTTCAAAACGGCGGGTTGAGCATGGTCGATAAGACGCTCGAACTCGTCAAGACCGCTGTGCTCAGCGGCAAGTCCGGCAGCGACCTGCAAAAGACCATCAACACGACCACGGGTCTGGTCAACTATGACCTGCAAGCGCCTGCCAAGAACCTTTATCCCGTGTACACCCCCGTGCGTAACGCGCTGCCGCGCGTCGCCGGCAACGGTGGCACGGCCACCAACTGGCGCGTCGTGAGCGCCATCATCGGATCAGGTAACGTCGTGATGCCGTGGGTGCCGGAAGGCCAGCGCTCCGCGCGCATGTCCTACACGACCGCCAACGTGGCAGCCACGTATGTGACCATCGGTGAGGAAGACGAGCTGACCGAGGAAGCGCTCAATGCCGCCCAGGGCTTTGAGGATATCTTTGGCACCATGAACATGCGGCTGCTGCAGAAAACCATGCAGAAAGAGGAAATGGGATTGCTGTTCGGCAACCGTTCCGTGGCTCTAGGCACGATGGGTGCCTTGACGCTGTCGGCTGTCGGCTCAGGCGGTACGCTTCCGACGGCGACCTACTACGTGCGCGTAGTGGCGTTGACCGGCGAAGCCTATGGCATCAGCGGCGGCAACGTGGGTGCAAGCTCACTCATTTCCACGCAGACCATCACCGGCGCAGACGGTAAAACGTATGTGCTGAATGGTGGCACGTCGATCTACTCGGCTGAGGCAAGCCAGGCGATCACGCTCGGTCAAAACCTCAACGTTTCGTGGGCGCTAAAGACGGGCGCGGTGGCTTATGCCGTGTTCATCAACAACGCCACCAACACGGAAATCCTGCAGGCGATTGTGACCATCAACAGCTATGTGCAGAGCGTTCCTCTGACGGCGGCCACGCAATCGTATGCCGCGTTCTCGGCTGACTACAGCCAGAACTCGGTGTTGGCGTTCGACGGCCTCTACAGCCAGCTCATCAACAACTATCCCGGCAATGTGACCTCGCTCGCGCAGGGCACGCTGGGTGTTGGCACGCCGTTGACGGCCTCGGGCCGTGGTAGCGTGAATGAGATCGACAACGCCTTGCAGCTCATGTGGAACAAGTACCTGTTGGGCCCCGATGTAATCCTGGTGAACAGCCAGGAGCAGAAGAACATCACCAACAAGTCTCTGTCCAACAGCAGCGGCCCGTTGCTGCGGGTGGAGGGCGATGCCACCGAGCCGTTCGCGTTCGTAGCGAACAACGTGGTGAAGTACTACTACAACCCGTATGCGCCGGGATCGACTCAAAAGATTCCCGTGATGGTGCATCCGTTCGTGCCGCCCGGCACGGTGCTGATGTGGACCAACAAGCTGCCGCCGCTCTATCAGAGCAATGAAGTTCCGAATGTGGCCGAAGTGCACTGCCGGAAGGACTATCGCTCGACGGTGTGGCCGCAGATCACGCGCGCACGGGATGTGGGTGTGTATGCAGAGGAAGTGCTGGCGGTATACGCCCCGTTCGCTCTTTGGGTAATTAACAACATAACCAACGGCTAACAAGTCGTTGATTACGTTGATGTTTGTGGGTGTGGTGTAAACCTGGGCGGCTGATAAAAAGGCCGCCCTTTTTTAAGGAAATGAGGGTATGCCAATGAGTATTGCAAATCCGACTTTCAGGGCGATGGCCGTGGCCACCAGCAAGTCCGTGACCATCAACCGCCGTTTGTATTCCGGCGCGGGCGGCACCGTCATTGACATTCCGTTCCAGGATCGCAACGCCTTGGGCGCCAGCGGCTGGATCATCATCGCGCAGAGCGGTATCACCGCGAACCGTCCCACCGGCACCGGTGTCGCCGGCGGCTTCAACACACGAGACGTGGGCACGCAATATCTGGACACCACGCTGGGCTACGTGATTTATTTCGACGGGCTGGTGTGGAGAAATCCGTCCACCGGCGCGGCTGTGTAATCCACCGCATTACAGGAGATTCTCATGACTGACGAAACAGATACCTCACCGCCTGCGGCGGATGCGCCAGCGGCGCCCGTAGCGCCAGCAGCCGCACCCGTGGCAGCGATGCCGGTCGATACTGCGGCCTTCCTGAAAGCCCCTAGCACGGCCATCAGCGCGGTCGTGGACGGCGTCCGGCGCTACGAGGCCGATGCCGGCAAGATCATCAAGGTGGCCTTGCAGGATGTGGAAAAGCTGATAGCGCACGGTTTCCACCGGGTTACAGCGGCTGAAATCGCGGCCAAGAGCACGAAGTGACCGGATCGGTCATTCCAGCGGCCACCGACCTGGTGGCGCTGAATCAGGTCAAGCGTTACATCGGTCTGCAAGGCGATGACAGCGCCAGCGACGATATCCTGCAATCGCTCATTTCCTCGGTGTCGGTGTCGGTCGAGCAGTACTGCCAGCGGCCCTTCATTCTTCAAACCTTTAATGAAGCCTTCAACGGCAACGGTCACGATAGGTATGTGACCAAGAACTTCCCGCTGCTGTGGGTGCCGCAGGTCTACATCAACGGCCAGCAGATCAATGCCACACCTGGCCCGGCGAACCCGCCTATCGGTCAGCCGGGGGGATACACCTGGGACGATATCAGCGTCTACCTCATCGGCTACGAGTTCAGTAAGGGCTATCAGAACTGCTATGTGCAGTACGCCGCCGGCTACGGCACCCTCTCGATTCCTGCCTGGCAGGCGAACCACCTGTACAGCATCGGCAATCTCATCACCGACACCAACGGCAACGTGCAGCTTGCCTCGTTTGCCGGCACCAGCGGCGCTACGCAGCCCACGTGGCCCACCATTCCATTGACGCAGACGGTCGACGGCACCGGCGGGCTGATCTGGATTCTGGCCTATCAGGGTTCGCCGCCACCGCTGCCTTTGGATCTGGCGCAGGCGGTGTGCGACGTGGTGGCGCTCAAATACCAGGAAAAGAGCCGCATCGGCTTGAAGGAAATCAACATCACCGAGGGCGCGAGCACGCAATATCTGGATGACATTCCAAAGGCCACGATGCGGGTACTGAACCTGTACCGTCGCACGTCGGGACTGTGGCGATGATCTCAGGCACCGTTATCGGCGCGACGGAAGTCAGTGCCAGCCTTGAGGCCAAAATTGGAGCCTCCATCGAGGCCATCAGCAGCGCGTTGCTGGCATCCGGCATTGACCTCAAGAGCCACATCATGATCGACAAGCTGAGCGGCCAGGTGTTGACGCCGCGTTCGGATCGTCTGCGCGGCTCCATCAACGCCAGCGGCGTTACCAATGCAGGCGGCAGCCTGCGCGTCACCGTCGGCACCAATGTCGAGTACGCGCGTATTCATGAACTCGGCGGCGTGATTCATGGCGCGCCCTGGCTGCGATTCCAGACCCGCGACGGTTCCTGGCACACCGTGGCGCAGGTCACGATGCCGGCGCGTCCCTACATGAAACCGGCGCTTGAGGAAAAGGCCGTGTCCATCCGCGAGCGCATCAGCGCGGCCATCGGCGAGGCGTTACATGCTTAACCGCGAATCACTGTATGAGGCGTTCTATCAAACCCTGCGAGGGTTGGACGGCTTTGAAACCGTCACGCGCTTCTGGCAGGACTACACCAAGATACCGAAGGAAAAGCAGCCGTGGCTGTGCCTGTCGGACGGCTTGGGCGACAAGCCGGATATGAAGGCGTTGGGATTGCCGGCCAACTGGTCGCTGGCCTGCGAGCTGACGCTCTACTGTCAGGTGCCGCAGGGCAAAACCCGAGGCCCGATCATCAATCCGCTGCTGGACCAGATCACCAATCTGTTTGACGGCACCCCCACTGGCCGTCAGACGCTCGGTGGCGTGGCGTATTGGGTGAAGCTCACGGGCGAGATTCGCCCCTACGGCGGCATCATTGAGGAGCAGGTAATCGTGCCGATCCCGGTCATCATCGTGACCGGCGGCATCGTGGAGACCGGCAAGATTCCGTAGTACAACGATTTTGTGATAATCTTTAAGGGCACGCTGAGAAGCGTTCTGTTTTCACTCGCCGAGATGGCGACACGCAGGAGATACGGCAATGGCCTTCGGCACTCAGGTACAGGTCTATAAATTCGGTACTGGCACGCTGTTTGGTATCAGCACCTCGGCTGCCGGCACACCGACCCCGCGCCAGTTCGGCGCACTTCAAGATGTCAACATCGACTTCGCGTTCACCAACAAGGAACTCTACGGCCAGCAAATCTTTCCGCTGGCGGTTGCGCGCGGGCAGGCCAAGGTCACCGGCAAGGCGAAGTACGCGCAGATTCAGGGCGGCATTTATGACGACCTGTTCTTCGGAGCCGGCGTCACCGAAACCCAAACGCAGGTACTGACGGCGATCAATGAAGGCCATCCGATCCCGACCACGCCGTATCAAATCACGGTCACGAACTCGACCACCTGGAGCGTGGACCGTGGCGTCATCGCCACCAGCGGCGGCCAGGCGTTCACGAAAGTCGCAGCCAGCCCGGCGACGGGTCAGTATTCCGTCACTGCGGGTGTTTACACCTTTGCAGCCGCTGACACCGGAATCCTGGTGCAGATCAGCTATGACTACACCAGCATCCTGGGCGCCGAGATCGTGCTCGCCAACACCCTGCAAGGCGTTGCGCCGACGTTCCAGATCAAGTTCGCCACCACCTACAACGGCCAGCAGGTCACCTACCAGATGAATGCCTGCATCGCGACGAAACTGTCCGTGCCATCCAAGATGGCGGACTGGAATATCGAGGAAGTGGACTTCGATTGCTTCGCGGATGCCAGCGGCAACATCTCTCAAATCAACATGCCGGCGCTCTAGCCATGAGCGGCATCAAAACGAAAACGGCGGTGCTGGGCGGCACGGAACTCACGCTCAACACCCCGGTGTTCGGATGGGTGCGGCTTACGGCCCATCTGCAGGAAGTGGTGCGGCAGAAATTCGCCGAAACCAACAGCCAGCCCATGCAGGTATTGGCCGATCAAGTCGTTTTCGACGCCATGTGCGCGGTGATTGCCAGCGCCACCATTCCCTGGACCAAGGACTCGCCACAGGCCGCGCTGGATGCCAAGAGCGCAGAGATCGCGGACCTCGCCAATGGATGCCCTGGGCTGGAGGGATTGAAGCAGCTCATGGAAGCCTACACGGCGGCCTGTGAGGTCACCTACCCGGAGGCGTTTGAAAAAAAAGCGGCGGCTCAACCGGAGGGCGAAACAACGACAGTCCAGGCATAGATTGGGCCTCGATCTACGGCCTCATCATTACCGCAACCGGCTGGAGTTGGGAGTACGTGGACGCTCACATGAACTTCATCCGTTTTAGCGAACTCTCTGAATACTGGTCTAACTTCCCGCCGGAGCACGTCGGTATCCGTCATGCCTTCGGCGCGCCGAAAGGTGCCGCTTCCGATTCCCCCGATCTCAACACCGCCGATATCAGTAAAATGCCCGGCATGGATGGCGTGCCCATCGTGAAGGTGCCGCGTGGCTGACGAAACTCTATCGGTTGAGATCATTGCCAAGATCAGCCAGCTCCAGGCTGGCATGAGCGAGGCCGCTGCGTCCGTCACCGGCGCCACCGGGGAAATGACGGCGGCTGTGGAAACGATGGCCACTGACACCAGCGCGGCCATTTCCAAGGTGAAGGCATCGGTGATGGGACTCGGTTCGGCGATCATCGCTGGATTTGGTGTTTCCAAGCTGGTGGAGATGGTCAACCACACGGCCAAGGTGGCCGAGAATTTCAAGCTTCTCAGCGAAACCACCGGCATATCAACTGACAAACTTCAAGGGCTGAAATACGCCAGCGAGCAGGTGAATGTCAGTTGGGAGATGGCCAGCCGCGCCTTGGTGGTACTCAACCACAACATGCTGATGGCGGCCGAGAACTCCGGCACCGCGTCATTGCAACTTCAAACATTCGCGAGCCTGGGGCTGGATAAAGCGGCGTTGTCCGGCATGACCACGGCTCAAGTGCTGGCGGTGGTGGCGGATAAATTCCACAACACCGCCGATCCCATTCACAAGGCAGGCATTGCCATGGCGTTGTTTGGGCGCGCGGGTGCGGGTTTGGTGCCGCTCCTCGATGAAGGCTCAGCCGGCATTGCGCAGTTGACCGCCAAAGCCAAGAGCCTGGGTCTTGTGATGAGCGGCGAGGATATCAACGCCGCGTCTGCCTATGCCAATGAACTTAAAAACATGAAAGCCGCCGCGCAAGGCTTGGAGCAGGAATTTGCCATCAAACTCATGCCGTTGTTCAGCCAGATCACCGCGCAGATGGAGGATAACGCCAAGGGCGCTCAAAAAGACGGTAGCGCGATGGACGCTCTTAAAAACGCCATCACCGGCATTGTGATCGTGCTGGAAGCTCTGGTGACTGTATTTCGTGCGGTGGTTGACATAGGCAAGCTGGCGGCGGATTCACTGGTCGATAGCTTTACAGCCGCCGCGACGGTCATGGATGACGTGATGCATGGACGCATGAAACAGGCCGTTGCTGACGGCAAATCCGCGTGGCACTCATGGACAGAGGATATGAAAACGGACTTTGACGCATTCACCAACCACATCGCCAGTGGTTTTAATCGCATCAATGACATGGCCCTGGGTGTCTCGGCACCAGCGGCACCGACCGCCGCGCCTGCTGCCGCACCCGGTGCTGACACCGGCGGTATCGGTGATGTTGGCGGCGGCGGCACAGGGAAGGTAAAAGAAACGCACGTGAAGGTTGTGCTGGACAAACCGCCGGCGTTGCACCTTATCAACACCACTGAAACCAAAAACGAGCTGGACCATCTCGAATCCTCATGGGCCAAGACCATGAAGGATGTAAAGAAGCTCACGCAGCCGATTCAGGAGGATGTTGGTATTGTGTTTCGCAGCATCAATCAGGCATTCGATCAGACTGTGATCGGCGTCATTCGCGGCACCGAAACCTGGCGCCAGGGCATGAAGAAGATGGGGGCGTCCATCCTGCAGGAGGAAATCAAAAACTATTCGCAGCAGCTCACGCATTGGATGGCCGTCAAAACCAGTGAGTTATTGTTTGGTCAAAAGATCGAGGCGGCCAAATCGGCCTCGGTGGCGGCGGGTTCCGATCAGACCAACAAAATAGTGGACGCGGGCCAGGCGATTGCCATGCGCACGCTGGGAAAATCCGCTGGTACTCAAATCGGGACCAATGCGGCGGTGGCGGCATCCGGTTCAGCGGCCTCGGCTTCGTCAATTCCGATAGTGGGTTGGGCGATGGCAGCGGAAGTGGCGGCGGTGATTCTGGCGGTGGTGCTGGGATTCAAGAGCTTGGTATCGGCCGAGGGCGGCTGGGATAACGTATCCGCTGACCAGTTGGCGATGATCCACAAAAACGAGATGGTCTTGCCCGCGCCCATCGCTCAAGCGGCCCGCGATACATTCAGCGGCGGCGGCCGGCGCGGCGGTGGCACTACCAATCATTTCCACGTCAACGCGATGGACTCCCGCAGCATTCACGAAGCGCTGCGGCGCAATCCGGGCGCGGTAGTGGGTGGGCTGACGCGCGCGGCCAAGATGGGAATGCGGCCATGAGCTATTCAACGTTTCCAAACCTGACCGGCATAAAGTGGGATATCAAAAAGCGCCCGACGTGGAACACGGCCAAGATGCTGACCGCAGCGGGTAATGAGTTCCGCACCGGCTATCGCCAGAATCCCATCACCGAGTTTGATCTTAGCTATTCCTACATGTCGCTCACCGACAAGCTGACGATGGAGGGCTTCTTCAACCAGACGCAAGGAGCGCTCACGCCATTTTATTTTGACCTCGGCGGGGCCACACAAAACTCGGGTGATGACACCATCGCCAGCGCCTTTGCCTTCGCCACCACCGTCAATCCAGGCTTGAACTATACGATCACCAAACCGGCTGGCACCGGAGCCATTGAGCCGGTGGGCGCGGTCAATACGTTCAATCTATTTCTTGATGGCGTGGCGCAGCCGATTGCCGGACTGTCGGCGCCGGGCGTGGCAACGCTTGCACAAGTTGCAACCGGCGCGCTCGCCGCCACCACCTACTACGTCAAATGCACCTGGCTGAATTATTGGGGCGAGACACTCGGCGGCACGCAAGCAAGCCTGGCGGTATCGGCCAACAATGTGCTGAAAGTCACGCGGCCGGCATCGCCGCCGGCGACCGCCGTCTGGTGGAATGTCTACGTCAGCAACACGGCAGGTGGCGGATCGGGAGCCGAGAAACGGCAAACGACCGCCACCCAGATTGCCATCGCCACCACTACCTGGCAGGAGCCGACCACCGGCCTGGCGGGTTCGACCGTGCTGCCAGCTTCCAATACCACGGTCTACAGCTTGACCGGCACGCCCAACATCGTTACATTTCCATCGCAGCCCTATGCCGGCCACATTCTTTCCTGGACCGGCAGCTATTATTATCTGGTGCGCTTCGCCGAGGACGTGCTGGAGTTCAACGAAATTGCCAATCTCATGTACGAGCTGCAAGAGTGCAAGCTGGTGGTAGTGCAATGAAAACCATCTCAGGCGGCCTGTTGAGTCTGCTCACCACCAGCGAGTATTTGCAACGCATCGAGCTGCTCACCATCACGCTGCAACAGGGCGCCGGCGTTTATTACTACACCAGCCTCGATCAGGATTTAGTTTATAACGGCCACACGTATCTGTCAGGTGACCAGGGCGTCAATCCAGGCTTCAAGCGCGGCACCGTTACCACTGAACTCGGCACCGACACCAAGAACCTGGAGCTGACGCTGTTCTGCGGTCCAAATACCCAAATCGGAGGCGTGCTGGTGCCGACGTTCGCCGATTACGGCGGCTTCGATAACGCAATCATCGAGATTGATTGCCTGCCGTGCCCAGTGCCAGTGAACGGCTTATTGCAGACCGGCAACGGCACTTACAATCTGTGGACGGGTATCACCGGCGATGTGACGGCGGATCGCACCGAGGTGCAGATCGAGGTGTCATCGCTGCTGCGAATCCTGCAAGGATCGTTCCCGCGCAACTTCACGCTGCCGACCTGCAACAACACCCTCTACGACTCAGCCTGCACGATGGTCAAGACCACCTTTCAGGGGCTTGGAACGGTCGCGGCCGGATCGTGGACCACGGCGCAGTTCAACAGCAATCTGACCAATATCGATGATTACTTTGATCTCGGCTGGATCGTGTGGACGAGCGGCCAGAACAACGGCCTGGTGCGAACCGTCAAAACTTACAAGAACGCCAGTGGCAATGTGCTGCTGACGTATCCCTTGCCGTATGTGCCGCTGTCAGGCGATACGTTCACGGCCTTCGCGGGCTGCGACAAAACGCAGACCACCTGCACAACGAAATTCAACAACGTGATCCACTATCGCGGATTCCCCTACATGCCAAATCCGATCACATTATTTGCGGGTGCGAATACGGGCGCGGCGAGTGGACAGGTCGGCGGATGGGGTGGTATTCGCAGTGGAGGTCCGGGTGGAGCCGGTATTCAAGAAATCTGAGATGATCGTGGCGGAGGCGCGGAGCTGGCTCGGCACGCCGTACCATCACCACGCTGATGTAAAAGGCCCACGTGGTGGCGTGGATTGCGCCATGTTTCTGGTGCGGGTGTTCGTGGATACCGGGATCGTGCCGCCATTCGACCCGCGTCCGTATGCACAATACTTTTACCTGCACCAGGACGAACCGAAATATCAGAACTGGGTTGAAACCTATGGGCATCAGGTTGATGTGGGTGAGCCGGGCGATGTGGCGCTGTTCCAATTTGGCCGCGCCATCAGCCACGGTGGAGTCTATATCGGCGATGACCTGATGATCCATGCGTTCGCCGATGCCGGGTGCGTGACGGCTTCTGAAATACAGCGGTCGCCGATGATGCTGAAACGGTTCAAGGGATTCTGGAGGGTAAGCGATGGGCGGTAGTAAGCCACCGATTGGGTTTTCAGAACCCAAGCAGCTTGGTATCGACATGAATGCGTCCAACTATGGGATGCCGGTGCCCGTGGTGTATGGACAGAACAAGGTCAGTGGTAACTGCGCCTGGTACGGTGATTTTACGGTCACGCAAACGCAAGGCGGTGGCAAAGGTGGCGGCGGCGGTCCAAATTCATACGATTATAAATCCAGTTACATGCTGGTCATGTGCGAGGGGCCGATCACCGCCTTTGGAAATGCCTGGCAGGGATCGTCATTCCAACCGCTCTCGAATCTGCAACCGGCCTTCACTGCGCTCGGTGCCATCGGCCAGGCTCCGTGGTCGCATTTCGGAACTCCGCAGAACCTGGGATACAGCGGCTTCGCGATCATCGCGTTCCTCAACAACGATCTTGGCAGCCAGGCCACCACGCCAAACTACCAGGTCGAAGTGAATGCGCTGCAGCAATTCAACCCGCCGTCAATCACGGATGCCGATCCATCGGCTATCTGCACCGATGTTTGCACCAACGTGTATCACGGAATCGGCTTTAATTTCCTTGGCAGTTTGACTCAGTGGCACGATTACTGCGTCGCCAACAGCTTGTTTATTTCCCCGGTCTACAACACCGAGAGCACCGGCGCATCGGTGTTGAAGGATTTGTGCGATTGGACCAACACCCAGGTGTACTTTTCGGAAGGCGTGCTTAAGTTCGTGCCCTACGGCGACGTGGCGGTCACCGGCAACAGCGTCACCTACACGCCGAATCTGACGCCCGCCTGGAATTTCACCGATGCCGATTATGTGATTGCGGGCAATAGCCCGCCCGTTACGCTGCATCGCAAGGCGTTGCCGGACTGCTCCAACACCGTGCGCATCGAGTATCCGGATCGGTCGTATTACTACTACGATGAAATGGTGGAAGCCCGCGATGAGGAGGATGCGATCACCAACGGCGTGCGCGCCATGAGTTCCAAGCACATAGATTCGATCACCACCGTCGCCGTGGCGCGTTTCGTGGCGCAGAACATCCTGCAGCGCGATCTCTATATCCGCAACACGTACGAATGGAAAACCAGTTGGAGGTTCGCCTATCTCGAACCGTCCGATCCCGTGACCTTGACCGATTCGACGATGGGCTTCACACAGTTGTTGGTGCGCCTCACCAAGGTTGAGGAAGATGAGGATGGGAGGCTGCACTTCACCGCCGAGGAATTGCCCATCGGCGTCGGGCATTCCGCCAATTACAACACCCAGGCGAACGGCGGAGCCACCATCAATACCAATGTTGACCCGGGGCCGGTGGATATCCCGGTGTTCTTTCGCGCGCCCGGATTTCTCACCAATCAGGATTCGCCGGCCATCGGCATTGCATTATCCGGCAGCACCGCCTTGTGGGGTGCAGCCCAGGTCAATATCAGCTATGACGGCGTCAACTACGAGTACAAAGCCACAATCTATAACCAGGCGCGCTACGGATTGATGGAGCTGCCGGCGTGGGCGGCTTCGACCGTGATGGCGGTCGGACAGTTAATACTCGATTCCAATGGCAATACCCAGCAGGTGTTTGCCAGCGTGTCGCCTTTCACAACCGGCGCCACGCATCCGACCTGGGCTACCAGCGTCGGCACGCACACCACCGACAACCATGTGACCTGGAACTGCGTGGCGACGGGCGGTGTGTGTCTGCCTGTTGGACTTGATCCCGATACGGTCAACCTGCCGCAGGTCACACTGGAACAGGGCCAGCTTATCGGTGGAACCAACGCCGAGGCCAATCAGCTCATTACCCTGTTCATGGTGGACAACGAGCTGATGAGTTACGGCAGCGCCACGCTGATATCGGGCGAGACATACCAGCTCGGTTACCTGCGGCGCGGCACCTATGGATCAGTCATCGTCGCACACAATAATGGCGCGACTTTTGTGCGGCTCGATGACAACATTTTCTATCTGCCGATTGACCCATCGCTAGTTGGGCAGACGATCTATGTGAAGTTCCTGAGTTTCAACGTGTTTGGCAAAACGCCGCGCACGCTCTCCAGTGAAACCGCCTACACGTATGTGATCGGCACCAACACCAACCTGCCGGATGTGCCCTCCACGCCGTCAGGATTGACGGTGACGGCGGTCCCGACGGGGTTGATGCTTAATTGGTCGAACCTGAACCCGGCGGCGGTCGGCGCAACCACCATCCAGCGTTCGCCGGACAACTCTACGTGGTCAGTCATCGGCCAGGTGCACGGCACCGGCACCACCTACATCGATCCGATTGGCAATGGCGTGTACTACTATCGCATCCGCTCACGTGGGCTGTTGCCACAGGCCGGCTGGTCGGCGTTCACCGCCGGTGTGCAGCAGGGCGTTAATGTGGCGCTTGTCAGTGGCCGTTTCCCGCCCGGTCAGAACCTGGTCAACAACGGCGACTTCGAGGCCGCAACGTTCATGGTCAACGGTGCGCCGCCTGGCTGGGTAATGCCGAATGCCATACTGGCCATCCAAAATCCATCGACCGTCGCTTACAACGCCATCACGCCCTATCAGGGCACTCAAAGCGTGCTGGTCACTACGAATGGCGCCACACAAGGACTGATGCAGGCGCAATCCATCCCGGTCACGCCCGGCGATTTCTACTCAGTGACCGCCGCGTTGCATATCAGCGCGGCGGGGATGATCGCCACCGCTGGCATCTTTTTTGCCAATGCGGCGGGTACGTTAGTGGGAGCCGTGGATGTTGCCTATTCCACGACCGGCGCATTTGCATTATTGACCGCGAACGGCGTTGTACCGGCTACCGCCGTCACCGGCTATCTGTTTTTTTATAACAATTCCTCGACCAACGGCACCATCCAGTTGGACGTGTTCACGGTCATCCGCCAGGCCAACCCGGCGGCCACTACGGACGTGACCATGCGCGGCTCGGTTCCACTGACCACCTTGACTTCGCTGCTGACTTACACCGCCTATGCCGTCAGCTCCACTGGTCCGAGTTTGTGGGCGGCCACGCATGCGTACGGATTCGGCACCATCATCATTGATTCCAACGGCAACGTGCAGGGGTGCATCGAGAGTGGTACATCGGGCGCGGCGCATCCGGTGTGGGGTACGTCAGTAGGCGTGACGGTGACGGACGGCACCAGCGGGCTGATCTGGATTTGTCTCCTGATCGCGCCGTCCGCGACGCAGGGGTGCGCGATTATCTCTGCGTTTGGCGCGCAATATCTGCGGGCAGACGGCACCGCCGGTCTCGTACCGGCTTTCCTGTTCTATGCCACCAATCTGGCGGCTGGCTCGACGTACTATGTATATCCAGCCGTCAATGACCTGACCGGCGAACTGCTGTTTTACACAGACACTACCGGCGCTGGCGGCGGCCAGGCATTGTATTTGAGTCCGCTGCCCGCCGGCGGCGGCTCTGGCATCGATACGAACCAATCCTATAACCATTGTTTCTACACGACAAAATCCCACGCGACCGTGTCGCTGCAAACGCGGCAGGGATTGGTGGCCGTCACTTCCAGCGGCAATTTCAGCGTGGTGATCCCGGCCACGGGATCGGGTGGTGGTTCTGGTGGTGGGTACAGCGGCAACTGCTGGCATCCGATGCAGGAGTTTGATGTGGAGGGGTTTGAGTTTTCGACCTGCGCTGCCCAGGTGGGTATCCTTGAGCGGCCAGATAAAGTCTGGACGCCTGATGGCTGGGTGCAACCGACACGCCATCCGGCCACCGAGGAAAAGGAGTGGCGGCGCGTCACCTATAAGGCCGATGATGGCACCATCCACAACGAGATCGTGACGCCGGCGCATTGCTTCATTGCGGCGCAAGGTGCGCTGATCGCGGCCAAGGACCTGGCGCTCGGGAAATTCCTGCAATGCGGCAGCGGCGGCTTCGTGCGCGTGACCGGCTTGGAAATTCTGGACTGGACAGCAACGCCGGTGAAACTGGAAATGCCTGAGCCGCATCTGCTGTGCGCGTACAAACAGGGCGGCGCGGTCAGTCATAATCCCAATCAAAAGCCATGAAGCAAGTTATTGATTTATAAGGTATTTTATGATTAAACGCTACTACATCGTCAACGTCGCCGCACTGGCTCCAGGGCTGCCTGCGCCTGCCGGGCATCACTTTCACAACATGAGCGACGGCGTGCACGCGGTGGTGGTTACCCATGACACCGATTTTGGATCCGATGCCAACGGCGGGCCGCCTGCTGGCTGGAACAGGCTCAGGCGGTTGATGGACCATACACCGCTATCGGCGGCGGCCGTCACGCTGCTGGCGCCTGACTACGGCGTGGTCACGGGTGATACTATGGCTATTGCCGCGTTTAAGATTGCCGCCGTTCATCCGGCTTTCGACCCTGAAACGTAGGAGGATTTATGATCAAACTGACTGCATTGATATCCGGCATATCCGCATGGATCGCAAAGATCGGACAGGCGCCTGACTTTGGTTATTTCTTCGCGCACGCGGGCGCGGCGCAATACACCATCAGTCGGTTCCCGAAAGGGCCGGCGCGCATCGTTGCCGGACTAGCTGCTGCTGCGGTGACGTTTTACAAAGAGATATTTTTTGATCCAAAGCACGAAGTAAACCCGCCGCAGAAAATCTGGCCGGATGGTGTCAAGGATTTGTTCGGTTACTGGACCGGCATCTTCATCGCCCAATTCGACAAATAGGAGCCGCCATGTCACTCGATCTGACCGAACCGCAGACGCAGGAACTGCACCGACTGGTGGGCGATATCACTGAGCGCTATATTGCCAAGACCGTCAAGGGCATGTGGTTATCGGTGATGGGGCTTGGCCTGATGGTAGTAGTGCAGGGCTTTTACA
>VFSW01003331.1_pt1 | contig 24120 bp, 14 predicted proteins | sample 5358111 | NCBI WGS metagenome assembly VFSW01 (sample SAMN11554181, study PRJNA540505) | mine drainage metagenome | isolation source: sediment from site ElyBrook_90M | place: USA: Ely Copper Mine, Vershire, VT | collected 2017
TCGCGCTCACGTCCATCCGCAACTCGCCGATCCGCTGCCGGTAGAGCAGATCCTCGAGGCAATGGTCGAGCTTCGAGACCAGGATCATCACCCGGCTGCGCAGCGTTCCGTCGTGGATCGTCCACTGCATCTGTTCGGCTTGCGCCAGGGCAACGAAGTCGGCGCGCAGGGCATCGAGATCGACGCGTTCGCCGGCCACCGCACAGAAAGTCACGCGCACGAAGAAGCGCTTGGTCAGCACGTCGTCGAATTGGTGCATCTCCATGATGTAGAGGCGATGCGAAGCGAGAAAGGTGGCGACCGCGGCGGTGGTGCCCATGCGGCTCGGGCAGGTCGCGGTCAAAATGTACGGATGCGAGGTTTGATATTCCATGGGCTGATCATACCGGAGAGCGTCCGCCCGCGGTCTGCTCCGTATGCGACCCTGATTTGTGCGGGTGCGACGCGTGCTAGGCTCCCAGGATCGACCGGCGGCACGCAGCCGTCCGGCGCCTCGGTGGAGGACGGATGGGAAGCGATGAGCAGGGCGCCAGATTCAACACCGCGTACGCGCAGGCGGTCGCGCTGTTCGAACGGGGGGACGCGACCGGCGCCGAAGCGGCGTTGCGCACGCTGCTGCGCGCGCACCCGGGCGAGGTCAATTCGATGCGTGTGCTCGGTCTTGCGCTGCTCGCGCAGGAACGCCACGGCGAGGCGATCGAGGTGCTCGAAGCGGTGGTGCGCGACGCCGGCGACTTCGCCCATGCGCATGCGGATCTGGCCAAGGCACTTATCACGGAGGGCTTGATCGAACGTGCGATCGGCGAACTGCGCCAGGCGCTGCGGCTCGATCGAGGCTTGCGGGGCGCGTGGTTCACGCTCGGGGACTTGCTCGTGGTCACGGGCGACATGGCCGGCGCCCGTCAGGCCTTCACCGAAGCGCTCGGCGCCGCGCCCTTCGCCCGGCCGCTCGAAGAAGCGAGCCGTCTGCTCAATGGCGGCGATCGCCGCCGCGCGGAGATTCTCTTCAGGCAGGTGCTGCGCGAGGATCCTGAGCACGTCGGCGCGCTTTGCGGTCTCGCCGCCGTGTCGTTGGCGGCCGGCTTTCCCCAGGACTCCCTGCGTCTGCTGCAGCATGCGTCACGGCAGACCGCGCACCTGCCGCTGATCCATCGTGGACTGGCGCAGACTTATCTCGAGAGTACGCGCTTTGCCGAGGCGGAGGAGGCGATCCGGCATGCGCTGACGATCGACGAGGCATCCGCGGCCGGTTGGGTGATCCTCGGAACCGTGCTCGCGCATTCGCTGCGTCCGCAGGAGGCTCTCGCGGCCTACGACCGGGCGCTCGCGATCGATCCCGGGCAGCTGCAGGTGCTGCTGTCGAAGGGCCATGCGCTCAAGACACTCGGCCGGCGCGCCGAGTGCGAAACCGCCTACGAGGCCTGCCTCGAGCGCCAGGCGGATTTTGCCGAGGCTTACTACAGCCTCGCGGATCTGAAGAACTACCGCTTCAGCGACGCGCAAATCGCGGCGATGCAGGCTTTGCTGCCGACGGACGTGGGCCTCGCGGGCACACCGATGCGACCCCAACTGCGGTTCGCGCTCGGCCGCGCGTTCGAGCAACGCGGTCTTTATGAGCAAGCCTTCGAGCATTATGCGGCCGGTAATGCGGCTCGCCGGCGCGAAACGCCGTTCGATGCGGCCGGCTTCGAACTCAAATGCCGCCGGGTGGCCACGGTGGTGAACGCCGCCTTTATCGCCACCCGCACCGGGGTCGGCTGTGCGGATCCGGCGCCGATTTTCATCGTCGGATTGCCCCGATCCGGGTCGACCCTGCTTGAACAGGTGCTGGCGAGCCATTCCGAGGTCGACGGCACCATGGAACTGCCGACGATCGGCACCTTCGTGCGCGAGCTCGATCATTTCGATGGGCACGCCGATGCCTATCCGGAATGCCTGTCGAGCCTGCCCCCGGACCGGTACGCGGCGCTTGGGGCCCGCTACATCGACGAGACGCGCATCTTTCGCACGGGCCGGACGCGGTTCATCGACAAGATGCCGAACAACTTCAGCCATGTCGGCCTCATTCATCTCTTGCTGCCGCACGCGATCATCATCGATGTCCGACGTCACCCGCTCGATGCCTGCTTCAGCGCGTTCAAGCAGTATTTCGCCAAGGGGCAGGCGTTCAGCTACGACATGGAGGATTTGGGCCGTTACTACCGCAGCTATGTCGATTTAATGGATCACTGGGACCGCGTGCTGCCCGGCAAGGTGTTGCGCGTGCGCTACGAGTCCGTGGTGCGCGACACGGAGGCGCAGGTGCGGCGTCTGCTCGAGCACTGCGGTTTGCCGTTCGAACCGGCCTGCCTGCGCTTCTACGAAAACAAGCGAGCTGTCCGGACCGCCAGTTCCGAACAGGTCCGCCAGCCGATCTACCACTCGGGAATCGGGTACTGGCGGCACTTCGCCGCACAACTTGGGCCGCTGCGGCGCGCGCTCGGCGATTGCCTGCAACGCTTCGAGGACGAAGAGGCGGGCGAGGCCACCGCGGATTGATCGGGGCGTTGCCTGCTCCCGGCGCTATACGCGCGTATCGCGGCGCTATATGTCCATATAATTTTTGTTGACTCGCGAGTTTTCCCGTGTCCATGATAGGGGCGTATACATGAACGCCCGTCGCCAAGGCGCAACGCCCGGGAGAACCGTGATGAAGAATTTCGCCAAGGAGCCCGAAGGACGACCGTGCCGCGCGCCCGCGGGCCGTGCAGCAGCCCTTCAGGGTGAACCGGTCTCAGGCTCGCTGTCGGTGGCAATCGCCGCGGTTCTCTACGGGACGACCGTGGTCGCGTTGGCGCCCCTGCCGGCCCGTGCCGCCGCCGCACAGGACAGTCTCTCCGAGATCATCGTGACCGCAAGCAAGCGCTCGGAGAATCTGCAGAAGGTTCCCGAGAGCATCGATGTATTCACCAGCAAGCAACTGCAAAACCTCGGCATCACGCAGTTCGAGGACTACGCATCGAAGGTGCCCTCGGTCTCGTTCATCAGCATTGGCCCGGGCTATCAGCAGTTTTTCATGCGCGGCGTATCCGACGGCAGCACGCCGAACAACCAGAACACCTCGACCACCGGATACTATCTGGACAATCAGTCGCTGAGCTACTACGGCGGCATTCCCGATCTGCATGCCTACGACATCAAGCGCATCGAGGTGCTGAACGGACCGCAGGGCACGCTGTTTGGGGCCGGTGCGATGTCCGGTGCGATTCGTCTGATCACCAACAAGCCGGATCCGAACAAGCTGAGCGGCGGCATGGATCTCGACGGTGGCCAGATCGACGGCGGCGCGATCAACGACAGCGTCGAGGGCTTTCTCAACCTGCCGCTGGTGCCCGGCAGGAGTGCGGTGCGCATCTCGGGGTTTTACGTGAAGAAGGGCGGGTTCATCAACAACTTGCTGGAGACCCGCAACTGGGTCAACGGCACGACCAGCACCAATGCCGAGTGGGCCGGCAATAATTACAACCACGAACTCTTCGCGGGCGGCCGCGTGGAACTGCTGCAAAAATTTGGTGACCGCTGGCAGGCAAATCTGTCCGCGAGCTTCCAGCATCAGAAGGTGCACGGCGCCTGGGACCAGAATCCGAGCGTGAATGGGGTGCGCAACGTGGCCCGCTTCGGCCCGGAGGCCCAGGATCGATTCAACCGGATGATGTCGCTGACCGTCAAGGGCGACGTCGGCATCGGTGATCTAATCTATGCCGGCGGCTATTTCAGCCGCAGCAACCACCAGATCAACGAATACTCCGAATACGTCCAGTACGTGAACACGCCAAAAGTGACGCCGGCGACCATCCAGGCCTTCGCCTGTCAGGGATACGATTCGACGACCACGCCGCCGACCTTCTCCGGTTGTAACGTGCCGACCTTGTACTACAACTACCGCGACCAGGTCTTCCGCTGGTCGCACGAACTGCGCCTCCAATCCAAGCCCGGCGGGCGCACGCATTGGACCGTCGGCCTGTACTTCGAGCAGACGAAGGACAAGTACACCTACTTTTACGACATGCCGGGAATCGATTTCCAGGGCACGCAGGCGGCGAGTTACATCAGCTACTATCATGGCACACCGCTGCCCCAGGAGTGGTACAGCAGTTCCTCGCGCCTCGATGAACACGATGTCGCCGCGTTCGGCGACATCACCCAGGACTTGACGCAGCGTTGGAGTCTGAACTTCGGTCTGCGCGACTTCCGTTCCCGCGTCTCCGGTTCGAGCGCCTGGGGGGGGTATTTCTACCAGCCGAAAGTCCCGACCCCGACCCAGAGCGTCAGCTTCTCGAAGATCGATTACAAGGCGGGCGTCAATTTCCAGGCGACGCCGAACCTGCTGTATTACTTCTCCTATGCGCAGGGCTTTCGCGACGGCGGCTTCAACACGGGCGCAGGCAGCAATCCGCTCATCCCGAAGAGTTTTGCGCCGGACACGCTCGACAGCTATGAACTCGGCTGGAAGGCGATGTTCGACGAGGGCCGGTACCGGTGGAACGGCGCCGCCTATTACATGCCGTGGAAGAACTACCAGACCGCGGTCTACGACCTCGCGATCTCGCCGAATACGTTCAATGCGAACATCGGCAACGCGCGGGTCTATGGCCTCGAGACGAACGTGGATGCACGTCCGGTTCGAGGTCTCACGCTGTCGCTGTCACTTGCGTACAACGACTCGCGCCTGACCAGCAACACCTATGCGAACTCGAGTTACCCGGTCGTCGCGGGTGAGCGGCTGCCATTCGTTCCGTATTTCAAGGCGAACGCGTCGGCACGCTATTCGGTGCCGATCCGCCCGAACGTGATCGGCTATGTGCAGTACGACATCACGCACACGGGCGCGATGTGGAGCGACCTGCGTGTCGACAACCGCACGCTGCAGCCGGCCTTCAACCTCGCGGATCTGCGTGCCGGATGGCATACGCCGGACAACGTCTGGGATTTCGAGTTCTACATCACCAACCTCGACAACACCCGCGCGGTCGTCTACGTCAACACCTACAACTACGACCACCGGCAGACCACCAACGAGCCGCGCGTGTTCGGGCTGCACATCCGCTACCGCTTCGGCGGCGGCTGAGAGGCGCGCAGCAACTTGCCGCCGAGTCTGCCCGCGATCCGCGCGGGAATGGCGCCGCCCAGGTCGAGCGGCCGGCGCGGCCGGTGGGCGTGGGTTACAATGCCTTCAAATCCGATGAGCAGACACCGCCAAATCCTTGCCGTCTACGGCGCCGGCATCCTGCAGGGCGCCGCCTTCGTGCTGGTGCCCTCTCTCGGCAAGATCCTCGAAGGCGCTCCCTATCTTTATGCGCCGAGCGCTTACGGCATCCTTTATTTTCCGGAGATCCTCGGTGCGGTGATCGGCGCAATCGCGGCCGCGCGCCTGCAGCGCGCCGCCGGCGGCGGCACGGTGATGCGCGCCGGCCTGATCGCCAACATGGTGGGCATGGCCTTGTTGACACTCGCCTCCTTGACCGCCGGCACGCCGGCCTACCTTGCGATCCTCGGCGAAACGCTCTGTCTGGGAGTGGGATTCGGTTTGACCTTGGCGGCGCTGAATCCGTATGCCGCGCAGTTGTTCACCCGTGCGCCGACGACCGCCATCACGGTGCTGAACGCGCTGGTCGGCGCGGCAACCGCTCTCGCACCGCTCGCACTCGACGGTTGCCGGCGGTTAGGCTACTGGGGTCTGCTGCCGCTCGCGCTATTGGCCGGCTTTGCTCTGCTGCTCACCATCGCACCGCGCAGCGCAAACGCGAAGGGGGCCCGAAGCGCGGCGGCATCGGCGGACGGCGGCACGGCCTTCGGCATGTGGCCGTTCGCGCTCGCGGTGCTGCTCTACGCGATCGCCGAGGGAAGCTTCAGCAGTTGGGCTCAAATCTACGTCAGCGGCATCGGCGGTGCGGCGACTTCCACGGCGGCGCTCGCCTTGTCGGCGTTTTGGGCCGGCATGACGTTGTTGCGCCTGGTGCTCGGTCTCGTGCCCGAGCGCGGGCCGGCGCGCCGGACGTTGTTCGTGATCGCGGCGCTCGGCATCGGTGCGAGTTTTGTCCTCCTATCGTACCTGACATCCACCAACGCGCTGCTCGCCGGTTACGCGCTGGCCGGTGCGTCATGCAGCATCTATTACCCCTATGTGATGGCCTTCGGACTCGCGGCGTGGCCGACCCGATCAGTCGCCTTCGCCGGCTTGATGGTGGCGGCGTTGATGATCGGCGAGGGAATCGGCTCGCTCGCGCCCGGCGGACTTCACGGACTGGTCGCCCTACCGGCCATCTATCGGGCCGCCTCGCTGCTCGCGCTTCCGCTGGTCTATTTTGCGTGGCGTGTGCCGCGGCAGACGCGCTAAATATTCTCCCCCAGGCGCCCGCGTGTGTGGAATTGCGCCCTGCGGCAAGGCAAACTAGCGCGCGATGCGAAATCATTACTCCGCTTGGTCCCTGCTTCGCGGCGCGTTGACGGGCCACCGACACTGGTCGCCGGCGTGGCCGGAGGCGAAGCCGAAGCCGGCCTACGATGTGATCGTGGTGGGCGGCGGCGGCCATGGACTCGCCACCGCGTATTATCTGGCGAAGAATCACCGGATTACGAACGTTGCGGTGCTCGAGCGCGGCTGGATCGGCGGCGGCAACACCGGCCGTAACACGACGATCGTGCGTTCGAACTACCTGTATCCGGAAAGTTCGCGGCTCTATGACTTCTCCCTCAAGCTCTACGAGGGCCTGTCGGCCGAACTGAACTTCAACATCATGTTGAGTCAACGCGGCTTGGTGCTGCTCGCGCATAGCCGCCACGACCTGGACGCGATGTCCCGCTGGGCCAATGCGATGCGCATGAACGGCATCGACGCGGATCTGCTGAGCCGCGAAGAGGTCGCATCGCTCGTGCCGGGACTCGATATGTCGCCGGGCGCGAGAGTGCCGGTTCTGGGCGGCTTCACACAACGCCGTGCCGGCACCGCGCGCCATGACGCGGTCGCCTGGGGCTACGCACGCGCCGCCTCGCAACTCGGTGTCGACATCATTCAAAACTGCGAAGTGACCGGCTTTACGCAACAGGCTGGACATGTCGTCGGCGTCGAGACGAATCTCGGCTCGATTCGCGCCGGCAGGGTCGGCATCGCGGCGGCGGGGCACAGTTCGGTGCTCGCCGGACTTGCCGGTTTTCGCCTGCCGGTCACGAGCTATGGACTTCAGGCGCTGGTCTCCGAGCCTTTAAAGCCGCTGCTCGACACCGTCGTGCTGTCGCCCGGTACCGGCGCTTACCTGAGCCAGTCGGACAAGGGAGAACTCGTGATCGGGGCGATGCTCGACTTGTTTCCTTCCTACGCACAGCGCGGCAGTTTCGCGATCACGCAGTCGATCCTGGCCGGGGTCCTGGCGTTGTTTCCGGCTTATGCACGCCTGAAGATGCTGCGCCAGTGGGCCGGCATCGTCGATGTGGTGCACGATTCGAGCCCGATCATCGGCCGCACTCCCGTCCCAGGCTTGTACATCAACTGCGGCTGGGGAACCGGCGGATTCAAGGGCATTCCGGTCGGTGGCTGGACGCTGGCGCACGCGCTCGCAACGGGCGAGAACCATCCGCTCGCCGAACCCTTCCAACTCGAGCGGTTTCAGACCGGGCGTCTGGTCGACGAAGCGGCCGCCTCCGGGATCGCGCACTAACATGATGCGGATCCCTTGCATTGTGTGCGGCCTGCGCGACGAGAACGAATTTACCTGCGGCGGCACGAGCCACCTGGTACGCCCCGCGATCGATGCGAGTGACCGCGATTGGGCGGAGTATTTGTTCTTCAGGGACAATCCAAAGGGTTTGCACCACGAGCGCTGGCGGCACACTCAGGGTTGCGGACAGTGGTTCAATCTGGTCCGCCACACGCTCACCCATGAAATATTGACCGTGTACGCGATGACGGAATCACCTCCACGATGAGTGCGTGGCGCCTCGCCGAGCCCTTCGGCACCCTTATCGATCGGTCGCAGCCGATCTCCTTCCTCTTCAACGGTCGCAGCCTCACCGGTCTCGGCGGCGACACGCTCGCGTCGGCGTTGCTCGTGAACGGCGTGCGTCTCGTGGGACGCAGTTTCAAACTGCACCGGCCGCGCGGAATTTTCTCCTGCGGCATCGAGGAGCCGACCGGCATCGTCGACCTGCTCGACGGGGTGCGCCGCACGCCGAACGTGCGCAGCACGGTCGTCGAGATCAGCCCGGGTCTCGCCGCCGAGAGCGTCAATTGCTGGCCGAGCGTCCGCTTCGATCTCGGCGCGCTCAATGGCTGGTTCGCCCCCTTGTTGCCGGCCGGCTTTTATTACAAGACCTTCAAGTGGCCGAACTGGCATCTGTTCGAACCGACGGTGCGGCGCATGGCGGGCCTCGGGCGCGCATCCCTCACCACCGATCAGGACCGTTACGAGGAAGTGTCGACACAGGTCGATCTGCTGGTGGTCGGTGGCGGAATCGCAGGACTGGCGGCGGCGATCGCCTCGGCCGAGGCCGGGGCGCGCACCACGCTGCTTTGCGCCGGAGCCGCTCCCGGAGGCGGCCTCGGGGCGCAGGGCGATCCGGCCGTCGCCGAGATGATCGCGAAGGCGGGGCGGGCCGGCGTCACGGTGATGCCGCGGACGCTCGCATTCGGCGTGTACGACCACAACCTCGTTTGTGCCAGCGAACAGCTCGCGGGCGCGACGCGCGGGCCGGGTGTTTTGCGCGAGCGCCTTTGGAAGATCCGTGCGCGCTCGATCATCGCCGCCCAGGGCGCCTTCGAACGGCCGATGATCTTCCCGGGCAACGATCGGCCGGGTGTCATGCTCTCGGGTGCCGTGCAGCGCTACGCGGATGCCTATGGCGTGGCCTGCGGACGGCGCATCGTCATCGCCGCCAATTGCGATTCAGCCTATCGCGTGGCGCAGCGGCTGCGCACCGCCGGCATCGAGGTGCTCGCCGTACTTGACCGGCGACCGGCCTCGCACATCGGCACGCACGCGGAGGGTGTGCGCACCCTCGCCAGCAGCGGAATCGGCAAGGTTCTCGGCGCCTCGTCCGTGAAGGGGTGTCTGACGGTGGCCGCCGAGGGACCGAGCGTCCGCTCCGAACGGCTCGACTGCGATCTGATCCTGAGCGCCGGCGGCCACGCGCCCGCCGTGCACCTGCATTCCCAGGCGGGGGGCAAACTGCGCTGGGAGGCCGAGGCCTCGATGTTCGTGCCCGATGGCCCGGCGCCGGGCTTGTACAGCGTCGGCGCGTGCGCCGGCGTTTTTTCGCGGCAGGCGGCGCTCGAACATGCGGCCGATGTCGGCCGCTCGCTTGCACTCGGCTTCACGGTGCCACCCGCACCCGTCGGCGGGGCGGGCCGATCGCTGGCCTCGACCCGCATCGCAGGCGTACGCGGCAAGGCGTTCATCGATCTACAGAACGACGTGGCGGCCACTGACATCGGCCTCGCCGCGCTCGAGAACTACCGCTCGATCGAGCACCTGAAGCGGTACACGACCACCGGAATGGCCACCGACCAGGGCAAGACGAGCAACGTCAACGCGCTCGTCTTGATGGGTGAATTGACGCAGCGTGAGCCTGCGCAGGTGGGTACGACGAAATTCAGGCCACCGTTCGCGCCGATGACGCTGGGCACGCTGGTCGGCCGCCGTGTCGGCTCGCTGTACCGGCCGTTGAAACATCTGCCCGCCGTGCAGTGGCACGCGGCGCACGGCGCATTGTTCGAACACTTCGGCAATTGGAGCCGTCCGGCGGCCTATCCGCTCGCCGGAGAGTCGCTCAACGAGGCGGCGCAACGGGAGGCGCGCTGCGTACGCCAGTCGGTCGGGTTGTTCGATGGCTCGCCGCTCGGCAAACTCGAGATCTGGGGTCCGGACGCGGCGCAGTTTCTCGACCTGATGTACGTGGGCACGATGTCCACCTTGCGCGTTGGCCAGGCGCGTTATGGCCTCGTGTTGAACGAGAACGGAGTCGTCGTCGACGACGGCATCGTCGCCCGGCTGGGAGAAGGGCACTTTTGGGTCAATACGACCAGCGCCGGCGTCGAGCGCACCGCGGCGGCCTTCGAGGAATGGCTGCAGTGTGAATTCACGAACTTGAAGGTGTTCGTGACCGCGGTCACCGCGCGCTTCGCCAATCTGACCGTTTCCGGCCCGCGAGCCTGGGAGGCGCTGGCGGCGATCGGCTTCGATGCCGCCTTCTCGCCTCAGAACATGACACACATGAGCCTGCGCGAAGGCGCCTTCGGCGCGATACCGCTGCGGGTGTTGCGGGCGAGTTTCACGGGCGAACTCTCCTACGAGATCAACCTGCCGGTGGATGAGAGCGGCGGGCTTTTGGAGATGCTCATGGCCGCCATCGCTCCTCTGGGCGGTTGCCTGTATGGGATAGAGGCGCTGGAAATCCTGCGCACCGAAAAAGGCTACATTCATGTCGGCACCGACACCGACGGCACGACACTGCCCGGTGACATCGGCTTCGGACGCGCGATCGACGGCAAGCGCGCGAATTTCGTCGGCCGGCGCTCGTTGTTGCGTCCGGCGGCGCGCGATCCACAGCGCCTGCAGTTGGTTGCCCTGTCGCCGGCGGATGGCCGGACGCTCCTGCCGTGTGGCGCGCAGATCGCCGCCCTGAATCCTCCCACGGCCACCGAAGGCCACGTGACCTCGAGCTACTGGAGCCCGTCGCTCGATGCGCCGGTCGCGCTCGCGATGCTCGCGCGTGGGGGCGAACGGCAGGGCGAGCACGTCGGTGTGCATCATCTGGGACGGCGTATCGACGCGGTGGTGGTCAAAGCGCCGTTCATCGATCCGCAGGGAGAGCGGCTGAATGGATGAACGGCTCGACTGGGAGGCGGCGCTCGCGGCCACCGGGGTGACGGTGAAGGTCGACCGGTCCGTCCGGCTCGTCGCGCTGCGTTACTTCGACGCGGGCGGCTTCGGTGAGCGGTTGCGCACGGCGCTCGGCGAAGGAATTCCGGCGCCGCTCGGATTCAACCGTGGCCGCTACGGCGCCGCCGAGGATCCGTTCATGCTCGTCTGGCGCTCGCCGACCGAGTGCTGGTTGCTGTCTGCGACCGCGGCTCCGATCGAGGCGATCAGCCGCGAGATCGCCGGATTCGGCGATGCCTGCCTCATCGATCAGACGGGCGGCATTCTGGCACTGCGTGTCGAGGGATCGCGTACGCTCGACCTGCTGCACCGGCTCGGCTCGGTCGACTCGGTGCCGCGCGCGGGCGCGGCCTCGACCGGCCGGTTCGCCGACATCTCCGTGACGGCGGTCGGATTGGCCACCACGGAGTTTTTGATGCTGGTGGAGCGCGGTCACGTCGTTCACCTGCTGGGCTGGATTCGCGAAACTCTCACTGATTTTTGAAGGAGCTGTTTACGACATGCGACTCGAACGCGTTTGCTGCATTCTTCTGCTGACCGCGCTTGCCGGCACGGCCTTCGCCGCCCCGCACCCGGCGGCTCCTCTGCCGCGGGCTACTCCGGGATCGGTAGGCATGTCGGCCTCGCGCCTGCGGTACATGAATCAATTCTTCAAGATCCAGAGCGATCGACACCAGGCGGCCGGCTACGTGTTGATGGTCGCGCGGGACGGCAAACTCGTCGACGAAAGCGCGGTTGGCTACCGAGACATCGGCCGGCACGTGCCCATGACCCTGAACACGCGATTCCGGATCGCCAGCATGACCAAGCCGATCACGACCGTCGCCGTGCTGATGCTCTACGAGGAGGGCTATTTTCAACTGGACGATCCGGTGTCTAAATTCCTGCCTGAATTCGCGCACCCACGCGTGTTCGTCGGATTCGACTCGGCCGGCAAACCGATCACGAAGCCGGCCCTGCAGCCGATCACGATTCGCGATTTGCTCACGCAGACCAGTGGTCTCGGTTATATTGCGGGATTCGACACGAGCTCGCCGCTCGCGAAGATCTGGGGCGCGCTGCAGCTCGATCCGCACGCTTCGCTCGCCGTGAATGTGCGTCGAATCGCGTCGATGCCGTTGTATTTTCAGCCTGGACAGGGTTGGCGTTACAGCTATGCGGACGATGTGCTCGGCAGACTGGTCGAGGTCGTTTCCGGAATGCCTTTTGGCCAATTTCTCCGGCAGAAAATCTTCGAACCCTTGAAGATGGATTCCACCGGCTTCGCGGTCAGTCCGGCCGCTGCGCCCCTGGTCGCGACGATGTACCAGATGGACAAGAACGGCGGGCTCGACGTGAGCCATTCGCCCTGGCTGAACCAGCCGACGGATACGAAGGTCTGGCAGTCCGGAGGTGGCGGTCTGATTTCGACAGCCGGGGACTATTTGAGGTTTGCGCAAATGCTCGCCAACGGCGGCAGTCTTGACGGGCATCAGTATCTTTCGCCGGTCACGGTTTACCTGATGACGCACAATCAGGTGCCGCCCAAGGCGATGTTCGACTATTGGGGTCCGGATTCACGCGGCTTAGGTTACGGTCTCGGTGTCGGCGTCGAGATCGACGCCGCCCATGCGCCTCAGGCGGACATGAGCGGCGATTACGCCTGGGGTGGCATCTTCGACACGCATTGGATCGTCAGCCCGCGAACGGGCTGCGTGGCCGTGCTGTTGACGCAGATGTTCCCGAACCCCAAATTACCGGCGCGTCCTACGGAAGCTGAATTCCAAAACTTGCTGTTCGCCGCGGTGAAGACCCTGCATCCACCCGCGGTCGCGGTCCGTCGCTGACGTCGATCGCGAGCCAGGCGGCCGCGCTCGCCAGCGCGAAGCCGGTGCCGAGCAGGAAGGCGGCATGCCACTGGTGGTGTCCTGACAGGTAGGCAACGATCGGAATGCCGATGATGCCGCCGAGGTTGCCACCAGTGTTCATGAAGCCGCTGACCGCCATGGTGTCGCCCCGGCCGACCTGCATCGCAGCGCCCCAGTAGGCGCCCTCGTTGAGTTCGACGAGTCCGTAGCACAACGACAGCAGGCCGACCGCGACGAACGCATTGCTGCAGTCGACGGCATAGAGCAGCAGCAATCCGGCCGCCGGCAGAGAGATGAGCGGCACGAGACGGAAGCCGCGACGATCGCCAAGCCGTTTGCAGGCCAATCCGGTCAATAGACCTCCAAGACCGGCGCCGACCGCGGCCGCCAGTGGCGGAGCGCTGGCGAGCCAGCCGCCCTCGAGCAATGAAAAATGGCGCTCCTGCACGAGGTATAGGAACACCCAGTTCGCGAGCAGGTAGAACGCATAGTTCATGCACAAATAGGAAATTGCGAGCAGCAGCACGTTGCGATCGGCGAGCAAGCGCAAGATCTGGCGCGCGCCGGCCGGCGCGGTGGGCGCAGAGGTGGCGTGATCGCCGATTTCCGCAAGTTCGGCGGCCGTCATCGACGGATGCGCCGCCGGGGTGTCGCGCGCATACCAGGCCCACAGCCCGATCAGGGCAAGCGCGGGCAGGGTCGTCCAGAACAGCGCGCGCTGCCAGCCGAACCCCTGCATCAGTATCGCGATCAAGGGCGGCGTCATGGCCGCGCCGAGTTGCAAGCCCATCGTTTGCAGACCCTGCACGAAGGTCCAGCGCTGCGGCGGAAACCAAGCCTCGAACACACCCGCGGATACCGGAAAGATCGCCGCCTGTGAGATGCCGAGCAGCAGCTGCACAGCGAGCAATTCGAGGAACAATGCCCGCCCGGCGAGCAAGGCCGGGCCCGCGGAGGTCGCCATCATCGCCGCGCAGGCGGCGAGTCCGATGACAACGAAGGTGCGTCGGGCGCCGAAGCGCTGCCCGAACAACCCTCCGGGCATCTGAAACAGCGCGTAGCCAATCACGAAGGCCTGTTCGATCCAGCCGATCTGCAGCTGGCTCAGCGACAGATCGGGCATGATGTGGTCGGCGGCGACCGTGATGCTCCTCTGCTGCACGTATGCCAGCAGACCGAAGCCGAACAGGAAGGCGAAAATCCGCCAGCGAACGCGCGGCGCCGGGGCGGCGGTCGCCACTCTCAACGAGCCGCCTTGGCGCTTGCACCGTAGAAGGTGTCCGCCGGATGATCGTGAATGAAGTCCGCGGCGACCGTCGCCACCGGCCGCGTGAGGGCCAGTGCCTCGTCGGGTTTGAACGGGACGACGCGCCGAAACGCGCTCCAGACCGCGGTGGGCGCGGGGCCGAAGGTGCGGCTAGAATCCTGCAGCTTGCGCATGTCGAGCCAATAGGTGCCCGTCAGAAGATCCTCGGCGAGCAGGTCGACGGTGTCCGCGACCGCCTTGTCGGCGCGGCGCACCTTCAAACGGGTTTGCGCCTGCAGATCCTCGACGTTGCCGACCAGCGCATCGCCTTCCGGGGGCACCGGATCGATCAAGCCCTGGATTTCCTGCATCAGGCTCGCCGTGTCGAAGTCGCTCGCCCGGGTTAGGCCGTAGCTGTCGGCCTTGCCGGGCACGTCCGGCATCGGCGGCATGACCGTGAAGAACGTGCTGTTGAATCGAAGAATCCGCTGGGAAATCGCCGCGTCCATGTTGGCAAGCGCGATCGTGAACGCCTCGATGTCATTGGCGAGCGGGTAGGGGTCCCAGTTCGCATCCGACAGAACGTAGCCATGCTCACCGTGGCTCAACGGTCCCCCCTTGACATAGAACTGGCGCAGTTGCGGCGTGTCGAGTTCCCAGGAATCGCCCGGCGAGGCACCGACGCGAACCGCCGGATTGTGATCCGAAGAGTTCATCTGGATCGACAGGTCGTCGCGCATCTGCGCCCAGGCCTGCCAGGCCGAGCCCTGACGCAGCGACGAGGCGCGCAGACTCTCCGGATCCTGGATGATGCGCTTGTCGTCGCGGTCGAACAAATAGCTGCCACGAATCATGTCGAGCACGCGCGCCGCGTCCCAGTTCAACCATTTGAAAGGGCGGCTCTGCCTGACCGGGAGGGCGAGCGGGGCGACATCGCTGTTCATGCCGTTCAGATCGATCGCGTAGCTCAGGTCCGCCCAGGAAAGGGCCTCACGCGCATCGTAGGTCATTAGCGCCGCAAGCCCCGTGAAATAGGCGTTCGTGCTTTCGAGGGCGCTGTCGTCGGCGCCGAACGGGGCGAGCGGCTCGAGACCGGCCCGCTTCAGAGCCAGCGCGGCCGGCATGCGCACACCCCTGTAATAGGCATCGCCGGCGCCCACCATCGTTGCCGCGACGTTCATGAACTGGCTCAGGTCGCCTTCACCGACGGTGCCGCGGGACTCAACGACCGGTGTGATGCGGTCGTTCAACAGGTCAAGCAGCCTTTGTGTCAGCGCGGGACTCGCGGCTTCGTAGATCATCGTATTCGCGCGCACGACCATCATCGCGCGTACCACCGACTCATCCTCGATCTCGGGGCCGAGACCGACTAGAGCACCACGTCGAAACAGCGCCAATTCCCTGGCCGCCAATCGCTTCGCATTCTCCGGCGAGGTCGGATCACCGGAAAAGACCTGGCTCTGCCGGTCCGCCCCCGAACCGCGATTGAACCAGTACACCGGCACGCCCTCGCGAGCCGCCTCCAGCAGCAGACCGTAGGCGTCGGCCGAGCGTCGACGGGCTCCGGGGCTTAAATCGACGCGCGCGCCATGACGGGCGACGTCGACGACTTCGCCGATCGTCAACTGGCGGCCGTTCAGCACGACGGTGCGATCGCTCATCGTCGCTGTGATCGGATGGTAGTCGCCGGCCCGCGACACGCGAAAGCCGAGTACCGCCGCCAGAGCCAGGGCGCCGGCTGCGAAGCGAGCGTACGTGCCGCTTCCGGGGAACTTCGCCATGAGATCTCCTCGATTCGCGTGTTGTCACGCAGTCTATTGCAAACACCCTCTAGGCAGGCCCTGCAGCCAGGGAACCGAGCGCCTCACGCAACGGAGCCAACCACGGCTCGTAGTGGCGCCACTGATCCACGCCGTCGCGATTGATCGGCCGGCGCACTTGTTCCGAGCTCGCCGTGCGAATACCGCGCTCGGTTTTGTAGTACTCCAGACACGCAGGCTCGAAGTCCAAGCCACAATAATCGAGCAGGCGGCGCACCCCGCCCTCGAGATCCTCGATCAACTCTTCGTGCCGGACACGCAGCACCCGGCCGGGCAGGACGGCATCCCAGTGCTCCATCAGTTCGACGTAAAGTCGATAGTATCGTGCGATGTCCTCGATACCGTAGGTAAACTCCTGGCCGGAGGCGAACAGCTGTTTGAAATTACTGAAGCAACAGGCCATCGCGTCGCGGCGCGCGTCGATGATCTTCGCGTTCGGCAGGATCAACCGGATCAGTCCAAGATGCCGAAAGTTGTTCGGCATCTTGTCGATGAAGTAGGCCGCGCCGGAGCGGTACACGCGGGTGTCGGCGATGTATTTCTCCCCAAGTTCACGCAGGCGCTCGGGCGGCAGCTCGCGCAGCACCGACGGGTAGCGCGGCGGCGCGTCCTTGACCTCCCGGCCGGCGAGCAGCTGCACGATCTGGGGGATCTCCGGCAGCTCCGCCGTGCCATCCACTTGGGAGTGGGAGGCGAGAATCTGCTCGATCAGCGTGGAGCCTGACCGCGGCAGGCCGACCACGAAGATCGGCGCGGGATCCGGGCATCCGAGTCCCGCACGAGTCCGCAGGAATTCGCCGCTGCAGACCCGGATCTGCAGGCGCAAGCTGCGCTCCAAGACATCGGCTGCATACCCACATTCGACCTTCTTCAAGGCATTGCCGCGAGCGTAATAGCGGAAGGATTGCTCGTAGCGCCCATGATCCTCGAGCGCCTTGCCGAGGGCGAAACACAAGTGAAATCGATCGGCCGGGGGTATCGAGTCGCCGGCCTCCAGCAAGCGCATGCGCTCGATCACATCCTCGTCGAAACGATAGGTCTTGAGATTCGCGAGACTCCAGTAGGCGTCGCCGAAATCCGGCCGCACCGCCGCGGCCTGCCGATATGCCTCGATCGCCTGGGCTTGATGGCCGAGGGTCTTCTCGGCATGGCCGATCGACAGGTAAAGGTCCGCCGCTTGCGTCGAGTCCGCCAACAGGTCGCGAAAAATCCGCAGTGCCGGTTCCTGCCGGCCGAGACCGACCAGCGCGTTGGCTTGAATGATGCGAAACGCCCGATTCCGCGGCTCGAGCGCCAGCAGCTTTTCAGCTTCCGCAAGGGCCCCGGCATGCTTGTGTCGTTGTGCAAGCACGAGGGCATATTCATAACGTGCAGCGCGATGTTCGGGTGCGAACTGCAGTGCACTTTCCAGCAGGAATTCCGCATCGTCGAGCACCTCGAGCTTGACGCCGATTTGGGCGAGCAGACGCATCGCCTCGACGTGCTCGACATGGACCCGCAAAAACTTCCGCAGCAACTGCTCGGCGCGCTGCAAATCGCCTTCCGCGATCATTCCGGCGGCCGCGACGACCGGCGGCGGCAGCTGCGCGAGGCGCAGAACCTCCCCGGCGGCGGCTTCGGCCTCGGCCGCCTGGCCTGTGGCACGGCATAGTTCGGCGAGCGCGCGCCAGCTCGCAGCCAGCGAGCCGTTCGCAGCGACCGCGCGCCGGTAGCACTCGATCGCACTGGCGGTCTCACCGACGAGCCGGTAACAATGTCCGCGCTCCTGGTGCAGCCTGCCGAAATCGGCATGAAAACCTTCCAGGGTCTCGAGTGTGCGCAGGGCGTCGGCGATCCGGCCGAGGTAGCGCTGCGCGACCGCGACGAGATAAAGGGCGTCGCGGTTCCCGGCAGCCGATTCGAGCAGCTTCAGCGCGGCATCGAGTGCGTCCTGGAACCGACGGGCTTCGAGCAGCGTGCGGACATGCCGAATCTGGGTTTCAACGAACTCTTCGAGCGGACGGTTCGCCGTTGTTGCCATGGTCGCGCCGACTAAGAAACCGGGCGGAAACGCCCGTGCGGCGATTCTACCAGCGCCCGTCCAGGGCCGCCTTAAGCGGCCCCAACCAGGGTTCGAAGCGCCGCCACTGATCCAGACCTTCCTTGAAGATCGGCCGGCGCACCTGTTCCGAGCTCGCAGTGCGGATGCTGCGTTCGGTCTTGTAGTACTCGAGGCAGGCAGGCTCGAAGTCGAGCCCGCAAAATTCGAGCAGCCGGCGCACATTGCCCTCGAGGTCCTCGACCACATCCTCATGACGGACCGTCAAAATCCGTCCCGGCAGCACCCGATTCCAGTGCTCCATCAGGTCGATGTAGCTGCGGTAGTAGCGGGCGATGTTCTGCAGGCCGTAGGTGAATTCCTGTCCCGAGGCGAACAGCTGTTTGAAATTGCTGAAGCAACAGGCCATCGGCTCGCGACGCGCATCGATGATCTTCGCGTTCGGCAGCATGAGGTGGATCAGGCCGATATGACGGAAGTTGTTCGGCATCTTGTCGATGAAACGCGGCTTGGCGCCGCGGTAGATCCGCGTGTCGTTGATGTAGCGTTCGCCGAAGCGGCGGAAATCCTCCGCCGTCATCCCGGCCAACACGCCGGGGTAGCGCGGCTCGACGCCCTCGTGGTCCCGGCCCTGCAGTTCGTTGACCAGGCGTGGCACATCGGCCAGTTCCATCGTCCCCTCGACCTGCGAGTGCGAGGCGAGAATTTGTTCGAGCAGCGTCGATCCGGAGCGGGGCAGGCCGACGATGAAGATCGGCGCCGGATCCTCATGTCCGAAGCCGCGGCGCGCCTCGAAGAACTCCCGTGTGCAGACCTTCGCCTGCAGCTGCGCGTTCCGCTCGACCGGTTCGGGGCGGTAACGGCTCTCGCTCATCTTCAACTCATTGCCGCGCTCGTAATAATGGAACGATTCGGCGTATTCCGCCCGGTCCTCGAACGCCTTGCCGAGCGCGAAACACAAGTGATAGCGATCGACGAGAGGCGTCGTCGGCACCGCTTCTTCGCGGCGCATTCGTGCAACCTCCTCGTCGGTGAAGCGGAAGGTTTTCAGATTCGCAAGGCTCCAGTAGGCATCGCCGTATTCCGGGCGGATCCGCACCGCGGCCCGGTAGGCGTCGATCGCCTCTGCCTGGCGGCCCAAGGTCTTGAGGCAATGGGCGATCGATAGCTGTATGACGGCGGCCTGCGGTGAATCGGCCAGCAGTTCTCGATAGATCGTCAGCGCCCGCTCATGGTCACCGAGGCCGACGAAAGTCGTCGCGTAGGTCGTGCGGTAGAGCCGGTTGTCCGGCTCCAACTTCAACAGATGTTCGAGTTCCGCGAGCGCCTGCGTGTGCTTGTGACGGGCGAGCAGCGTGCGGGCGAGATCGAAGCGCGCCGCCTGGTAATCGGGTGCAAGCGCAAGAACACCATCGAGCAGCGTTTCGGCATCGTCGAAGATCTCGTGCTCGATGCCGATCCGCGCGAGCAGCCGCATCGCCTCGACGTGATGACCGTTGCGCAACAAAAAGTCACGGGTGATGCGCTCGGCCTGGGCGAGTTCGCCGTCATGGAACATGCTCGTCGCGGTAACCACCTCGACCGGCAGTCCCGCGAGGATCGCCACGTGGCTCGCCGCGGTCTGCGCATTCGTCATATCGCCGTTCATGCGATACAACGATTGCAGCGCGCGCCAGCTCCCGGGCAGCGCCGGGTTGCGGTTCACCGCGCCGAGAAAGGCCTCGATCGCATGCGCGGCGTCGCGCCGCATGACGTGGCAGTGGCCGCGCTCTTGATACAGGCGGCTGTAGTTCGGGTAGAGCCTCTCGATCCGCTCGAGGGTAGCGAAGGCTTCAGGAATGCGCTGCAGGTGCCGCTGGCTCACCGCGACCAGGTAAAGGACGTCGCGATTCTCGGGGACGAGCGCCGCGAGCGCCTCGCCGGCGGCGAGCGCTGCGGCGAATTCATTGCGCTCGAGCATCGCCCGGATGTTCGCTACCTGCGCCTCGATCGTCTCATCCGGCGCGTTCATCCGTCCCATCCTTTGAAAAAAAGAAAGCGGGCACGAGTGCCCGCTTTCGATTCCGATGCCAAGACAAGGCCAGTCCTAGAACTTGTAGCCGAAACTCACACCGATCACCCGCGGCCGCAGCACGGTCTGCGCAACGACGAATTGTCCGGTGTTCGTGAACACGCTGGCATTCGAGTTGCCGAGGTTCTGACCATAGACCTGCGCGTTCCAGGCACCCTTCGCGACGCCGAACGAGGCGTCGTAGGTCGAGTACGCCGGATTCTCGAAGCGCAACACCGTCGTGTTGATCGCTTGGCCCGCCGACAGCGAGGGATTCGCCCCGGCCTGCGTGAAGGAGTGCCCAGTGTGGGTCGCACCCGCCTGTACGAACCAGTGGTATTCGTCGAACGCCCAATCGTAGCGCGCCCGCAGGCTGAACTGGATCGGCGGCGCGTTCGCACTCGGGCTTCCGACCGGTCCGAACAAGTGCGAGATCGGGGTGCAGCCGGTTCCCTTGCTGCTGCACGACTCGGTGATCGGCTTGCCGTAGTTGTTGCTCAGCGGGTTGCCGTCAGTCAAGGCGGGCGAATTCGTCTGCTCGCTCTGGTTCCAGGAGGCGGCACCCTGCAGCGTCAGACCGCGCGTGACCCGCGCGATGATCGAGGTCTCGAGACCGCGCACCCGGAAGTTCTGACCGTTGGTGCCGAAGGACAAGTTGCCGGTTTGACCTGGGTCGAAGAAGCCGACCTGGACGTTGTTCCAGTTCTCCTGGTAGATCGAGCCGTTCCACTGCAGCCGGTTGTCGAGCCACTGGGTCTTCCAGCCGACCTCATTGTTCGTGAGCGAGTCGGACTGGTAGGTGCTCGGCAGCACGAACTGTTTCACGCCATCCGTGCCGTAGATGTACTGATTGCCACCGTTGCGGTTGAAGCCGCCCGGACGGAAGCCCTGCGACCAGGTGTAATACACCATGGCCTCCGGCGTGACGTGCCAGGTGATGTTCGCCCGGCTCTTGAAGCCCGACTCGCTGGAGCGCAAATTCTTGTTGTCGAGATTGATCGAGTAGATGCTCTGGCAACCACCCACCGGCGTGCCCGCGTCCATGCAACCAAAGCTGCTCATCACGCTACCCTTGAACGTCTGGTCGAAGCGGTAGTGACGCGTGCCGACGGTGACGGTCAGCACCTTCGGGATGATGTCGTAGTCGACCGACGCAAAGAAGGCGAGTTGCCGCAGGTCGCGGCGCGTGTCCTCGAAGAAGGCGATGTTGCTCGGCTGTATGCCAGGATTCTCCACACTCGATCCGGGGAAGGTGCCGACATTCGACAAGCAACCCGTGTTGCCCGGCGTTCCGGGAGCGCCGTTCGACGTGCAATTCGGCAGAGTCTTGTAGCCCCAGTCGGTCTGGTCGAACAGCTTGTTGTCCTCGTAATACGCACCGACGATGCCGCGGGCGCGCCAATCGTTCGGCGTGCTCAGTCGGAATTCCTGGCTCAGATGCTCGTTACGTTCCGTCTCCTGCCACGTCGACTTCGGCGAGTTGCAGGTACCACCGTAGCACTGGTAATAGTCGGCATATACGCCGCGAGCGTAATTGGTGTAATCGCCGACCTGGTCGACGTGTCGCACGAGATAGCCGCCGGTGTAGACCGCGTGCAATACACCGAGCTTGCCGTTGACGGTCCAGGCGGTGTTCGCGAACTTGTCCTTGTCGTAGGCGTTGTTGAACAAGGTCACTTCGAGCGGCTGCAGCGCCTGGCCATCCGAGGCGTTCGGCATCTGGTAGAAGACGCCCTGCGCGTTCATGTTCTGGTACATCTGCGTGACGAGCAGGTTCCAGTCCTCGTTGAACTTGTAGAGGAACTCGCCGCGCACGCCCTTGTAGGTCACGGGATTGATCGCCCGCTGCGCAATGTTGTAATTGTTCGCCGGGGTGCCCGGCGGCGCACAGACCGCCGAACCGTAGTAATTTCCCGGCGGCGCGCCGTTGGGACACGCGCCGTTGACTGCCGGGTATCCCGCATAGCCGATGCCAAGATCGGAATTCTTGCGGGTGAAGGTCGCCGGCACGTTGTCGATGTAGCCGCCGCGGCTATCGTTGTAGACGACTACGCGCATCGCCATCTTGTCCGTGATCAACGGCAAGTTCAGCACCGCAGTCAAGTTCGTGTTCGGATCGCCGTGCGCGGTAACGCCGTAACCGGCGCTGACGTTGCCCTCGGTGCGATTCAGCACCGGCTTGTTGGTGATGTAGCGAACCACACCGGCCTCGGCGCCGGCGCCGAACAGCGTTCCTTGCGGGCCCTCGAGGATTTCGATGCGGTTCAGATCGGCCGCATAGATGTCGAGGTTGCGCGCCGGCAGCTGGCCGGACTGGTTGTCGAGGTAGACCGCGACGTTCGGGTAGCCGCCGATCGTGCCGCTCGACTGGCTGCCCGCAGCGCCGACGCTCAGACCGCGCATGAAGATGTTGCCCTGACCGGGGCCGTTGGTGGGCGCCGTGACGTTCGGCAGGTAGCGGACGTAATCATCGAAGGTCTCGATGTGCAGCTGGCTGAGCGACTTGGCGGTAAACGCCTGCATCGTGATCGGCACGTCCTGCATGTTCTGTACGCGCCGCTGCGCAGTGACGGTGATCGTTTGCAGTTGATCGCTGCTGTCGTTTGCCGCCGCCGCCGCGAAGCCCGTGTGGGCGGCGCCGATGGCGCTGCTACCGAGGATCACCGCGATCGCGTAAGAGAGTTTCGAATTCATTGTCACCTCTTCCCGTTTATTAAAGCCTTGCAGCAACACCTAAAGGGCCGCCCGTCAAGGGTTAAGCGTCCCGCGGAGCCTCAATGGGATGAGGCTCACCACGCTCCCCGACCAAACCCCGAATCGCAGAATAGCATCGGTTCGCGATAACGCCAGCATTTTTGTTGCGATCCTGCCGCGAACGGCATTCGAAATTTCGCTGCCGCTATCTGCAAATTCGATGGCCTCAGTCCTGCGGACCCAGTTTCGCAGGAAAGCCGGGGGCCCGCAGCGGCTGCCCGACGGAATCCTCCAGGAGTTTGACGATCATCGACGACCAGGCGCCACCGCCATATTTGGCACGGCCTTCGATGAACGTCTGTTCCATGACGCCGGCGAGGCGCAGCGGGACCCCGAAACGACGCCCGAATTCGAGCGCGAAACCGGCATCCTTGCAGGCTAAATCCATCGTAAATCCAATATCATAGCTGCCATTCAAGATCACCTTGCTCTCGGTTTCATGAACGAAGCTATTGCCCGAGCTTGCGGCGATCGCGGCGAAGGCGGCACCGAGATCGACGCCGGCCTTTGAACAGAGCATCAACGCCTCACCGGCGGCGATCAAATGGATGAATGCGAGCATGTTGGTGACCACCTTGGTGACCGCCGCCTGTTCGATGCCGCCGAGGTGGATGACTTTCCCGCCCATGGCCTCGAGGGCCCCGCGATGGCGCTCGAAAACTTGTTGCTCGCCACCAACAAGTACGGTGATTTCGCCGGCCTCGGCCCGATGCACGCCACCCGTGACCGGACAAGCGAGGGTTTCGATGCCGCGCTGTTTGGCGCGTGCGGCGAGTGCCTCGACCTCGGCGAAGTCATTGGTGCTCATCTCGATCCAGGTCGACCCCTTCGGCATGACGGGCAGGGCTTGCTCCATCACCGCCGCGGTCGCCTTCGGCGAGGGCAGGCAGGTGATGAGGGCATCGCTCGCGCGCGCCAGATCCGCGATCGTCGGTGACCAACGGGCGCCCGCTGCGATCACCAGATCCGCGGACTCGCGGTCCAGGTCATTGACTGTCACATCGACACCCGCGCGCGCCAAGTTGGCGGCGAGGTGCTTGCCGAGATTTCCGAGACCGACGAAGCCGTAACGCAAGATGCCTCCTAGGAATTCAGAAAATTCCGTCTTTCAAAGCTGGGGCCGAACCAAACGCATCAGCCGAGAGGACGGTCGGCCATTTCCAGATGCAGTTTGCCATTGGGGTCATAGGGGTGGGCGAGGGCGACTGCCTCGTTCAACTCAACGCCGAGTCCGGGTTCAGTGGGCGGGATCACGTAGCCGTCCTGCCAGAGAATCGGCTTCTTGAGTAGTTGCGCCTGGAAGCCGTCCCAACGTTGAATGCTTTCGAGAATGAGGAAATTTGGCGAACAAGCCGCGATTTGCACGTTTGCCGCGCCGACGATCGGTCCGCAATACAAGTGCGGTGCGATCTGGGCGTAATGGACTTCCGCAAGCGATGCGATTTTCTTCGC
>VFSW01003332.1_pt1 | contig 24115 bp, 19 predicted proteins | sample 5358111 | NCBI WGS metagenome assembly VFSW01 (sample SAMN11554181, study PRJNA540505) | mine drainage metagenome | isolation source: sediment from site ElyBrook_90M | place: USA: Ely Copper Mine, Vershire, VT | collected 2017
AGACCAGGTTGTACGGGTCCCTGCGGGTTCTCGAGGCCGATCTGGCCGAAGGTGAGAAGTGAGGGTCGAGATGGACGAGCAGCGTTTCGAACGGCTCGAGAACGAGTTGCGGTCGGTCATGAGTGGAAATCCGCCTCGACCGCCGGCATCCTTGCTGCGCTTTGCGGAGGCTGTCCCGGACACGGTCCAACCCCGCGGCGACCTGGCCCGCTTCTTTGACGGTCGCGTCGTCAGAGGGGGCTTCCTCGCGACCGCGGCCGCGATCGTCGCGGTTGCGGCACTCGCCGGCAGCGTTGCCCTCATATCTATCCGCCAGTCTCAGAACCCAGCCGGCCCGAGTCCGGCCAGCTTCGACGGGTGGGCCTGGCAAGCCACGGACGGGACCGTGTCCCTCGGTGCGTCGGCAGTCCCGAACGGGTTCATCGCGACCTGCGGGCGCAACGCAGGGCCTGAGATAGTGGATCAAACCCTTTGCAGTTCCCCGGACGGTGTGCGCTGGTCCGTTCCGCCGGATCCGGGGATCGTGTCTGTCCATGGGAGCGATCCCTTCCTGCCTCTTCAGGTCCTCGTCCACAAAGGGATCTATGTCGCCGCATCGTCACGCGGATCAGGCGAATTCAAAGGTCCCGGGCGGACTCTGTGGCGCTCGACCGACGGCATTCACTGGGCTCAGGTGGACACCTCCGCGTCGCTCGGTCCGACGATGGAAGTCAACCCCATGGTGGCGGTGCCGGATGGCTTCATGGCCGACGTTACGACAAATGGGGCCGAGATGGGCGTGTTCATTTCGGCCGACGGAATCGCCTGGACAAAGGCCAGCGATCTGCCGTTCGAAACCGAGAGCGCGGGCTCCGGCTACTACCTCGGACCGACGCTGACGGCAGGGCTCTATGCCGCGGGGAGGAGCGCCGACGGAACCGCGACCGACACGTGGAGGACCACGAACGGCCGGGATTGGCAGGTCGTGACCATGCCCGCCGGCTACAGCCAGCTGAGCCAAGTCGTGACCCTGCCGGACGGAAGCCTTCGAGGCGTGGCATCGCCGTTCGACGGCTCGGCACCGAACGTCCTGGTCAGATCCAGCGACGGATGGTCATGGCAGATCGACGACACGGCCCCAGCTGGATCCGTGGACGCGTTTGCAGTGGTTGGAAATCGAATGTTGGTCTACGTAAGTGCCGTCGCATTCACGGATCCGCACAGGGTCTTGCAGTCCGACGATTGGGGCAAGACGTGGCGGCCGCTGCTGGATCTGTCCGGCCAGCCGGTATCCGGCCTGATCGGCATCCTTGGCGATCGGCTCGAGATCAGAGACGCACACGGGACGGTGCACTGGCTGCTGTCACCGGTCGAGCGTGGAGCGGCTACCCCGGACGCGAGTCCGAGCCCGGATGCGAGCCCGACGGCTGACGCGAGCCCGACGGCTGACGCGAGCCCGACCGCCGAAGCGAGTCCCGCCCCGCGGTCGAGTGCGGGCGGTCCCGACCAGAGCCCGAGCGCTGCCGAAAGCCCAACGGTGGATGCGAGCCCTACTGCGGCCGAGTCGCAACCAGCCGTTCCGGCGGACTCCTCGTCGGGTCCCACGGTCGAGGCCCCTGGCGCAAACCCCACGGCAGCATCAAGTCCGACGGCCCTCATTTCCAGCGCGCCTTGACGGTCGCGGCCAGCTGGCCTGGGTGGGGCGCCACAGGTCAAGGTCGCCGGCAGGTCGCCGGTCGCGGTTCCCCTCGGCGCTGTGGCGCTGTTCTGGACCGGCGGTCAAACAGCTTGGGGCTGAAGGGCCGAGCGGAGACGCGCAGCGACCCGCGACCCACGCTTGGCCCAGGATCCGACGGCGCTATGTGCCGTGTGGCCGGTTCGCGTCGTGATCCGCGAAGGTGGACCGCCATGGCCCGCAGGCCGCGATGAAGGGCTGCATCAGGGCCCGCTCGGCCTGGATCGTGTGGTTGAGGTCGTGCCCGGCCCACTCGGCCAGCCACTCGCGCATCGTCACGGGACCAAGCTCGGCATGCTCGGCGATCCGGTCCAGATCGGCGTCGGTCACGCGCTCGAGCGCCGCCAGGTTGTCGCGGCGCGCCTCCGACAGCCGCCGGGCGAGCTCACGCGGATCGCCCGCGGGGTCCGGCCTCATTCCGGCCGCCTCGGGATCGAAGGCGGCCAGGTGCTTGCGTCCGGCCAGGAACGATTCGAGCCGCCCCCCACCCGCGCCCACCGGGGGGTCGAACCGCGGGCCCGGCCTGTCGCCGCCGCCCCCGGGGCGGGGGGCGGGGCCGGGGCGCTGGGGGGGGGCGTCGACCGACTCGGCCAATACCAGCCATCGGTCGGGCGTCGTGACCAGGATCTGCCTGACGCTTTCGACGAACTCGTTCACGGACTCCTCCTCCGGGATTGGCCGCGCCTGCGCCGGGCCCGGCCTTGAGATTGGGTTGGACCTCGGTCAGTCTATGCAGGGCAACCGGACGAATTCGATCGCCGGACTTCTGAACCTTTCGATGGCCGTGGGCCGTCCCAGAAGCGAAACCGGTCAGCCTGGCCGGCGATCGAGAGGAAAGTCGTGGAGGGGCAACTTCTGGTGACGGAGACGGGGGCTCGCTCCGGGCCGAGGGACGCGTACGTCGCGGCCGCGGAAGCCAACGTCGACGACGCGTACCGCCTGGCCGGCTATCTCCTGGGCGACGCCGCCGAGGCACAGGACGCGGTCCAGGAAGCGCTCGTCAAGGCGTGGCGGAACTGGTCGAGCCTTCGGGATATCGAAGCGTTCAGGCCGTGGTTCAAGCGGATCGTGATCAACGTCTGCTACGACCGGATGAGGAGCCGCCGCACGATCGTAGATCTGGAGGCCGCCTCGGAAGTGGAAGCGGCGGACACGTTCGCGGCCATGCTCGCCGGCGACGAAGTCGGCAGAGCCGTCGGTCGCCTCGGCCGGGATCAGAGAACCGTGGTCGTGCTCCGCTTCTGGAGCGACATGACTCTCGAGCAGATCGGAGAGACGCTCAGGCTGCCGCTCGGTACTGTGAAATCTCGCCTGCACTACGCGCTCCGCGCCCTCAGGGCAGAGCTGGGGGATTCCGTCAATGAAGCGTGACGTGGACGATTTCGACCTCACCGGCCTAGAGCGCAGGCTTCGGCTGATGCCCGCCGGGCATTCGCCGGCTGCGCCCAAGGCGCTCCATCAATTCATCGAGACGGTTCCGGCGATGCGGCAGCGGCCGCGAATTGCCGCGCGTCTCATGGACTCGCTGTGGCTCAGGCGCGGCGGTTTCGCCCTTGCGGCCGCGGCGGCGGTCGTGATCGCCATCGTCGTCAGCGCTTTGGTCGTCGGAATCCGGTCCCCCCAGACGAACGGACCCGCGGCCCGCGGCGGCTGGACCTGGCAGAAAGCGGACGGAACCGTAGTCGGTTCGATCTTCCCGGTGGCCCGCGGGTACATCGGGATCTGCGAGAGCGCCGTGGTCCCGGCCGATTCACTCGAGCAGCTCCAGCAGCTCTTCGCCGGCGGTGGCACGCTTTGCACGTCGCCAGATGGCACGAAGTGGACCATGCCTCCGGACCCGTCGATCGTGCGGGCCCCGGCCGACTTCCACCCGACGGGCATCGCACACGCCGGCCAGACGTATGTAGCGACTGCGCTGCCGGCGGGGGGCGGCAATATGACCGTCTGGTATTCGCGCGACGGCGTGAGCTGGCAAAGGGCCGACCAATCGCAGTTCGGCGGTCTCTCCATTACCCTCGTGGCCGGTTTGAACGGCCGCGTCTTCGCCCTGGCGGCAGATCCTGCGGGTACGGGTGTTGCCTTCGTGAGCACGAACGGCGCGGATTGGATGCGCGTATCGACACTGCCGGTCACGCCGGGATGGCTCTCCGCCGACGGCACGCGGATCCTCATCGGGGGCATGGATGCCGGGCAGGAATGGGTCAGCTGGGATGGTCTGCAGTGGAACCGGGTCGCCATCCCGGACTCGGTCACTTTCTTGTCCGGGATCCAGGCCGTCCCCGGCGGCTTCATCGCGGTCGGCGCATCGGCCTCGAGTCCGGCAATGCAATTGCTCAGGTCCACAAATGGCGTTGACTGGCACGCCGACCAGGGCGATTTGAACGGGAGCATCATCGGCCTGAGCGTGATTGGGGACCGGCTGGTAGCCAGCGTCCTCGACGGCATCGCCCCGTCTGACATCACGAGCACTTCGCTGCCGGCGGACTTGCGGCTCTGGCAGTCGAGCGACGGGGGCAGGACGTGGCAGCCGCTGCTTGGTCCCGACGGGAAGCAGCTCGCGGGCATCGGAGTGCACATAGGCGATCGACTTGGCGTGGAGGTGCCGGACGCACAGAACCACCGTCATCTGGAGTGGGTCGGCACGGCGCCGTCCGCGCCGCCCACACCCTCGCCCAGCGCCGACACCGGAAACGGTGGACCGTCGCTTACGCCGGCAGAGACGGTGTTTGCCTCCGGTGCGGAGCCGTCCGATTTCTGTTCGCGGCGGCCGGCATGGTTCCCGGCGCTCCAGACGAACCTATTCGGGCTGTCCGATTGGCACGAGGTCGCGGCGTACTTCGGCGGCGACACCTACGGGTGCGGTTTCGGGGGCCCAGGCCTGGGCTCTCATCTCGCCGTCATCGGCATGTGCGACAGCCCGCAGACGATCCAGATCATCATCGGGTCACAGGACGGAAAGGGAGGCCAGACACCCCTGGCGGGCTTCACCGTCGACTGCCCGACCGCCGCCTCGGGGCCGCAAGTCGTATATCGGCTCGACAACGTCCTCGCCGCCTTACAGGGCGACACGGTCGATATTCAAGCGCCGTTCACGCCCGCGGGGCCGTACAAGGGCAGATATGCCTTCCTGGTCGAGAGCGCGCCGTAGCACGGCGGGTCCAGCCAGCCCTCGGCGGCACCCGGCCTAGAATGGCCTAGTGACCCCAGATCTCGAAGCCACGCTCAAGCGTTTGCCCGACCGGCCCGGCGTGTACCTGATGAAGGACGCGCGGGGGACGGTGATCTACGTCGGCAAGGCGCAAAGCCTGCGCAACCGCGTCCGGAGCTACTGGCAGAAGCAGTCGATCGGGCCTGAAGGCCAGCTCGTCCGGAGCGTCATCGACAAGATCGCCGACCTCGACTACACGATGACCGACTCGGTCAGCGAGGCCCTGCTCCTAGAGATCAACCTGGTCAAGCGCTACCGGCCCCGCTACAACGTCCGGCTCAAGGACGACAAGAGCTACCCCTTCATCAAGATCACGATGGCGGAGGACTTCCCCCGCATCGAGCGGACGCGCAAGCTGCCGGCCGACGGAAGTCGATACTTCGGGCCGTACGCCTCGGCCTCCAGCGTCGACGAAGCGATGAACCTGATCCGGCGGCTCTTTCCGTTCCGGACCTGCACGCTCGACATCCACGAAGGCCGCAAAGCCATCGAGCGGCCCTGCCTGCTCTACCACATCAAGCGCTGCCAGGCGCCCTGCGTCGGCTATATCGGCAAGGCCGATTACCGCGCTCAGATCGGCCAGATCGAGAAGTTCCTCGAAGGGCGGCAGGAGGTGGTCGCGCGCGAGCTCCGGCGTCAGATGGACGCTGCCTCGGAGGCGACCGAGTACGAGCGGGCGGCGGCGCTTCGGGACAAGGTCAAGGCCATCGAGCGAACCATGGAATCCCAGAAGATGGCCGCGCATAGGACCACCGAGGAGGACGTCCTGGGCCTGGCCCGCCAGGACACCCAGGCGGCGGTCCAGCTCTTCGCCGTCCGGGGCGGGAAGATGGTCGGGCGGGACGTCTTCCTGCTCGACGCGCCGCGGGAGACCGACGACGCCAGCGTGCTGTCCGGCTTCGTTCAGCAGTACTACGAACGGGCGACCAGCATCCCACCGACCGTGCTCATGCCCTGCCTGCCGGAGGACGCCACGGACCTGGAGGGTTTCCTGGCCGGCAGACGCGGCGGGGCGGTCCACCTCCACGTGCCGCGGCGCGGCGAGAAGCGCGGGCTCCTGGAGCTGGCCTCCCGCAACGCCACGGAGACGATCGCCCGCGAGCACGCCCGCTGGCTGGCCGACCAGGGCAAGACCCTCACCGCCCTCGAAGAGCTCTCCGATGCGCTGGAGCTGCCGGGCCTGCCGGGCCGCATCGAGTGCTACGACATCAGCAACTTCCAGGGTTCCCAGACGGTGGGCAGCATGGTCGTCTTCGAGGACGGCAAGCCCCGGACGGGCGAGTACCGCCGGTTCCGGATCAAGGACGTCGAGGGACCCAACGACTTCGCCAGTCACCAGGAAGTCCTGCGGCGCCGCTTCCGCCGGATCAAGACGGGCGAGGAGGGGAACGCCGAGGAACTGCGCTGGCAGCTGCCCGATCTCGTCGTGATCGACGGCGGCAAAGGCCAGCTCTCGGCCGCCAAGGAGGTCCTCGACGACCTGGGCTACCACGATCTGGCGGTCGTCGGCCTGGCCAAGGAGCGCGAGGAGATCTTCCGACCCGATCGCGACGAGCCGGTCCTGCTGCCCACCACATCACCGGCGCTCTACCTGATGCAGCGGCTGCGCGACGAGGCCCACCGCTTCGCAATCACGTATCACCGCTCTCTCCGCGCCAAGGCGGCGACCCGCTCCGCCTTCGACGAGATGCCGGGCGTGGGCCCAAAGCGGCGTGCCGCGCTCCTGAGGGTCTTCGGCTCGGCCAAGCGGGTTCGCGAAGCTCCGGTCGAGCAGGTGGCCGCCGTGCCCGGGATAGGGCCCTCGCTGGCGGCGAAGATCAAGGCCGGCCTGGGCGAGTAGGGGCGCGAGCCCGCGAACCGGTAGGGGCTGCTCCGGGCCGCATGGGATCGGGCGGCGCCTTCGCTCTCGCGCGGCGGCGGCCACGCGACGAGAACCTCAACCCTGGTATCATCCCGCCTCGTGCGAAGATTGCTGCCGATCCTGATCCTGCTTCTGGGCGCGGTCGCCCTCTACATCGACTTCTGGCCCGGCACCAGCGGGCTGGGAAGCGGCTCCAGGTTCTTCCTGTTGAGCAACGTCAACGGAGGGCCTGGACAGCAGCTCGAGACCAAGCTCGGACTCGACCTGCGCGGCGGCTTCGAGATCACGTATCAGGCCGTCAACAAGGACAAGACGCCGGCCAACCCGGGCTCCGGCGCGATGAACACCATCCGCTCGATCGTCGAGAACCGCGTCAACAGCACGGGCGTCTCGGAGCCGATCGTCGAGACCGTGGGGACCAACGAGATCATCGTCCAGGTGCCGGGCGCCACGAACAAGGACCAGATTGCGAATCTGGTCGGGCAGCCGGGCCAGCTGGACTTCGTTCTCCTTCCACCCGACCAGTACGGCACCAACGTTTCGACGAGCTGCCCCACCCAGCCGAGCTCGACCTGCAAGCCGCTCCCGGCGAAGGGCCAGCCGATCGATCCGACGCTTCCGGCCCAGTTCCATGGCAGCCAGCTGGACGCGGGGTCCATCGGCGCGGCACTGAACACCCAGACCGGCGCCACCCCGAACACCTGGTTGATCAACTTCGCCTTCGCCGGCCAGGCCGCCAGCGATTTCGCGACGTGGACGGGCCAGCATGTCAACGACTACTTCGCGATCGTCCTCGACGGCAAAGTGGAGTCCGCGCCGTTCATCCAGAGCCAGCTTACCGGCGGCAAGGGTGAGATCTCCGGCACCTTCACGCAGGCCGAGGCCAAGGATCTGGCCACGATCCTCTCCTACGGCGCTCTGCCTTACCCGCTCCAGGAGCTCTCGAGCACGGACGTTCCGGCCACCCTGGGCGCGTCCTTCCTCAATCAGACTCTCCTGGCGGGCGGCATCGGCATCGGCCTCGTGGCCCTGTTCATGCTGGTCTACTACCGGCTGCCGGGCCTCGTCGCCGTGCTCGCGCTTTCCTACTACGCGGTCGCGGTGCTCGCGTTCTTCCGGATCATTCCGGTAACCCTCACCCTCGCAGGAATCGCGGGCTTCGTGCTCTCGGTAGGTATGGCCGTCGACGCCAACATCCTGATATTCGAGCGCACGAAAGAGGAGTTACGGACCGGCAAGACGCTGGCCACCGCAGTGGAGGCGGGCTTCAACCGAGCCTGGAACTCGATCCTGGACTCGAACGTGTCGTCGCTGATCACGGCCGGCATCCTCTACTTCGGAGGCTCGTCCACGATCAAGGGCTTCGCCCTGGTCCTGATCATCGGTGTCGCGACCTCGATGTTCACGGCCGTGACCGTCTCGCGGACCCTGCTTCGCTTCGTGGTCGTTCAAGGCTTCGCTCAAAGGGCCGGGCTCTACGGCGTCACAGACGAAGAGTTCCAGGCCCGAGCGGCGACCTCGCGGTTCACGACCCGACGGGAGGCTCGCGGACGTGTTTGACGTCATCGGCAAGAGGAACTGGTTCTTCCTTTTTTCCGGCATCATCCTGATCCCGGGGATCATCTTCATCCTCCTGACGCCGCTCACGAACGGCAAAGCCGGCCTCCAGTTCTCGATCGACTACACCGGCGGAACCGTCTGGCAGTTCACCTTCAAGAACCCCAACGCCTCGATCGACCAGGTCCGGACGGTCACCGAGAAGGTCCTCAAGGACAACGGCGTAACACAGGGCTTCTCGATCACCCAGGACGCCGCCAAGCAGTTCACATTCAGCACTAAGGCAGCGGATCTCATCCCGCTGCCGACGCTGGCGCCGACGCTTCAGCCTTCAGCCGCGGCGGCTTCCGCCAGCGCGGCTCAGGCGAGCGCCTCAGCCAGCGCGGGTGCGAGCGCTCAGGCGAGCGCCGCCGCGAGTGCCCAGGCGAGCGCTCAGGCCAGCGCCGGCGTGTCTCCCTCGCCATCTCCGACGGCAGCGCCGACGCCAACCGCGGCTCCGACCGCCTTGCCCGGCGCCATCAAGAGTGTCGATCAGAACGGCAAGAGCTGCGACCTCGCCGTCCCACAGACCGGTGTGCTATCCAAGCTCGCCGTCGCGCTCCAGGCGGACCCGAACCTCGGACCGATCACCTGCACAGGTCTTGAGAACACCGTCGGCGCGGTGGTGAGCGAACAGCTCATCCAGCAGGCCGTTCTCCTCATCATGCTCGGGTCCATCGGCATCCTGATCTGGATCGGGATCAGGTTCAGCAGCATCAAGTTCGGTGCCACCGCCCTTGCCGCGCTGATCCACGACGTCATCGTCGTCGTCGGCATCTTCGCGATCTTGGGCACCATTTTCGGGGTCCAGATAGATTCGTTATTCGTGACGGCGATGCTGACGGTCATCGGCTTCAGCGTCCACGACACGATCGTCGTCTTCGACCGGATCCGCGAGAACAAGACCCGACATGCCGGCGAGCCGTTCGACCAGATCGTCAACCACTCGATCCTTCAGACGTTCGGCCGATCTATCAACACCAGCCTCACGGTGGTGATCACGCTGCTGGCGCTGCTGCTGTTCGCCGGCGCGTCGATCCACTACTTCGTGCTCGCCCTGCTGATCGGCATCATCTCGGGCACGTACTCGTCGATCTTCAACGCCAGCCCGCTGCTCGTGGTCTGGCAGCTCTGGGAGGACAACCGTCGCGCCGCCAGAATGGCCGCGATGCGAGCCCGACGCTGACATCGCTGACCAAAAGCCGGCGGCTTCTGCCGCCGGCTTTTCTTTTGCCCCACGGCGGGGATCCTGATGAGCCACGAGTACGTCGCGGATACGTCGCGGATAAGCGGCCCGTGGCATCCTGAACGGCATGGTTCAACCCCTCTACCAGTGGCGACTTCCTGCGCCCGTGTCCGTCGAGCGCGCCTGCGTAGACCTTGCCAGGGAGCGCGGGATCTCTCGCCGGCTCATGGCCCTGCTGGCGCGGCGCGGAGTCACGTCGGCGAGCGAGCTAGCCAGCTTCCTGGCGCCGCCGGACGATGAGTTACACGACCCGGCGCTGCTTCCGGACGCGGCCGTCGCGCTTCGCCGAGTGGAGGAGGCGCGGGCGCGGGGCGAACGGGTTCTCGTGTACGGCGACTTCGACGCGGACGGCCTGTGCGGCCTCTCGATCCTCGTCCTGACGCTACGGTCTATCGGACTGGACGCGGAGCCGTACGTGCCGGAACGTCTCGGAGACGGACACGGCCTCTCGTTGCGTGCTATCGACCGGGCGGCGGCGGAAGGCCGGACGCTGATCGTCACCGCTGACTGCGGCACCAGCAGCGAACCGGAGATCGCCCGGGCCCTCGAGCTGGGCATCGACGTCCTCGTGACGGACCACCACCACGCTCCCGCTATACCTCCGTCGGCCGTGGCCGTGGTCAATCCCCAGCGCACCGACAGCGAGTACCCGGAGCATCGGCTGACGGGCGCGGGTGTCGCCTGGAAGGTGGCCCACCTCTTGCTCCGCGGGGCAAGTGATGCGGGGATTGCCGGCCACAAACTCCCGGCCGCCGTTCGGGCCATGACAGACCTGGCCTTGATCGGCAGCGTCGCGGACGTGGCCCCGATGCTCGGCGAGAACAGGGCGATCGCTCGCCTGGGTCTGGAAGTACTGCGCCACGACCCACGGCCGGGCCTTGCCGCGATGGTCGGCCGCGCGAACCTGACCAGGGAGCGGCTGGACCTCGAGGACATCGGGTTTGCCGTCGCGCCTCGTCTGAACGCGGCGGGCCGAGTGGGCGAGGCGGGCCGGGCCGCCCGATTGCTGCTGACGGATGACGCGGAGGAGGCAGAGGCGCTCGCCGGCGAGATCGACGGGGCGAACAGAGAACGCCGGGAGATGACGCGAACCGCCCTCGCCGAGGTCAGGCGGAGCCTCTGTGTCCAGGTGCCGGCCGAAGCGGACCCGGACGTGCTCGAGGTTGACGTCGAGGCGGAAGCCGGTGCGGACGTGGACTCAACCGTGTCCGTCGCCGCCACGGACGTGACAGCTCCGGTTCCCACGCCGGTGCTCGTCCCGGAGACGCTGCCGGCCGCGATTCTTATCAGGGGTGAGTGGCCGGTCGGGATCGTGGGACTCATCGCGGGCCGGCTCGCGGACGATCTCTCGCGGCCGGTGATCGTGGCCACGACCCTCGACGCGGCGGCGGGGAGCCTGCGGGCATCGTGTCGGAGCGGCGGCGCCCTGAACCTCGCCGAAGCTCTCGTCGCCTGCTCGGATCTGCTGATCCGGCACGGCGGACACGAGGCCGCTGCCGGCTTCGACATCCGAGCCGAGGACTGGCCGGCCTTCACTAGCCGGTTCCTGGAGATCACCGCGGCCAGGGCAACCCCGCCGGCCAAACCCGAGCTCGCCGTCGACATCGTCCTGGAGGCAGATTCGGTCGATTTCGCCTTCGCGCGCGAGATGGAGCTTATGGAGCCGACCGGCCCGGGCAACCCGCGCCCGACCCTCGCGATCTCGGGGTTTCGAGTGGTGCGGGCGCGCACCGCCAACGGCGGCCACACCCAGCTCGTGCTGCGCCGGACCCGCGACGTCCTCGACGCGATCGCCTTCCGCCGCCCGGATCTTGCCCAGAACCTGAAGGAAGGGGATCTGGTGGACGTCGTCGCGAGAGCTTCGGTCCGGGCCTTCGGCGGCCTCGAGACCATGCAGCTCGAGGTCCTTGACGTCGCCGACGCAGGAGCCCAGATCCGCTAGCTCGCGGTCCGGCCGCGGTGACGGGGCCGACCGGGCAAGGAGCGCGCGGCGCCCGATCCCTCCGCGGCGCCGGAGAACTCCGCTGTGGCACCGATCCGCGGCGGCGCCGGCGGGGGATGTGCCGGTTGCACCTCCGCGGCGCCGCCGGCTCCGGTAACCTTCGCGACGTGAGCAGCTACCTCGAGCGACTTGCCGCGCGGACGGAATCCGTGTCCAGCGTCCTTTGCCTGGGTCTGGATCCGCAGCCCGAGGCTCTTCCAGACGGTTTCCCGGCAACGCTCGCCGGCGTGGAACGCTTCTGCGAGGTTCTGCTGGATGCGGCCATGCCGTTCGCGGCAGCCGTCAAGCCCAATCTCGCCTTCTTCGAAGCCTTCGGCCACGAGGGGATCGCCGCCCTGGAGCGCTTGCGCGGGCGCGTTCCGGCAGACCTGCCGTTCATCGCGGACGCGAAACGCGGTGACATCGGCAGCACCGCCGCCAGGCAGGCAGCGGCCATCTTCGACATTCTCGGGGCGGATGCGGTCACGGTGAACCCGTATCTGGGCTCCGAGGCGGTCGAGCCTTTGATCTCGCGCGTCGACCGGTTCGCCTACCTGCTTTGCCGGACCTCCAATCCCGGAGCCGGCGAGCTGCAGGGCCTCGAGGTCGCCCCCGATCCCGCGCTCGGCGCGCCGGCGGAGCCCCTGTACGCGCGCCTCGCCAGGCGAGCCCAGGCATGGGGCCCGGGCGGGACCGTGGGCCTTGTCGTCGGGGCGACCGCGCCGGCCGAGCTCGAGCGGATCCGCGGCATCGCCCCCGGCCTGCCGTTCCTGGTCCCGGGCATCGGAGCGCAGGGTGGGGAAGTGGAGCCAGTGCTTCGTTTCGGCCCCGCGCGCGCGTCCGTCCATGCCACGGAAACCGCGCACGCCACGGAAACCGCCGCCACCGACCCCCCGCGCTCCACGGCGCCCACGTCATCTGCCACTTCGGGCGGGGGCCTACTCGTGAACGTGTCTCGCGGCATCTCCGCCGCGGCCCACGCGGGCGGCTCGCCCGGCACTGTGCCATCGCGCGACGTGGGCGAGCAACTCGCGGACGCCGCCAGAGAGTGGTCGTCACGGCTCTCGCTCGCCCGCCTGGGAGTGCGACTGGGAGTGGGGGAGTCCTGATGGCCGGTAGGGCGGCGATCGACTCCCGCCAGGCCGATTTGATCGACCTGTCCGTGCGTCTGATCTCGCCCCTTGTCGTCCTCTGGATCCGACCGTTCGGCGTGCTGCCGTCCGGCTTCTGGCCAAACCTCCTGACGGCGGTCCTCGTGTCGTTCCTGGCGGCGGGCGGGCTGTGGCTCTACGCCGAGCGCCGCTTCATGCCGTTCCGCGGTCTCATGACGTCGGACCCGCCCTCCAGAAACGGACTGCTCCTGGGCGGCGCGGCCGGCCTGGTCGCCATGTTCGTGCTGGCCCGCGTTCTATCCGTGCCGGCGGCCGGCCAGAAGCTGGAATGGAACGACAGCATGCTCGGCGTGGCCGTCGTCCTTCTCGCTTCGATCTATGTCGCGGCCGGAATCGCGATCTGGGCCGGTGGAGCGCATGCGGCCGCCGCGGACACTCAGCCGGAAAGGCCCCGAGCGGCCGCTCTCGTCGATCTGATCCGCCGCCACGCCGACATGGAATCGCTCGCGTGGCTGGCCCAGGAGTCCGACGAGTCGGCTTTGAACATCGTCAACGCGCTATCGCACAGCACCGACCCGGAAGTCCGAAAGTGGATCGTGTCCAACGCGTCGGGGCGGCTCGGCGTCCAGGTGGCGCCGATGCTGGAGCGGGTCGCCTCCAGCGACGAGCGCGCCGACGTGGCCGATCGGGCGCTCGACCGTCTCGTCGAAGTCGCGCCGGAGCGAGGCAAAGCGTTCTGGCCGGGCGTACGGGCAAGGCTTCGATCCGGGGATCAGGCGGACGTAGAGCTGGCCGCCTGGAAGCTGCTGGCCATGCGCGACCCGCTGCTGGTCGAGGAGATGGACGCGGTCCTTACCGCCTGGCCCGATGCGGAGGTCATCCACCAGTCATTTACCGTCCTCCGCTGGTGTTTCGACCGCGACCGGGACGAGATCCTGGCGCGCATCCGGGTCCAGGATCTGGCGCTTCTGCCGTGGCTCATCCGGGGCGCTTTCTATCTGGACGACGAGCAGGTCTGGGACGCCATCGCCCACGTCGCCGAGAAGGGAACGGACCACAGGGCCAAGCGGTACTGCGCGCGGGCCCTCCGCGAGCGTTACTCGAGCGCGCTGCCGGATCTCGGAGATTGACCCGGCCTGCGCTCGAAAGCGGTAACGCTCCAGTGGCGCGGTACTATGAAGCCATGGCAAGGAACGCGGACGCGCCCGAACTGGCCGGCTCGGCGCCGGCACGAGTCGAGGAACGCCATCCTGCCTCTCGCGGCGCCACTTCCGCGGCCAGGTCGTCGCATCACCGGGCCGGTGAGTCCGAGCAGCGGGTCGTGATATTGAGCGGCCTCTCCGGCGCAGGGAAGACGGCCGCGACCAAGCTCTTCGAGGATCTCGGCTACACCTGCATGGACAACGTCCCGGGTGAGCTCCTGCCGGACCTCGCGGAGCTCGTGTCCACGGATCGCCAGCGCTTCGAGAAGGTGGCCATCGTTCTCGACGTTCGCGCGGGAAACGCGCCCCTGGCGCTTGCGGCGATGCGCGGAGCGCTGGAAGGCCGCGGCATCCGGCCCCGGGTCATCTTCCTGGAGGCCCGCGACGAAGTCCTGATCCGCCGCTTCTCGGAGACGCGCCATCGCCATCCCCTCGGCGGCCGGCGAGGCATCGCGGGTTCGATCGCGGAAGAACGGCGCCTCCTCGATCCCGTCCGCGCCGACTCAGACATCGTCGTCGATACGTCAGACCTGTCGCTTCGCCAGCTCAAGGAGCGGATCTTCGCCCACCTGAGCGACGTTCCTTCGGATCAGGGGCTCGTCTTCCAGTTGATCAGCTTCGGTTTCAAGTACGGCGTTCCGCTCGAGGCGGATCTCGTGTTCGACGTTCGCTTTATGGAGAACCCGTACTACGTCGATTCACTCCGGCATCTGTCCGGCCTCACGCCCGCCGTTCGCGACTACGTGATGGGCCAGCCGATCGCCCAGCAGTTCTTCGACTTCCTCGCCCGCTTCCTCGAGCTGACCGTCCCCGGCTTCAAGAGCGAGGGCAAAACCAGATTGACCATCGCGATTGGCTGCACGGGCGGCTACCACCGGTCCATCGCCATCACTGAAGAGTTGCGCGAGTGGCTCGACCAGAAGGGATTTGGCACCGTGGCCGTGTTCCATCGAGAGCTCGAGCGCGCATGAGACGGATGCCGTCGGTGCGTCCCTCGCTCAGACTTCCCGGCTTCAACGTCACAGTCCCGATCCTTCGTCGCTGGCTGACTCCGGGCATCGGCCTCAAGCGCTGGCTCGCCATCGTCTTCGTGGGCGAGGCGTTCCTCGCTCTAGCAGGCGCCCTCCTCCTGCGCCAGCTGTATCGCGAGTACGACTTCTCCGGCAGCCCCGGGCAGAGCGTCCTGTACGTTCTGACGCTCCAGTTCCTGCCGTACTGGCTGCGCGGCCTGATCGTCGGCGGGCTGGGAGTCGGCCTCTTCGTCTACGGATCGTGGCGAGCCATTCGAGTCCTGATGGGCCCGTTCCTGAGCAGCGACGCGGTCCAGCCGCTCGTGGAGGTCATCTACCAGAAGCGATTCCTGTCGCGCGGTCCCAAGATCGTCGTGCTTGGCGGCGGCACCGGCCTATCCACGATGCTCCGCGGCATCAAGGAGCACACCAGCAACATCACCGCGGTAGTGACCGTCGCCGACGACGGCGGATCGTCCGGGCGGCTGCGCGAAGAGCTCGGGATCCCGGCCGTTGGCGACATCCGCAACTGCATCGCCGCCCTCGCGGACTCGGAGCCGTTGATGGGCCAGCTTCTCCAATACCGGTTCCCGGGCGAGAACGAGGCGAGCCTGGGCGGCCATACGATCGGCAATCTGCTGCTGGCGGCCATGAACTCCATCGAGGGCGACGACTTCGAGGAAGCCGTCCGGCAGATGAACCGGGTCCTGGCGGTGCGCGGCCAGGTGGTGCCCGCGACGGCCACTCCGGTCGTGCTCCACGCCCGACTGATGGACGGGACGCTGCTCTCGGGACAATCCCTGATCGCGAAGGCGACGAAGATCGACCGGGTCTGGCTGACACCCGACGGCGTGACGGCCTGCGACGACGCCAGGCGGGCGATCGTCGAAGCCGACATGATCGTGATCGGGCCCGGCAGCCTGTATACGAGCATCATGCCGAGCCTGCTCCTCGACCAGATCACCGATGCGCTTCGCGCCTCGACGGCGCTTCGCGTCTACATCTGCAACGTGGCCACTCAGAAAGGGGAGACCCTGGGCTACGACCTCGTCGATCACGTCGCCGCGATCGAGCAGCACATCGGGCCCGGACTGATAGACGTGGTGCTGGCCAACAACAAGTTCGACGCGCGTCGGCCCGGCGGCTACGAGGCTCAGCCCGTCAAGCTTCGCTGGCCGCCGGTGCGGGCGATCGGCGGCTCGCCGATGCCGCGGCTGGTCCTCGACGAGGTCGTCGATCCGGAGAACGCCCACCACCACGACTCCGCCCGGCTCGCGGCTGCCCTGATGCGGATATACGAAAGCGAGGCCTACGGCCGGCGCCGCTCCCGCATCTCCAGAACGGCCTAGCGGGGAGTCGGAGTGGGGAAGGACTCGGCCGATGACAAGGCTCGGCCGATGACGAGGCTCGGCCGATGACGACCGCCGAGCGCGATCTCGTCGATTCCCTCCGGGCCGAGCTCGCGGCCATCGTCCCTCCGCGTCGCTGCTGCCGTGAGGCGGAGCTGGCCGGGCTGGCCGGCGCGTCCGAGAGGCGTCGGCGAACCACCATCAGGCTGGGGTTGCGCCTCGGCCGGGCGCATTCCGATCACGCGGGGGAGGAGACGGCGCCGACGCCGGCCGCGCCGGCCGACTTCGGTTGGGCTCGCGCCGCCGAACACTGCCGCGTCTCCTACCTGCGTGGCCGGTTCCTGGGCCACGGTTCCCTGAGTCTCGCCTCCGGCCGCACGCACCTCGAATTCGTCCTGCCCGTCGAAGAGGCGAGGGTGCTGTGCGAGCGGTTCGGCGAGATGGACATGCCCGCCGCCTGGCGTATCCGACGCGGTCGCGGAGTGGTCACCTGGAAGAGCGTCGAGACCGTGGGCACGTTCTTCAAGCTGCTCGGCGGCGGCGCGGCGCTGCTGGAGCTCGAGTCGCGCCAGGTTTCGCGCTCGGTCCGCGGCGACCTGAACCGAATCATCAACGCCGAATCGGCGAACCTGGTGCGGGCGGTCGCCGCGTCGGCCCATCAGCTGGAGGCCATCGACTCGCTGGAGTCGGACGGACGACTGGCCAGGCAGCCCTACGTGGTTCGGTTGGTCGCGGATGCCCGCCGCGAGGAGCCCGAGGCCACCTTCACCGAGCTGGCCGAACGGCTGGGCCTGCATCGCTCGGCCGTGCAGCGCGCCATCGATCGCATCGAACGCCTGGCGCTGCACCCGGACGAAGGCATCGGCCGCCGGCGGCCCGGACCGGCCCGACCCGGCTCGGCCGCGACCCTTTCCGAATTCACAAGAAAGCGACTTTAGGCGCGCCGGCGAGCCCGGAGAAGGTGTCGGAGGCCAGTCCGTGGCGGCCGGCGCCGCCCGCGGCGCTCATCTCACGCTCGAACGCAGCGGCCTAATGTCGCCCTGGCGTGAGATAGGCAAGAATCCGGACCTCGCGGTCGTCGCGCCGCTGGCAACCGTGGCCGCCGGTCCGGGCGACGAACCGTCAGCTACCCGAGCTCGGCGTCGGTGGCTCGACTCTGCAGATACAGGGCGTCGCCCAGGGCTGAGCCGACTCGATGACCCGGCCCGTGTCGTCGTACGCGATCAACGTCCTGCCGCCGCCGTTGCCAGGCCACCACGCGACGAAGATGCCATCACTGACCGTGGCCGTTACGTCGACTCCGTCGCTCCGCTCGATGACGAGCTTGCTGGCATCGGTTCGCCCGAAGATGACGACAAAGTCGCTGGGCCCGGGGGAGGGAACATTCAGGCTCCCTCCCAGTGCCGCCAGTTCGATATGCCCGTTCAGGGGCTCCAAAGCTCTTGCGGAGCCGTAGCCGAACGCGTCGTAGGTTCCGTAATCGTTGGGCCGGACAAGGCAGGCGAGGTACTTGCTGTTCTCGCCGAACATGAACAGGGCAGCGCGACCACGCTGATCCTGGGCCACGAGCGGCAGCTGCCCTCCAAGGGTGTCCACGTTCCCGTCCATGAACCTGTGACACTCGGTATCCGCGATGGCTCGCATCGCCCGGTCCGGCATCGTGGGAACGGGCTGCCAGCCGGCGAAGGCGGATTCGGGGCCGTGGCCCGGCCCCACTCCCAGCGTGAAAGCGACAGCCAGCGCGATTGCCACGCCGACCATCGAGAGACCGCCGAGCATTCCACGCCTGCCGGAGAGTGGCGGACGGGCAACCCCGTCCGTGGGCATCGGCACGGCCGGCTCAGCGATGGCCACCGGTTCCATCCGGTAGCGGCCGAACGCCCGCCTGACGTCCGCGACCAGCTGTTCGTCGTTCATTCGGCTGCCTCCGCGAATGACGTCGCGCCCAGCATGGATCGCAACGTTCCGAGGGCTCGATGGAGATGGGCCCCAACTGCCCCAACGGTGATGCCCAGCGTCTCGGCCGTCTGCTCGGCGCTCAGGTCGAGAAGGATTCTCAGGGCGACTACCTGGCGCTGGCGGCGCGGCAACCGCCAGACCGTTCGGAGAAGCCAGGGATCGATCGGCAGCTCGTCCTGCACGGCGATCTCCGGCGGCTCGGGTGCCTCGCGCTGCCAGATCCGCCAGGACGAGGTGTGATGGTTCAGTGCCACGCGGATCACCCAGGCCCGCGGGTTCTCGTGCACCGACACCCGATCCCACCGCTCGAGGGCTCGCGCGAACGCTTCGTGCACCGCATCCTCCGCCCGTTCCGGGTGACGCGTGGCCAGGAGGACGGCGCGATAGACGGGATCGAGCGCGTCGCGGTAGAAGGTTTCGAAGCCTTCAACCTCAGCGGGTTCGGTCAAGGGGCTCTCCGTCGCGATCTGGCCGTCGACATGTGAACGCAGGCGGGGGCGGATTCGTTTACGCGATCTTCGCATGCAAATGCGAGAGCTGGACACCGGGGGAGGGTCCGACGGGCACGCGATCCCTGTCGAAGTGGCGCCGCACGAAGGGCCGACTGTCCCGCGCGAGGGGCCAACTCAACCTGTCAGAATTCCCTTCATGAGACCTGTGATTATTGCCGCCAACTGGAAGATGAACACCACCCCCGCGGACGCCGGACAGCTCGCCGCGACCATCGCCGCCCGCACGGAGGAACCGGGCGTCACTCGAGTCATCTGCCCGCCGTACGTCTGCCTGGCCGCCGTCAAGGACGCGCTCGCCGGCAAGAACGTCTTCGTCGGGGCGCAGAACGTCCACCACGAGCAGGGCGGGGCATACACCGGCGAGATTTCCGCCGCGATGCTCAGCGGCCTCGCCACCTGGGTCATCATCGGCCACTCAGAGCGACGCCGCGACCAGCTCGAAAGCGACGAGCTCATCGGCAAGAAGCTTGCCCGCGCCCTCTCCGCCGGTCTGCGCCCGATCCTTTGCGTCGGCGAGCTTCTGGACGAGCGTGAAGCCGGCCGGGCCGTCGAAGTCGTATCGGCCCAGCTCCGCGGCGCCCTCGCGGGCAAGGAAGTCGAGGCGCTGCTCGCCGGTGGCTTCGTGATCGCTTATGAGCCTGTCTGGGCCATCGGCACGGGGCGGACCGCCTCCGGCGCCGACGCCGCCGCAATGGCCGAAGCCATCCGCTCCTGCCTGGCCGCGGATCTGGGCTGGAACAGCGCCGCCGAACAGGTCCCCGTTCTCTACGGCGGCAGCGTCACCTCCGCCAACATCGGCGAGTTCCTCTCCGAGCACTCGATCGACGGCGGCCTAGTCGGCGGCGCCTCGCTCAAGCCCGACGAGATGGCCGGCATGGTTGCCCGAGCCGCCGTGACGGCGATGGCTCGCGCGGCAGCCGAAGGAAAAGGCGAGTGAGCCCCGTGCCCGCCGCCGGCCGCCCGCGGCCGATCGTCCTCGTGGTACTCGACGGCTTCGGCATCGGGCACATCCCGAGCGTCGACGCCATCGCCCAGGCCCGCATGCCCAACTACCTCGAGATGCTCGAGCGCTGGCCGCACAGCTCGCTCGAAGCCTCCGAGGAGTTCGTCGGTCTGCCCGTCGGCCAGATGGGCAACTCGGAAGTCGGACACCTGAACCTGGGGACGGGCCAGCCGGTCCTCCAGGATTTGCCGCGCATCGACAAATCGATCGAATCGGGCGCGTTCTTCAAGCGGCCCGTTCTCCTCGAGCTGTGCGAGCGAGCCGCGCAGGACGACCACACTCTCCATCTGATCAGCCTCGTCGGGCCCGGCGGCGTCCACGCCAACGACCGGCACCTCGTGGCCGTCGTGAAGATGGCCGCGGACCAGGGCGTCAAGCGCGTCCGAGTCCACGGGCTGCTCGACGGGCGCGACACTCCGCCGCGTTCCGCGATCGAGTTCGTGCCGGATCTGGAGAAGCGCCTGGCGGCCGCCCACCCGGACGCGAAGATCGCCACGATCGGCGGCCGCTACTACGCCATGGACCGCGACAAGCGCTGGGAGCGGACCGGCAAGGGATACCAGGCGATCGTCCACGCCGTGGCAGACCACCACGCCGCCTCCGCGGCGGCCGCCGTCCAGGCGGGCTACGACCGCGGCGAGAACGACGAGTTCATCCTGCCCACCGTCATCGACGGCGTGGATCACGGCAAGATCGCCGACGGCGACGCGGTCCTCCACTGCAACTTCCGCGCCGACCGCGCCCGGCAGCTCTCCCATGCCCTCGCCGACGCGGGTTTCGCCAACTTCGATCGCGCGTCCGCGGACGGCGCCAAAGCGCAGCCGCCGAAGGGGATCCTCTACTCGACGATGACCGAATACGAGGCCGAGCTGCCCGTCAAGGTCGTCTTCGGCCCCGAGGTGGTCCCGAGCCTGGCCGGTGCCGCGAGCGGGGCCGGCTGGAAGCAGTTCCACGTCGCCGAAACCGAGAAGTACGCCCACGTGACCTACTTCTTCAACGGCGGTCGCGAGGAGCCGTGGCCGGGCGAGGATCGCAAGCTCGTGCCGAGCATCAAGACTGTGGCGACCTACGACCTCCAGCCGACGATGGCGGCCGAGGGCGTCTGCGACGCGCTCGTGGAGGCGATCGAGTCGTCCAAGTACGACCTGATCATCGCCAATTTCGCCAATCCGGACATGGTGGGCCACACCGGCGTCTGGGACGCCACGGTCATAGCCTGCCAGACGGTGGACGGGGCCCTCGGCCGCGTCGCCGACGCGGTCCTCGGAGTGGATGCGGACGATCCGGCGGCGCCTGGTGCGGTCCTGTTCATCACCGCCGACCACGGCAACGCGGATGAGATGAAGGACGAGCAGGGCAATCCCGTCACCAAGCACTCTCTCAATCCGGTGCCGCTCGTGGGCATCGGCCGGTGCATGAAGGACAAGCGCCTGCTCGACGGCCGCCTGGCGGACGTGACCCCTACGCTCATCGACCTGGGCGGCATCGCCCCCTGGGACGGCGTCGTGGGCCACTCGCTCCTCGCGGACAAGTAGCCGGCAACCCGTCGGTCCGAGGCTTCGCCCCAAACGGCGCCGCCACCAGCGAGCTCGCGCCCGACGGCGGAGGGAGTGAGTCCGCGGCGACCGCGAAGGCCGAAGTCTCGTTCCGGTCGGGCGGTCCGTGCTACTATTCGGCCCGCTGTCCGGCAGCCATGAAGAGGTTCCCCCAAACGTGAACGCACCTATCGCCATCGGCCAGGACATCATCGGGATCTTCCTGATGATCGCCATCCTCATGCAGGCGCGAGGATCCGGCCTTTCCGCCACCTTCGGTGGCGATTCCTCGGTGTATCGAAGTCGCCGCGGCATCGAGCGCCGCCTGTGGCAGTTCACGATTGTCCTGGCGGTCCTGTTCTGCTTCTTCTCCGAGGCGAGCTTCCTAATTCATTGAGGCCGCTCGGAAACAGCCGGACGGCGCAGAGCCTGCCGGGCAGCCACCGGCTCGATGGGGCCTCTCCCGCCTCGAGACCCGTCCGATGAAAGCCCACGATCGAGTCGCCATCGGCGGCATGCTCGTCCTCCTGGCCGTCATCGGCGCGGCGTTGCTCATGCCCGGTACCCCGGCCAAACCGGCCGCCTCGCCCACGCCTCCTCTTTCCGAGGTCCCTTACCGTGAAGGGATCATCGGCCATCCGAGCTCGATCAACCCGCTGACGCCTCGCTCCCAGGCGGATCGCGACCTCGTGGCATTGCTCTTCCGGGGCCTGGTTCGGGAAGGCCCGAACGGCAGCCTGCTGCCCGACCTCGCGTCCAGCTGGTCCGTGAGCGACGAGGGCCGCACCTACACGTTCCAGATGCGCGACGACGCTTTCTGGGAGGATGGTTTCCACGTCACCGCCGCCGACGTCGTCTTCACCCTGGGCTTGCTGCAGGACTCTCGCTACACGGGCCCGGCGGGCGCCTCCTGGCAGGGCGTTCACGTCACCGCGACCGGCGTCTACACGGTCCAGATGACCATGTCCCTGGCCAATGCCGGCTTCCTGCGGCTCGCCTCGCAGCCGATCCTGCCCCAGCATCTCCTCAAGGACACTCCGGTCACCAACCTGGCCGATTCGCCGTACAGCGCCAGGCCAATCGGCGACGGCCCATTCCGGATCCTGGACCTGAGCTACTCGCGCGCGACCCTGCAGCGAGTCGCTTCCGTGAACCCGGCCACCACGCCCGGCCCCACGCTCATCCCGACGCCGTCGTCGAGCGAGAGCGCCTCCGCGAGCGGAAGTGTGCCGGCGTCGGCGAGCCCAACTCCGAGCCCCACTCCCACTCCCACTCCCCCCCGGACCGTCGCCCCGAAGGCGAGCGGCTCCGTAAGCCCGGCGCCCACGACTCCACCGACGGCAGCGCCCACCGAGGCTCCGACCCCGGCGCCTACGCCGACTCCCACGCCGACCGCGACGCCCTACATCGACCTGACCGGCAAGAAGCTCACGCAGATCGGCACCATCGAGCTGGACTTCTACGATGACCCGGCCGTCGCCGTGGCGGACTTCAAGGCGGGCAAGCTCGACGCGCTCGGAGACCTGCCGGCAGACCAGACCGCAGCCGCGGCAGTGACGGCGGGCGCCAGGGTCGTTCCGTACCAGTGGTCGAGCATGCTGAGCGTCGTCGTGAACCAGCGCCCCGAGCATCAGGAGATGCGCGACGCCAACGCTCGGACGGGTCTTCTCGCGGCCATCGACCGCAAGAAGCTCCTGACGACGGTCCTCGGAGGTCGCGGCACCACGACCGATCTGCCACTGCCTGCCTGGTCGCCCTACTACGACCTCGCGGCGGCCGAATCGATCCCGTACAGCCCAACCGATGCCGCTTCTTACTTGAGCGACGCCGGCTGGACGCTGACCGAAGGCCAGTGGTCCGTGCCGGAGGCGAGCCCGTCCGCGGCGTACGCGCTCGAGCTGCTGACGCCCAGCAAATCGGCCAACCCGCTTCTGTATTCGACCGCCCAGTTCGTCGCCGACTCGTGGAAGGCCATCGGGCTCGCCGTGACTCTCGATCCGGTCCCGATTGCGACGTATCTGTCGCGCCTGGACCAGGGCGATTTCACCGCCGCGGTAGTGGACTTCGACGTGGGCCTGGAGCCCGATCTCAGCCCGCTGCTTCTCTCCTCGCAGATCGGCTCCGGTGGCTCCAACGTCTCGGGCGTGCAGGACACGACCCTCGACCAGCTCCTCCTGACGGCTCGCAAGACCGTCGATCCGGCGGCGCGGCCGGCGGCCCTGAACGCCCTCGAACAGTACCTCTCGACGACCGTCCCGATCCTTCCGCTGGCATATCGGGAGTACGACCTGGTCGTCAGCAGCCACGTCCAGAAGCTGCTTTCCAATGACATTTCGGATCCATCGGGTCGTTATTGGGATGTGATAGACTGGCGCCTCGCCAGCGACCGGTAACACCGGCCGTTGTGTGCGCCGAGGTGGCGGAATTGGCAGACGCGCTGGTTTCAGGAGCCAGTGGCCGCAAGGCTGTAGGGGTTCAAATCCCCTCCTCGGCACCAGGCAACTCGGGTGCAGCGACGTGGAAGCCGTCGCAAACGGTTTTCGTGCCCAGGTGGCGGAATTGGTATACGCGTACGTTTGAGGGGCGTATGGAGCAATCCATCCGGGTTCAAGTCCCGGCCTGGGCACCACCTCCGCTGAACAAGCAGGCCGCGAGGGTCGCGCCGTCCCCAGCAGCCGGCCCCTCCACCGCGGCTCTCTGGGGCGGTTAGCTCAGCGGTTAGAGCGCCTCGTTTACACCGAGGATGTCGCAGGTTCGAATCCTGCACCGCCCACCATGTCTTGAGTCGCGACATCGGTGACACCTGAGTCGCGACATCCGTGACACC
>VFSW01003334.1_pt1 | contig 24109 bp, 25 predicted proteins | sample 5358111 | NCBI WGS metagenome assembly VFSW01 (sample SAMN11554181, study PRJNA540505) | mine drainage metagenome | isolation source: sediment from site ElyBrook_90M | place: USA: Ely Copper Mine, Vershire, VT | collected 2017
ATAACGGCATATCGGAGAGTATTATTTCAGGTCTCCTATTGACAACGCTACCAATCTTTTTACCACCTTAAATTAGGCCGCTCACCTTTTTAAGGTGGCATCCCGCGCGACGTTTCATCTTTCCGATTATAGGGCGTTCCCTATAAAGACCTTCTTGTCTTCCACATAAAAATCAGCATCATCTGATAGCACTGGCAGGCATGTCTGCGCATAATTCGCACGACTATCAGTATCAGCGCACAAACCATATCCTGTGGGGCGTGTTGCGACACGTCATCGGGGGAATAGCATGGTGAACAGGTATAAAAAATCTAGTACGGAACTGTTTGTATTCAGACTCATGCAACAGGTAAATAAAATGAGATCAGAGCTGCATGAGCACCGGTATTACCTAGAGCAGAATGTGGCGCAAAGAACCGAAGATCTGACCAAGCGCATCGAGGTGCTGGAGACTTGTAATGCAGCTCTGTGCAGCAAACTGGTTTTATCTCAGAAGGCGCTCGGCACGCTCCAGCACGGTCGAATCTTGAGCTACACAGAGCCTCGTGACAACACATTGCATCTTGTAAATACGCGCACTGAATCCCCTCTGCAAAAACATGGCTGATTCAGATGCCTGACCACCTTGGGAGCCTCATCGTGACACTTGAGTTTGTGCGCATCATTGCGAAGTCACATGGCCTGCCTACCAAAAGGCGCTCGAAGGCCGAGTTGATTAAATCGATCCAGGTGGAGGAGGGTGACTACGCTTGTTATGCAACGGCCTATGCCGGAGTGTGTGCCCAGCGTGATTGTCCGTGGCGTGATGACTGTTTTGCGGTCGCCCAATCAGGTGGCTAATATTTTTGTATTTGAAAGAGATCGCGTAGCGATACCTTGTCCCTCTTTCCAGCCGGGGGGTAATCGGGAAGAGGGGTTAGACAAGGTGGTAGTAGAAGTAATCTTTTTAATTTTTTGAAGCTAAGGAGTGCATCATGGCAACAGGCAAAGTCAAATGGTTTAACGATGAAAAGGGCTTCGGATTCATTACGCCGGACGAGGGTGGTGACGATCTTTTTGCGCACTTTTCGGCAATCAACGTCAACGGTTTCAAATCTCTCAAGGAAGGCCAGAAAATCAGTTTTGAAATTGCCCAGGGGCCCAAGGGGAAACAGGCCTCCAATATTCAAATCGTTCATTGATCAGGTGTCCGGCCTGACGAGAAAATTTCAAAGCGTCAAGGTCGGACCTGAAAGAATAGCCATGATAGAACAACGCGGTCTTGAAAGAAACTGTGTTCCTCAGCGTGTGGCAGGGGCAATACATCTGTTGCGTGAGAAGAAGGAGCAGGCGGAGCGTGCGCATCATGACAAGAGCCGATTCCTTGCCGTTGCGAGTCACGACTTGCGGCAACCGATACATGCGTTGGGGTTATATGTTGCGGAGTTGCGCCGCAAGATTTCCGGCAAAGAAGAGCAGCACCTAGTCGGGCAGATTGAGCGCTCGGTGGATGCAATTGCCACGCTGATTAATTCTTTACTCGATATTTCAAAACTGGATGCTGGCGTGATTGTGCCAAAAAAACAGGCTTGTGATGTGAGTGAGATACTGGATCGGATCAATGCAAACTTTCAGGTGTTAGCACAAGCCAAACATATCCGCCTAGTGATCCACCCGTTGGACGGGTTAGTGAATAGCGACCCGCTGCTGCTGGAACGGGTTTTGATGAATCTGGTAAGCAACGCGCTGAAATACACGCCGCCGCATGGCACTGTTATGGTTGCGTGCAGACGGCGCGGCAATGATATGTTGATCGAAGTGCGGGACAATGGCATCGGTATTGATCCTGCAAACCAATCCAGTATTTTCTGTGAATACGTTCAGTTAAACACGCCCGAACTTAATGCTCAAAAAGGTCTGGGCCTGGGTTTGTACATCGTTGATCGTCTGGTTAACTTGCTAGGTCACAAAATATCGTTGCGATCATCTCCTAACAAGGGTTCCACATTTTCGCTGCGGGTGGCTAATGAGCCGCCTGCTGTCGGCATGGTCGCCATGAAGATGGAGGGGTTTTCGTTGGCGGGAAAAAAACTGCTTATCATCGATGGCGACAAACAGGTAAGGGACACGACAGCGGCTTTGCTCAGTTCATGGGGATGCGAGGTAACAGCCGTGCGTTCGCTCAAAGCCGTGCAGGGTTTATTGAAAAAAGGTCGTCACTGGGATTTGCTGCTCAGCGATTATCAGTTGGGCGGGACGGGTCTTGATGTCATTCAGGCTGTACGGCAACCCTCAGAGACAATGCCACCTTGCATCCTGATCAGTGACCGCCAGGACAGCGTGATCCGTATGCGAAATGTCGGACAATATTTTTTGAACAAGCCCGTTAAACCCGCCAAGTTGAGATCGCTCATGCAATTTTTGTTGGAAAATAAATCAGGCATTGTCCGCTGAGTTGCTGCATTAAAAATGGCACTTCCAGCCGCCTTTTCTGGGATTATTGGCTTCTGTTTTAATCGTGTCAGATCTGGCAGTATGGGCTATTGTTGCGTTTGGCGATAGACAATAAAAACCGGGCTCATAAGGCAATCATGTAGCCGTGCCGCCAGTCATGTGGTTGTAATCCGGCGGCTTAAACCGATTTGCCGAGCGCTATTCCGTTCGCAGCGCATCTGCCGGGTTGAGTTTTGCTGCGCGCTGTGCAGGCACGACACCGGCAGCAAGACCGATGCCGACAGCGACAACTTCAGCCAGCACCGCGAATTGCCAGGGCGTATGAACAGGAAGGGCGGGGACCAACCAATGCAAGCCCTGTGCAATGCCAACGCCCAACGCCAGACCTGCGATGCCGCCTGCGGCTGATAGCAGCATCGCCTCGATCAGAAAAAGCATCAGCACCTGTTTTTCGCGCGCACCCAGCGCGCGCAAGAGGCCGATCTCATTGGTGCGTTCAGACACGGCCATCGTCATGATGGTCAGTATACCGACGCCGCCGACCAGCAGCGAAATGCCGCCCAATGCGCCGACGGCGAAGGTGATCACGTCGAGCACAGAGCCCAGCACTTCGAGTGCCTTCGCCTGAGGGACCAGCGTGAAGTCTTCTCGTCCGTGGCGTTCCTTGAGCACTGCCGTGATGGAACGCAGCACGTTATCCAGATCGGCACTGGATTGGTAACTCAAATGGATTTCCATCAATCCCGGACGGTTGAATAGTTCCATGGCGCGCACGGCGGGGATGAACACGGTATCGTCCATATCAAAGCCGAGTATCTGGCCCTTGGGTTCCATCACGCCGATCACCTGATAGCGCTGGCTGCCCACGCTAAGATAGCTGCCGAGCGGATTTTGTCCTGCGAACAGCTCATCGCGTATTTTGGAACCCAACACGACAAAGGCACGCGCCTGGGTCGGATCTTCATCGGGCAGAAAACTGCCAGTCTGCACACGGCTTGCCATCACCCTGGGGAGGTCGTGCCCTCCGCCGATGATCATGGTGCGGCGCGTCTTGCCGTGAAAGCGCACCTCGGCATTGCCCGACACGCTGGGATCGACATACTCGACATTCGGCAAATGGCGCAAGGCCAGCGCATCCTCGATGGAGAGCGGCCTCACGGAACCGAAGATGCCGACATTGGTGCCTTGTACCTGGGTCTTGCCGGGCTGGATGGAGATCAGGTTGGTGCCGAACTGGGAGAACTCGGACAGCACGAACTGGTGCAGCCCCTCGCCGATGGAGGTGAGCAGGATCACCGCCGTGATGCCGATCGCAATGCCTGAACCCGTCAGGAAACTGCGCGTGCGGTAGGCCAGCGGGCTGGAAGTGGACAGGCGGATCAGGTCGGGGAATAGCATGTCAGCGCGATGCTATAGATAAGCTGCGTTATATTTCCCGCAACACGTGCCTAGTTGGATAGTGCCAGCCATTTTTTATCTTCTTCAATCGCCAACTTCGCACGTTGCCGTTCCTCTGTTTCCATGATTGTTTCGCGAAGCCGATATTCAATAGTCGGTAAGGATATTATGCCGGCCTGTAGTCCTGCGCGTATCCACTCACGATCACGTGTTTCACTGCGCATTATATCATCACGATTCATTGCGCCTGCTTATGCAGCAGAAAACCAAATGGCGAATTTTGCCGCAACGAAACGCCATCGGGTTCATCGGTGAGGATGGATGCGCACATGGCGGCAACGGGCAAGTTGAGTATGGTGCGCCAGGCCTTGATATAGCGCGGGTTGCAAAGTTGTTCACTGTCCCATTTTTCAACGCGCTCCAGAGCTTGTTTGCGCACTCGCTCGCCATCCATTTGGTCAAGCAGTGCTTCAACCGCTTTGCGGTGCAGTCCTGTCAGCCTGTCATCAGACAGGCTTTTCCCCATGCGTGCCAAACGGCGTTGTTCGATGATCTCGGCTTCAGTCATTAGCGCTCTTCCAATTCTAGCGCGGGCAAGTTAAGCATGGTACATATGCTTATAATCGCCCTTGCCGTGTTTATTGTCATAGTAAGGGTTTGCCACGATTTGTCAAAACATTGATTCATCTTCCCGCCAGTGCTGCGACAGGGTCAAGCAGGGCTGCTCTACGCGCGGGCCATACGCTGAACAAGATGCCGGTCGCAAGCGATGTGCCTATCGCAGCCAGTATCGCCCACCAGGGTGCGGTCACCGGCAATGAAGGATAAATTTTTGCGATGACAAGAACGCCCGCCTCACCGAGTATCAGGCCGACTGCGCTGCCTATGCCCGACAGCAACGCGGCCTCGGTGAAAAACAGTGTGCGGATTTGCGCAGCCGGTGCGCCCAGCGCTTTCAGCAGGCCGATTTCCTGAACGCGTTGCGAGACGGCAATCAGCATCACGTTCATGATCAAAATGCCTGCGACCGCCAGACTGATCGCGGCGATGCCGCCGACGGCCAGGGTCAGCACGCGCAGAATGCGATCGAAAGTTGCCAGCACCGCATCCTGCGTGATCACAGTCACATCGCGTTCACCGTTGTGTCGCGTAAGCAGGATGATTTCTGCATCCTTCTTTGCCTGTTCTATCGCCTCGCGGCTTTTTGCCTCGATCAGAATGCGGAATAGACCGGAGTTGTTGAACAGCATGTGAGCGGATGCAACCGGCACGATGACGATCTCGTCGGTATTGAAACCCATCGATTCGCCCTGGCTTGCCATCACGCCGATCACGCGAAAACGTCGGTCGCCCAGTTTCACCCATGCGCCTATGGCGGACTCCTTGCCGAACAGCTCGCGCCTGATCTTGGCGCCCAGCACGCAGACCGATTCGCCCGTATGAACCGCGGGCAGAAATTGCCCCAGTGCCAGACTCATGTGGCGCACTTCCAAAAGGTCTGCGGTGGAACCCAATACCACCACGTCGCGATTAAGCGGTCCGTATGAAATCTGCGAAGAGCCCACGGTCAAGGGCGCGATGCGGCTGATGGCGCGGCTCTTCAACAGTGCTTCAGCATCGTCCATAGTAAGCTCGCGGGGAATCTGGCCCAGCAGCATGCCGGGTCCAATGCCTGCCGTTTCGGTGCGTCCCGGGAAGACGAGCACGAGGTTGGTGCCCAGGGATGAGAACTGGTTGACGACATAGAGTCTTGCGCCTTCACCCAGTGCTGTCAACACCACGACGGCCGCCACGCCGATGGACATTGCAAGGATCATCAGTCCCGTGCGCGCACGGCTGCCGTGCAGGCTGTTCGATGCAAACTGCACCACATCGATGAGTCTCATAATTGCCGTTCATCCTGAGCCAAGTAAGCCCCGCAATCGCGTGGCAAGGCGTGAGCAGGAAACAGTATGCAGTGCATGAATTTTTTAGCCTGATTGGCTATCATGGGCGAAATGCCAGGCCAGCAAAGACTGAGATGGCGCCGGTGCTTTGTGTCCAACTGCTGGGCATGGTCTTGGATAATGTCGGCGACTTTGGTGAGCCATTTCTGGTATCCCGTTTGAGAGAATGATTACAATGACGTATGCGCACTGGCTTGGCACTCCTTAAGCGAGATGATGGGGGATGTCATGGCAATGAGCAAGCGAGAATTGACGATAATGTATCGCAATGCTGCGGGAATTGATATTGGTTCGGCGAGCCACTATGTGGCTGTTGAATTTATGAATATTAAAAAGCTGTTTCTTGAGAGTGCTGATGAAGCCATTAAGTATTGACTAGGTACATTGTGCCGAGTCACTACTTAACCGCGAACAGTAAACTGTTTAATGGCTGACTCTATCACCGTGATGATTCCAGCCGTGCCGGCGATGATTGAAGCGTTGGAGTGGCTCTGTCTTGCGAACAGGTGCTCACAAATGCGTGGTTGGCAGCGTTTGAGTGGGATGATTCCCGGGTATGGAGCGCGCATAAATCGATCCCGGATGCAGTACCGAAGATACGTAGTAAGCTGCCAGGCTCGCCAATACCAGCGCAGGCACGAGGTCGTATCCGGCAGTCATTTCGCTGATCATCACCACCGCCGTTAGCGGGGCGTGGGTGACGGCGGCCAGAAACGCACTCATGCCGACCAGTGTGAATCCGGTCATCGACACGCCAGGCAGGATCATCTGCACCAGGCCGCCAGCCAGCGTACCCATAGCTGCACCTACAAACAGTGTCGGTGTAAATACACCCCCGACCGCGCCCGAGCCTGAAGTCAACACAGTGGCGATTATTTTCAGTACCAGAATGAGCAGTACGCTTTGCCATATCCATGACTGGTGCAGCAATGAATTCACCACCGAGTAACCGTTGCCCCACACTTCCGGGCGGATGACCGAAAGTCCGCCGACGGCAAGCCCTGCAACCGCCATCTTCAACCACAGGGGCAAACGCAGGGCGGCCAGATTGCTGTGTGCGTAATTCAATATGCCAATAAACAGCGGTCCGAGCAATCCGGCTGCAATCCCGGTCGCGACGACCAGCAAAAGCTCCGGCAGGCTTTGCAGATTGCCGGGTGTAGCGGCGAAAATGGGGCCGACGCGGCTGACATGGCGAACCACCGAATCGGCAATGGCTGCTGCCAGCAGCAGAGGGCCGAAACTGCCTACACTGATTCCGCCGATCACGATTTCAGCGACAAACAATGCGCCTGCAATTGGCGTGTTATATGCGCCGGCAAGTCCGGCCGCCGCGCCGCAGGCGACAGCAAAGCGTTGCTCGACAGCCGACAGATGCAAGATTTTCCCCAGCATGTTGCCGGCCAGAGCTGCCAGTTGCACCATCGATCCCTCGCGCCCGATCGAGCCACCCGAGACGACCGTGGCGGCGGAAGCTGCCGATTTCAGCAGCGAAGAGCGCAAAGGAATCTCGCTGCCGGCGGTAATCGCTTCCATGTAATCCGCACCTGTTTCTTTGCGCCTGAGAAAGTATTGCAGCATCAATCCGGCAACCAGTCCGCCAAGAGCAGGGGTAAGGGCGCGTATTTCAGGTGGCAGGTGAGCTGCATCGGCTACCAGCCCCAGGTTTTGCCCATAGATCGCGGCTTCGAGCGCAAGCAGAAGCTGATGAAATGCCAGCACTGCCAGCGCGCCGAGTATGCCGACCATGACAGCCAGCCCCAGCATTCTCAGCAACTGTACATTGCGTCCGTAGGGTGGTGGATTGGGTTCAACATCTGTCGGCACGGTTGCCGCCTTATCGTCTGTCATGACTTTCCGTCGCAGTCTTTTTATTCATGGCTGAGTGATCTGTTAAATTAAATTTTTACGGGGATTGCAAAAAATGCTGCCTGATCAGTTTCTTGAGTATGGACTCCAGGGCGTCATCAGGCGCATGAGATATTTCCTGGTAAAGCGCCTTGGATTCATCGAAAAATACGCTCAACAAATCAGGGTCAAAACGCTTGCCGCTGTCAGGCTTCATGAGCTTCATGGCTTGATCGAAGCTGAAGGGTTCCTTGTAAGGTCGTTTTGATGTGAGTGCATCGAACACATCGACAATGGCAAAGATACGTGCGTTTAGGGGGATTGCATTTCCGGCAAGCCCCTTTATGTAGCCGCTGCCGTCGAATTTCTCATGGTGAAATTCCACTACTTCACGGGCGCCAGCAAGCCATTTCGATCGGCTGATGATGTCCGCACCCAGCAGCACATGGGTGCGCATGATCTCGAACTCTTCTGAAGTCAGGCCGGCAGGTTTAAGCAGTATATTATCCCTGATGCCTATCTTCCCCACGTCGTGCAAAAATGCACCTGCGATCAGCTTGCGGATTTGCGCGTCGGGGAGCTTCAATATCTCGGCGAAGCGAATCGCATAAATAGTGACACGGTAATTATGGCTGTTGGTGTCGGAGTCACGCTTTGCGATGGCACTGCCCAGCACATCCATCAGTTCGATATTGCCGCTGAGCAGGTCGGAAGAGAGTTTGATCAGGCTCCGGTTGAGAGAAATGATGATGGGGTAGAGCATGATGGCCGTAATGAGAATCACCACGACGACCAGCAGCAGGGTGCCGAAGATATCGATTTCGATGTTGTGCAGGGTCTTTGCATCCACCTGATAGACGCCTTTAAAATAACCTACCAGCCCCCCTTTTTTATCCCTTAGCGGCAGCATCACCTGCAGGAATGAATTTCTGCCGATCAGGAGTTGCCTGTAATGGACGGTATCGTCAAGCGGAAAGTCTCGTGCATGGCTTTCTATCTTCGCTTCAATTGTCTCCTCGCCCGGTCTTGTCTCGCGCAAGATCTGATGCCTGTTTTCATCGTAGAGGGCGACGAAAATAAAATGTCGTTTGAGAAATTCGTCCGCCTTGTCTTTCAGGGTGTTGTCCATGCGGCGAGCGCGGTCGAGTGTGGCGGTGAACAAGCGTGATTCAACCGTCGCAAGATCGAACACAAATTTGCCCACTTTCTGCAGCTCAACGTAATAGACTATTCCACCGAGTATCAGGGACAGCAAAATCCATCCTGTGATCAGACGTGTGATGATGAGCTTATGAATATTGCGCATGTTTTTCATCGTGTCCGGCTTATGCTTGTCGATCCGGTTATCGCAGGCTGGGGTGCGCTCAAATCACTCTCTGTTGCAAGACGCGCTTCGCACCGGGCACGCAACTCCTGCATCTTGGGTGATGTTGGCACGGATGGTAAGCTGCGGGGCAATCTGTCGAATTGACTAAACTCTGTTACAGCGATGGAAACTCGTGGGACAGGTTTCTCTGGTAGCACGCTACTCTCCTTATTCAAAACAGGTTAGAGAAGTAACCAGACGGCGCTGATGCAATCATGTTTCCTGGGATGCATACTTTATAGCCCATGTTTTAATAGGCTTGCCTAAGCTAAGCGTTATGAATATATACCCGCCTGATTTTTGATTGTACTCAAGCTGTGGCAGTAACGACCAACATGAATAAAAATTAATCAAAGTGCAAAAAATATTGACTGAAGCCGATTTCGCTTACTTCATCGCATGCGGTAGAATGCGGGGCCATGAATACCTTACAACTATCCGTCATCATCCCTGTCTATAACGAAGAGGAGGGTTTGCAGGCCCTGTTCGATCGTTTGTATCCGGCGCTCGATAAGCTCGGCATCGGCTACGAGATCGTTTTCATCAACGACGGCAGCCGTGACCGTTCGGCGGCTATCTTGCGCGAGCAGTTCCAGCTCCGTTCCGATGTGACGCGGGTGATACTGTTCAACGGCAACTTCGGCCAGCACATGGCCATTATGGCAGGATTCGAGCAGTCGCGCGGGCAACAGGTGGTGACGCTGGATGCGGACTTGCAGAACCCGCCCGAAGAAATCGGCAAACTGCTGGCGAAGATGGACGAGGGCTATGATTATATCGGCTCGATACGCAATCAACGCAATGACAGCTGGTGGCGGCATGTCGCCTCGCGCGCGATGAATAATCTGCGCGAACGCATCACGCGCATCAAGATCACCGATCAGGGTTGCATGTTGCGCGCGTACGACAGAGGCATCATCGATGCGATCAACAGCTGTCAGGAAGTGAACACCTTCATTCCCGCGCTGGCCTACAACTTCGCGCGCAGGCCCACCGAAGTGGTGGTGGAGCACGAAGAGCGCGCGCAGGGCGTATCGAAATATTCGCTGTACAGCCTGATCCGTCTCAATTTCGATTTGATGACCGGGTTTTCAGTCGTGCCGCTGCAACTGTTTTCACTGGTCGGCATGCTGACATCAGTCGCTTCGGCTTTTTTCTTCGTATTCCTCGCGGTGCGTCGACTGATCGTAGGTCCCGAAGCGGAAGGGCTGTTCACGCTGTTCGCGCTGGTATTCTTCATGATAGGCATCACGCTGTTCGGCATCGGACTGTTGGGCGAGTATGTCGGGCGCATCTATCAGCAGGTACGCCACAGGCCGCGCTATCTGGTTGAAGCGATACTTGAAGGCAGGAGCGAGGAGCGAGGAGCGAGGAGTGAGTCAGACAATCCTAAGCCCTTAATCCTCAGTCCTCAAGATACAGCGGTTAAATCATGAGTGAGCAGGGCATTGCAAAAGTAACAGCGGGTTTGCCTCAATCCTCAATCCTCAGTCCTGTATCCTCAGCCATCGTTTTTGCCTACCATAACGTGGGTGTGCGCTGTCTGTCCGTGTTGCTGGCGCAGGGTGTGGATGTGAAACTTGTGGTCACGCACCGCGATAACCACAATGAGAACATCTGGTTTGAAAGTGTGGCGGCGCTTGCGGCATTGCACGGTATCGCAGTCATCACACCGGATAATCCGAATGCGCCTGAAGTTGTCGAACAGATCACTGCGCTGAGGCCGGATTTTTTCTTCTCCTTCTATTATCGAGAAATGTTAAAGGCGCCATTGTTGGTGATACCCAAATCGGGCGCGCTGAACATGCACGGTTCGCTGCTGCCAAAATACCGTGGCCGCGTGCCGGTGAATTGGGCGATAATCAAAGGCGAAAGTGAAACGGGTGCGACCTTGCATTACATGACCGAAAAGCCTGACAATGGCGACCTCGTCGCGCAACAGTCCGTGCCCATACTGCCTGATGATACCGCGCTGCAGGTGTTTCAGAAGGTGACCGTGGCCGCGGAGATGGCACTCGATCGGGTTTTGCCGGAACTTCTTTCAGGATGTGCGCCGCGTGTGAAGCAGGATTTGACGAAAGGTGCGTATTTTGGTGGACGCCGCGCCGAAGATGGTATTGTGGATTGGCAGCAAAGCGCGCAGGATATACACAATCTGGTTCGCGCAGTCGCCCCTCCCTATCCTGGCGCCATGACGCGGTTGATGAACAAGCCGATGCGGATTTTGCAGACGCTCGTGGCAAAAGGCAGTGTGGCAGGCAGGCCATCTTTCTTTGTGGAAGAGGGCAGGGCCTATGCAATCTGCGGGCAGGGCGTGTTGCGGATAGTGCGGTTTGAGCTGGACGGTTGCGAGATGAGCGCGGTTCAGTTCGCAGAACAATTTGGTACACAAAGGTTTGAATTTAATTGTTAAGGAAGTCAACATGAAAAAAGTATTGATACTCGGCGTGAACGGTTTTATCGGTCACCATTTGTCCAACCGTATTCTGAACACCACCGATTGGGAAGTGTATGGCATGGACATGAGTTCAGATCGCGTCAGCGATTTGATCGGTAACGAGCGTTTTCATTTCTTCGAGGGCGACATCACCATCAACAAAGAATGGGTCGAGTACCACGTCAAGAAATGCGATGTGATTCTGCCGCTGGTGGCGATCGCCACGCCTTCCACCTACGTCAAAGAGCCGCTGCGCGTGTTCGAGCTGGATTTTGAAGCTAATCTGCCTATCGTGCGTGCGGCGGTGAAATACGGCAAGCATCTGGTATTTCCCTCGACCTCCGAAGTGTATGGCATGTGCCACGATGAGGAATTTGATCCCGAGAACTCCGAGCTGATCTGCGGCCCGATCAATAAACCTCGCTGGATTTATTCCTGCTCCAAGCAGTTGATGGATCGCGTGATCTGGGGCTACGGCATGGAAGGGCTTAATTTCACGCTGTTCCGTCCGTTCAACTGGATCGGTGCGGGTCTCGATTCCATACACACGGCAAAGGAAGGCAGTTCCCGCGTTGTCACGCAGTTTTTGGGTCATATCGTGCGCGGCGAAAACATCAGCCTGGTGGATGGCGGGCAGCAGAAACGCGCGTTCACTTACATCGATGACGGCATCGCGGCGCTGATGAAAATCATTGACAACAAAAATAATATCGCCACCGGCAAGATTTACAACATCGGCAATCCGTCCAATAATTATGCGATACGCGATCTGGCCGAGATGATGCTGAAACTTGCCAATGAATATCCTGAATACCGCGAGTCGGCGCAGAAGGTAAAGATCGTCGAGACTACTTCCGCAGCCTATTATGGCAAGGGTTATCAGGATGTGCAGAACCGCGTGCCCAAGATCGTCAATACCTGCGAAGAGCTGAACTGGAAACCCGGCATTAACATGGCCGATACCTTGCGCAACATCTTCGATGCGTATCGCGGTCAGGTTGCCGAAGCGCGCAAACTGGTGGATTAGAAACAGGATTGAGGATTGTGGAATGAGGATTGAAAATTCAGCACTGAGGATTGAGGAACGAGGATTGTTAAAATCCCACTGCTCCGCTTTTAACTCTATCCTCACTCCTCACTCCTCAATCCTGTGATGAATAAACTCGCTCTTCAAGTTCATGTGGACACCTATCGCGGCACAAGAGAGGGGGTGCCGCGCCTGCTTGAAGTGCTGCAACGCTACAACGCACAGGCCACCTTCTTCTTTTCGCTGGGCCCCGATCATACCGGGCGCGCCATCAAGCGCGTCTTCCGCAGAGGCTTCCTGGGCAAGGTGTCGCGCACTTCCGTGGTGGAGCATTACGGCATCAAGACCTTGCTGTATGGTACGCTGTTGCCCTCTCCCGATATTGGCAAACGCTGCGCGGATATCATGCGCGGTGTGCGCGATGCTGGGTTTGAAGTGGGCATACATTGTTTTGATCATATTCGCTGGCAGGATTATGTGGCGAACAAGGATGCAAAGTGGACGGAGCGCGAGTTGCGGCGCGCAGTGGATCGTTTCACGGAGATATTCGGCGAGGCGCCGCGCGCCCATGCCGCTGCCGGCTGGCAGATGAACCGTCATGCGCTGCGACTGATGCAACACATGGATTTTGACTACTGCTCTGATACGCGCGGCACGCGTCCTTTCATTCCGACCTGGCAGGCGGAGATTGTCGCATGCCCGCAATTGCCCACCACCTTGCCGACGCTGGATGAATTGATCAACCGCGACGGTATCACGCTGGAGAACGTCGCAGCACATCTTCTGCAGCTCACCGCCAGTGCGCCGCCTACAGGTCATGTTTATACCCTGCACGCGGAGCTGGAGGGCGGCAAGTGGATGCCGATTTTTGAGCAGCTGATGCAGGGCTGGCAGACGCAGGGCTATGAGCTGGTATCCATGCAGCAATACCTGCAAGGGTTGGGAGACTTGCCACGGCACGAAGTGCTGATGCGTGAAATCGAGGGACGTAGTGGTACACTGGCTGTGCAAGGTGGCAGGAGCTGATCCTTTGTTAAAGACTTTATGCGGTTTGTCATACCGAAGTGAGGTGCGATGATGGATGATAACAACAAGGCCTTGAGTGACTGGGTATATAAACTTACCCAGAGTGAATTGCCCGTACTCAAACACACTGTGCGTGACCTTGCTTTGTTGCGCAAGGACGAAAATAACCTGACGGCGCACTCCATCGCCAATGCGATCAGGCATGATCCCATCATGACGGTCAAGCTGCTGAGATATCTGCAGGGCCACAAACGCAAAGCGCAAACCACGGAGCTTGTTCTGGTTGAGCAAGCCTTGTTGATGCTGGGCACGGAACAGTTCTTCAACAATGTTATGCCGCAACTTTTAATAGAAGATCAGCTCAAGGCTCACGTTGTGGCGCTGCCATCCTTGTTGCGCATGCTCCATCGTTCCCATCGGGCCTCTGAATATGCCTACGACTGGGCGGTGTATTTGCAAGATTTGCGCTTTGAGGAAGTGCGGGTTGCCGCCTTATTGCACGACATCGCCGAGATTCTCATGTGGTGCTTTGCGCCGGAGGCTATGTTGAGAATTCGCGATATTCAGATGCATGACAAAACCCTGCGCAGCCGCGATGTTCAGAAACAGGTGCTGGGTTTTTCATTGGCCGATTTGCAGAAAGAACTGGCGGTGCAATGGGGTTTGCCGGAATTGCTGATCACTTTGATGGATGATGCCAGCGCGAAATCGCCGCGCGTGCGCAACGTCACTGTGGCCGTCAATCTGGCGCGACATTCTGCGAATGGTTGGGATGATGCCGCGTTGCCGGATGACTACAAGGCCTTGGGCGAATTGCTGCATATCCCAACTGAGCAGGCGATGGCGATGGTTGTCCCGGGCAATGTGGGTGCTGCATAGCTGACATTATCTTGATGATCCGATGCAATGAAAAAATGTTTCTATGTACGAAAAGTGAATTTCGGGTTGACCTAATTGGGTTGGATCTATATGATGCGCACCTCTTCATTCCCTGATAGCTCAGTCGGTAGAGCGACGGACTGTTAATCCGCAGGTCCCTGGTTCGAGTCCAGGTCGGGGAGCCAAATAAGATAAGGCCTTACAGCGATGTGAGGCCTTTTTCTATTTTTGGCTTTGTGCTGTATTTGTGCCGCAAAGCAGATTTCCAATCACTTCAGCATGCTTCGCCATTTGTGCTGGGGCCAGGTGCGCGTACCGCCTCACCATCTCCGAAGACTTCCAACCACCCATTTCCTGTAAGTCATACAAAGGCGTGCCATTTTGCACAAGCCAGCTTGCCCAAGTATGCCGCAAGTCATGCCAGCGGAAATTCTCAATCCCTGCACTGTGACAAAAAATTATTTTTTTATAAGCTTTCATCTGGGTGTGGCGAATGAACTGCGGTTTTCTGTCAAACGAACTCTATGCCTGTGACGGATGACGTGATTACCTCCGCAACTCATCCGCAAGCTTTCTCAACGGTGCGGCGCCGTCCTCCAGATCGTCAAAAGCGTAAGGGTTGAGGAACTGACGGCCCCAGAGCAGATTGCGGTCCACTTCGGATAAATCCGCCTCGGCGCAGACCGCGCTCCAGTGGGCAGCGATAGTGCGCATTTGCGCTTCGATTATTTCAATGGCCTGCTTTTTGGAAAGCAGAAAATTATGGGCCGTTTTCAGGCATGTGCTCAGGCGGCTCCTATTGTCATTGTCATGTATAAGCATGGCCTGGCTGGCTTCCTGCCCGGCGCGCCCCTGAGGGCAGATATCGTAAGCCGGGGTAATCGTGAGCATGTCACCATCCCAGAAGGCGGAGTGGTTGCGGGCATGGTCATCGGTATTGCCGCACAGGATGTTGAAGACAATGCGACCAAAGAGTTCACTCAGTGTTTCCTGGGCGGTTGTGAACCGCTGGCGGATAATTTCGGCCAGATCCTGATAGCTGGCATAGCGCGCCATCATTTCATCAAGGGCGAAGATAGTCAGGGCCGAGACCATTGCCTTGCGCTCCCAGCCAGTTTTGACCCGCTTCCTGTCGAAGCGCTCTACAAGCAGCACATCCTTGCCTGAGGTGCGGGCAAGTGATACTGAGGCAACCTTCAGTCCAGCAAGCGCGGCGAGGCGCATGGCGATGAACTCGGCCTTAACCACGCTGTAGAGGTCGTTAGACGAGGAAAACTTGGTGACGTATTTTTTGTCGCCGTCCTCGATCAGTGCTTTAGGGCGCGCCCCGCCGATGGCACTGCCGTGGCGCAGGGCTTGGTCGAGCTCGGGGGTGAGCGGAATACCCTTTTCAACGCGCTCGGCTGATAGCAGTAATTCTTCAAGACTGGCGCTTTGCGCGGAGCGCGGGATGTACTCTGTCGGCGAGGCTTGGAAATCCAGCGCCCCGATGCGGTCGGAACCCGACCCCAGCAGGAAGGCGAGTTCGGACAGTTCCATTCGGTCAAGATCGAGGCCCTTCATCCCAAATATGCGGTTGAGGATGACGCGCCGCCCCCAAGCATCGGGTGCGGCATCGCGGATACAGCCCGGCACTGACAGCCCATCGAGCAGAGGCAGTGCGCCGGATTTCAACGGCAGTTCAGGCAGGTAGATGGGGATGGCGTTTTTGCGCTCCAGATAGGACTTGCCGTAGTGGAATACCAGGGGCGTCGAGTTGCCTTCCGCATATAGGCGGCCAGCCACGATAGGCTCTAGTGCGCCAGGCAGCCATATCCAGACAAAAGCTTCGGTGTATGCGTCAGAACTCATCTTTTACGCCCCCGGTGGCGGGTTTGTGGATCGCCTTGGGCATCAGGGCGAGTTTATCGTCCGTGCGAGCGATCTTGCCGTTCAGCCGGCCGTTATCGGCATCGAACAGATTGACCCCGACAAGGGTCGCGGCCTCGAACATGACGCCGATTTCGACCTTGGGGTCGCCTTTCTCAATGCGCTGAAGGGTTCCACGCGATATGCCGGTGCGTTCTGCCAGTTCCGCAGCGTTCAGTCTGCGTTCCTTGCGGGCAAGCCGGATTAACTTGCCAAGCAGCATGATCGCCTCGCGCGTGTGCCGGGAATAGGTTCTGTTTTCGATGCGAGACATTGTCAGGATTGGGTCATCTATCAGCCATACCACCATGGTATGCGCCATCTGTGGTTCATTGTCCGGATTTTTAGCTAGCAGTCAAGAGTAATGAGTTATCTATAGGTCATATCCAGGTACTGTGGGCTATAAGTGGATCATTGTGATGAATTTTTGCGTCGGGCTAGAGAGCAACCGGCACCCAGGAAAACATCTCAGTTTTGGACTTTTAACCATCCATCCAAACTCAAAACTCAAAACTCAAAACCTTGGTTGAGAAAACGTATCATTGGACACCAGTTGGCATGTTGTTTACTCATTATCTTAGTGAGGGTAGGCCTGACATTTTGCGGACACCTGATCGGGAAGATGGTGAGATGGCTGGTCTCAACACAAAGATACAGGAAGTGTTCGACGAACCCGGTTCCGCCTAGGCTGCTGCTTTTAACTAGTTTTCCATTTGTGCTAGTCGTTGCCAGGCGGAAGGTAAGCTGTGTCCTTCGGCTTCAATTCTTTTCAGCAAGACGCGACCTTCGTCAACCAGAGTCGTGATGCGCTCAGATGGAAATAGCGCTATGGCTGCCTGCAGCGATTCTTCTGACTCGCCGAGCAGCGTGGGCAGCTGTTCATCGTCGCGGATCACTACATCGGGATTGAGGATGTCGGATACGATCAGGTGATCGCACAGCTGAAAATGCAGTGCCGTGTGCGCCTCGTCCGCGCTTAGCTTTTCCAGCGCAAGTGGATCATCTTTTGATGCGTTGCGCAATGTGGAGCTGATGGTGTTGATCAGTTTCTTGATGGCATTCAGCAGCGCAACAGGCTGGCCGGGAAGGCCAGTGCATACCGCGTACTGATGCTCCAGTTGCGCTTTTAACAGCAGGATCACATCGCTTTCAACATTTTTATCCAGCGTGACTACGCGTTGAACCAAATCGCGAAACTGTTCCATGAACTGATGCATCGCAAGCTGGTCGTGTTGCCGTGCATCCCTAATGGCCTGATCTGTGATCTTGAGGGTGTCGCCGAGCAGCGGGTTGTTCAACCTGCGTTGCAGCTGGCGCTCCCTGGGGCCCGGCTGTGATGAAAAATTAAAAGTCATATCGTTTCCGGTTTTTTGGCGGTATCGTCCCGTTGAAGCACGCCATGTTTACATCGGAATTTTTGCGTATCAGTATTTCCGACTTGCCACCACGGGGAGATGCGCTTAGTGTGACACCGATTGTTTTAAAAAAACAAGCGCCAGCCTTAACAGCGAGCCCAGCAAGGACTCCTGTTTTTCCCACTCAAATTCATTCGCGGTATTCTCGTCCAGCAAATGAAGTTCGGAAAGGTTTTCCGGCGCGACCGAATAGAGCAGACCGTGCGAGAATGACTGTTCCATGGCTTGTCCTCCGATGTAAACACAAAGCGATGAGGTAACAGTGTATACGGTAATACTGTTAATGCAAGAGGAAAATTGATATATGTCAAATCAATTTTTGTCGGGATGTGTTAAGCGGGGCGGCTTTTAATCACCAGATACACGCCCAGCAGGCTTTCGAGCAGCGAGAATATCTGGGAAATGCCGTGCAACATTTTGAATTGTCCGGCAAATTCACTTTTCATCACGTCGAGCGGCAAGGCCTGTACTTTCAGATGGTTCATTACAGGTTCGAAGCCAAACAGCATGATCAGAGTGATCAAAAGCATCACGGCAGCTACCTGGAACAGCGGCATGCGGATAGCGGCTTGTTTAAACTGGCCGAGGAAGTATGCGAGCAGATATGCACCGCAAATCAGGCCGACGTAGTTCATGTTGACAAGCATGCGTCCAGCCAGCATGCCAGCCAGTTGTTTGTCTGGCTGCGTGTAGAACAGCACGGGGGCTGCGAGATAACTGATGGCCCACAGACTGCCCACCCATGCGGTGATGGCAAGCGAGGCGGTGTGGTGGCTGAAATTTTTCATGCTTGAAGGGTAGCACAGGAAAACGCATAGCCGATAGCACCTTTGCAAGTTGCCCGGCTGCTGGTAGCATGAAAACCGCTACAGGGAAGTCGAACATACCAGGTGTGTTTAAGCGATAAATCCCACGTTACTTCATATTGGAATCACTATGACCCTTATCCGCCAGCAGGATTTCATCGACAGCATCGCTGATGCGTTACAGTTCATTTCATATTATCACCCTGCCGATTACATACGGGCGCTGGCCGAGGCTTACCGAACGGAAGCATCGCCTGCTGCGAAGGATGCGATGGCGCAGATTCTGACCAATTCCCGTATGTGCGCAACAGGTCATCGTCCGATCTGCCAGGATACAGGCATCGTGGTGGCGTTTGTGAAAGTGGGCATGCAGGTTCGCTGGGAAACTGAGCTTGATGTTGTCGAAATGGTCAACGCGGGTGTGCGCAAGGCTTACCTTGATCCCGGCAATGTGCTGCGCGCTTCCATCGTCTCGGATCCTGCGGGTGCGAGGCTAAACACGCACGACAACACACCGGCCGTGGTGCATGTCGAACTGGTTCAGGGCGACAAGGTCGAGGTGCGCATCGCAGCCAAAGGCGGCGGATCGGAAAACAAGGCGGTGATGCGAATGCTGAACCCGGGTGATGACATCGTCGAATGGGTGTTAAAAAGCGTTGAAGGCATGGGGGCGGGCTGGTGTCCGCCTGGTATGCTGGGTATAGGCATAGGCGGGACCGCGGAGAAAGCCGTGCTGCTAGCCAAAGAAGCGCTGATGTATCCCATGGATATGCATGAGCTCAAAGCGCGCGGGGCAGCTGATTTCATTGAGGCGTTGCGCATCGAGCTGTACGACAAGATCAACGCGCTGGGCATCGGCGCGCAAGGTCTGGGTGGTTTGACCACGGTGTTGGATGTGAAGGTTCTCGATTACCCGACGCACGCGGCTTCCAAACCCGTTGCGATCATTCCCAATTGCGCGGCGACCAGGCATATCCATTTCGAGCTGGACGGCACAGGCCGCGCGGAATTTGTGCCACCTAATCTTTCAGACTATCCAGATGTACAGTGGCATCCGGCACAGGACGCGCGGCGCGTGAATCTTGATAATTTGACTCGTGAGCAAATCAGGGAATGGCAACCCGGCGAGACCGTGTTGCTCTCCGGCCGCCTGCTCACCGGGCGCGATGCCGCGCATAAACGCATCACCGAGATGCTCGCCCGCGGAGAAAAATTACCGGAAGGCGTGGATTTTACCAACCGCTTCATTTATTATGTCGGTCCGGTTGATCCGGTGAAGGGCGAAGTGGTTGGGCCCGCGGGACCCACGACCGCCACGCGCATGGACAGGTATACCGAAGCCATGCTGGACAAGACCGGATTGATGGGTATGGTGGGCAAGGCCGAACGCGGCCCGCAGGCGATAGAGTCGATCAGGAAGCACGCGGCGGTGTATCTGATTGCGGTGGGTGGCGCAGCTTACCTGGTGTCACGTGCGATACGCAGTGCGAAAGTGGTGGCTTTTGCCGATTTGGGCATGGAAGCGATTTACGAATTCGAGGTCGAGGATATGCCGGTGACTGTCGCCGTCGATAGCAGGGGACGTTCGGTGCACGACATCGGACCCATGGAATGGAAAAAGCGCATCGGCATGATACCGGTGCGGGCAATGTAGGAGCGGGCTGTGCCCGCTAAAGTTTTTAAAAGCGTTGCATTATCGTGAAACTCGCTCAAGCGTTCGTTTGCCCTGTCTCCCGCGTGCGGGGGAAAATTAGATAGGGGGAACGGGCATGGCGATTTTATTATCGGGGGTGGCTCTTTGCCATGCCCGTTGGCAACCCTTGTAATGAATTGGCGGGTCTCCCCGCATTGCAGGGTAGTGAATCTGGTCAGGTCCGGAAGGAAGCAGCCACAGCTAATTACTGCAAGTGCCGGGGGTAAGGCTCGCCTCCTTTTGTAAGGCCACTGGAGGGCGTAGTGAAGAAGTTATTGTTATGCTGGTTGTTGCTCAGTGGCAATGTATGGGCGGTAGATGGCATGTCGGTCGAGGCAGGGCATGGCATGTATACGGATACCGCTCGCGTGGGCGCGATTTTTAATTTTGAACGTAAGTGGTTCACCGATGGCGATTGGCAGGTGACAGGTTTCTGGGAAGCCATGGCGGGCAGATGGCAGGGGCACAGCAGTGTGGGTGACAACCAGACGGTAACCGATCTGAGCCTGACCCCGGTGTTTCGATTGGTGCAAAAGAATCCCGGTAGCGTGTCTCCCTATCTGGAAGGCGCGATCGGTGCACATATTATTTCGCCAACTTTCATCAATGCAAATCGCAGGTTCGGCAGTTCGTTTCAATTCGGCGATCATGTCGGTGCAGGGGTGAGTCTGGGCGCGCATCAGCAATTCGATCTGGGCTATCGTTTTCAGCATCTCTCCAATGGCGGAATCAAGCAGCCGAACGAGGGTATCAATCTGAATGAAATACATCTTATTTATCACTTTTAACGCGGCGTAACTTGTCAGATACCTCAGTTCTCGCACGTAAATGGCGGCCCAAAAACTTCGCGCAGCTGGCGGGGCAGGAGCATGTCGTCAGAGCGCTTACCAATGCGCTGACACAAAATCGCCTGCATCACGCCTATCTGTTTACCGGTACGCGCGGGGTGGGCAAGACCACGATCGCGCGCATCTTCGCCAAGTCACTTAACTGTCTGACGGGCATTACCGCGACGCCATGCGGCGAGTGCAGCGCCTGCCGGGAAATTGACAGCGGGCGCTTCGTCGATTTGATCGAGCTGGATGCCGCGTCCAACACCCAGGTCGACAACATGCGCGAACTTTTGGAGAGCGCGCTGTATGCGCCGACCAACGCGCGCTTCAAGGTGTATATCATCGACGAAGTCCACATGCTGTCGAAGTCTGCCTTCAACGCGATGTTGAAAACGCTGGAAGAGCCGCCTGCCCATGTGAAATTCATACTGGCCACTACCGACCCGCAAAAAATCCCGGTCACTGTTTTGTCGCGCTGTCTGCAATTCAACCTGAAGCAGTTGCCACCTGCACTGATCGCATCACATCTGAAATTCGTGCTGGAACAGGAGCAGATCGAGTTTGAACCGGGCGCGTTAAGTCTCGTTGCCAGAGCGGCTCAGGGCAGCATGAGAGATGCGTTAAGCCTCATGGATCAGGCGATTGCCTTTTCCCAGGGAAAAGTTGAGGAAGCCGCGATGCGCAGCATGCTGGGTGCGATCGATCAGGGTTATCTTTTTGAATTGCTGCAGGCCTTGCACCAGCAAAAAGGTGAAGCACTGCTTGAAATTGCCGACAATATGGCAGCGCGCAGTATCGCATTTGAAGCCGCATTGCAGGAATTGGCATCCCTTTTGCATCGCATCGCGCTGGCGCAGACTGTGCCGCAGGCAATACCCGACGATGAGCCTGAGCGCGTTCAGCTGTTTGAACTGGCGCAAGCCTTCACACATGAGGATGTGCAGCTGTTTTATCAGATTGCGATCCACGGGCGTGCCGAAATTGAATTGGCACCCGACGAGTATGCGGGTTTTACCATGACGTTGCTGCGCATGCTGGCATTTACACCCGCGCGCGCAGTTCAGGCGACTCAGATGAAGCCTAGTGCCGAGCGAACTCATGCTGCTGCACCAGTGACAGTCACACCCGTTACGGTCGTGCCCGTGACAGCTGCGCCTGCTGAAGTCGAACTGCCAGTTGAAGTTAAAGCGCCTGCTGCGATTAGCCAGCTGCAGGACTGGGCCGCACTGGTAGGCCAGCTGAAGGTGCAGGCCATGACACAGCAGCTTGCAAAACACTGCGCGCTCGAGTCGATGGAACATGATCAGGCGGTGTTGTGTCTTGGGCAAGAGCACAAGCACTTGCAGACCAAGATGGCAACCGATAATTTACAGGGCGCCTTGAGCGATTATTTCGGCAGGCCGATAAAACTCTCCATCGTGCTGGGAAAAACAGCCGTGGCAACACCGGCAAAAATCGAACACCAGAATCAGCAAACAAGGCAAAATCAGGCGAACGATTCGATTGCACAGGATGCTTTTGTAAAGGATGCGCAAACTTCTCTGGCTGCCAGTCTGGCAGAAATTAAACCGGTTTAAACAATAGGAGCAGTGGTTATGATGAAGGGCGGATTGGGTGGCTTGATGAAACAGGCCCAGCAAATGCAAAAAAATATGCAGCAGGCGCAGGCAGAACTTGCGACCATCGATGTCGAAGGCCAGGCGGCATCGGGCATGGTCAAGGTAAGCATGAGTTGCTCGCATATCGTTCACCGCGTGTCGCTCGACGACAGCGTGCTGTCCGACAAGGAGATGCTGGAGGACTTGCTCGTGCTGGCAATGAACGACGCCGTCCAGAAAGTGGCTGCGATCACGGAGCAGCGCATGGGCGCCTTTGGTGCCGGTATGGGCTTGCCGCCCGGAATGAAACTCCCTTTTTGATGACATATCTTGATGAGCTGATCGAGGCTTTGCGCTGCCTGCCGGGCGTGGGGCCGAGATCCGCCCAGCGCATGGCCTATCATTTGTTGCAGCGTGATCGCGCAGGAGCATTGCATCTGGCGGCATCCTTGCAGCAGGCAGCTTCCAATGTTCAGCATTGCTCAAGCTGCAATAATTTTTCCGAGCAGGAAGTTTGCAGCTTATGTGCTTCGGGCAAGCGCGATGAGGCTCTGCTGTGCGTGGTGGAAATGCCGGCAGATCTGCTGATGATAGAGCAAACGCAGTGTTACCATGGCATGTATTACGTGCTGATGGGCAGGCTGTCGCCATTGGATGGCATAGGTGCCAAGGAATTGCATCTGGACAGACTGGCTAAACGCGTGCAGCAACAACCCTGTGAAGTGATACTGGCAACCAATTTTACGGTGGAAGGGGATGCCACGGCGCACTATTTGGCAACCCTGTTGCAATCGCTTGGTGTTAAAGTATCACGCATCGCGCGGGGTTTGCCGGTCGGCGGTGAACTGGAGCAGGTGGACAGTGGGACTTTGGCGCAAGCTGTGCTGGAAAGACGTGAGTTGATTGTATGAATATGCAGGATGATGAAGCTCTCAGTATACAGGGCGAGAAATTGCAGAAGGTGCTGGCCCAGGCTGGCTTCGGTTCGCGCCGTGCCATGGAAGAGTGGATCTCAAACGGGCGTGTCAGCGTGAACGGTGAGCCCGCTACGCTCGGGATGCGCGTGTTGCCGGGGGATCTGGTCAAAACCGAACGGCGTACAATACGCGTGGGAGAACGTGAGCATGCGGTGCGTGTGTTGCTGTATCACAAGCCTGAAGGCGAGATCGTCAGCCGTGACGACCCTGAAAAACGCACAAGCGTGTTCGATAAATTGCCGAAGCTGCGCGGTCAGAAGTGGATAGCCATAGGGCGGCTGGATTTCAATACCAGCGGTTTGCTGATTTTTACCACTTCCGGTGACTTGGCGAACCGGCTGATGCACCCACGTTTCGAAGTGGAGCGTGAGTATGCCGTGCGTGTGCAAGGCAAGATGACAGAGGAACAGATCAATCGCGTGCTAAAAGAGGGTGTCGAGCTGGAAGATGGCCCGGTGACCTTTGAAAAGCTGGAGGATCAGGGCGGCGAAGGTTTTAATCACTGGTATCGCGTGATGT
>VFSW01003335.1_pt1 | contig 24109 bp, 43 predicted proteins | sample 5358111 | NCBI WGS metagenome assembly VFSW01 (sample SAMN11554181, study PRJNA540505) | mine drainage metagenome | isolation source: sediment from site ElyBrook_90M | place: USA: Ely Copper Mine, Vershire, VT | collected 2017
CCCACCGCCCCCGCCGTCGTTGGTGCCGTCACCGGCCCCTGCGCCGCCACCCGTGCCGCCCGTGATGGAGACGAGCGCTGCACCAAGCGAGAGCCCGTAGAAGCTCCCAAGAAAGTCCTGTGGGGTCGATTGCCCAGCCGCGGGCTTGGTCACGGTCCCTGCTGCACCGCCCAGGGTCGCCCCTGAATTGCCACCAGCCCCGCCGACGCCGACCGTCTCGCTGTTGGTCTGTGCGGCCGACGCCGCTCCGGCTCCGGTTCCACCATTGGCACCGCTGGTTCCACCCCCCACCGACCCTGACGGAGCGCCCGCGCCACCGGTCGCGCCAACAGCGTCCAATCCAATGTTGGCGATTGATCCGTCCAACGTGAGCACCCCGGCTACGAAGATGCGAAAGCCGCCAGTGTGCAACGTCACACCCGCGTTCACCGTGAGATTCTGGTAGTACATGTCGCGCGTCAACGTGGTGTTGGCGCTGATGACGACGGTGCCATCACTACCGGAACCCCACCAGGGCGCTCCAACAACATTGGGCGGAATGACCGCAATGAACTCGCTCAACTACTCACCTAAAGCACAAGGACAGAAAGGTCAGGGATGCTCTCGTTCGAGCAGCAACGGCGTGACATGGCATGTCACCGGGGTGGTACTCACCGCGCGCAGATAAAAGTCGCCTTGATCTGCGGCCAGCTTGCTGAAGTAGAACGTGCCGCCTTGCCCGAGACGATGGCCGAAAGGCGAGGACAGCGGGTTATCGTTGGCAAACGAGGGCGTGTTCCACGCGAAGTAGACGTCGCCTGCCGTGCCGACCGTGACCAGCAATCCGACCAAGAGTGCGCTGCGCGCGATGATCTTCTGCGCTGGAAGCGCATTCGGAACGGACATGCCTACGGTGTCGCCCCAGCGGCGCGGCCCGTACTCGCGCCACAGCGCTTGCACCAGTGTGTCCGGCAGTCCGGCGAGCGAGGTCGGAGGCGGTGCTGCGACGGCGTGCGTGTGCGGTGCTTCCGACTGCGTACCTGCCGCTGGAGCGCCCCTGTCCGGCACCGGCAGCGGCATCGAGATCGGTGGGTGAGGAGGTATTCCGCAGGACACGGCCTACCCTCTGAGGCTCAGTTCGGAGCCGCGATTTGCAGCGGGATGATATCGCGTACATCGACGCCGCCGGGGACCGACACAGCGTATCCACCGATGTCGCCGGAGATTGCTCCCATGCCCGGCAGCGACGCCTTGGGCTTGATGTAGTAGATGTAACCGCTGCACTCCAGGCCGACCGCCAAGCCCGCCGGAGTCGCTGCTGCGCCGTTCCACTTCAGCACGAAGTTTGGCACATTCTGGTAGTACCACATCAACTCCGTGGACACGCTGACCGCATCGTCGAAGCCGCCGACGATAGCTGCCGCCGCGGTCGGGGCACCCATGTTGGTGTCCTGCAACGGCAGGGAGATGGCGTCGGCAGGATCACCGACCTGAGCGCGTGGGTTGAGAATCGCCTGCACGTTCTTGGAGCCCCACGCTCGTGTGGAGCCAGGGTTGAACGCGGAAAGGTCGAAGTTGTCGATGTGCGCGCCGGAACCGGCGGACGTGTCGATCATCTTGACCTTGAAGCGCATCTGCGCGACTTCGTTGTTCTGAAGCTGGAAGGCATCAGGCGTGATCGCGTTGGTGGGCGTACCGGAGCCGAGCGAGCCGACTGCGGCCTTGGGGTCGAGCGTGAATGGTGCCGAGGGGGTCGTGACCGCCCAGATGACGGTGACGCCGCCCGGACCTTCTCCGAAGAGCGGAGCAGCACGCATCGCGTACACGGTGTAGACGGTGCAGGAGCCCTGCCCACTGCCATCGGTAAGGATCACGTTATCGCCTACGCAGGCGGCGTTCCATCCTCCTCGGAACATCCCACGATCTCGACTCACTTTGGCAGATTCCTTCTTTGGGGCTCACTTGGCGGCCGGACCTTTCGATCCGACCGCCAAGATGAACAGTTGCCGATGCGTCAGCCTGCGACGACGTTCGAGGGCTGCGAGGACGCGATGGGCTCCTGATTGCGGACGTTGTTCGGAATCTCGGCCACGATGCCCAGAAGCTCGAACGTCTCTGCCTTGGCCGACACGTTGGCCGAGTAGATGTAGTTGAGCACGACCTGTGCGTTGGCCGGGAAGTACAGCGGGTTGAAGTACCCGATGCGGACCTGGGTGCCGTTGTTGCCCGGACCACCCACGTCGAGTGGCTGAAGACGAATCTTCGCGTAGGTGGCTGCACCGTCAGCGACCCACAGTTCGACGATGGACGGGTTGGATGTCAGACGGCCGAAACCGTAGAGCACCCATGCGGTCTGGTTCGGCACCTTGGCGATGCCGGTGTCAGCGGTCGGACCAGGGTTGGCGCTGAGCGCGGCCTGATTCGAGAACTGCGCGGTGGTCGCGCCGTAGAAGTCGGTCGGTGTGAGCGGGCGAACCGTCAGGTTGACGTCGGTCGCGGCGCGCACGTTGTCCTGCGCCACCTTGGCAGCGACGTCACGAATCTGCTTGATCTTGCCCGCATCCATCGAGGACTGCGGAGTGATGGCGATGAGTGCCACGGTTTAGGTTCCCTCTGTGGGTTTGAGTTGGATTACTTCAGCCGGGAATCAGGGTGTCGAGTGACCTCAGATGAGGCCGGTTGCTGACAGTTCGCGGTACGCCGCGACTGCCATGGGCGGTTGCACGCGATGTGCGTTCTGGCTCTGGCCTCCGACTTGCGCGGCCACTGCGGCGGCCACAGGGGTGATGTAGCCGGGGTTGTTGCCTTGCGCGAGACCGGTGGTGACTTCCTGGCCCGTCAGGAGTGCTCCGGCGACGACGAGGCCGTCAGCAGCATCACGATGCGGCCAGCCAAAGGCAGTAGCACCAACACCGAGCGCGAGCAGTCCGAGCCCTTCCCAAAGGGTGTGGTTGGTGCCGAAGTCGAGGGGAGGAACCGGCGTGCCCTTGGTGTTCTTCGGGTTCTTCTCCCATTCGTCAGTGTCATAAGAGCGCAGGAGACCACTGCCAACCCCAGCAGCAGCGCCAATGAGCCCCTGAATGACAGGTGGGCGGTACACGGTTCTTGGCTCCTCCAAGTGGGCGGTTGATTGCCCCGGAGGAGATCGTCGTCAGCCCTGGCCCGCTACTCGGGGGAGAAAGGAAGACAGGACTTCAGCCGATCTCCCCCGAGACGGACGCCACGATCCTAGCCGAACATCAGGGCGTTGTGTGCCCTTCGTGCTAGAGGATGCCGGTGGCGACCTCGTGACTGCCACCAACCGGGCGCGTCTGTTGCTGCGAGAAGTCAGGCGCCATCAGCGCCGCAACCTCAGCCCGCAGCGGCGGCGTCACATCGCGCGAAGGTCCGTGCTGGGCACCACAACCAACACAACCCGCAGGCGCAGCCACGGATGCGGCTGTCGTACCTCCAACAAGGGAGTTGATCGCGGCGGGCACCCGACGCATCAAACCGAAAACTCCAGCGGCTTGCAGCGTGTATGCCACATCGGCGTTCCAGTCCATGCCCCAGCCGAGCAGCCCAGCACCAACCAGCAATCCCTCGAACGCGGTGGGCACATGCTCACCAAAGCCACCAAGGCTCGTCGCTGGCACGAAGGTCGAGATGGTCCCATCAACCAGTCCAGCGCCAGCACCGACCAGTCCGGGGATGAAGTCGTATCGCTTCATGGGCGGCTCCTATTGGATCACAGGGAAATCGGTTTGTGGGGTCATGCTCCGTTGCTCCCGAGCGCGGGAGCTTGCTTCGGTGGGCGGTGCTGTACTTGCGTCGGAACCGCCGTACTACTACCACCGCTCACACCCGATTCGCTGTAGACATTGGCAGTACCAAGTCGAGTTCCTGCTGTTACCACGGGTGGTCCGGTAGTAGCGCCGATAGCGCCCAAAGCAGGGGGTGCAACCTCTTGACCACGCTTCTCAGCGATGGAGTCGATGACCAGCCATGTGACAATGCCCAGGCCGGTTGCGGCAACGCTGCCAATAATCCACCACTTTGTGGCTGAACCTGCTGCGCCCCCGACTAAGGAGCCAGAGATACCTTCTACGGCCTTCTCAAACTTCGCCAGCAGTGCCGGATCAACGGCCAGAAGACCGACAAAGAGAAGGATGATGACATAGGGCCACACGCTCTAACTCCTGTAAATAGCGATGCCGATGTAACTATCAGTGCCTACAGGGCATGTCGGTGCATTCCGCCACCTAGAAATGTAAATGACTTCGTAACCACCCTGCACAGCAGCGTTGTAGATATCGTCGATACTCTGCGAGCCGAAGATGTCATAGCCCAAAATCTGCAAGGCATTCCAACCGCTTCTATCGACCGTGGCTAGTGTGCCCTTCGGCAAAGTCCCGAAGATTTTGTCGTCGATGAACGTCCACCCAGCAGCACAAAAGCCGGAGCCGCCGGATGGTTCAAGGCCCGTGATGACCTGGGGACCAGCCATGGCGCAAGCCTACAAGACGGCTCAGCGTCTCAGTGAGCTTGCCGTGCCCAGCGGCCCGGTCGTGACCCCACCGGCCGTCCGTTACCCGGCAGTAGGATCGACGACGATTGCCTGCCCGGCACCGGCATGACCCGCATGGCAGTGTCGGCGACCGCTTCGTAGCCACGCTGCTGTGCCAACCACGCCATCCGCGAGATGTTGTTGCCGTCCAGCGGCTCAGGAAAGTCAGGCCACTCGTCGATGACCTCGCGCGAGAAGGACATGAGGTCGAAGGACACGACGCCGTCCTCCAGGGTGCTCGCCACCACCGGTTGGGTCGTCAGTCCGTGCCGTTTGATGGCGTCGAGCGCGGGAATCACCGCTCCAACGTCCCAGATCACCAAGCGCTTCCACTCTTCAGTGACTTCCTTCTGGTAGCGACGCACTGATTGGTTACCGCTGTCCGGCCCATGCGCTAGCGCAAAGTTGATGCCGCCTTTTGGCTGGTGCATCGCCAGCAGGCTCAGGTTCATCGCATGGATGTACTCAGGCACGAGCGCGATGACCGTGACCGAGCACCCGCAACCGTGCGAGGTCCGCATCGGACCCCCCTCGCGCAGATGACGCAACGGCGGCGTATGCACGCACTGCTTCTCACCGTGATCGGGGAGGACGTGCTGCTGCAACCACGCATCAAGGCGGCACCAGTGGCGAGGAAGGTGGGTTTCGTCCCACATCGCAGCGACCTCATCCATGGCGGTCGGATTGCGCGCGATGATGTCGGCGGTGAACTTGACGCAGCCGAGACCGGGAATCGGGTTGCGTGCGTACTCGAAGGTAAACGCACACCACGGCGACTCACACTCCTCCAGAATCGTCAGGCTGTCGTCACGGACCACAACGTCGTGCTCGACGATGCCAAAGGAATCGCCCACGCTCCACAAGTGGCGTAGCAACTCAAAGTACGCATCGTCACTCTCCGAAACATCGACAGGGTTGGGCTCATACCCCGCATCGACAACCGCGGTGATGACCTCTTCGCAAGGATGTGTGTAGGGAATATAAATCTGCATCACAGCGGATCGCCGGTCTCGTCCGTACCAATGTCGATGTCGCCGACCTCGCCACCCATCATCTCCTCACCGCTCCCACCATCAAGGACTTGCAACGGTGGACCCGCTTCCGGTTGAGGCTGATGCTGGTGTAGCTGGGGCGGCTGTGGTCCGAGCCGCCCTGGCGAGCCGCAGTTGGGACACTCGACGATGGTCTGCCCAGCCTGCGCCGCATTAACCGACCCGCAGTTGTGGCACTGCCAACGGACGAGTTGTGGCTGCTGTTGCTGTGGAACCCCCACCGATGGTGCGGGCACAGTCTCGCCAGCGGTCACACCGGCACGCTTCATCATCTCGTTGACAACACGCTCTCCAAAGAGTGCGCCCAGAGCAGGTACGGCGATCTCCTGCAACCCTTGGAACATCTTATCGGTGCGTTCGCGCTTCTCCTTGAACTCCTCGCGGACCTTTTCCTTCTCCCACTCGCGATTCTCCATCCTGTCGCGCAGATCAGCCTTACGAAGCGCAACCTCCTCCTCAATGGCAAGCTGCTGCAACACTTGGGTACGACTCAGCATGACCTCGCCGTTAGGTCCAGTGTTAGATGGTGCGGCAGGCTGTGGCGTTACCATCGCAACCAAGTCCTTCGCGCGGCCGAGCATCGAGGTTGCGTTTTCGATGCCCTGCTCGATGGCCTTAGATGGATCAATCGCGGGCGCCGCGCTGCGCGACGACTTCACTTCGTCGGTGAGGTTCTTGATGCCGAGCAGCAGCGCGTCGTCGCGCTGAGACTGCCGCAGCGCTTGCAACTCGCCAACCACCGGAGCCATCGCGGCGCGAATCGCCTCGGCAACATCGGGACCACCGTGCCCGTTGCCGTTGTCGTTGCCGTTGCCTCTCCCCGTGATAGCTGCCAACTGTGCCTGCATCAGCACACGGCGCTCGACCTCGCGCTGCATCCGGCGATCCAGCCGGGCCTCGCGCTTCTCCTCTCGCCGCTCTTCCTCTTCCTCTTCTGCTTCCTTCTCTTTCTGGCGCTGGCGCTCCTCATCGACACGCGACTTTGGTGACAGCGCAACCGCGGCGGTGCCGCCCGCCATAGTACGAATCGGAATGTGCTGACGACGTCTTGCAAGAAACTCCTCAACCTTGGAAGCCATCAGCTTGCCTCCGCGACAGTGGCCCGTGGCTCTTTGACAAGCGTGAGCCGGTACGAATAGTCAGGGTCGAGTGTCAGCATCGCCATCTCGGTCACGGCGTCAAAGAAGCCGCTGGGAGTGCGCTCATCCAAGAAGTCGAACTCGTCGGGGTCGGAGAGACAGCGTTCCATGATGGCGAGGGTTGAAGGCAGGAGTTGCAGTTGGATGACGCTGCGAATCGGAGCATCAAGGTACTCGGTGACCTGTCGGCGTTGTCCTACGAGCTTGGTCTCGATTGCTGGCCGCGTAGCAGTCTGTGGCTTGTGCGTCGGCGGTCCCGGCTCGACAACCGTGCCTCCACCGGCATATGCCTCGCCGCCGTCGCCGCCATCACCACCGCCCTCGTCGTCACCACTGCCGCCACCACCCGCATCCTCGTCCTCGTTCTCAGGCGCCTCAACAGACGGCTGCTCTTCCGAAGCCGGTGGCTGAGCGTCAGGAACGAGGAGGCTCGCGCCGGGAATGTTCTCCACGATGACGGTGCTCCCTTTCACTTTGCAATTGAGCGTGTGTGCTCTGACGGCACGCAGATTGGCCTTTCTATATCCACAGCCGCTGCAATGGAAGACCGTTCCTGGCGGAAACTTGGAGGCGGACACGGCGACAATCCTAGTCGTCATCCGGCCGCCTGTCTACATGACCCCAGCCTTCCTCAACTGCCAGATGTGACCGTAGTCGTAGCTCGAATCCCACGCCTTATAAGCAAGTACATACGCTCTGGACACGTCTTCTGGCGTCATCTGTTCACTGGAGAGGGCTGTGATCGTTGCTTGTATCTGCTCGCCGATCATCCGTGCCTGTCCCGCCCGGTCAGGCATAAGCGCAGTTGTCTCCTGTAGGTCAATAACGGCAGCTTGCAACTTGCGCCGGGCTTCTGGAAGTCTGCCACCAAGGCCAGGAGGAATACGGTGTTGCAGATGAGCCCGCTGGCGCAAGCCATCGAGATTGGACTGTACGTCGGCCAAGTGAGTGTCAAGACGGCAGAAGGGGCAGCCTGAATCGTCCCATCCCTCATTGGGGTTGGTCAGAACTGCCAGATTCGACGCATCCGGGGCCAGGAATCCGGTCGCATGGTCGTGATCGTAGTAGTCGGGCTGATCGAAGGCAGCATGGCCTATCTCATGGATGGCAACGTCAACAGGGTCGGCGTTGTGTGCAGTGATGTCAGCAGCGAAGAGGTCTATGCGACTAGCGCCAGACCGGCTGCGTGTCCACAACCCCAAAAGTCGGTCACTTTTGGCGTCGAGCTTGATTCCCTCGCCAGCAAGTGCCTGAATGTGCCAAGGCTCCGGGCGTTCGAGCACCCAGATCGACGTGACCTCGGTGTAGGTGCCATTCCCGTTGTCTTTCAGGATGCGGTCTTGGTTCTCCCTGGGCAGCCGCCAAAAGACCCCGGTCGCACCAAAGACGCCCTGCTGGACGACTCCAGCCATGGCCGTTGCGTTCACGACGCCATGCTACCTGTGCTTAGAGCCGGATGGTCGCCATGGTGTCGATGACCTGTACCGGCCGCTCCCCGCGCCACTCATCCACCGCCTCGGCCACGCCAGCACAGTCGCCTCGTGCATCCCGGTAGTCATGGACGCACATGATGCCGCCAGGGCCAATCAAGCGCTCGCAGTTGTGGAGGTCGGTAATACAGCCTCGGTAGCTGTGGTCCCCGTCGATGAAGGCCATGTTCGGAGAAGAAAACAGCGGCGGCAAAGTAAACCCTTCGCCGAGCGCGAGGTCGCTGCTCTCTCGAATAATCTCAACACGGTCCCTGAGCCCAAGCGCATCGAGCATTTGGGTCATCGCCTGCAACGTGTTCTCGTACCCGGCCGGAGGGTCATCGGGGAAGTCATAGTTGCCGTGCCCCGGCGCGACATTGTGCGGATCAATGGCCCACACGATCTCAGCGACCGACGCCAGCACCGCGGTTGAGAAGCCATAAGCGCTGCCGACTTCGATGACCCGCCGTCCTTCCGCGTGACGGCGCAGCGTAATCGCCTCCATGCTGGTGATTCCCGCCCATGTGGTGATCTCCGGGCGCTCCAGAACCGGTGCGCGCATCCCCCAGACGAGTTGCGGAGCGAGGTCTCTCATGCCGCGCCCATGCTCTGCCGGGGATACAACACAGTCACCTTGGGCACAAACGCGAAGGTCGCACCACGAGCGATCCAGCGCTCGACAATCGCACCATCGCTCGAATAGCCGTCCTCGGGATTCCAACAGGCAACGGACAGCAGTTCGGTGCGGTGCAAGATCGCCGAAGCGTCAATGTGGTTGGTTCGTGGTTCGCCGTCGCCGACGATGCGAATACCACACCAATCAACCTGGGTGTAGGCGAAGTCCTTGTCATCAATAGCTGCCATCAGGCTGCTGAGATGATCCGGCGTCCACCAGTTGTCATCGTCGAGGTAGGCGATGTAATCGGTCTGGGTGAGCAGTCCGGCGACCAAGCGGTTGCGCTCGCCAAGCCCTCCCCAGCGCCGTCCCAGCGGCAGCGTCTTGGGGATGATGTCGTCAGGGTAGGTGTAGTGCCAGCCAACCGGCGTCGGACCATCAGGGACAACCATGATGTCGAAGTCGCGGTAGCTCTGCGCGTACACCGAATCGAGCGCGCGTTGCAGCAGTTCACGTCGCGATGCCAGCGTGGGGATGACCACAGTGACAGCGGCGGCCATCATGCGCCCTCGTTCACCGGCCCGATCTCTAGAAGATCAGCTTCAAGCTGTGCGTCGTCGAAACCGTTGGAGAGCGGCTTGGTGGGCAGCGTGCGGAAGTCAACCGGAATCGCGCACCAACAGTCGGCACCGTACTGCGCGAGGAATGCCCACGTCATCAGCTTCTCTGCGCCCCAGGTGATGACCGTGATCCCGCTGGGGTCGTACTTGACAGCGGCGACCTCGTGGCCTCCCCATGTGCCCGGCTCGTTCTGACTCGGCGGTGCAGAGACAACATCCCACACGCTCTGGGACTGCGCGGTGACCGGCAACTCCAGGCTGATCGAGAGCCCGTAGAAGAGCCACATCGACGCCTTGAAGAGATCGAGGTTGGTAAAGTCCACCGCGGCGTAGGCGTAGAGCTTGTGGCCGCCGAGACCAACGGTGCGCCACGTTTCCATGACCGACATCTCATCCGCGCCTTGGTCGGTGGCCGGATCATTCGGGTTGTAGCCAAGTGCTTCGTAGAGGGCGAGCACGTCGCCGTCCTCGACCAGCGTCGGCGTGCCGTTGACGGCTTGCCCGTAGACCTCGGCAAGATGTGCAGCCGCCGCGCAGGTACAGTCGCCCAGCCGGTTGTTCAGAAACATCGGCCATGTGCTGACCCCGGTGGTGAGGTCGAGGCTTGCGGGTGCAGGCGGCAGCGTCTTCAAGTAGTTCGCCATGAGCAACGCCTTGGCTCGCTTCGCTGGCGGTGTCGCCAGCCGTCCGAGGCGTTGACCGGGAATGATGATGCGCTCAGATATAACCGTCATTGGGCGTACCTCCTATGCTGCCAGCGTCTCGACGACGAAGCGGATACCAGTCCACTCGATGCCCTTGTTGGTTGTAGTGAAGAACGAAGGTATACAGCGGAGGTCTTGACCAGATGTGATGAGGTAGCCGCGCGCCGCAGCGATGCCCTTGACGGTCTGGCAAACCGCGCCCGCGCCCACTGCAAGAGCTTCGACCTTGCCCGACCGACGAAGCTCTCCGGCGATAGCTCCCGCAAGTTCCTTCGGCTTGGTGTTGGAGCTTACCTTCAGGCTTTCCATGTTCAATTCCTCTGACGTGGGGTGAGACGAATACACGAATAGTAGCGGTTCAGGTTGAGCAGGGCTACTCCAACCCCATCTGCTTCGCCATCTCGGAATGCACCATGTCGATCTTGGCCCGAGTCTCGGCTGCGAACACTGCATCCATGACCACGGTGAGTTCGTTGTTCTGGGCGCTCTCACCGCCCTGGGACCAGTTGGTCGAGCCTTGGATGGTGTAGAGGCCATCGACGACGGCGAGCTTGGTGTGGCTGATGGCATGAGCGACCGAGCTTGTCCCGATCACCATGCTGTTGCCGATGATGTCGTGCGGCCATGCGTCGATCAACGCCTTTTCATGGACGCCGCCCGCCTGCGACTTGTCGAGCGCCATCTGCACCGGAATCTCCGGGCACGCCGCGATCTCCAGCAGCAGGTTGTTGATGTCGGGGTCGTCGTAGCCGTACATGGCGATGGCGACTGCGATCCGCGCCGAGCCCAGCACCGCCATGAGCACGTCATGCACGTTGTCCTCGGGGGCGAAGAAGCGCATCAGGTTGTGCGGGTAGCCGGTGACCATGCTGTCGAAGCGCTTGTACTGGCTCAGCGTCGAGAAGTTGAAGGGAACTGGTGTATAGGTCATCAGTGTCTCCTTGGCGGTCCATACTCCAACCGGCATGTCAGTGCTTGTGGTGGTGCAGCGGCGCTGCCGTCGTCTTCTTCCGACGGTTGCTGCCCTCGATCTTGCGAAAGCTGCCGCCGGAGCCGTAGAGCATCCGCCCTTCCTGCCCGGTGTCCTCACGACGAGCCCACAGGACATTCAGCGTCCGGCCAAAGCGATCAGTCGTCGGAGGGTCGTGACGCAGCACGGTGGTCACCACGTCCTGAACCAGCAAACGATCACCCGGCTTCAGCAGATGTCCCTTCACAGCGCGAGTGCGGTATCGGTAGTACCCGGTGGTCCGCTGCCCTCTGTGATGCGTGCGCTGCGGCCGGTTGCGCGCCAGCGGCTCATCGGCCAGCGACATCTCGACACGTCCGATCCTAATGACGTGCCGAGCCTTCGCCGCCCCTGTCGATGCAACAATCGGCGCCGGACCAGTGCGAAACTCCGCAGGATTCGGAACACCTTGGCGGCGCCCCAAGTGATAGGTCGCCGCGCGCCCATAGGCAACGTAGTCGATGCCGGGGTCGTTGGGACTGTACCCCTGCGCCTCTGCGATCTTGCGACCAAACGCGGCCTGCTGTTCTGGGCTAGGCATGTCAGTGGCCGAAGTGTGGCGCCAGCAAGAAGATGAGGAACACGATCAACAGGATGCCCACCACCGTCCAGACTATCGAGTTTATTGGGATTCGTGGCATGTCAACCTCACTAGCAGATGCCGATGTGGCGCTGGGGAAACGTCCCCTAGCAGATTAGGCAGTCGTATTCTGTTGCCTCGGCCAAGTTGAAGTGGGTAAGGTTGCTGTCCTCAACCTGCGACGGGTAGGCGAACTGATAGAGGTCGTCTTCGTTATCGCCGTTGACGAAGTTGCTGCTCTCGCTGTACCAGGGTGACGAGAACTGACCCGACGTGCAGAAGTGGTTGACGTCGCACCCGCTGTATCCATTCCACTTCCCCGCCCAAGTCTTGTAGTATTTCGGAGCATCGGTGGCGATGCTCGTGTCGGTGATATAGGCGTAGGCGCTGTCGCCGGAGCCGGTGTCGAGCCGCAGCCCATTGCTAGTTGCAAAGCGCGAGTAGTAGAAGATTTGCTGGTAGTTCGCGCAACCTGATGCCTCGCCGCCATAGGCGATGAAATAGTCGGCTACAACCTGTCCGTCCACATCGGTATCGGACAATCCCTGGGCGAGCGCGACGTAGCCACACGAAGCATGAGCCTCCTTGGGCGCTCCAAAGGCGAAGGCTGACGCTGCTGCAACGATGGCAATAATGCCGAGTGTGAGCTTCTTGTTCATGGCTTTGGGATTTCCTCCACGGTTAAACGGACTTGTTGTTGGACGTGGCATGTCAGCTTCCTCGTAGTATGCGACCGAACACGTTGACCCGCGAATGCGGGCGCAGAACACCGTGATAGTGGCCGCGATCATGGTCACGAGATTCGTGCAAGTCCCTAAGTTGATGATACGCGCGGCCAATCACCGGACCACGATAGCTGTGAGCACCCCGCAGATGCCGCACCAGTGCAGCGCGTGTCACAGGTGTCGGTGAGTGGCGTGGATTACGCATCACTTCCTCCGGTGTTTCGTCGCGCGTGGATGCGAGTACGGATGCGTCGGGTGCGAATGATTGCCAGTGCTGTGCCGACGTCGCGGACGACGACGTGACGAGCCATCAATCTCAGGGATGCTCAGACCACCAAGGTGATGCACCTTGCCGGTGAGTCGTTCAGCAGTACGTCCGGTCCAGACGTAGTTGACCGGCTCGCGTGAGGTCGCAGTACGCACCGCCTCGGCACCCATCCAGCGGCTGTACAGGTCCGACCCGTAGGCGTCGGCCTCCTTGCGGGTTCGGAAGCGCAGCGCGTTGCTGACCCAGGAGGTCTCGCCGCGGCCACGGACCTCGACCTTGAAGCTCATCGGGATGCCCTCCGCGTGTGCGTGTGCTGATGCAACGGAGCCGCACGATGACGCGCATGTCCTGCTGGTGCCTTGGTGGAATCGACCTGAATCAGCACGCCATCACGGAGCACACCCTTCGCGTACCAAGTGTGTGGGCGCGGATAGTGTGGCCCTTCGAGGTACACCACGCCGTTCGAGGGCAGCCGGTCGCTGAACGGGCCAGGCTGGTAGACGGCGATGCGCTTGCCTGCGAGCAAGTCTTCCTTCAGCGCCTTCTTGGTCTTGTAATCGGTCACGGTGTATGCCATCAGCGAACTCTCCGTGTGGTCCGGCGCAGCGGGTAGGACCGAAGCCCGGTGTGACGCATCCGGGCGTTGCCCTCATCGTCAACTGCAGCGTCGATGACGAACCCTGACGTGTCTCGCTTGGCAGCACCAAGCGCAACCAGTCCCGCAATGCTGGGGCGGGGATCGAGGAAGCGCGTGTCGTTGGCGGTAGCATCGACCACCGGATAGCCGAACCACGTCTTGGGCAGCGGTGCGCGCCGAAAGACAGCGGCGACGTTGCCTCCAGCACGGAGCACTTCGAGTGCGCGTTCTCGGCTCCTCGGGTCTTCCGAGAGGCTGTAGGTCAAGTGATAGTTGGGAGGGAAGCGCACTGCGCCTGATCCCCGGCCCAGGCTCCACAGCACACGGGCCGCGCTCTTGGTGTAGTCGTAGAACTGCACGTTGGGAAAAGCGGCCATCAGGTTCGGGTAGTCAACCCCGTCGATGCAAATGGGAAACGCTTCCCACTGCTGATCGCTGGTGCCGTTGAGCCGCACCGCAGGCTTGAGCCCATGATTGCGCGCGTAGGTGACGATGCTCTTGATATTGAAGTAGAGGTCGCCAAGAAAGGCGGTGCGATCCTCGACGAAAGAAAGCGTCTTCTTGAGTCGCGCGGGCTGAGACATAGCCCCGCGCCCAGCAGTGTTGAGGCAGCCAGCCCGACATCCAGGCGTGCTCCATGGGCACATGTTGAAACCGCTGATCGACGCCGGAGCAAGGTGGAGAATGCCGGTGTAGACGCCCTTCTTCAAGCTCTTGGCAATCTTGACCTGACTTTCAGCAGTGGTCAGCAGTTCACGGCGCATCCGTCCCTGCGCTCCTGGGCAATGGGGGACATGCCACCACCCTACATGCCGCACTCTCGTCGTCGTTGTCGAGCGTGTGCGGGTTCGCCCCGACGCAGCGTGCGTGTGACGATGTGGTGTGGATGTGTGCGAGGTTCGCGTCACCTACTTCCTCCGGTGCTTCGTCGAACGCGGGTGACTATACGGGTGCGTGGGGTGTGAATGGTTGCCGGAGACACGTCGGGTGCGCGAGCGGCCACCGACGCGACGAAAGGCTGCGAGGATACGGTTGGCGTCGCCACGCGGAAAGCCAGTGTGAGGTGCTCCATGCGCGTGACCAACGATAAAGCTGTCCATGTCGGGCTGCCATGAGACCGTCTCACCACGAATGTCAACGTCGTCGTGCCCTGGTTCCCACGGGTACGGAGCAAGCATCTTCAGAATCCTCGCTCCCTGGCGGGATAGACGTACCGGACCACGCTTCCCCGGCACCGCATGCAGGCGTCCGAACTCCTCGGCCCATTCCTGCGCGGCGGTCGTGTAGCGCGCCATCAGCGGCCTCGACGCCGCCGTGTGGCCCAGCCCTTCTTCGCAGCAGCCGAACGCTTCGCTGCACCCTCATGCTTGGAGACGACGCGCAGCATGAGCGCAAAGCGTGCCCGTTGCCCGAGCTTGCCGGGCTTCTTGGCTGCGGAGCGCAGTGTGCTCACCGGAATCTTCTCGCCCGCAGGGATGTGAAGCTGCCGGTGCAACGCGCCAGGGTGCTTGATGGCCTTCTGAATAAAGCGGGTCGCCATCAGCGAGCCCTCCGGCGCTTACGCCGTGAATGACCGGCACCATAGCCGCTGAGGAAGGCGTACGCCTCCTTCAGTCCGAGCGCGGTGTAGACCCTCTCCGAGCCACTGGCGCTGAAGTAATCGCGGTCAGATCGTGTGATGAAGCGGTAGCGCGTCACCCCGTCTCCCGGCGAGTAGGTGTCCACGAAGAGCCCGACTCGACGCGCAGCCTCTTCAAGCTCTTGCAGGCGGGTCTTCTTGCGTGTTGCCATTACTTCCTCCGATGCTTCGTCGCACGCGGATGACTATACGGGTGACTGAGATGATGGTGGTAGCCGTAAGGGCTAGAGTGACTGTAGTCATAGACCATCTGCGCCACTTCTGCCGGTGTCTGCCCCGTGCGTGACAACAGTCGCGGGTCATCCTTGGTCCGCTTGCGGCCAGGATGAAGCCCTGATTCAGTGCGCCGTTGCGCGCGGGATTGCGGGTGACGGCGACGCGAGCGTCCTTGCACATCGGCGAGGCTGCGTGCGTGCCAGTAGAGGTCGCGCTCAATGGGCAGCCCAAAGCGCCCGCGGAAGGCGACCAACTCATCCATCGAGAAGCTGCCGACCTCCTTCTCGTGCAGATCGGCGAGCCCCCACGCGATGTGCGTGTCGGGGTCGTAGGCGGCGATGTACCAAGTGCCAATGCCGGTGGGGTTGAAGAGCTTGACCTTGACCGGTATCCGGCTGAAGGGAATGTCAGGAATCTGCGCGTAGGTGGGCAGGCGGTCGGTGCGCCGGATGTAGCGGTACGCGGGTCGCTTCTGGAAGCTACTCGAAACCTCCGAGCCATTGAAAGGCATCAGCGTGCTCCATGTGCGTGACGGTGGACGGGAGCGGCACGACGACGCTTGCGCCGAGTTCTGCCGGTGCGAAGCGCATAGTCGAGGCGACGCAGTGACGCATCGCGACGCGCGACCTCGGCGATGTCCCGGTTCAACGCGCGTTGCAGTGCGAATCGACGCTCAGCACGCAGACCGCTCTCCTCGCCCATGAGCCGGATCACTCTGGCCGCGATATCCTTCGCCTTTTGCTCCGGCCAGCGCGCGGGGTAGACGGGAGGCGGCGTACCGGGACCGTTCCAGTCGCCGGGGCGCTGCGGATGCTCCATGAAGTTCCGCACCCAATCGGCATAGAAGCGCTCGCCGTTTCGCAGGCTGTGGATGTACGCATCCAGCGGGCCGCGTCGCTGTGCCGTTGCCATCACTTTCTCCGGTGATGCGTGGCAATCGGATGGCTATAGGGGTGTGCAGGATGCGAGTGGTTGCCACTGCGACGAGCGCGGCCAGCCTTCGGCAACCCTACTTTGGTCGTCTTGGGCCACTTGCCGGTGCGAATCGCAGCAGAGCGAACCGCGATGCCTTTCCACCCGCCGCCGCCCTGAGCGACAGACATCTTGCGACTGCGCCCGGTTGGCATGACCTCTGTGGCGAAACGCAGCCCAGAGCGCAGCCGCGGGATGACGTAACCGTCGAGTGTCCAGCCTGCGACGTCGTGACCGCCGATGAGCACGCTCGATGAGCGCTCAGGGACGTAGAGGTTGCGAAGGTGCGGGTCATCGCGCGAGAGCGCACGGATGATGCGGTAGTTCCCCGGTAGGTACGCGGCAACAGACCGACGCAAATCGGCCATGCTCTCGCCCGAGGTCACGATGGCTTGCCGTCGCGGTCCTTGCTTCATCCGAACTTCCCCAACCGAGAGCGGGTGCGCTTCTGAGCACGCACACGCATCTCCTTGATCTCGCGCAACTCCGAGGGGGTAAAGCGCCGCTTGCGCTCGATCTCGGAGTTGATCCAGCGCCGCGCAGCGTCGCGCGCCTGTGAGGCGGTGCGCTTGCCGCCGACCGGATGGCTGGTGTAGGCCGCCCGACCGGAGCGGTCGCGGATGGTGGCAACCCCGGCCTCGGTGACACTCACCCGGTAATCCTTGAACGTGAATTGCATGGACGCCCTCTAACGTGGCGTCAGCAGATCACTTGCCCCAGCGAGCCCGTGCGCCCTTGCGTCCGGCGCGAACCCGCTTCTGGTGCAGCGTGAGGTGACGACCACGACCTTTCTTGGCCCTCTTCTTCTTGCCGGTATGAGTGTGGGGGTGGCTGTGGCGGAATGCCATCGCGGTGCCTCCTTGGCTTGCTCCCCCGAGCCGACCGGACCAGACCGGACGCTACGCTACCTGACCAGGGATGTCAAGTCAGATGATCCCCACCGATGACTGCAAGGCCGAGATGGGGTCTTGGTTGACAATCTCGGAGTACGGGGCTGCCAGCGCCAAGCCCGCACAGGAGCCAACGCAGTTACACACCCCGCCACAACAGGCCCAATTGCCGCCGCTGCCTTGCGCGAGGCAATACTGCTCGCAATTCTCCCCGGCGACTGGTGAAGGACAACCACCCGGCGGAAACAGCGACCAGCAGTTCGGGTTGCCCGGCGGGCAGCAGCCTTGAAACCCCGAGATCGGCGTATAGCCCTGACAGGTGCCAAGACTTTGTGCGCTGCACCCGCATGGGCATGGGTACTGTGCGTTGACTTGGGTTGGCAAGGCGCAGACTGGCGTGTTCGCAACACAGCCAACAAACACATCGCTCCCAGGACAGCAGGGCTCACCACAGTTGCCCGCGCAAGGTAGCTCCTGAATGATGTCGCCACTCGCGTCGAGACAAAGCGGTGCATTGCCGTTGCAGCCGAGGTACTTCGTTCCAGCAGGACAGCACGCCGCTCCACACGGACCAACCCCCGGTGACGGCGGCGGAACCACCGCCTTGCCCTTGCTCGCCTCGATGACGATGCCGACGACGCCGATACCAACGCCAACGCCGATGATGCTCAGCCCGACGACCCTGCCTGTGCTCATCGCCGAACTCTACGCCGCCGCTTGGTCCGGTAGAGACCACGCAGTCGAAAGTGCCGATTCGCGTAGTGCTCAGCGGTGTTCTCGCACTTGTTGTGCGGACATGGGTCGTTAGGGTGGGTGAAGTGGTAATCCTCGTGGGCCGCCGACTTCGCCAATTCCTCCTGCCACGTCCGCGCGCCCGGCTGCGGGTAGCGACTCGCGGGCTCGACCCAGAGCTTGATCGGCTGCGTCGAATCGAATGGCGTAAAGCCGAGACGGTCGTCAGTCGTAGAACGCCGGACGAGCACGACCACACGCGGCGTGCGCGTGTGGCTGCGCGTCATCGCGTGCTCGACGATGCGCCGCACTTCCGCACTCGGATAGGTGGTGCGGTTCTCGACTCTGACAGCCATTCGATCCTCGTTAGGTCAGAGAATGCCGGAAGCGCTCTGCCTCCCCATGCTTTGCAGCACAGGCTCGACGTACACCGGCTCAGAGATGCGCGCAGCGGCAACGTCCGGGCTTGACACCACGTCCGGCTTTACCATGCCAGCCACGCCTTTGCCACCGCTGGTGATCGCGACTGCTGCCCAATCAATCAGAAAGCCAACTCCGGCCCCGGCTACCGCGCCAGCAGCACTAGCAGCCAATGTCTCAAAGGTCGAAGTGCGCTCCGTGGATTCGGCGATCATCCGGCTTCCAAAAGTAGCGGGCACAAACCCCGACAGGCTAACCCCGGTGCTTATCAACGCAAGTGGGACATCGCCTCCCACAATGCTTCCGGCTGCGATAGCGCCGGAAAAAACACCGAGGCCCGCACCAAAACCAACGAGACCGGCGCCGACAGTCTTGGACATCACTCATCGTCCCTTTGCGGTAACGCGCCGTCGCCGACGCTGAGGTTGCTTGCGTTCAGTTGGGGGTGGTGTGCCTGACTTCTGCGCCTTCAGCTTGGTCATCATCTCCTGTGCCAGCTTGGGGTTCTCGCGGTGCATCTCGGCGATGTGTTCTGCTTCGCGCAGCGAGGTTGAGCGCGGTGCGATCTCGGATGCGATCCGTTTGGCCTCGGCAGGACTGAGCTTGTGCTTGTCGGTGAGCACTTTAGCGATCACCTTCTCGCGTTCTGCGGTCGAGTATTCCGGCATCGGCAGTGGAATGAAGCGGTCGTAGAGCGGTGCGATCAACTCGCTACGGTCGTTGGCCGCGGCAATGATGCGGAAGTCGGTGTCGAACTCTTGATTACCGATCTCCCCGCCAGCCTTGGCTCCGGCCACCTTGCCATCCATGAGCACGAGCAATGCTTCCTGCACATCGACCGGCATCTTCTCGATCTCGTCGATGAGCACCAGATGCGGATTGCTGCTGACCACGCGGTTCGCCAACCCGGCCACGCTGGCCTGCTTCCCGTCGATGAACTCGCTGTCGTCGAGCTTGTGCAACTCGTGCAGGATCAGCGACTTCGCGCTGCCCGGCGGGCCGATCATGATGACGTGGCGGCGCCTGCCAACCACGGCCATGCGGATCACCGACTTCTCGTAGTCGAGCCCCACCACGACGCTGAGAAAATCGCCGGGCAGCGCTTCTCTGCGCGCCTGCATGACGGCCTCACCGTCAACAGCGGTCGCGGGCGCAAAGGCGCTGCCGAGGCCGTGCTCGTCATCGAGCGGCGGCAGTGGCGGCGGCGAGATCGACGGTGCTTCGACGGTGCTGATGCGCGTGCCATCGACCATCGAATGCACAACGCGGCCATGCACCACATCGGTCACCAGAGAGACGACGCCGGTCGTCGCCATTCGTGCGACCTCGCCCATCGCGACGGGATCAGGCATGGGACTACGGCGCCGGAGGATTCGCCGGGGTTTCCGCTGGAGGACTTTCTACGCCGCGAGCAGTGGCAGCAGCAGTGGCGGCGTTGATGCCTGCCGCGTGCGCCACGCTCACGCCTCCAGCGCCGAGGCCACCGACCAGCAGCGTCATCGCCGTGTTGGTGTCGAGGTTGTGCCCCACAGTGATCTGCTGGATGGCAAAGCCGATGGTGATGAGCACCAAGGCAAAGCTGCGCGGGTCGCCAATCGCTTTCAACATCAGATGATCCCCGATGCGGATTCCAAAGCAAACGGAGTTCCACTCCCCGGCCCCAGGCGCGCACCCCCGGCAAGCGCTCCTGCGTGCAGTGTCGAGGGAACAAAATCCGCCGCGTGCAGTGCCGAGGGAACAAAGACGTCGGCCGCGGCTACAGTCGTTCCCCACGGTGGGGTTGCCGAAGCGGCTTGGGCCGCAATGCGGTTCGCAAAGTCGGTCGAATTGATAAGCACATGCTGGGTTGCGTTCATCCACGCCGAAACCAAGGTGTTGCACAGCCGCGCGCCACTAATCCAGTAGGTGGTGAAGTCGCTGGAGGTAGGCGTAAACGGATGCCCGAGAACCTGTGCGCCCGCGGCAGTGAGCCATGCAACCGGAGAACACTTCCCGAGGAAGGCACAGGAGCAACCGCCGCACAAGGAGGGAAACGAACCGTTGCAGCCCATCGACGCCGATCCCCCAGCAGCCTTGTCGATCTTGCTGAAGAACTCGCACGCGCTGTCGCTGATGATTCGGAAGCTGATGCCTTGCAGCGGCGACATGCCATAAGCACCGCACCCCTGCCCCGCCGCCTCGATCAGCCAAATCCCGTAGGGGTAGGTCGAATCGCCGTTGAAGACCGGTGGATGCCCAAGCAAGTCGTAGTAGATGGACACGGACTCACGAGCGCCGTCGCCGGGATGATGTGATTGCCACCATGTGACCCAGGGGTCGCCCGGAGGGCTGCACACCGGCCCTGCGGGGCACGGCCCCGCGTCTGGCACCGGAGGGCCAACCGTACAGGTTGCCAAGATTGTCTTGAACGTGGCGTCATCCACGGTGTACTTGTGCGTTGAATCAGTGCAGTATTTGCACGCTGCCACGCCCGCGGCAGAAATGGGATGGATCACTTTCGTGCTATCCACCAACACCAATGCCCCAGAGGCAGAGTCTTCGATAATCAGGTTGGCGCCGGGACACAGGTTGACTGCGATGGGCTTACTGCGGTTGAGCAAGATGAGCGCGGTGATCGCACCCCCAGCCACCACCAGACCGCCAAAGACAACGGCTCCGGTGTGATCGTGCTTGCTGTCGTCGTTGTCAGCCATGTGCCTCGCACTCTACCCGGCCAGAAGCCGACCGGGGGCTCACCCGCCCAGAACTGCGGCGGGCGCGGACATTGTGACACGCACCGGCTTGGAATCTTCCGGTCCCAGCACCGGTTCTCCGCCTCCGAGGTCTTGACCCACACGCCGGACAACGCCTTGCACCGGCCGTAGATGCCACAGTCCCCAGGCGCCCAGGCCAAGCCCGCCAAGAACGATGCCAATGCCGATGACAGTCGCGCCACTGATGGGCGGTATCGGCGGAACTATCGGCGGCAAGCAAGTACCCGCAAGACATGTCCAATTTATCGGGCACAACGACACACACTTGCCACTTTGACATGTCGAGCAAGCATCGCAGGGTGGAGAACATGATGGCGGCGGCGGCGTGACACAGCCCATCGCAACCAGTTCATCCGCAAAGCCGCTGGTTCCCCATGTCCTAATCTCAGCGATTATGGTCGGATCACACGCCCACTCCTGCAACGTCCAGTCATGTGCGAGCGCATTGGCAATGTGTGGGTAGTAGTTCGATTTCCACGAGGCTGCAAGGGAGCCGATGCCATCACTCAGGGTGGCGTAGCACTTGACATACGGGTTACAGAAACAGCACGTCTCGGTAGTAGGGTTCCAGATCGACGTGTTATTGAGGGGATTCCACCCGGCTGACATGCCTCCGTTAGCGTACTGACACCCGCACTCGTGACCCTTCCACACGCGCAAGACGTTGAGGTTGTTGACCCCTGGAGAGGGCCATCCGTTGAGGGTAAGTGCTCCTGTGAAGACTTCATCCGCATCAGTGTTGCAGTTGGTTGCAACCGCACAGTTTGGGCAAGTGTTGCAACTCATGGTTTTGGTACTTGCCCCAGCACCGGCGCGGCCAAGTCCGCGCGAATCCTTGGGATGTTATTCGGGAACGGTATCGTTGGACCCTTGCCCATCACCGGCTGCTGCCATCCCAGCCGGTCATGTTGCCACCATGCCAGTGCCCCGCCGATTATCTCGATAGCAACAAGACCAAGCCCCACTCCAACACTAGCTCCACCACTTGAAGGGGGAGGAAAACACTCTCCTGCAATGCACGTCCACCCTGAAGGACACTTGGCAACACACGTCGTCCCGACGCATGTCGAGCACACACCGCATGGTGGAGAGCATGTCTGCGGCGGTGGAGGCCCGCCCTGCGTTGGATGTTGCCACCCCAGCACACAAGCGTAGTTGTGCGTAATCTGCTGGCAGAATTGTCCGTTCCAGTTCTGATCGAGCGAGACGAAGCTACTGATGTTGCCGCTCAGGAAGATCGAGATGTGACCGCTAGCGCCAATACCGTCGCAGCCGGTGCGAAAGACGATCAGATCGCCAGGAGATGGCACCCCGGCTGGTGTGTTGGCGATCCACTGCCAGCCTGCATAGCTGCCGCCAGCCCAGCAGATCGCGTCGCAGCGGTCAGGTGCCCCGCAACTGCCGCACGGTGTCCCCAGCCCAAGGTTGTCGGCCCACAGGCACGCCAGGGTGACGCACTGGCCGTCACAGGTGAAGCCGGAGCAGCCGACGCACTTGCCCTCGACTGCGGCGACAAAGGCGCTCAGCGACAGGCCGTGCAGGGAAGGGTGCTCGCACGTCGGGCAACCGGCGACGTGTACGGAGTCGGCTTGGTCGATTGCCACCCGACGATGCTATCCGGCCGCGAAGCTCTCCAGGGAACAGGGCTCCCGCATCAGCGTCTCTTGGAGCACCAGACAGGCAGCATGGAGTTGATGGCCGCTGGGGAAGTGGGGCATCCACACGTCCACGCCACCCAGCAGCCGAAAGCGGCTCAGCATGGTGCCGGGCACGCTTCGCCGGGCACCCACCCGGAGGTTGAGCGCTTCGATGTCGTCGATGAGGTCGTCGATGGCCGCGAGCGTGGCACGGCGGTGTGCCCGCGCGGCTGCTGACTCGTAGTACCAGCGCAGCACCGCGGATTCGGTGTCACGTTGCCCGGCGTTGTGCTCGACGCAGCGGCCTCGGTCAACCGCCGGAAGCCTGCACCCCGGCTTTGAGCAGGGAGCCACCATCACCACCACCGCCTTGCCCTCCTACCTACGCCGCTGGATCGCTGCCTACACCTTCGCCGCCGGTCAAACGGTCTCGTGCCGCGCCAAAGGCGCTGAGGAGCCGGTGAGCTTCGGCGGGGGTCCACCCCTCGGGAATGGCAATACGAGTACGGTCCGGGCCGCTGTGGGCGATGGCCTCGACGAAGCGGATGACCCGAACGTGGTCAGTCGCCCGCTCGACGTTGTGCTCCCAGCGCTCTCGGCGAATCTCCATGCCAGCGAGAACACTGATCGCCAACGCCAGCAGGAGCGGCCAGACCACGCTCCACATCAGCCGCTCCCCCCACGAACCATGGCCGCGATACGACGGCTCAGGAGCACCACGTCAAGGACGGGAGTGCCGTACTCCTCGACGACCTCGAAGACCTCATCGAGCTTCGCCTCGGCCTCCGGCCAGCGGTCCAGCACCACGTCAAGAAGCTCATGCAGGTGCTTGCGCGCCTCTCGCTCGACAGGGTCGAGGGTCACTCGAAAGGGCTCTGGCGTCATCTGTGCGGATCATAGAACCGGCCTCAACAGCCTGTCCAATCCGCGCGTCGCGGGCGCCCTGCATCCGACGCCGTGAGTTGGCGGCTCGCTTGCTGCTCGCACGTCGGCGGCTCATCTCAGCGACCGGGTTCCGGCTCATTCGCAGGCGGTTGTGCTCGACGCGATGACACCCACGACAGAGCCACGTCACCGTCAGCGGTAGGAAGTAATCCTCGTGATGCGCTTCGACATAGCCTTTCCGGCCACAGCCAGAGCAGGCTTCAGGACGTTGCAACTCACCGCGGGCGACGGCGCGCTGGACGAGACAGTGCGCAGCGGCTTGGAGCCGCTGATGCGTCACCCGGTCGAGCGTCGAGGCCAGAGTCTCGCGAGTGCCATCAGGGAACTCGATGCGGGCCGCGCGCAGAGTTCGATCAGCCCACGCCTCTTTCCGGCAATTCGCGTCGCAGAACTCTCGTGTCACACGCTCACGGCCAGCCAGCGAGCGTCCGCAGCTTTGGCAGTTAGCGTTCTTCATCACGAGAAACCTTCAAGGGCAAAAGCAGGGGAAGGCAGGCGTCCAACACGAACGCCTGCCCTCGACGGCTCAGACGGCTTCGCCCTCGTCCTCGTCCTCGTCCT
>VFSW01003336.1_pt1 | contig 24109 bp, 21 predicted proteins | sample 5358111 | NCBI WGS metagenome assembly VFSW01 (sample SAMN11554181, study PRJNA540505) | mine drainage metagenome | isolation source: sediment from site ElyBrook_90M | place: USA: Ely Copper Mine, Vershire, VT | collected 2017
TTTGTTGAGTTCGGAGTAACTTAGTCATGATGTCCTTTCATCCGCCTCTAAACTTACCCTATCTTTGAGCGTCTGTGCCCTTTACATCGCGGCTTTTCGCGATGTGCGGGTCTTCGGGCCAACCCCAAGGAATCGTCTTAAGCATTGGGAAGCTGTACCCCAGGTACCTCAACGCGCCGCAAGCACACCTTGATAACTAACTCGGACAACAATTGAAGCTGCTATTTCACGTAAACATTGCGATAAGGCGACTTTTCGTTCCCTATCCGCGATCGTTGAGCGCATTGGCGATTTATCGCTCGTCCACATACGCGATGAATCCCGACTGCGATAAACACAAGTCACCATAGGCGACTATGCGTCAAGGTGGATCGCGGAATCCTGGCCCGTCTGCAGGTATTTATCCGGACATTCATGAATAAGGCTGAATTAGCCGCATACGAGTACGATGAAGTTATGGATGCCTGGTCTTTGCTTACCGCTGCAGAACAATATAGTCCGCGGCGCGGGTGACCGATTCCACGGGATGATTTAGTCATGATTCTGGAGAGCTACTTCGACGGTTCAAATCATGCCGATTTGTCGCAGTGTGATCGCGTCGTGTTGGCGACGGTATGCGGCAATTGCGAGCAATGGAACGGCTTCGTCGCTGATTGGAACGACGTGCTGGCTCGTTATAATGTGCCTTTTCTACACGTCACCGACGCCGTCACCCTCAATCGACCCTATTCGGTGAGCGAGGGCTGGAGCGATCGTTTGGTTGACGATTTCATCCTCGATTGTGTGCGCATCGCCAGGCGGCACGCAGCCATGCCGTCGCCTGTGGAGGGAGAGTATAGGGCGGGGCTGCGCGCTGTCACCATGTCGATATATTTGGAGGATTATAAAAAGGCGAGACAGGCCAATCCCTTGTTGCCCAACAGTGTTTATGAACTGTGTGTCTCTGAGGTGCTCGGATTCGTATTCAGGTGGGGTCGAAAGGTTGGGGCGGAGTCGCACCAATTGTTCTTCGATCAAGGAGAGCCTTATCGCGGCCACGCCTTGGATCGAGCCAGCTCGGGCAGGGTAAGAGAGACTAGCCCGATATTCAAAGACGTTGTAGTTGGCCCGAAAGCTAACATGCGCCACACCCCGGCCTTACAGCTGGCAGATCTATTCGCGTGGTGCATAAGTCACAATGACGAACCGAATAAGCGACTATGGCATCGTGCCCTTAACGATCTTCCTATCTATCCCTCATGGGAAAGTGTTTACATGGATGAAAAGTACCTGGCGAGCCCGACCCCCGGCGCTTTGGAGAGAACTGCGGACTGGCGTCTCCCGAGAAGGGGATTGAAGCCCTAGTGTTTCCTGCGAAGTCGGCTACCCGTCCATCGAACTGACCGTCGTGCCACAATAGACAAATGCAAGTGGATTGGAAATATCTTCTTGGTATCGCGGGTCCTTCGGCGGTTTGGATCGGGTCTGTATACACGTGGTATCGGTCCCAGGTAGCTGAGCGACGCCAGAGGGAGTACAGCCGCAAAGAGGGTTTGTACCGCGAGTTGCTTCGCACGCTGGTCGTCTTCTACAAAGATGGACAACCAACAGGCCCCGGACAGTTTTTGGAACAGTACCGCCTAGCCTGGCTGTACGCACCGGACAATGTAATCAGAATCCTCAATAGGCTAATGGGCATTTTGAAGGTCGATTCGCCTGAGCAGCATATGCCGCCCGAGAAGCAAGCGGAATTGCAGCGAAATCGAGATGCGCAGGGCGGTCCTGTATTGTCCGAGTTGGTCTCCGCCATACGCAATGACCTGCTTGAATCTGCTGCAGAACACACTCAACTTTCAGCAGCAGATTTCGGCCACTACATTTGACGAATTGCTGATCTTGCCGAATCTTCGGCTTTCCGGACCTTTCCGTCTGAAATCGGTTTCCGACTGTTAGGTTGGCCAGCGTCCAGCGATCGGTTTCCCGTCAAGTTGACGGGAAACGGGCTAGCGTGACAAGTGCCCCTGGTCGTCCGTTGTCGCTAACAAGCCAATGCGCTCATCCAGCGTGGCTTACGCGCCAAAGTGTGTATCGGTAACGCTAAACGCCGTACCCTTCCTCAATTCCCATCTCTGCTCCGCAACCCGATTCAGGCTCATTGCTTCCCATTCACCTCTTTGCAGCTCATTTCCCGCATCCTGCTAACCTGAATCCTTCGCGGGTTTGCGGTGGGTTGGTAACCCGGATCTCAACCTTGACCGGCTCTAACTTTCTGTCGCTCCCAACACCGGCAAAAGATCACGCCCCCCATGCACCACCCGTTCAATTCGGACGGTATTTTCGCGAATGCGGAACAGAATCACGTAGTTTCCCACCGTGGCCAACCGCGCCTCCGCGCCAATCTCCGGCCGCAGTCGATAAAGCTCCGGCTGCTTAGCGATTTCCTTCATCTTCGTGTGAAGCGCACGAAGCATGAGCGCCGCATGGCGCGGGCTGTCTTGTGCAATGTATTCCGCAATCTCTTCCAGGTCGCCGGGGACAAAGCGCGATAAGCGCAGCCGCATTATCGGCCCGCAGCCTTGGCCAGCCCGGCAAATTTGCCTTCCAATCGACTGAAAACCGGCTCTGGATCAAGCCCTTCGGAGTCGTCTGCGACCGCCTCCAGCCACGCTTTGCGCAGATTCGCCAGACCTTGGTCCCGCAAGTTGCGCTTGTGCGTCCAATCCCGCAGCGCGTCGCGGATCACCTCGCTGTTGGACGAGTATTCGCCTGCGTCCACCGCGCGGCGGACAAGTGTCGCCATTTCGGCAGGAAGCGCGATGCTCAGTTTCTCGACGGTAGGCATTATGGACACCTCAGTAGTAATTCATACTACCACTCTTCTATGCTCGCTTTGTTGCCACTCATCCGTAGTCTGCGGGTTTCGAAATCAATCTTCGCAGGTCTTTGCGCTGGCCCCACCGCAGGGATTTTGGTTGGCCCCACCGCAGGTGGTTGCGCAGAATTTCCCATCTCCGGCGCACAATACTAGACAGATGAAGTGCGCTCAAAATCGTGCAATTCTGGCTGCATCGGCCACAAATGCTGCTTCCCAGCTCCATTCTGGCGTGCCAAATTCGCAAAAAAAGTTTTTTCTCCTGTACGCCAGTAAAAGCCACTTAAACTATTTAGTTTCATAAGCCTACAAACACTCACCAAGGGCGTTTACAGCGGCTGTATGGCTGTACGCCTCTCGCAAGTTACACATTCCATGAGGGTTGACTTTTTCGCTATTCGCGAGCAAATATCTACTTGACAGTGGCTTTGAGGGCGGCTTCGGCGCGGGCCAGGTCGGCCTCGGTGTCGACGCCGATAGTGTCGCGGGGGGCCTGGGCAACGTAGAGGGCGATGCCGTTTTCCAGCAGGCGGAGCTGTTCCAGGCGCTCGGTCATTTCCAGCGGCGAGGGCGGCAGGGCGGCGAAGCGCTCCAGGGCGGCCTTGCGGTAGGCGTAGATGCCTAGGTGCTTGCGATACGCAGCGGGGCCGAGGGGCGGCTGAGCGCGATTTGTATCGCGGTGATAGGGGATGGTGGCGCGGGAGAAGTAGAGGGCGCGGCCATCGAGGGCGGTGACAACTTTGACGGCGTTGGGGTCGTCGATCTCATCGGGCGCGCAAGGAACGGCGAGGGTGGCCACCTCAACCTCAGGCCGCTCGAAAAGCTTCAGCCGGGGCGGGAAAAACTCCGGGGTGAGGGTGGGCTCGTCGCCCTGGATGTTGACGTATATATCGGCGTTGATCTGCTGAGCAGCCTCGCGAACGCGGTCTGACCCACTGGCGCACTGCGGCGAGGTGAGAAGGACAGGAATGGAGCGCTGGCGGCAGACGGAAGCCACTTCTTCCGAGTCAGTGGCCACCACAACCGGGTCCATCAGTCCGCTGCGAGAGGCGGCGCGCCAGACCCACTCCACCATGGGGCGGCCGGCAAGCTCACGCAGCACCTTGCGGCTGAGGCGGGTAGAGGCGAGACGGGCGGGAATGACGCCGGCGATACGGAAGTTGCTCACAGAGGCGAGTTTACCGCAGCGGGGAGGTGAGATCCACCTGCGCCACCTGCCTGACTGACAAAGCACATCGGGGCTGGTTTGACCTGAAAACCAGGCGCCCGTATCATCATGATTGGCAGTTGTGCGCGGATTCTTGTCCGTACCCTGCCAACCGGGCCCTCCTGGCCCGCGTTTGTTGTTCCTCTTCCGGCGGGGTAGCTCAGATGGTTAGAGCGACGGATTCATAACCCGTAGGTCGGCAGTTCGATCCTGCCTCCCGCCACCAATCAAATCAACAGAGAGATGACCCGACAGAAGAAATTTGCCGCGTTTGCACTGCGGAGTGTTGCAGTCGTAGGATGAGCAGGGTTTGGCGAGCGGAGAGCGCGCAAACCGAGGAGTAATTTCGAATGTCTACGAAGACCATCATCGAGCCCTTTCGCATCAAGAGCGTTGAGCCTATCCGCTGGACCACCCGCGAACAGCGGGAGGAGCTGCTGCGCGCCGCGCACTACAACCTCTTTCTGTTGCCGGCAGACGATGTGCTGATCGACCTGCTGACGGATTCAGGAACTGGAGCCATGTCAACGCACCAGTGGGCCGCGATTATGGAGGGCGACGAGAGCTACGCAGGCAGCAAGAGCTTTGACCGGTTCAAGGACTCCGTGCAGGATATTTTCGGCTACACGCATGTAATACCCACGCACCAGGGGCGGGCGGCGGAACGCATCCTGTTCAGTGTGATGTGCAAGAAGGGCGACATGGTGCCTAACAATACGCACTTCGACACCACGCGGGCCAACGTGGAGTCTGCCGGGGCCGAGGCAGTTGACCTGCTGCTACCGGAAGGACGGCAACCGGAGACGCGGCTGCCCTTCAAGGGCAATATGGACGTGCCGGCGTTGGAGGCGCTGATTGCGCGGGTGGGACGGGAACGCATTCCGCTGGTGATGCTGACGGTGACGAACAACTCCGGCGGCGGACAGCCGGTATCCATGGAGAATGCCAAGGCCGTCTCCGCAGTGTGCCACAAGCATGGAATTCCGCTTTACTTTGACGCTTGCCGCTTTGCGGAGAATGCGTACTTCATCAAGCAGCGCGAGGCGGGCTACGCCGACAAAACACCCAAGCAGATTGCGCAGGAGATGTTTTCTCTTGGTGACGGCTGCACCATGTCTGCCAAGAAAGACGGCATGGCCAACATTGGCGGCTTTCTCTGCACCAACAACGATATTCTCGCGCGGCAAGAGAAGGATTTGCTGATTCTGACCGAGGGCTACCCAACCTATGGCGGACTGGCCGGGCGCGACCTGGAAGCAATCGCGGTGGGCTTGCAGGAGTCACTGCAAGAGGACTACCTGCGCTATCGGATTGCTTCGACCGCTTACCTGGGCAACAAGATAGCCGAGCACGGCGTGCCGATTGTGCAGCCGCCGGGCGGGCACGCCATCTACATAGACGCCAAGGCGTTTCTGCCTCAAGTTCCTGCTGAGCAGTTTCCTGGAGCCGCACTGGGAGCGGAGCTGTATCTTGAAGGCGGCATCCGCTCAGTTGAGATTGGCAGCCTGATGTTTGCCTCGGCGGCGCAGATGGAACTGGTGCGGCTGGCCATTCCGCGGCGTGTGTATACACAGAGCCATATCGACTATGTGGTGGAGATCATCCTGAAGGTGTGGGAGCGGCGCGCCCAAATCAAGGGCTTGCGGCTAACCTACGAGGCGCCCTTTCTGCGGCACTTTACCGCGCATCTGGAGCCAATAAGATAAAGCCGATGGCGGGGATTCTCTTCAGGGGCAAGGCGTTGGACTCCATGGAAACTGGTGGCCTGCTGGTGAAACGATCATGAGGTTTCACTCGGCGGAGAGTCTAAAATTGAAGTGTATAGAAGTCTTACGCGATAGAGCATGGCGAAACGGCAAGCTGAACTTGCAATAGGGAGAAAAAGACGATGGCACTGATGAAGACATCCAATCCGGCACTGGGCGAGAACACCTTCCGCGACCTTGCAAACAGCCAATATGGCGGCGTGATCGACACGTCCAACCGGATGACGCTGAGCGGCACCGTAAACAAGACCGGCATCCTGCTAGTGTGCGCAATCTTGACCGCATGGTGGACTTGGAGTCAGTTTCTGCAATCGCACGATCCTGCGGCGATAACGCTGCCGATGATGGCTGGTTTATTTGGCGGATTTATCTGCGCCATGATCACCGTCTTCAAGAAGGAGTGGTCTCCGGTGACGGCGCCGATCTACGCGCTGCTGGAGGGGCTGGTGCTGGGCGGCATATCGGCTGTGATGGAGCTGCGCTATCCGGGCATCGCGTTCCAGGCTGTATGCCTCACCTTTGGCACGCTCTTTGTGCTGCTGATGGCCTATCGCTCGGGAATGATCAAGGTCACGCAGAAGTTCCGCTTGGGCGTCATCGCTGCCACCGGCGGCATCATGGTCTTTTACCTGCTGGAGATGGTACTGGGATTTTTCGGTTTCCACTTCACTTCCATCAACGGTTCCGGCCCCATCGGGATTGGCTTCAGCCTGATCGTAGTAGGCATTGCAGCCCTAAACCTGGTGCTGGATTTCGACTTTATCGAGCAAGGCGTAAACTATGGCGCTCCCAAGTACATGGAGTGGTATGGCGCCTTCGGGATCATGGTCACTCTGGTGTGGCTGTATCTTGAGATTCTGCGGCTGCTCTCAAAACTGCGCAGCAGAAACTAGGGCCTGACCTCAGGATTTTACGCATTGAGTTCTTGCTTTCCCCAGGTCCGAAAATCCGGACCTGGGGCACCCAGACACAAGGGAGGGCAGATGGGGTGCACCCTCGTTCATAGGCACGATTACGCTGCGACGATGAAGATTACCGGCCTCACGCAGAGCTAATTTGCAGCGTGAGGAGCGTGATCTCCGGCGGGCAATCGAAGCGAAAGGGCAGCCCCACGGTGCCGATGCCGCGATTGACATAGAGTTGCATCTCACCAAGCCTGAACCATCCCTCGATATACTTTTTGCCCTGATCAGGCAGCACCAACGGGCCCAGCAGCGGCAAGCAGATTTGACCTCCGTGGGTATGGCCGCTAAGCATGAGGCTGACAGCCTTGCCGGCCGGATGCGCCAGCAGAACATCGGCGTAGTCCGGAGCATGGCACAAGAGCACGATGGGTTCACCGGGCAAGTGGCGTATGGAGGTGGGAATGGCCAAATCGGGATTAGGAAAACCATTTACCGGATCGTCAAGACCCGCCAACCAGATTCTGGCCCCGCCACGTTGAATGGGTAGGCATCGATTGCCAAGAACAGCGATGCCGTTGGCGGTGAGCGCCGCGGTCACCTCGGCTGCTCCAACAGTTACATCGTGATTGCCAAGGACGGCGTATACCTGCCCGCAGTTAAGCCGGCGCAGAATATTGGCGCAATGCCAGGCGGCGCCGCGTGCAAAGCTTCTGCTAAACGGCCTATCGCTCACATAGTCGCCAGTGAGAAAAACCACGTCGGGATTCATGCTGTTGATGCGGCGAACCACATGCCGCAGGAAGAATGGCTCAGTGTATTCGTCGAGGTGGATGTCACTAAGCTGCACGATTCTGATGCCGTCAAATGCTGCAGGCAGGCCGTGCAGAGCGATGTCGCGGCGGGTGACCTGGATCCAATGCCGCTCAATGGCGCCAGAGTATAAGACAAGCCCTGCAGCGCCGTATGCGCCTGCCTTAAGAAATCGCCGCCGGCTCACAGAGTATTTGGAGAAGGAGTGAAAAAGAGCCATTTTCAATCGTAACCGGTTTCGCTTGGGTTCCGCAGGCGGCGGAGCTTTGAGGATGGCGCGCACGGGTTGAGAAGTGCAAGAAACCGCTACGATTCGCTATTGAAATAAGTTACCTCTTCCAAACTGCGATTACCGGGCGCTATGATGGTGCGCGGTGCCGGAGGTGCAGTAGGAATCCGCCGGAAGAAGGGACACGTATACATGAGCACAACACAAACCACCCTCAAACGCTATGAGATGCTGATCGACGGCGAATTTGTATCATCGGCCAAAATGCTGCCGGTGGTGAACCCCTCAACCGAAGAAGTGATTTCAGAGGTTCCGCTAGGCACGGTGCAGGATGTGAACCGGGCTGTGCTGGCCGCCGAGAAGGCGCAGAAATCCTGGGCCGCGCTGCCGGCGATTCGCCGCGCTGGCCACCTGCACGAGATTGCGGGGCTTGTGCGCGCCAACCGCGAGTCCCTTGCCCGCGTAATTACGGCGGAGCAGGGCAAGGTTCTGTCACTGGCGCTGACCGAGGTGGATTTTACGTCCGACTACCTGGACTACATGGCGGAGTTTGCCCGGCGCTATGAAGGCGAGATCATCCAGAGCGACCGCCCGAACGAGAACATCCTTCTGTTCAAACAGCCGATCGGCGTGATCGCCGGCATTTTGCCTTGGAACTTTCCATTCCTGCTGATCGCGCGCAAGATGGGGCCGGCGCTGGTGACGGGCTGCACCATCGTCGTCAAGCCGAGCAGCGAAACCCCCAATAATGCATTTGAGTTTGCCAAGCTGGTGGCGCAGTCGTCGCTGCCCAAGGGCGTGTTCAACGTAGTCTCCGGCTCCGGCGCGGTGGTGGGCAATGCCCTGGCCGCACACCCCAAGGTTGGCATGGTGAGCATGACTGGCAGCGTGGAGGGCGGCATCGCCATTATGCACGCGGCGGCAGACAATATGACCAAGGTATCGCTGGAACTGGGCGGCAAGGCCCCAGCTATTGTGATGGACGACGCAGATATCGACCTGGCGGTGAGAGCGGTGAAGGCCTCGCGCATTGTGAATACCGGCCAGGCCTGCAACTGCGCCGAGCGCGTGTATGTGCATGAGTCGGTGGCAGCGGAGTTCACCAAGAAGATTACCGAGGCGATGCGCAGTACGGTTGTGGGCGACCCCTTTGCCGCAGCGACGGAGATGGGTCCGCTGGTGAGCAAGCGGCAGCAAGAGCTGGTGCATACGGCGGTGCAGCGCGCGGTGAACGACGGCGCCAAGCTGGAGTGCGGCGGCGGAAGCGAGGGCAAGTGCGGCTACTACTACCAGCCCACGGTGCTGACCGGCTGCCAGCAGGAAAGCAACATCATGCAGCAGGAGATTTTTGGGCCGGTGCTGCCGATTACCACCTTCTCGCGCCTGGACGAAGCTCTGGCCTATGCCAACGACTGCGAGTATGGGCTAACCTCCTCAATCTACACGCGGAACCTGGATGTGGCGATGCGCGCCTGTAACGAGCTGAAGTTTGGCGAGACCTACATCAACCGCGAAAACTTCGAGGCGATGCAGGGCTTCCATGCGGGGTGGCGCAAGTCTGGCATTGGCGGGGCGGACGGCAAGCACGGCCTGGAAGAGTACCTGCAGACGCATGTGGTCTACCTGGACTACGACCTGAACAAGCAGTAGCGGCAAAACTGGAAGGGCCATCCCAGGTCTCTATTGAGGCATGGGATGGCCAGGCAGAGACCGGTCACCCCGCTTTTGCCCCTTCTGGCCCCATAAATACCGCTGCCGCGCACCCCTTACGATATGATTGCGTCTATAGAGTGAGTGGCCTGTTTCCCCTCAAGGGCCGCCCCGGTGGTGAGCGTGTCTCGAATCTTTCAGCGAATTGTCTTCGTGCTTTCCCTGGCGATATTTGCCACCCTCGGCTTCGGCTTCATGCTGGGCGAGTTCGGGCTGTTTGGCGTCCATGCCGGCAGTGAGCAGGATGGCGCCTACCGGCAGATGCGCGTCTACGCCGAGGCGCTCAAAAAAATCCAGATCGATTACGTGACTGATCCCAACATGAACAGTGTCACCACCGGCGCCCTGCGCGGGCTGCTTGAATCGCTGGACTCCGACTCCAGCTACCTGACCCCGACGGAGTACAAGATTTACAAGGAGCGGCCCACTACGGGCATGGCGCAGGTGGGCCTGACGGTTTCAAAGCGGTATGGGTACGCCACCATCGTCACGGTTCTGCCCGGCTCCCCGGCGGACAAGGAACACCTGAGCGACGGCGATGTGATTGAGTCCATCAATGAACAGTCGACACGCGAGCTTTCAGTGCCGGTGATCCGGCTGATGCTGGAAGGCAAGCCAGGGAGCACGTTGGTGCTCTCAGTGGTTCGCCCGCGCAAGGCCGACCCGGACAAGCTGACGCTGACCCGCGTCATTACCGCGCTTCCCGCGCTAAGCGAGCAGCAATACGACAACTCCACCATTCTTTATCTCAAGCCGGGCGAACTGACGGCTGGCAGGGTGGACGAGATTGCCGCGCAACTGAAGTTGTCGGCGGGCAAGGGCCACAAAGTGCTTCTGGACCTGCGCGACTGCTCGAGCGGCGACTCGCAGGCTGGCTTGCGGCTGGCCAACTTCTTTATCAAACAGGGAACGCTGGCCACCCTTCAAGGGCAGAAGTTTCCGCTTCAGACCTTCAGCGCCGACCCGGCACAATTTATTACCGATGCACCGCTGGCAGTGCTGGTCAATCGCGGCACCTATGGCGCGGCGGAGCTAACGGCGGCCGCTATCGAGGGCGCCAAGCGCGGCGACGTGGTGGGCGAGCGGACTTTCGGCGAGGGATCGGTGCAGAAGACGATGGAGCTGCCTGACGGCGCGGCCCTGATGCTTACCGTGGCCAAGTACGCGGGCCCCGATGGCAAGAAGATTCAAGACGTTGCCGTAGCGCCTACCGTGGCGGTGGAAACGCCAGCCGATGCAGATGTGTTCGAAGCGGCCCCCCCCACCAAAGGCGATGAAATACTGGATAAGGCACTGGAGCTGCTGAAGGCGAAGAACGGCTGAGCAGCAGCGCGACCCGCCGCGGAAATAGTACCCAATTCATCGCGGTAAAAGTTCATGGACGCGCAATCTATGAAAATGCAACTCTTTTAGAATGTATATTTTATAGAAGGCGTACAGCCATACAGCCGCTGTAAACGCCCTTGGTGAGCGTCTGCAAACTTATGAAAATAGATAACTTAATGGGCTTTTACTGGCGTACAGGAGAAAAAACTTTTTTTGCGAATTTGAGTACGCTAGCAAGGGCCTGAGGAGCAGAATTCGTGTCCGATGGAGCCAGGTTTACGAGATTTTCAGCGCACTTCATCTGTCTACAATTGTGCGCCGAAGTGGGGGAAATTTTGAGCAAACAGGCAGGCGGAAGGGTTGCCAGGAGCTTGGTTGGGACTCAGGCGTTGTGGGTCTCCCACCCTTGAATCACAGAACAATTCAAGGATGGGGCACGGCATCTCAAGGCTTGTGACGACTCTTCCGGACTGAGACCGGGCCGCGCGCCGCTGGCATCACCGCCCGCAAATGCGAGCGACCGGTGGCACCCTCAGCGCGGTTGAGAGCCGTTATCGAGACTATGGCCACCCGCCTATCTGGGCAGGATAAGCAGCTACCCAGCAATTACTCTCTCGGCAAGAGTTGAAGTAGCAGGAAACCGCCGGGCGAGGCTGGGCAAGCACTCAAGTTCTGGACCTTCCCCCGACAGCCTGCCTCTTGCACGGTCTGGTTCGTATCTGAGTGATAGGGCTGCTTGCGGCACAACGAAAATGCTAGCCTTAGGCTGAGGCGCCGGTTGGAGAGGCGCTGATGAGGCCTGAATCGCTTGGCAACGCCCCCCAGTGAACGCTATGAATCGCACGAGCTTGCCCGGCCTCGCCGCCGGCGGGACCAGCCAGTTCCTGCCCTGCGGCGGCGCAAGCTGGCCGGGCGGTCGGCACTGGTGGTGCTGCTGGCGCTGGCGGTGATTACCGGCTCGCTGGCGGGGCTAACTCTGGTCTACTCCGCCGATCTGCCGCAAATCAACGACCTGGAACATTACCGCCCCTCGACCACCACCGACCTTTATGACCGCAAGGGGCGCGTGATCGGCTCGTTTGCGCTGGAGCGGCGCGAGGTGGTGGGCTACGACGGCTTTGCGCCGGTGCTGCGACAGGCCGTGATCTCGATTGAAGACAAGAGCTTCGAGTCGCACTGGGGCATCAACGTGTTCCGCGTGATGGGCGCGGCGTGGCACGACATCCTCTCGCATGGACGCGCGCAGGGCGCTTCCACACTGACGATGCAACTGGCGCGCAACCTGTTTCTCACTTCAGACCGCACCGCAACCCGCAAGATTCAAGAAGCTTATCTGGCAATCCAGATTGAGCGCACGTTTACCAAGCAACAGATCTTTACGCTGTATGGCAACCAGATTTATCTGGGCAGCGGAATGTATGGCTTTGAGGCGGGCTCGGAATTCTACTTCAGCAAGCACGCCAAGGATCTGACGCTGACCGAGGCGGCGCTGCTGGCAGGCTTGCCGAAAGGGCCGGCGGCCTATTCTCCAATCCTGAATCCGGAGAAGTCGCTGCGGCGGCGCAACCTGGTGCTCACAGAAATGGAGAGCGACAAGGTGATTTCACCTGCGCAGGCCGAAGCGGCGCGCAATGCCCCGCTGGGGCTGAATATAGCGCAGCCAAAACAGTCTGTGGCGCCGTGGTTTCAGGAGGAGGTGCGCCAGGAACTGGAAAAGCGATTCGGGAGCGAGCAAGTACACGAGGCCGGGCTGAAGGTGGAGACCACGCTTGATCTTGACCTGCAACAGACAGCGAACCGGGCTGTGAACGATGGCCTGGCGGCCTACGAGCGGCGGCATGGCTGGAAGGGCAAACTGGAAAACGTGCTGACCACAGGCGCGACGATCGAAGAGTACAAACATCCGGACTGGGCGGTGACGGCGCAGCCCGGCGACTATGTTCATGCACTGGTGACCAGGGTGCTGCCGCTGGAGATTCACGCGCGCGCGGGCGATAAGCAGATTCTGCTGCTGCCTGAGGACTGGCAGTGGACGGGGCAAGGGCACGGCGATGCACTGGTGAAGCCGGGCGACATTATCTACGTACACCTTGGCGAGGCGATGGAGGGAGGCGAGCGCAGGGCCACTCTGGAGCAGGACTCCGGCGCGCAGGGAGCGCTGATACTGATGGACAACACCTCCGGCGACGTGCTGGCGATGGTGGGCGGGCGCGACTTTGCGCAGAGCCAGTTCAACCGGGCGACGCAGGCGGAGAGACAGGTTGGCTCCAGCTTCAAGCCTTATGTTTACACGGCGGCGATTGAAGACGGCGTGAAACCCAGCGATATGGTTGAAGATGCGCCGGTGAGTTTTGGCGGTTATACGCCGCACAACTACGAGAACGATTTTCACGGCGCGATGACGGTGACCAGCGCCTTCGCGGATTCGCGCAACATTCCCGCTCTAAAGCTGGCGTCGCGCGTGGGCATCCGTAAAGTGATCGACATGGCTCATCGCTTTGGCGTCACCTCTGAAATTCCGCCGTATCTGCCGATTGCGCTGGGCGCGGTGGGCATATCACTGGAAGAGCAGGTGGCCTCTTACGCGGTCTTCCCCAACGACGGCCTGCGGGTGACGCCGCGGCTGGTGCGCCGGGTGCAGAACGCCGACAGCATTACCTTGTGGGAAGCCCCGGCAGCCGTCAACGAGGTGATTAGCCGGCCAACGGCGCGGACCATGATGACGCTTTTGCAGGCAGTGATCCAGTACGGCACTGGCGCGGCCGCGTCGCAGTTGCATCACCCGCTGGGCGGCAATACCGGCACCACCAGCGACTACACCGACGCATGGTTTCTGGGCTTTTCGCCCTCAGTTACCTGCGGCGTCTGGGTGGGCTACGACAACAACCAGTCGCTGGGCGAGAAAGAGACGGGCTCACGCGCCGCACTGCCCATCTGGATGAATATGATGCGGGCAGCCATCGCAGGCAAACCAGACGAACAGTTCCCCAGCGCCGATAAGAATAGCAGTCTGCTGAACGCAGCCTTGCAGCCGCCGGGCAAGCCGGGAGCCAAGGCTCCGGCTTCTTCCATTGCTAGGCCCGTGAAGCTAAAGGCCACTGCCAAGCCTGTCACTGGACCGTCTCTGGCTGGTTCGGTGAAAAAGCCATTAGCGCAACCCGCCTCAAAGCAGGTTAAGATGCCGATGGATACTCAAACAGCGAAGCCGTTGGTGAGGCCTGCGTTGCCTCCGCAGGCTGCGCCGACCAAGCCAGTGGGCGCGGTAAAGCCGGCGCTGGGCGGCACGCTGAAACCTGCGATCGCCAATAGTCAGAGATAAGTTGGAAGCGGGGATGCTAGCCGACTACAAGCTGACTGTTACTGCTAGCGCAAAGCTCCACGATGAGCAGGGCAAGCTCTTCCCGTCTGTGGCTGCTGGCGGGATTGAACTGTATGCCGATGGTGCGGCGATCGTAGATAGCCTGTGTGACGCCAGAGATAAGGAAATGGAGACCCTGCATTGCAAAATCGACTTGCACCGATTCAAGAAGCTCTACCGCAAAAGGCTCCGGGGTACGAATTGTGCAGCCACCCAGACTTAGATCGATCATGGTCGCATTGAGATGAAAGCGATTGTCAATGGAGCGAAAAGCAACTTGCCACTCACTGCCGCTCTGGGCATACAAGCGCGCCGCACCGCAATGAACCAGATTATCGTACGGCCACTTGGACGGCATTTCGCGGGGCGTCTCTAAAACTTCCGGAGTGAGATCGGGAGGAGGAACAGCAAGCACATCGCCTAGAGAAAGATTCAATTTTGGAGTTGCAACGGTCTTTTTAACAATCTCAGCACTGGTTTGACCGAGCAGACAGGATATCAGGCACTCCAATTGATGCTTGGACCCGGAGTTTATATGGTTGAAGTGAACGCCCATGTGGCGTTCTTTCTGTATCCATTGTGTGATGCCGCCAATGTGCAGAATCATGCCTAAAATGGGCAGTACAACCTCAACCGGCGCCAAAGCGCCAGGCAAGAACGGCCTCTCAGTGACGAGCGAGCATCCTCCCGCACTTATCTCGAGAACTTGGCAGGGGATCCTGCTTTCTCTGTAGATAAGATTGCCACGCGCATCGTGCAACTCATGCCGCTCATGCGAACGGCGATAGCGAAAATGAGTATCCTTTCCTCCGTTGCTCTCAATGAGAAGGCGGTCCAGATCCGCTTGACTCCTACCAGTTCCTTTTAGCCAGATAGCCAAGTGCCTTACCTCCTGCTCCTCCCCAACTGTCAAGAGCGCGAACTTGCGCTTGCACTCTTTCTCCCATTTTTGTACTCGTAGAGTCGTACTTCCATATTGCAATGGGGGCCCATTCGTCCATGCCTGAGAGACGGCGGCACGCGTCCATAGGTCGACTCGGATGTGCTTAATCTATCGGCGGGAAATTTATAGCCAACAGGGATAAGTCTCTCAATTGAAAGGCATACAAGCTAAATTACGTGGTTTAAGACTGCTGTACGCTACCTTACTTTAGTCATAAGCGGGAAGTAAGCAACCAATCTAACTCACAGTTGACAAACCGGGGAATCACTTTGCGGATACTAACCTACGAGACGGAAATAGCGCCTGGCGCGGGCCACATCCTTAAAGATTTGCGCCTTGAGCGCCTCCGGCGAGGGCCACTCGATTTCTCCGCGCAGGCGGAGAAGAAACTCAAGTTCCAAAGGCGTCTGCTCATCGAGATCCACTGGTTCGAAGTCAAGGATGTGCGACTCGACGGCAAAGGATGCTTCGCCGAATGTGGGCCGGTTACCGATGTTGGTGACGGCCTGGAAGCGGCGGCTGCCCACTGTGAGCCGCGTAACGTAAACGCCGAAGGCGGGCAGCAGACCCGGATAGGGCGCCAGATTGACCGTGGGCACCAGCAGCCGCGCGCCGATACCGCGCCCCCTGGCCGGAGTGGAAAGCACGGAAAAGGTCCGGCCGAGCATCCAGCGCGCGCAGGTGAGATCGCCTGCCGCCAGCAGTGCGCGAATGGCGGAGCTGGAAACCTCTAACCCGTGAACCCGCACCGCCGGATGCACGCAGACCTCAAAGCCGAAGCGCTCGCCAAACTCACGGAGCTTATCTACCCCGGCCTGGGCGCGATGGCCAAAGCGGAAGTTGCCGCCCTCGTGCAGTCCGCGCACGTCCAAGGCTTCCACCAAAATGCCGCGCACGAACTCGCGCGCCGGCAAATGCGCCAGCGCGGCGTTGAAGGGCAATTCCAGAATGGCGTCAATGCCGGTGAGGGCCAGGAGGCGGGCACGCTCCGGCATGGGAGTGAGCAGCCGGGGCGCTGTGTCGGGGCGCAGATACTGCTCCGGATGAGGGGCGAAGGTGACGGCTATGGCCTTGGCGCCCGACTGCCGCGCCTGAGTAACGGTGGCGGCAAGAATCTGCCGGTGGCCCAGGTGGACACCGTCAAAGTTGCCGATGGAGGCCACGCTGGGTCCAAAGCCGGCTGGAACCTCCTCGACCGAACGATAAATGGCAATCATGGGTGTGGGGCCGTCGATCATAGGTTCACGGGGAGCGCCAGGCCGTCGTAGGCCAGTTGCATGCCCTCTGGAAGTGCGCGGTTGGTCTGCTCATGGCCAAGCTCGTGGGCAATATGGCTAAACCAGGTATGCTTTGCGCCGATGCGCCGTGCCAAAGTTATTGCCTGCTCCACAGTGGAGTGGTTGGGGTGGGGCTTGTGGCGCAGGGCGGAGAGAACCAAGTGGTCCAGCCCCTGGAGCAGCGCGAAACTGGCCTCGGGGATGGCGCTGACGTCCGTCAGGTAAGCCGCACTGCCAAAGCGGAAGCCGGCAATCTCCATTGCCCCGTGCATCACCGGCACACGGATGAACTCAACTCCGTAGATAGGATTGCGCTCGGCCAGCGGCTCAATGCGAACGCGGGCTCGGTTGGGATAGGTGGCGCTCGGCGAAAATGTGTAATCGAAGATGCGCTCCAGCGTCTCTGCGGTTTCTGTCGAGGCGTAGAGCGGAATGGGAGATCCTTCGCGGAAGACAGTAAAGCTGAGGGGGCGCAGATCGTCCAGGCCGAGAATGTGGTCGGCGTGGGAGTGGGTGTAAATGACCGCATCGACGCGGGTGAGGCGATTGCGCAGCGCCTGCTCACGAAAGTCCGGACCGGTATCGATGACTACCAGGCGCTCACGGCCCGCATCTTGCCAGCGCAGCAGCACGGAGGGCCGCAGCCTGCGGTCATGCGGGTCGGCAGAGGTGCAAACCGCGCAATCGCAACCCAGCGTGGGAACCCCCATGGAGGTTCCCGTACCCAGAAATGTGAGCATTCCCTCCATGCGCGCTCTAGTGCTTGGCCTTTGGAGGCGGAGGCGGCTGCATCCCCTGCAAACTGATCATGCTGGTCAGCTCAAGGAAAGCCATGCGCGCCTCAAAGAGAACGGTCTGCAAGGTGCGATCCTCGGCTTCAGAGAGGTTGCCACGGGTTTTTTCCGCCAGAATGCCGAGCAGATCGATGGTTTGGCGCGCGCCCAGAATATCCACGCGGGGCTTCTGGCCCTCCTGGGCTCCGGCGCCCATCTGGATCATGGCGGAGACGTAAAACTGCTGGATCAGGTGCTCGAAGCCAATCGGCGGCTGCGGCCCCATGGCGGGATTCTGCGCGCGGACGAGATCCTCAAGGCGCTGCACGGAGGCGTCGTAAGCGGTTTTCTGCTCCCGGCTCTCCTGGGCGGTGGGGGGCGGCGGCATCCCCGGCATTTCTTCCTGTTCCGCTGCGGCTGGGCTGGACTCCGCCGGTGCGGGCTTGCTTTCGTTCACCACCAGCCGGGGCCCTGCATTGTGCTCAGGCGGCGCGGGCGCGACTGCCGGCTCGTGCGCCTGCGAGGCCTCTTGCTCTTCTTCCGCCTTCATCTTACGGCGGTCAATCACTTCAAATTTTGGGGTTTCGCTCATGGTTGCTATCTTCCAATCCGTTGCTTGTCAAAGGCTAGGCGGCGCGGCCAGGATGCGGGCAGTGCCCGTGGCCGTTCCGGCGGTGTAGGTAAGAGGCTGGGGTGAGATTTCGGCTTCTCCGCGCATCATGGCCAATGCAAAGATCCGGTTCCCCGAGGGCAACGGCAGCTCAGCCGCGCTGGTGACCAGCCCGGCAGCCGCGCGGCCAGCCGGCCCATCGAAGAAGAGTTCGGTTCCTGTGAGCGGAAGCGGACCGGTGATCTCAAGTTGCCGCAGGTGGCGGTGAACATTGCCGCGAGAATGGATGCGCTCGACAATCTCCTGGCCCAGGTAACAGCCCTTGCTGAAGTGGAGTGCGCGCATCTGCGAGGTCTCCTGGGGCAGGTCGCGCTCGGCCATATCGATGCCGTAGAGGGGAATACCTTCAGCAATGCGGAAAGCATCGAGAGCCTTAACGCCCACCGGGACAGCGCCGACCGTGCGCAGGGTCTTCCACAGCCTTTTCAAGCCGGTTGGCAGCACCCAAAGCTCATAGTGCGGGACCAACGCGCCATAACCGCGCACAATTCTCACGTCGAAGCCGTTCCACTCGACGCGAGCTCTGGTCATGGGCTCAGAAAGCGCGGGCAGGCTCAGCCGCTCCAGCACTTCGCCGGCCAGCGGACCGGTAAGCCCCAAGGCTGTGGCGTCTGCCGCGCCTTCATCCAGCGGCGCCAGCTCCACGTCGTCCATGATGATGAAATGCTCAAGATGCGCCAACAGCCGGTCGTACTGATCGGCGGCAATCTCGAGTTCGAGGGCATCGTCTTCGCGCCAGACATAAAGGTCTCCCTGGATGCGCCCTTGCGCATTCAACACCAGGTTCCATGCGCCGGCGTTGGAGGCAAGGTCGTTGACCATGTTGGTAACCATGCCGCTCAACCAGCGGAAACGGTCTTCTCCGCGCACGGCCACGCGCTTGAGCCAACCCAGATCGTGGACCGCCGCGCCTGACGCAAGGGCCGCGATTTCTCCGGTTGGCGCGTCCAACTCCCGTGGGCTCATTACCCCCCGGTAGGCACAAAATGGATGGGCGGCAATTTCGCGCGGAGCCGCAAGGGACTCAAGCAACGCGGTAAGCGGAGTTGAAGGGGTCGTATCGACAACAGTTGTATCGGTCATAGGGGAGTTAATCATAGGTTCGGGCGCATATTTTCTGTCGATCTCTCGCGCCGGACCACACCTTGATTATAGCCTTGGAAGTAGATGCGTGGCCGGCTCGGTGGGTAGAGAAGAGCGGCGAGGAGCATAGATGAATAAGCAGCATTCGGCGGGGAAAAACGATGGACGCGCATGGGTCTTGAGCGCAATTGTGCTGTGCCTGGCCGCGGCCTCCCCGGCCCAGCAGCAGCCAGCCCCAACCGCGCCCGCCACCCAGGCCCCAAGCGCTGAGTCAGCCCCGGTCCGCATTACCCCCGAGCAGGCTAAGAAGCTGTTTTCGCTGGTGGATGAGCTGATCGGCTTCTCCTCGCACGAGACCGGCCTGCCCATCAAGAGCACGGTGAAGCGCAAGCTTACAGCCCGCGCCGCCGTTGAAGCCTATCTTAACCTGAAATTCAAGGAGGACGAGGGTGCCAAGCGCCTGCAGCAGAGTGAGATGGTGCTTAAAAAGTTTGGTCTGCTAGACCGCGACTTCGATCTGAAGCCCTTTCTGATGGCGCTGCTCAAGGAGCAAATTGAGGCCTACTACGACGCCAAGACCAAAACCGTTTACATGCTGGACTGGGTGAGCATGGAAGAGCAGAAGCCGGTGCTGGCCCATGAACTGACCCACGCGCTGCAGGACCAGCACTCCGACCTGGAAAAGTGGGACGATCAGACCCTGGAGGATGTCTCAGTCAACTCGGCGGGCGACAACGATCACCTGGCCAAGGACGAGATGAATACGGCGCGCGAAGCGGTAACGGAAGGCCAGGCCACCGCCGTGATGATCGACTACATGCTCAAGCCGATGGGCAAGAGCCTGATCAAAAACCCGGAGGTTCTGGACGCGGTGAACGACCAGATGGCCAGCGCGGCGAACTCCCCGGTGCTGGCGCGTGCACCGCTGCTGCTCTCTGAGTCCATGCTGTTCCCTTACCGCGAGGGGCTGGGCTTTGAGCAGCATGTGTGGATGGACGGGGGCCGGAATGCGGCCTTTGCCGGAGCGCTGGACAACCCGCCGACATCAAGCTGGGAGATTATCAATCCGCGCGAATACGAAAATCGGCAGACTCCGCCTATTCCCTTGCTGCCCAACATCCATCCCCAGGTGGACAAGCTTTACAAGCCCTACGACATTGGCCAGATGGGCCAGTTGGATGTACACATCCTGACCGAGCTACTGGGCGGCGAGAAAGCAGCCCGCGACCTGACCCCGGCCTGGAACGGCGGCATCTATTGGGCAGGCCAGCGCCGCGACGCCAAAACCGCAGCAGAACAGGCCAGCACCAAATCGCTCGCTTTCTTCTACCTTTCCGTATGGAAGAACAAAGCCGCGGCAGAGAGATTTGCGCGCATCTATGCCGCTGAGCTTGGCCGCAAGTACTCCGGGGTGAAGCCCGACCCGGAAGCGCAAAACTCGGCGGCAGGCGGAAGCGTGGAAGCAGGATCGGAGGAGCAGGTCTACACCACAGATGAAGGCCCGGTAGTGATCACCATCCGCGGCAAACTGGTTTTTGTGGCTGAGAGCTTTAACCTGGCTCTGGCCCGCAAACTCACAGCCCTGGTGATGGACGCACAAGGAACAGGCGAGCTGAGGATGGCGGGCAGGGTTCGCCCTGAGGCAACCAGTTTGGCCCTGGCAAACGGGCTGGCTCGCCCGGGTTTGGCTACTGAAACCCTGGAACCGCTGACAGGCAATCTGGTCCGGTTCTTCTCAACCTGCGGGGTGATGAAGGCCGCAGTCAACGCCGCGGCGCAAGCGGCAAAGTAGCGCCTGGCTACTAGGCAGGATCTTTGCGGACGAGATACTCATCCACAAGAACGGAAACAAGCACCGCCGTGGGCACCGAGACCATGGCTCCCAATATGCCGGCAAGCGCGGAGCCAAGCACCAGGGCTATGAGGATGACCAGGCCGGGCAGGCCTACCCTTTTCTGCATGATGCGTGGAATGAGATAAGAGTTTTCAATCTGTAGATAAACCAGGTAAAAGACGGCAACGCCGAGCACTCTGCCCCAAGAGTCGATGGCAGCGACCAGCAAGGCGAGCGCGACGCAAAGGGCAGCGCCCAGCACCGGAACGATGTTCAGCAATCCCGTCAGCACACCCAGAGCATAGGCATAACGAACGCCGAGCAAGAGATAGACGATAGTGCTGACGACGCCGAGGATCAGCATCAGGCTGCCCTGTCCGAGGAGCCATTTTCCCATGCGAAGCTCTGCCCGCTGAAGGGTATTGTCGAGACGCTCGCGGCGCTGGAGCGGGAAAAAAGAGAGGAACCACCGGTATACCTGGTCACCTTCCAGAATGAAATAGATGGTCAGGATGAAGCCCATGACGACATCGAATAACCTGCCCGCCCAGTCGCGGATGGAGAAGAGGAGATAAGTGGCTGCCTGGCTGGCATAACTCTGAAGCTGGGCGACGATGTCGGCTGTATCGAGGTGTTGTGTGAAGGGAAGTTGCTTGAGTTTGCCAAGCAGTGCGGGCAAGCGCGTCGGCATCTCGCCGCCAAAGGCCTGCAAGTCGCTGATGACGGGGGGCAGAGCAAGAAATCCGAAAACCGCGAGTACGACCGCCGCGAACAGCAGGAGAATGAAGATGGCCGAACCCTTGAAGGGCTGCCAGCGGCCAATGTGAAGCTGGGAGGTGGTGCGCACCACCGGGGTAAGCACAACGGCAAAGAGCGCGCTGACATAGAGCAGCACTAGCACATCGCGGATAAGCCATGCCAGGTAACAGGCTAGGGCTAGAACAAAGGCAAATACGATATCGGCGCGAAGAGTGCGCGGAATGCCGTTGGGCTGAGTCATACGCTTCCCTTCAGGTACCTGAACAACGATAGCTGATCGCGAGTAGGAATTCGCGCCGGGGCCAAAGTTCGGAGGTTTCTGTTTGCGGTTTCGGCGCGACTAAAGTCGCGCCTTGTTACAAAACATGTGTTTTTCAGCAGCATGAAAGTTCGCCCCCTTCAAGGCTGTAGTCTCCCAGGTCTCAGAATCGAAACCAGAGGCACCCAGATTGAAAGCGGGGGCAGATTCCGTCGGAGTTAAAACCTCGACCTACCAGTCTTGCCCATTCAAAAACGTCTGCTGGATCGAAGTTCGCTCACTCCGCCAGCCCCGCTAACCAGCAACTTCGCGGCCTTACTGATCCCCGCCGAGGATGGAACCGACAATGCCGCCCAGAAGTCCGCCACCGATGGCCGCCGCGGGAGTTCCCTGGTTCTCGTTATGGGGCAGGTACTCGTAAATCTGGTGGGCAAGGCGGGAGATGGGCAGCGTTTGGAGCCACACGGTTCCGGGACCGGTGAGAACGGCCAGAAACAGCCCGTCGCCGCCGAAGATCATGTTTTTTATGCCCGGAACCATGGAGATTTGAAAACCGACCGAAGTTTGAAACGCTCCCACATGGCCGGGATGGACGCGCAGCATTTCGCCCGGCGCGAGATTTTTGACGATCAGCTCGCCGGAGAGCTCCAGCCATGCCGTGCCCTGGCCACCCACGCGCTGCAAAACAAAGCCGCTGCCGCCAAAGACGCCCGCGCCCAGCGACTGCTGGAATCCAATGCCGATGTTCACCTGCGGGGTGGCGCAAAGGAAGCCGTGACGGTGGACCATGTACTCGGCTCCCTGGCCCAGCTCGACCGGAACTATATGGCCGGGCACCTTGGTGGCAAAGGCCACCTGGCCGGGGTATTGCATGGCGCGGTACTCGGTCATGAAGAGGCTGCCGCCGCCAGCCACGCGCTTGATGGCTCCGAAGAGGCCCCCGCCGCCACCCATTTGGGTGTGGGTGGTCATTTGGATCGAACTCGTCATCCAGGAGAGCTCGCCGCTCTCAGAAAAGACACTCTCGTTGGGGTCAAGGTCGACTTCAAGCACGGGCATGGTGGTGCCCTGAATATGGGTCTGCATGGGTGTGCCTCCTTTAGAGCCTGTTATTAACTTTCGCGTGGCGTGCGCCGGGAGTCGATTTTTCTGAGTTCAAGGAGCAAGGAGCAACGGATACCGGGGCCCCCCCGGCCGGGGGGATGTCCGTGGGGTGGTTTCCGGGTGTCGATGAGCGGCGAGCGCCCCCGAAATCGGGAAAACTGGCCCCGGCTTGGAGGGTTGTGGCGCAGATCGGCTCATACCTCGTTGTCCTCCTCGCCCTGGAATGGCTAAAGCCTTCGTCCTCCGCCTCGTCACCACCCCGGCGACGAGGATCTGTCGCTGGGAACCCCGGATCTGAGCCAATTTTCGCTCGTAACGCAGCCCGCGGGAAAGTTAATAACAGGCTCTTAGCAGTCAGTTTACCCGGCGCGGCCCCGGCCCATTGCCAGATTAAGGTGAGGAGGCAGGAAAATTGGAGTCGGCTTTGCAAGTCAAAGCACTTGGGCCCACACGCATTCGCTGACCTGTTCGCCAGCGATTTCATCTTTATTTGAGCTTGTTATTGATTGCAGTCATGCAGCGGTTGGCTGTTGCTTGATGTGATATTCCTAGAAGGAACTGGCTTACCTATTCTGATAAAACCTGATAAACAGCACACGCCGGAAGAAAGCCCCGACTTCGACGCCGCGACAAAGCAATTTGTGGAGGTCAAAATGAAGGTTCCCGGAAAGCCGTGAAGGCGTGAACTCGACTTTGTGCGCAGCATTGCCATTCTTTTGGTGATGCTCGGTAACTTCAGGAAGCCCTTCACGGGAGTCTGGCTGCTCGACACTGTGAGTTGGGCCGCCAACCGCACAGGCGGTCGTGGCGTCGACCTCTTCTTTGTCCTCTCTGGTTTTTTGGTCGGCGGACTGCTTTTGAAGGAGTACCGCGACACAGGGACAATGCTGCCTTGGCGGTTCCTGGTGAGGCGCGCGTTCAAGATCTGGCCCGCCTACTACTTCCTCATCTTCTTCCACCTTGCTTCAGACCATCACCCCATGGCCACATTCTTTTGGCAGAACTTCTTCCATCTTCAGAACTACCTTGGGAGCAGTATTTCTCAAACATGGACGCTCTCGGTGGAGGAGCACTTCTACTTCGGACTGGCGCTCCTGCTTGGCTACGCCGCCTCGCGCCACTGGCGGCCGGGGAAGATCCTCATCATGCTGGCCGCACTCAGCAGCGCCGCCCTTATTGCCAGGAGTATCACCCTAAAAACCGCAGTTGGCTAACCAAAGCGGGCCTATATCGAGGAGTTTTCGA
>VFSW01003337.1_pt1 | contig 24109 bp, 24 predicted proteins | sample 5358111 | NCBI WGS metagenome assembly VFSW01 (sample SAMN11554181, study PRJNA540505) | mine drainage metagenome | isolation source: sediment from site ElyBrook_90M | place: USA: Ely Copper Mine, Vershire, VT | collected 2017
TTACAATTAATTTGAAACATCTTATAAGTAGCTAGCAATTAGTGAATTATGAAAACGATTATTTAACTAACTTGTAAGCGGCTGAACAGCAAGTGTTTGTGTATTCCCAATTGTTATTTATGCAATTTTCCCCTATTGTAGAGGGTCTATATGAACGTTACTTGCGTTATCCCTGCCCGCCTACAGTCCAGCCGATTTCCGGCTAAGATTCTGGCCCTATTGAACGGGAAGCCCCTTATACAGTGGGTATGGGAGGCCGCATGCCAGGTACAGGCCTTTAACCGGGTTGTTATTGCGGTCGATGCCGAAGAAACGGCTGTGATAGCTCGTCAGTTTGGGGCAGAAGCGATCTTAACAGATCCTAGCTGCCGATCAGGGACGATGCGGTTGGTAGAGCTTAAACTTGCAAACAAGATCGAAGGAGATCTCTTCGTCTGCTGGCAAGGAGATGAGCCGTTTGTACACACCACCATGATCGAAGACCTCATTCAATCGGCGCCCTCGGACGGAAGTGATGTATGGACGTTGAAAAAAGAGATGACTCAGCAAGAAGAAATAACCTCTCCTCACATCGTAAAAGTGGTGACAGATGCCAATGGATATGCGCTCTATTTCTCGCGCAGCCCTATTCCCTATTTTCGGGATGCCCCCATTGAAGAACAAATTTATTTTAAGCATATTGGCTTATACGCTTATAGCCCTAGCGCTCTAGAAAAAATAGCTACTTTGCCTACCTCGTTTTTGGAAGAAGCAGAAAAGCTCGAACAACTCTCTTTTCTGGAACATGGGTTGAAGATTCGTGTGCATGAAACTGAGCATGAAACATTAGGAATCGATTTGCCCGAACATCTTGCCTGTGCTCAAGAGCTCGTGACAGGAAGATCTACTTTGGGCGGTTCTTTTTTATAGAAGAAATGATGCGTTTTTTCTTTTTTTTCTCCTCCTTTTTGGTTGCCTTGCAATTCTTCCAAATGGACATCGTAATAAATAGTCTTATCGATCGTTTTTAAATTCCACCACACGAGATAATATTGAGTTTTTTTAAACAATTTCTCGCCCATTTTGATATCGAGTGGTTCTTCCTCTATTTTTGCCCCAATTCTTGTTGTTGGGGCCTCTGTTAGACGTCCAGGAAGCTTCGATGTTTCAAACCCAATGAGAAAGTTGTTCCATAAGCGCGCTCTCTCCATATCGATAATCATTTCCAATTCCTTATAGACGCTTTTAATAGGCGCGCGAATGAGCAAAAAACCTACGAGTGCCACCAGAGCGATGGCAATGATAACTTCGAGGAGAATATAGGATCGTCTTACCATTAAAAGTTTCAATGTCGTATGCTCAGTATATGCGAATGCAAGTAAAAGCTCTATGTAATCTCCTCCGCCGCCAGAGCGGGTCCGTGCGGGCTGAGCCCTGGCAACTTCAAGACTATAGGACTCTTTCTATAGAAGAACTTTTACAGCGTCTGGGAAGTTGGGGAATCACACTCTCCCAAGAGTCTTTCTTACTACAGGCTGAGCCGCTCGATTCTCCAGAAGAACTAGCCAATGTAATCTGCGAAAATGAAGAAAGCAAAGAGCCTGTCTATCTTCTGCTGTTCGAACTTTGGAGACACCTTCTGCCTGAGAAAGAAAGCGTTTCTATTTTCTGTGATGCCCTCGATGATCTGATCGAGAAATTCGAAAAAAATCCCCAAGCCTATGGGAATGCCCTGCAGAAAAAAATCGATGATCTCCATATAATTTTAGAAGAAAGTCATGACGCGGGAGGTTCTCCTCACGAAATTTTTGCCACGATCGCCTCGTATTCTTCCTACGATTTGGAGATGTTTTTACACGACTATATCGCGGATCAAATCGATTCAGGACATGCCGTAAATGCGGCTGATTTGATAGAAGATTTTTACCCTTACTCGAATGATCCGATTTGGTTAGATCTATTGAGAGCCAGGCTACTCGCCCTGAAAGAGCCTCATGAAGCGAATCTCCTTTTTAAAACAATCTTGGAAGCAACAGAAGAACATCCCGATCTTGACCTGCTCCTCGAAATGGCTACTTTTTTAGTCCATCATGGAGATCCCCACCTTTTCCACCAGACGATACAAACGGCGTTCCAACTCCTCAGGACAGAGGAAGACTTACAAGAGCTGATTGTGATCATGGCCGATTATTATGGCACTCTCGATATGACCAAAGAAGAAAAAGCTTTGCAGAATTTATTTGCGAAACGCGCTCAGCAGCCACTTGCAAAGAACCTCAATAAAGAAGATCCCGACGTTCAGTCCCTTGCCAAGTTTTTACAAGATGCGGATTGGAGTAAAATCTAAATAGTCGCAGGACGTCAGGATATAGCGCACGCCACGCACTTCACCAAACATCGGCTTGTCTTTTTTGAGATTATGAAGATGCCCAAAGACGCAGATTTGGATATTGAACTCTTCTAAGATTTTGGCTGTCATCGAGGGAAGCAAACCAGACGAGATGGGTGGATAGTGTGTCATCGCGATGCGTACTTTTGCTTGAGGATCGAGCTGTTTTAAGCTCAGACGCAGGCGCTCGAGTTCCCTCAGAAAAATCTTAGCATCGTCACGTTCTTCGGGCTCTTTGCGCGCACGGGTATTTTCTTGAAAATGGACGAAGGAATTAAAGTTATATTCATCGGTATCCCATAGACGCGTTCCGCCGATGGCAATGTCATTCCAATGGAAGGCGTTGTTGTGAATAAAACGGACGGTGGGCGGCATGATTGTAGAGATCTTCGAAGCCGAGCCCCACCAGTAGTCGTGATTGCCGCGGAGGATCACTTTCGTGCCTGGAAGGCTGTCGAGCCACAAGAGATCGGCCTCGGCTTCTTTCAATGTCATCCCCCAGGAAATATCGCCCGGAACGAGGACAAGATCGTCACCGCTGATGAGTCGGCGCCAGTTGGCGGCCATTTTTTCCATATAGCCGTCCCAAAGCGGTCCAAAAACGTTCATGTTTTTGGCAGGAACGCCTATTGCCAAATGCGTGTCGCTAATGACCCAAACTTTGGGGCATGCCGGCAAATTCCCAAGGGGAACCTTTGAGGCGTTTTCGCGATCTTTCACGCCAATCTCCTCGGCAATATGCAGCTACGCATATTGCTCTCGTCGATTGATTAGGGACTGCGTCCCATGAAAGTTCATCGAAACCTCCTTCAAATCTTCAGCCTTGGTAATCTGACGACATGCCCTATATGACATAACCGTCGGGAAGAGTTGTCCCCGAAGTCACGATGATAATGCCGTCGCGGATATAAACACCATCGCCATCGAGAGTTTTACGCTTATCGCGGTTGATGAGCTGGACATTATTGCCGATATGGCAATGCTCATCGACGATCGCCTTTTCGATCAGGCAATTTTCTCCAATGGAGAGGTCGGAAGGAAGCACTTGATGAGCCGGCGGCTCATAAAAATGGTTGCCCATCACGATCGAATCACGGATCACAGTTCCTTTTTTAATGCGCGAGCGGACACCGATGACGCTATGCGTGATCTCTTTGGCGTCGATGATCGAACCTTGGCTGATAAGAGAATCTCGAACGATCGTGTCGCGAATGAGCGGGCTGGGCAGATTATGGGGGCGGGTGAAAATAGGATGCGCCTCATCGTACATGTCGATACAGTCTTTGCGGTTTAGAAGGGCCATATTCGCTGTATAAAACGAACCGATGGTGCCGATGTCGACCCAGTACCCATCGTAGATATAGGCATAGGTGTTGTCTCGCTTGACTTGGATAGGGAGCAGATGCTGGCCGAAGTCATTCCCTTTTTCTTGAAGGAGGGCGATGAGCGTTTTTCTTGCGAAAACGTAGATCCCCATCGAGCCAAGATATTTGCCTTCCAGCGCAAATCGATCGAGTACGGCTCTTTCTTTAGGTTTCTCATAAAAATCGAGGACTTTCTGGTTTTTGTCGATTTGCATGACGCCCATGCGTTTGGCTTCTTCTTCGCCGACAGGAAGAGTGGCGATGACGAGATCGGCTTTTTTCTTTTTTGCAAAATCGATCATGTTCCGAAAATCAAGATTGTAGAGCTGATCGCCTGACAAAATAAGGAAATACTCGGCAGGGGTTTTTAGTAAATGATCGAGATTTTTTCGTACGGCATCAGCTGTCCCCTCAAACCACTCTTTTTTTGTAGCATTCTCCTCGGGGCAGAGCAAATCGATATTTTCCTGCTGCGAGTGATAGGTCGATGTGATGTGATGGTTTAAATGGGAAGCAAAGTATTGAGAAATGACAAAGAGACGATGGATGCGGGAATTGAGGGAGTTCGAGAGAGGAATGTCGATGAGTCGGTACCGCCCTCCAAAGCCAACAGCCGGCTTGCAGCGCGTTTGGGTCAGGGGAAATAGGCGCGTACCCTGCCCTCCGGCCAATACAATGGCCGCCACCCGATCATCGAGTTCTTCGTTTCGTCCTGTTCCCATCCCCACGCCTGTAAAGAATTTTCTTTACCAGGCAGCGAATTACGATTCAATTAATGTTTTTAATTCGTGAGCGTTATAGGAAGAACGAACAAAGGGTCCGCAGTACATTTGTTTGACGCCGAGGGACTTTCCATAGACTTCATACGCCTGGAACTGCTCAGGGGTGACAAACGCCTTCACGGGGAGGCGATGACGGTCAGCCTGGAGGTAGTGGCCGATCGTGATGATATCGCATCCGGCGGCATGGAGGTCGGTGATGGTCTCTTTAACCTCTTCTTCGCTCTCGCCGAGGCCCACCATGATACCCGATTTGATGAAAGGGGCCTTTTGAGAGTCTTTAGCGTGGCGGAGGATGGTGAGCGTCCGGTCATAGGTCGCCTTATGGCGGATACGAGGGGTGAGACGACGGACTGTCTCGATGTTGTGATTAAAGACGTCGGGATGCTCATCTAAAACGACACTTAAGGCCGCTAAATTCCCATCAAAGTCCGAAGTGAGCACTTCGATACCACAATCGGAGGCATGCGCACGTACAGACCGAATAATAGCGGCAATTTGCGAAGCTCCTCCATCGGCGATGTCATCACGCGCCACCATCGTGATCACCACGTGCTTGAGACCGAGTTCGAGAACCGAACGAGCGATCCTCTCGGGTTCATCTTCTTGAGGAGGTTTAGGATTTTTCGAAAAGTCGATATCGCAAAAGCCGCAGCTGCGCGTACAGGCTTTACCCAGAGCCAAAAAAGTCGCCGTTTTACGCGAGTAACACTCCATCCGATTGGGGCATTTTGCCTCTTCGCAGACAGTGTTGAGGCCATATTTTTCCAAGATCGCATGGGTTTGAAACGACGCTCCGCCACGAGGGATCTTGCGGTGGAGCCACTTCGGGAACCGGCCAAGCCCTTCCTCGGGGTTTTCAGGAAGAATGTTGAGCTTATTCACCGCTTAATCTTGGGTGGGAAGTGAATGGGCGTATCGACGGCCAGGAGCGAGGCTTCTAACCACGCTTCAGGCAGCGTCGGGTGGGCGTGGATGGTCTCGGTGAGACAATCAACCGTCAGTTCGTTGCTGATAGCGAGGGCCATCTCGGCAATGAGCGATGAGGCGTCATGGCCGATCACTTGGGCTCCTAAAATCGCTCCGGTTTTTTGATCGACGACGACCTCTGCAAATCCGTCGCTTTCTTGGGCGGCAACAGCCTTTCCGAGAGCTGCAAAGGGAAAGCGGCCTGCCTTAGCTTGTAACCCGGCAGCAAGAGCTTCTTCTAGCGTTTTCCCGACGGTAGCAATCTCAGGCATCGTGAAAATGACAGCCGGGACGGCATCGTAGTGCATGATGGCTTCTTGGCCCGATGCATTAGCCGCAGCGACAACGCCTTGATGGGAAGCGACGTGGGCTAAGAGAAATTTTCCGGTGACATCACCGATGGCATAGATGCCAGGAACATTAGTCTCCATGCGCTCGTTGACAACGATAGCGCCTTTTTCGCCAACTTGTACGCCCGATTTTTCGAGGCCCATGCCTGCTGAAACAATTTTGCGCCCGACTGCAACCAAAACCTTGTCGCATTCGAACGAAGGAAGGCCTTTCAAGCGAACCGATGCGCCAGATTGCGTTTTATCGATTCCTTCCACGACAACGCTGGTGCGGATATCGATCCCCTGCTTTTTAAAGGCAGCGGTTAATGCGTCCGACACCGTCTTTCCTTGAAGCGATACGATCGAGGGAAGGGCTTCTAAAATCGTGACTTTGACGCCCAGTAGAGCATACAGCGAAGCAAACTCGCAGCCGATGTAGCCGCCGCCGATGACGGCGAGTGTTTTGGGAAGCTCTGTGAGCTCCAAAATCGAAGTCGAGTTAAGCACTGTCTTGTGATCACAAGGAAAAGCGCCGATCTCGAGGGGCTCCGATCCTGTGGCGATGATGATGTTATCGGCTTGGATGAAGCAAGGCTGATCGCCTTTGACTTTGAGTTCTTTGGGGCCAGTAAATTCGGCGGTGCCTTTGATCACCTCGATACCATTGGATTGAATGAGGCCGGTAAGACCTTTGCGCATCTTGTCGAGCACGTTATCTTTACGCTGTTTCATCTTGGCAAAATCAAAGCTGACAGGGCCTGTCGTGATCCCAAAATCGGCCGCATGTTGGATTTTATGCATGACGTCGGCATGGGCGATGAGTGTTTTCGTCGGGATACAACCCACATTGAGACAAGTTCCGCCTAAAAGTCCTCTTTCGATGAGAACGACTTTTTTTCTGTTTTGCGCAGCTTTAATCGCAGCCACATATCCCCCAGGACCTGCGCCGATGACAGCGATATCAAATTTTTTTGTGTCAGTCATATCCCATGATTTTAACCAAAATGAAGGTAAAAAAACACCGAAAGAATTATCATGAAAAAAAGTGAGGTTATTATGAAAAGCGCTGATCGGCAAAAAATGTGTCCTAATTGTGACGGAAGAATCCCTTACGAGGCCACACAATGTCCCTACTGCTTTACTCCTGTTCAAGTCGAGTCTTCCCAGCCTAGCCTCTTCAAAAACCAATCGATCCAAGACAGTCTTACAAATGTCTTTACACCTCCCTACAGCTCCAAAAGTGAGCCTGAAGAAAAGAAAACCCCTTTCCGTGCTCCTGAAGATGCGGTCATGGCCAAAGCAGCGCCCATGGCTCAAGTGGATGAAACGTCCGTTTTTTGGCCGGTGCTCTTGCTTTCCCTCGCAGGTAATCTCTTTACCCTCGGGATTCTGCAATTTTTCTTCTCGGAAAATGGGATTGTTAAATTAGAAATTAGCAGCGCCTACTGGTTCCTGATGGTTCTCGTAGCCCTGCCGCTGTTCTTCTTTGGCATCCGCTTTGCGAACAAGCTGAAGTGATGGCAAAAAAGTAGGGTGCCCTTCTTTGCTTTGCCTAGGTAGGGGTTATATTTCCTAGCCAGGTGCTGTGAAAATTTGCATTGGGATGAAGCACCATAATTCGTGAGATACTGGGTCGAGACCGTTCCAGCACAATCGCCTCGCTGTTGTTGAGAATTTCTTTTGCAATCTCGTCAACTTTTTGATTGTCTATATATTCCTCAGCGCATTGTTTTACAAAATCCGAGAGGCTTGACGACGCGTTAGTTGAAACCCCTAATGATAACTTCATGACCTTACCTCGCTTTTTTAACTTTCTTGACGAGCTTCAAGTTCCGGCATCAGAGAGAGGTTCGTACGGAACTCTAGCTCTTTGCTTTCTTTCTTGCGTGTCTTAGGCGCAGGAGCGTCTTTCGGCGCCACCATCTGGAACTTGAAGAGCGCATGCGCGATCTCCGTCTTCATCCGCAGATTAAGCGAATCAAATAGCAAGAATGCCTCGTGCTTGAACTCGAGGAGAGGATCTTTTTGTCCGACGACGCGGAGGTTAACTTCGGCGCGGAGATGATCGATGTGGAGCAAGTGTTCCTGCCATAATTGATCGATGTGACGCAAGAGCACGCTGCGCACGACTTCGCGCAAGATCTCTTCGGCACTCATAGGAGTAGAACCATCTCCCATCTGAGCTTGCACGGAGCGGATCAGCACTTCCTCGTGAGAAATCTTATGATTAAAGATCTCGAGGACTTTCTCAATCGCCCGGTCTTCGATATCGGTGAGCTGGAGATAGTCATCATCGAAGTCTTTACTCTCAAATGTCACAGGGAAATTCGTGATCAGCCACTGACGGAACCCTTCTGGATTCCAGCCGCCTTCAGTCGACTTGCTCACGAAAAACTTTTGTCCCATCTGGATGCAGAGACCTTCCAACACTTCACGCGCGATGCCGATCGGATCTTCACTGCGTAGGACTTCGTTGCGGAATGCATAAACTTCGGTGCGCTGCTTGTTCATCACATCGTCATACTCGAGCGTGTGTTTGCGCATCTGATAATTGCGTTGCTCGACCCGTTTTTGGGCAGTTTCGATCGCTTTGTTGAGCACTTTAGCGCTGATCGGTTCTCCTTCCGGAGGACGGAACCTTTGCAGCAATGCCGTGATGCGCGGCGATGTAAAAAGGCGCAGAAGAGAGTCTTCGAACGAAACATAAAACTTAGATGTTCCCGGATCTCCTTGGCGAGCGCAACGGCCTCGCAGCTGGCGGTCGATACGGCGGGATTGATGGCGCGTGGTGCCGATAACATGCAGACCACCGATGAGGGCGACACCTTCTTCGAGTTTGATGTCGGTTCCACGGCCGGCCATGTTCGTCGCAACGACGATGGCGCCACGGCGTCCTGCGGCAGCAATGATCTCAGCTTCTTTGTCGTGCTGCTTAGCATTGAGGACCGTATGCTCGAGTTTATTTTGTCGCAAGATACGAGAGAGCTTTTCAGAAGTCTCAACCGACTCGGTGCCGATGAGGATAGGCCTTCCAAGTCCATGGATCGTTTGAATCTCTTTTAAAATCGCGTTATATTTTTCACGCTCGCTCATATAGATCTCGTCATCGGCGTCTTTGCGCTGTCCCTTGCGGTTCGTGGGGATGGCGAGAACTTCGATCTTGTAAATTTCTTTGAACTCGTTCGCTTCCGTCATCGCCGTACCGGTCATGCCGGCGAGCTTGTTGTACATGCGGAAGTAGTTCTGCAGTGTGATCGTCGCATAGGTCTGCGTCTCGCCCTGGATGGCAACGCCCTCTTTGGCTTCGATCGCTTGATGGAGTCCATCGGAGAAACGGCGGCCTGGCTGCGGACGACCTGTATTCTCGTCGATGATGACGATCTTGCCTTCCGCTATGATGTAATCGACATCGCGTTCCATGAGAAGATGAGCGCGCAGAAGCTGTCGTAAATTGTGCGCACGTTCTTTGCGGTGGCTATCAGCCTCACGCAATGCAACTTTTTTCTGCATTTTGGCTTGCTCGTCGAGATCTTCCTGAGCATCGATTTGTGCGTACTCGTATCCGAGATCCATCATGACAAAATCGTCGGTCGCTCCACCCATTTCACCCCAGAGATGGATTCCTTTGTCGGTCAGTTCGTATTCACTGGCCCGCTCGTCGACGATGATATACAGTTCGGAGAGCGTTTTTGTTCGCTCTTCTTTGTTGGGCTCGGCATAGAAATACGTATCCCATTTGTCGACTTGCGAACGAAGATCGGGATTTTCTTTGATGCGCTTTAAAACTTTGTTATGCGGCGTTCCCTTGCTGACGAGCCAGAGTTTTCTATAGGCATCTTTTTCTTCTGCCTCTTGCTCTTTGCTGAGTTTTACTAGTTCGCCTTCGCTGATGCGTCCCAATTGCTCGAGTGTTTTACGAGCGTCTGTGGCGAGTTTATTACAGAGATCGCGCTGGAAACGCACGAGCTGCGCCACCGGATTTTGCAACATATCATACATCTGCTTCGATCCGCCCGTCGGCCCTGAAATGATCAGCGGGGTTCTCGCTTCATCGATCAAGATCGAATCGACTTCGTCCACAATCGCAAAATAGTGTCCGCGCTGCAGCTGCTCCTGCGCCGACTGCGCCATCGAATTATCGCGTAAATAATCGAACCCAAACTCAGAAGAGGTTCCATAGACGATATCCGCGGCATAGACTTGTCTGCGCAACTGATGCGGCGTCTTATTCGTGAGAGGTTCAACGCTTAAGCCTAAAAATCGATAAATCGCTCCAATCCATTGACAATCGCGCTCCGCTAAATAATCGTTCACCGTGACGAGGTGGACAGGCTTTCCCGTCAGGGCATTGAGATATAGCGGCATCGAGGCCGTGAGCGTCTTTCCTTCCCCCGTCATCATCTCGGCAATCGCGCCGTAGTGCATGGCGATAGCACCCAGAATCTGCACATCGTAGGGGATCATGTCCCACTTTTGATCATAGCCCGATACATGAACATCCGTGCCCCACATACGACGGCAGGCATTTTTGACAACGGCATACGCTTCAGGAAGGAGCTGTTCGAGGGTCTCGCCTGCCTGGTAACGCGCCTTTAATTCCTCAGTCTTTTGCTTCAGTTCTTGTTCATTAAGCGATTGGAGCTTTGCCTCTTCTGCATTCACGAGGGAGACAATTTTCTGGTATTTACGAATGAGCCTTGTTTGCTGCGTTCCAAATATTTTCTTTAATAGTCCTAACATGATCCTGCTTCAATTAATGTTTCTAACCATTTTAACACGCCATTGAAATTAATCCCACGGACAAATATATCTTCTAAGGTAATGGCACTAAGTCTCATCCTAATCCTCATCCAGAGGGCTCTGACAGAAGATCGGCCTAAAACGAAGAAAAAAGCCGCCGTTGTAAAATAATGTTTATAAGATATCTCTTAATTCCCCTCGCTTTGGCATTGATGAGCTTTGACACTGTCATCGACGATATGATCGATCGGACGGAGCGCCAGCTCGCCACACAAACTGAGCTTAAAACCCTCATGCAAGAGCTGCAGCAAGAGCAAACCAGATTCACCGAAGGAGAGCAGACCAGAACCCAAGCTTCCCGCATGGTCGCCCTCGCCGATCAAATCCTCAAAATGATCGAAGAAAGCCACTATGAAACCCTCTTCACTCCCAGCTACATCGATGAGCTGCGCTTTTTAAGCTCCATTGCCAACAAAAAATCCCCTGCACCCCCATGATAATCCGCTACATCGACCGTCTGACCCGCCAAGAACACACCGAACTCGTTTACGGCGGATTTGTCCTACGCGTCCTTTACGGCGAATCCTGGTGGGAAAAAATCCTCTCCTTTCTTTTCCTTCCCCTCATGTGCATCTCGTCCCTCTCTTCTCACTTCTACGGCTGGCTGCAAAAGCGATTTTTCACACGTCCTAAAATACCTCGTTTCATCAAGCGTTTTAACGTCGACACTTCGGAGTTCGCCGATCCCATTTCCTCCTACAAATGCTTCAACGATTTTTTCATCCGAAAAATCAAACCCCGCTCACTTGCTCCTGATGCCATCATCCCCGCTGACGGCCGATATCTCGTCTATGAAAACATCCATGCCTGCGATGGATTTTGGATCAAAGGGCATAAATTTCACCTCGAAGAACTCTTAAATAGCCCCACTCTCGCTCACAAATATGCGCATGGCGCCATCGTCATTGCCCGTCTAGCCCCACCTGACTACCACCGCTTCCACTTCCCCGTCGATTGTGAACCCGAAACTCCCCAAGAACTCCACGGCCGACTCTATTCGGTCAGCCCCATCGCCCTGCGCCGCAACATCCACTATCTCACCGCCAACAAGCGCGTCCTCACGCCCCTGCACACCCATAACTTTGGAACCATTCTCTATTTGGAAATCGGGGCCACCTTCGTCGGCACGATTCACCAGACATTCACGCCCGGCCAGCCCCAACCCAAGGGTGCGGAGAAGGGGTATTTCTCGTTCGGGGGCTCATGTGTTATCTTATTATTTGAACCTTTCCGCATCACGTTTGATGCTGATCTCATCTCGAATTCTCATCGTAAGATAGAGACTCTGTGCAAGTTCGGTCAGTCCCTCGGCAAAGCCTTCTCACCTCTTGATAATTAGCTATAGAATGTGTTATATTTATCCCCATAAAACAAAGGATCTATTTTATGGTAAAATTCGCTATTGATATTACCGTTCGAGAGCTATCTCCCAGCCAATTTCAAATACCCGATGCATTTCTTAACAATACAGACAAACTTCTCGAGAAAAGAGATTTTACACAAACAGCGGTTATGGTGGGCACCATCGTAACGCTTGCAATCACAGGCTATCTTTTGGGCAATTGGTTCTGCCCTAAGGACCAACCGGAAGATAAAAGTTGGCTGAATAGAAAAAATGTGACGTTAGGACTTACGTCTCTTTTTTTAATTCCTATGTATCTTGGAATTTTAGCAAGAGGCGTTTGGGAAAAAAATGTTAACGCTCAGCAAAATAACTACTGGAAAAGTTTTTACACCGCGATCGGGTTTGCAACAGGTTTAGTTTTTACGAGCATCCCGATTGTTGGCTCTGTCATCGGATACCATTTGGGAAGACACGTTGCAGGGTCCCACGGCACTAACAAATAAAACTATTATTCCTGGGAAATCGCCCGACAAATCGGGCATTTTTCGACATGATGTCGCAGCGCCGGGCAAAAACGGCGCGCATAATAAATAATCTGTAGATGCACTTTGATCCACGATTTGCGCAGGAAGTGCTTTTTTAAATCGCGCTCTGTTTGCACCACATTTCTTCCTTCCGACAATCCCCACCGTTTAGCACAGCGATGAATATGCGTATCGACGGGAAACGCTGGTATGCCAAACGCCTGCGCCACCACAACCGATGCCGTCTTGTGGCCAACACCGGGAAGTTCTTCTAATTTTTCCAGAGAACGAGGAACTTTGCCTTTGTATTTTTCGAGCAAAATTTCTGATAGGCGATGAATCGCCCTCGCCTTTGTCGGTGAGAGTCCGCATGGCTTAATAATCGCGCGGATTTCCCCAACAGTGAGTTTTACCATCTCTTGCGGCGTGGCTGCTTTGGCAAACAGATGAGGTGTGACGCGATTGACCATCGCATCGGTCGAACGTGCCGAGAGAACGACGGCGATGAGAAGTTGATAAGAGGTTTCGTGTTTGAGAGGAATGTCGGGGTGAGGAAAATATTCATCGAGGATTTTCTGAATCTCTTTTGCTTTCACTTGCCCACACAAAATTTCGAGAAAATTGCCGACAAAATATCTTCGGTGATATCGAGACCGATGATCGTGCCGAGTTCAAAAAGCGCTTTGCGCATATCGGACGAGAGAAATTCGGGAGACGTTCCTGATCGTAGTCCTTGTATCAACTCTGAAAGCGCCTCAGCAGCTTGGTCGAGAGCTTGCTTATGACGCGCGCTCGTGATCACCACCTCTTCCTTTGAGGGAGGACCGCTGCGCCATATTTTTTGATCAAGCAGAGACTTCAGCAGCTCCAAACCCTCTCCTGTCTTAGCAGACACTCCGACAGCGCCACTGGGTGCTGCTGCATTGGACACATCGATTTTGTTCCAGAGCAGAAGTGTTTTTTCTGCAGGCGCTTTTTCCATGAGCAATTTTTCTTCTTCGGAAATCCCTCGATGCGCATCGAGAACAAATAAAATCAGATCGGCGTCTTGCATCGCTCCGATCGACCGGCGAATCCCTTCTTGTTCGATCACCTCTGTCGTCTCCCGAATCCCCGCCGTATCCAGTAATTTAAAATGGAGTCCGCCAAGACGCATCTCCGCTTCTAGCAGATCGCGCGTCGTTCCTGGAACATCGGTGACGATCGCGCGCTCTTTACCCAACAAAGCATTCATGAGCGAGGACTTGCCCACGTTGGGAGCACCCACCAAGCATAGCGATAATCCCTCATGCAAAACTTTTCCATCTTCAAATGTGCTACTTAAGTTCAGTATTTTAGTGCGCGTTTTTTCCAGTGTTGCGATGACATCCGAAATCGCCGCAAATTCTAATCCTTCTTCAGGAAAATCGACCCACGCTTCTAACATCGCAGCGATGTCGACGAGCTCGCGTTGTAATGCTTGCACCTTCAGCGAAAGAGCGCCGCTCAACTGTTGACCTGCGGCATTTGCAGCTAAATCATTTTTCGCGGCAATAAGCTGCTGCACCGCTTCCGCTTGTGCTAGATCGAGTTTGCCATTCATGTAAGCTTTGAAGGTAAACTCCCCCGGAAGCGCAGCCCTTGCGCCAGCTTCCAGCACCACACTAAGCACTCGACGGGAAATTAGACTTCCGCCATGGCACTGGATCTCGATGGTATCTTCACCTGTATACGATTTAGGAGCCCGCATAACGGCGATAAGAACCTCATCGACCGTCTGGCCTTCTTGATCAATGATCCGACCAAAATGGAGCGTATGGCTCGCATATCGGTCGAGGCTGCCTGAATAAACTTTTTTTGCGACTTCGATGGCTAGGTCGCCCGAAATGCGCACGATCGCAACGGCTCCCTCACCGGGTGCTGTGGCGATAGCGGCAATGGTTTCTCCTTTTTGATAAGGTCGATGGCTAAAGTGCATGAAAAGATAATATCAAAAATTAATAACAAAATCAAATAATACGAAGCGCGGCTGTAATCAGCCGGCCTAAATCCAAATCTTTATTTTGATCGCCCATCACAGCCTGAATAGCTTGTTGAGCTTTTGCGAGGGGATAACCAAGGTTGAGAAGCGCGCCGATGGCGTCTGTAGCCACACCGCGGCCAGGAACAGTTGTCTTGGGGGCGGATTTCACTACTTGCATCTTGTCGCGCAGATCGATGATCACGCGCTCTGCCGTTTTCTTGCCGATGCCCGGGACTTTAGAGAGGAGCGTGCTATTACCCTGTTGGATCGCTTCTTCGAGAGACTCGATCGAGAGGTGGCTGAGGAAGGCCATCGCGGTCTTGGGGCCGATGCCGCTGACTTGGTTGAGCTTTTCAAAGAGGTCGCGCTCTTCGGTGGTGAGGAAGCCGAAAAGGAGATGGGCATCTTCGCGAATGACAGGAGAGATGAAAAATTGGACTTCCTGACCGAGCGGGGGTAGGCGGCCAAACGAGCTAAGGCCGATCAGGATGCTGTAGCCGACGCCATTCACATCGACGATGGCTTTGGTGGGAGAAGAAGAAGCTAGCTTTCCGCGGATATATTCAAACATAGACGGTCCTTTGGGAATTGGCATGACAAACGGCCAGCGCGAGGGCATCGGCGGCATCTTCGGGCTCGGGAAGGGCGTTTAATTTGAGAATCATTTGGATCATGCGTTGGACTTGGAGTTTACTCGCTCCCCCATTTCCGACAACGGCTTTTTTAGCTTTGCGAGGAGCATATTCAAAAATGTCTAGACCGCGATTGGCAGCGGCGAGAAGGACGGATGCGCGCGCCATACCAAGCTTCATCGCACTTTGGACGTTCTTCTGCACGAATTGGGTTTCTACGGAGAGGGTATCGGGAGAAAATTGTTCGATGAGATGCGCGATGCCTTGGAAAATGGCGAGATACCGCTGCGGAAGAGGAAGCTTGGGAGGAGGCCGGATGCAGCCAAAGTCGATGACGATGAGACCCTGGGCTGATTGCTCAATGATCCCATATCCGGTCACTTGCGTGCCCGGATCAACGCCGAGGATGCGTCTATTCTTTCTTGTGTTCAAGAGAAATCATGTCCTTGACGATGTTGACGGCTTCGGCCATCTGCAGATCGTCGGTTCCCCAGTTTGCTTGGGTTTGGGTACCATCTGCAACAGGCTTAATTTGCTCAAGGAAGATTTTGAAGTTAGGATCGTGCTGCAAGCGGTAAGCGCTATTTTTTTCGAGAGCGGGCAACATTTTGCGCCATTGCGATTCTTTCTTTTGGATATGGGGAAGATAGTTGCGTTGGAACCACACTTTTGTTTGGCCATCGACATCAACAAGATTATCGTTATAAGCCGCGGCAATCCGATCGCTGCTTAAGGGATACTCAAGGTAACGCTCGCCAATGGAGTAGGGGGCAAACTGCGAGGGAACGATGAGATCGGCTTGCACGCCTTCGATCTGTGTCGAACGACCTGAAACTGTGTAATATCTTCCAACAGTGACTTTAAAAAACGTCGAAGCATCATCATCGGTCACTGTTTGGTATTGGATCGTGCCCTTGCCATAGGTGGTTTTGTCGCCGACGACAAGGCCTACGCCATAATCTTGGAGGGCTTGAGCGACAATTTCCGCAGCAGAGGCAGAGGCTTTAGAAGTCAGGATCACGAGGGGGCCATTGTAATAGACGCGGGGGTCGACATTGCGCATGTATTGCACTTCCCCTTGGGCGTATTTGGAGATGACAACGACGCCACTGGTGATAAAAAGGCCCGACACTTTGACAGCTTGGCTTAAAAAACCGCCGAGATTTTCGCGCATGTCAAGAACAAGTCCATAGAGTTTGCCGCGGCGTTTGAGATCTTTGAGGGCTTCGCGAATATCTGTTTCGCAGCTGGGGGCATCAAAACTCTCATAGAACGAAGGGAGCGTGAGCTTACCGATAAATCCATCAGCAAAAGGCTCGGCTGTATAGGTGAGCCTGTCATCTTCCATTAAGATTTTTTCTCGGACAAGATTGACACGGACGATGGCATCCTTTCGTTTGAAACCTAATATGACTTCTTTTTTCCCTTGTCCCTTGAGCCGCTCCAAAACTTCTTCGTAAGGGGCTTGGGAGACCGCTTTTCCATCGATTTCGACCAAAAGATCGCCGACTTCGATTTTACCGCTGCGCGCGGCAGGGCCGCCTTTGATAAGATCGGTGATTTGAACGCCATCGACACCCTCTTTTAAAACGACGCCAACGCCTTCAAATTGTTTTTCCAGGGCGGTACGCATCTCAAAAGCTTCTTGGGGACTAAAATAGGCCGTATGCGCATCGAGGCTTCGCGCCAGCGCTTTAAGGAGGTGCATGCAGAAATAATGCTCTTCTTTGGGTCCCGCACCATAGGTAGTTTCAAAGCGTTGAAACATTTTTTCAATGAGAGCCGCAACTTTTTGTTTCCGATCGTCCGTCCAAAATGCGGGGTCACTCGAGGCCTTCTCGGCTTCTAAAATGCGGACAAATTGCCCGCGGATCCGCTCTTTGAGCTGATCTGTGTCAGCGGCATATTGATAGGCAGGATCGGCCTTGGCTTGCATCTTTTCTTGGGCGAGGAGCTCGGAAGCGATTTGCTTGCGTAGAGCTTGAGCTCTAGCGGTCGCTTTCGCAAATAATCGGGTAAGGTTTTCATAATCAGGGTATTCGTCGCTCGAATAATGGTCGATAGCACTCTCTATATCGGTGCTCGTAAGCTCAAGAAAAGGCTTAACTTCGCTGTATAGGAGATAAATTTTTTGAGGATCAAATTGTTCAATTAAAGACTTAAATGAGCGTTTCACAAGAAGGGGGGTAAGCTCCCTACTCTCGATATGGTAGCTGAAGAGCTCTTCCATGGTAGGGCGGATATCGGATTTCTTGAGAAGCGCAGGGGTGCTCGAGCAGAGCGTTGCGCATAAAAAAAGAAAAAATACTACTCTCTGGATCATATGTCGACCTTTTTACTACTTTCTCAGGGCCGTATATTTTTGTAAATGATTCCCTGATCTCCCAAAGAAGAAGGAACTTTTACGAAAAAGTCTACCTGAAGATATTATATATGAAATAGTTACCACTCAGAGACCGGCGTCTCACTGAGATTTAAAGCAAAGAAAATTCTCTTAAAAAATGATCTGCGAGATGATGCGAAAGGGACCCGCACCGAAGGCGGGGGATTGAGCGCTTGAGCAGTCGACGGCTTGCAGCCGCCCTGCAAAATGGTGTCTGAACTAGCCGGCGGCAGTACTCCGTACGCCGCGGCGAAGGAAGGCCCATTTGGTTGGCGGATCCAAGCTCAAGGAGGGCGGCGGAGACCGCGGGCATGCAGTGCCGGGGTCCCGACCCGTCATGGGAAACTAAAAATTTACCCTTCGGGCTCGCTAGAGCCCGACGCCTTTTTTCTCCTCAGTCTTGCAATAATCTTCCGAACTTTAGGAGCTTTTACGAAAAAGTCGACAATAAATGGGAGGAATCCTATACTTGCACCTTTGTCAGGAGAAATATGCCAACGATTAACCAGCTTGTACGCCAAGGCCGAAAAGTCAGAGTCCGACGACGCAAGTCCCCTGCGCTAGAACAATGCGCTCAGAAACGGGGCGTCTGTTTGCAGGTAAAGACCAAAACGCCGAAAAAACCTAACTCAGCTCTGCGAAAAGTGGCCTGGGTACGCCTTTCCAATGGACAAGAAGTCATCGCCTATATCGGCGGTGAGGGGCATAACTTACAAGAACACAGTATTGTTCTCGTCCGCGGTGGACGGGTAAAAGACTTACCGGGCGTGCGTTATCATATCGTCCGAGGAGCACTCGACTGTGCTGCGGTGAAAGATCGCAAGCAAAGCCGGTCGAAATATGGGGCCAAAAGGCCTAAGTAATTTTAGATAATCTCGGAAGATTATCTGGGCTTGGAGAAATCCGAGTTGGCTTTAAATTAAGCCGAGTGAAGAAATTTATTAGATAAAGGAAATTTTATGTCACGTAGACGTCGCGCTGTAAAGCGTGAAATGACACCCGATCCTATTTTTAACAGCTATGTGCTGTCCAAATTCATCAATAAGCTGATGCAAGATGGCAAAAAGTCGACTGCACGCCGAATTGTCTATAATGCTCTGAGTAAATTCGCGCAGAAAATCAAAGCAGAAGACCCCGTAGCAGCGTTCGAGCAAGCCCTTGAAAACGCGAAACCTTCTTTAGAAGTAAAATCCCGCCGTATCGGTGGCGCCACTTACCAAGTTCCCATTGAAATCCCTCCAGATCGCCGCACATCGATCGCGATGAAATGGATCATCCAGTATGCCCTCGAAAAGGCAGGCCGGTCTATGGAAGAAGGCCTCTCGCAAGAGCTCGCCGATTGTTACAATAACCAAGGCTCGACGATTAAGAAAAAAGATGACATGCACAAAATGGCCGAGGCCAATAAAGCCTTTGCCCACTTTAAGTGGTAAAATATGAGCACTAAGCAACAACGACCAGAAACAGATAATCTTGCCGATGTCCGTAACATTGGCATCATGGCCCACATCGATGCGGGTAAAACGACGACGACTGAACGTATTCTTTATTATTCAGGCCGCGTCCACCGCATGGGCGAAGTACATGAAGGCGCCGCTACCATGGACTTCATGGAACAAGAGCGCGAGCGTGGTATCACGATTACCTCCGCCTCGACCACTGTTTACTGGAAAGGCTCCAAAATTAACATCATCGACACCCCAGGCCACGTCGACTTCACTATTGAAGTAGAACGTTCCTTGCGTGTTCTCGATGGAGCCGTCGCTGTGTTCGATGCCGTTGCCGGCGTGCAACCCCAATCCGAGACCGTCTGGCGTCAAGCCACCCGTTACGGCGTTCCCCGCCTTGCCTTCATCAACAAAATGGATCGCACAGGAGCCGATTTCTTCATGGCCGTCCAGTCGATGAAAGATAAACTCGGCGCCAATGCAGTGCCCGTACAATGTCCCATCGGAGCCGAAGGCGAATTCAAGGGAATGGTCGACCTCGTCACCATGAAAGCCTACCTCTTCCTCGATGAAACTCTAGGCGCAAAATACGAAACAGCAGAAATTCCCGCTGACCTTCTCGCTAAGTGCAAAGAAATGCGCCAGCAACTCCTCGAAGAACTCGCTACTGTTGACGAGAGTAATGAGCAGTTCATGATGAAAGTTCTCGAAAATCCTGAGACGCTTTCTGAAGAAGAAATCCATGCTGTCATTCGTCAAGGTGTTGTCTCGAACAAAATCAACCCTGTTCTATGTGGAACCGCCTTCAAAAATAAAGGCATACAGCCCCTTCTGGATGCTGTCGTCGCTTGGATGCCCTCTCCCCTCGATCGCGGTACCATTAAAGGTATCAACATCAAATCTGGAGAACCTATTGAGCTCGCTCCCAAAGATGACAGTCCTCTTGCAGCTCTCGCCTTTAAAATCATGTCCGATCCTTATGTCGGCCGTTTGACGTTCGTGCGCATTTACGCTGGAACGCTCTCTAAGGGAACCAACCTGATAAATACGACGAAAGACAAACGCGAGCGCGTCTCTCGTCTCCTCGAAATGCACGCCAACCAACGTAAAGATCGCGATGACTTTTTCACCGGCGACATTGCGGCTTGCATCGGTCTGAAATACACATCGACAGGCGACACGCTCTGCGCAGAAGGAAGCGAACTTCTTCTCGAGAAAATGGAATTCCCCGAGCCTGTTATCTCGATGGCCATTGAACCTAAATCAAAAGCCGACCGAGAAAAACTTGCCATGGCTCTTGGATCTCTTTCCGAAGAAGATCCGACGTTCCGCGTCTCCACTAACGAAGAGACAGGCCAGACAATCATCGCCGGCATGGGAGAGCTCCATCTCGAGATTCTTCGCGATCGGATGTTCCGTGAGTTCGCCGTAGAAGCTAACGTTGGTAAACCTGAAGTCGCCTATAAAGAGACCATCTCCATTCCTGGCGAAATCGAAACCAAGTACATCAAACAATCCGGTGGTCGCGGTCAATACGCCCACGTTTGCCTCGAGATCGAGCCGAATGAAAAAGGCAAAGGCAACGAAATTCTCACCAAGATCGTTGGGGGATCCATCCCGAAAGAATACGTTCCTGCTGTCATCAAAGGGATCGAAGAAGGCCTCGGAACAGGTGTTCTCGCAGGATATCCGCTCGTCGACGTTATCGTGCGCATCACCTATGGTTCGTACCATGAAGTTGACTCGAACGAGATGGCCTTTAAAATTTGCGGTTCAATGGCAGTCAAAGACGCTGCGCGCAAATCCCAGCCGATTCTCCTAGAACCGATCATGAAAGTCGTCGTCACCACGCCCGAAACGGCCATGGGTGATGTTATCGGCGATATCAACCGCCGTCGCGGACGCATCATGAATCAAACACCGCAAAAAGGCAGTGTTGTTGAAGTCGAGTCGGAAGTTCCGCTCAGTGAGATGTTCGGCTACTCCACACAGCTCCGATCCATATCCTCGGGTCGTGCAACTTATGTGATGGAACCGAGCCACTTCGAGCGGGTCCCAACAAAAATACAAGAAGAAATTACAAAAAAGTAAGGTAAATTAAAACCATGGCAAAGCAAAGTCGTCAAAAGATTCGTATCCGCCTCAAGGGATATGACCAACGCGTCCTCGATCGCGCCACAGTTGACATCGTCGAGACCGCTAAGCGCACAGGAGCCCGCATTGCTGGGCCGATCCCACTGCCTACTAAACGAGAAGTTTATACCGTGCTGCGTTCGCCGCACGTTGATAAAAAATCGCGTGAGCAGTTCGAGATCCGCACGCATATCCGCCTCCTCGACATCTTGAATCCGACACCCGACACGATCGATAAGCTGAAAGTGCTTCCCGTCGCTGCCGGCGTCGACATCAAGATCCGCGCTGCTTAAATCTCTTATTGCAAATTCGAGATTTCCTCTCGAATTTGCATTCCCTTCACTTCAATTAAAAGCTTACACCTAATCCCGCCCCTATTTGAATACAGCTCAAGTCAACATCATTTCTTCGCACATGAGAATGACCGGTATGCTTTGAAAACTGGAATTTTTGATAGAGATATTCTAAATTGAAATTGGCGTAAAAGTGTTTTGTAAAATAGTAATTAAGACCCGTTTGCGTAAGAAAACCAAATTCATTTTTATGGACATGCTCTTTCACAAAGCGGGAATGGTTATGGATGCGCAGTAAATTATAATCAACACCAGCTCCCAAATAGAGATTTAGATGGTTAGTTAATTTAAACTGGTAGTCAAGTCCAAGCTTGAACGAGAGTAATCTCATTTTTGTCTGGTTGTGAAGACATGTTGAATGGCCCTCTTTTTCCCACCAATCGACTCTTTCCCAGACGGTCCATTTTTTGTAGTACGTTTGAAAGAACTCAAAGGTATAATCTGCCCAGCCATTGCCGTAAATATCTCGGATTCTATCTGATAGGGGATACAGATATGAAATTCGGCCGTCAACTCCAACAACGACAAAAGGATCTGACTGTTTTCTATTGCGGGTGGTGTTTTGCTTTTTAGTCTTTAATTCTTGGCGAAGTTCTCTTGTTCTAGGACCCCACCCCAATAATGGAGATGAAGTAAAGGGTAAAGCTGTAGATGCTAGAATAACTAAATATAAAATTTTCATGGGACTGTTATAGTTGATGAGTTGACCACACCATTCTGCGCATTTAACCCAATAAGGGTATAGGTGTCGGCCTGATTTTTAGGTCGGTTGTGATCGTTATATCTTAACTTTTCAAATGCCGAAATGGTTTTGATCAAAACGCCATTTCTAAAAAGTTGATAGGACGTAATCGTTGAATTCGGGCTTTGTGTCCAAAAAAGTCTATTTACATAATCGGTCTGATCAGGAAATTTATCTTTACAACGATGGCCTTTAAAATTTGCAGAACTAGGGGCTAAGATAGTAATGTTTTGACTCAACTGGGCACTGGGCCCCCCATTATTGAGAGTTGCTTGGCCTGTGAACGTTTGTGTCGTAGAGGTCCCGGCAGAGTTTGTCACAGTTAAAGTGACCGTAAAAGTGCCCGCTTGGGCGTAGGTGTGTGTAATAATAGGTGTTGACGTTGTGGCTGTATGACCATCGCCAAAATTCCAATCATATTGAACTATCGTGCCCACGGGAGATAAAGATTGAGTTGCATCAAAGCTGCTTACCTGGCCAGGTGGGGCAAGTGTCGGGGTAAAATAGGCCACGGGAGCTTGATCGGGAGTAATACCAGGATCCGTAGGGGTTACTCCTATTGCTAAATTGACAACGCTCGAACTTGAAAATGTCACAATACTTTCTTGATTGGATGTTCCGTCGCCGACATATGCTTGCTTCCCATCAGGGGTGATAGCAATTCCATTGGGACCTGCCCCTACAGTAATCGTTGAACCAAAGGTTGGCGTCAGCGTATTGAGCCCTACGACGGAAGCGATAGAGTTTGAGCCAGGATTGGTTACCCAGGCCGTTGTTCCATCGGGCGTGATCGCGGTTCCGGGAAGCAAGTTTCCTGCGGTCAAGGAGAACCCAAAAATCTGCTGAATGACTGTGAGTGTCGTTAGGTCAAAAACAAAAACAGAATTGGTTGCTTTATCCGTGATAACAGCCGTTTTACCATTGGGTGTTACTGACATAAACGATGGCGAGCTGCCCAAGGGAATCGTAGCAGTGACCATCAATGTTTGCAGATCGATTTGCGAAAGAGTGCCTGATCCAGAGTTTGTAACGTAGGCAGTCAATCCATCGGGGAGTATAGCAACGCAGCTCGGATTGCTTCCAACGGTAATAGAAGTCGTAGTAAACGTTGTTAGATCGATGATAACAGCAGTTCCTGAGCTATATCCGACGATCACCGCTTTCTTTCCGTCAGGGGTGGGTGAGATAGCTCCAAGTATTGGAAACCCAACTCCAATGGGAATATCGGCCCCTATTTTTGACTGGGTTGCTACATCAATAATGGAAATTGAATTAGCGCCGCTGTTAGTTACAACGCCAATTTTCCCATTGGGGGTCAAAACGGCATCATTAGGCTCTGAACCTACAGTAATCGGTGCAAGAAGTGTTTGAGTTGCTACATTGATAGGATAAACGTCAGAAGATCCGAAATCGGGTGCGTATGCGTACCAAACACCTTGGTAAGCATAGTAGTCAAAAGGGGGATTTAGCGCGGAAGTCCCACTTGGTGCAGTAATTTGGATTTCAACAGCACCAGGGGTACTGATGGGTGCTACCACTTGAATGGTGTTATCATCGATTACAATGGGGATAGCGTTTGTAGGGCCAAATGCCACGACGGTTGCACCGGTAAAACCAGAGCCTGTAACAATCACCGTATTTCCTCCAGCACTTGGCCCGAAGACCGGGTTTACGTTTGTTACTACGGGAACTGCAAATAGCTGAAGGGACCAGACAGCAAAAAAAAGTAGAAAGTTGAGAGCGCGTAAATGCATATCCCCATAACTACCTAAAATGTTATTTTAACAACATCAAAATTTGCCTTAGGGATCGCAAGAGCGCTATTGCACTTCCGTATTGTTCGGATCATCTTCGTAGATTAGGTCATAATCAGACTGACGTTGGTTCGTGATTCTCTTGGAGACCACTTGCCCGTTCTTGATCCAGAAATAGTAG
>VFSW01003338.1_pt1 | contig 24104 bp, 25 predicted proteins | sample 5358111 | NCBI WGS metagenome assembly VFSW01 (sample SAMN11554181, study PRJNA540505) | mine drainage metagenome | isolation source: sediment from site ElyBrook_90M | place: USA: Ely Copper Mine, Vershire, VT | collected 2017
GCAAATGATCTACTTGGCCTTCCTCAAGGTACTGCTCAGAAGATCGTAAACAGGCCCTTAGGGAAAAGCCAGCTTACACGCCCCTATGAACTCCACAGAAATTGGAGAACTGCTCTAACGTCTACCTTTTGCCGGTGTCGTATCGGCAATGGCTTGGTCAATCATTTGGAATAGCTTGCTGCGATCCAGAACTTCAACAAAGGGAGCCCCTTTGCTGTTGGATGTGACCACCCAGATGGTGGGCGTGTGGTCGATGCCGATACGCTGCCCCAAGGCGTAATCCGCCTTGACTTCAGCGGCCAGCTTACCTTGCGGATCGCGATCAAAAGGCAATGCGATGCCATGGCTGGAAGCAAATTTCTCATTAAACTGGCGCAGATCGTTGAGGCTGTACATATATTCCTGGTTGGCGAAAACCGCGTCGCGATAGTCGTTGCCCAGCTTCTTGCTCTTCAGGTCAAACCAACGTGCATCCACCGCCGCGGCGAAACTCCACGCGTGATAGGGAAGCGGAAAGTCGTGGCGCACCCAGGGAATGTGGTACTTTTCCACGGCATCTTTCAGGATAGGATTGGCGCGACCGCAGTCGGGGCACTCCATGTCGGCAAATTCGACAATGGCAACGCGGGCACCCGCGGGCGGCCTCAGGGCAGAGGCGTCGTGAACCTGGGTTCCTCCAGGCGGGGTGGCAAACTGGGCGCGCGCAGTGGCGGAGGACGCTAAAAGCAACGCGGCAGAGACAAAGGCCATGAACAGGCCGGATTGGATGAAGCGCACCCGGCTGACTCGAGTCTGCGGGCAAAAAACACAGGCAAAGAAGCGATTCATATCGATTGGACGGCTCCCTATGGTCATTGTAACGGCAACACACGGCAACTTCCGGTCACTTTTCCCGGTCACGGCGCCGGGCTGCCATCCATTGCCGCCATTTGTAGTCGGCCACCACGGTGACTGCAAGCAGTACAAGGACGAGAATGCCGAGGATGAGTTTCATCTCTTCTTCAGGATCGCACGGATAGGCCAACCTGGGGGAGTGCTGCCTGGGTTTGCCTTTTGCGCGCTTGCCGTCCAATTGATAAATTATTTATTCAATTGCTTTGCTAAGAGTGGTTTATGATGCCTGCAATTCCAGGATGATGGCGGCGCCATGGGGTTCAAAGTTGACGGCTGAAGCACGCCCGTTGTTGTCGCGGAGGATAGTGGCACAGAGACTGAGGCCCAGGCCAGATGTCTCGCCGCCTACCTGGGCGGGAACGAAGGGGTCGAAGGCGCGATCCGGGTAAAGAAAGCCGGGACCGGAGTGGGCCACTAGAATCTGCACATGCTTTCCCTCGGCGGTCGCCTCCAGGCGTATGGTCTTGTCTTCCGATGAGGACATGCCTTGGCGATCGACGGCTTCCATCGCAAATTGCAGGCAGTGAAGCACAGCCTGGCGCAACTGCTGTGCATGGCACAAAGCCCTGGGAAGTGCTGGGGCAATGTTGAGACGTAACTCGATGGAGCGGTGTAGAAATTCAGAGCGATAAAGCTGTTCCATATCGGTGAGCAACTCGGATATAGATACTGCCGCAAACTGGTCGTTGTGCGAGCGTGAGATACGGGTCAGGCTTTCCAGAGTAGACCTCATGCGTCGGGCTTCAGTCAGGATGGCTTCAACGCCTCTGCGTTCCTGGGAATCCAGCGTGTGGTTATCCTCAAGCAGAGAAGCGTAGCCAAGAATCACAGTCAGGGGATTGTTCAACTGCTGAGTCACATTGCCAGCCAACTGGCCCAGGCCGGCAAACTTTTCTGAATCGATGAGTTTTTCAAGCATCATGGTGTGACTGCGCACGGATTGCAACCGCGCCGCCAGCATCTCCACGGGCAATAGGTCGTCCGCGCGTAACGGATCTTGAAGTTGATAACGTATCCCGGCCAGCAACAGCGCGCCCTCGGTCGCCGTGCGGCCGGTCATGGGAACGGCCAGCGCGGAGGTAAACCGTAGCCGTTTCAAGTCGTCGCCTGGGCGCAACCATGGCTCAAGGCTCAGGCTGAAGGTCTGGCTATGTTCCACTGCGGATGGCGCGGAACCCGGTGCGAGAAATCCGGCCACCGGTATGCGCGCGGCCAACATATCAAGCGCTGCAATGGTTCCTGCATCCATTCCAGCTGCTCCAGCCACGCGATAGCGCCCTGTACTTTCCAGAACCATCAATGCAGCCTTGGCAAACCGGCTGTGCGCCGCCACAGTCTCGCATATCTCGGTTCCCTGGTGGTCGAAGTCTTCCACCCGGCGGCGGGAGAGAATAAGGCTGGAGTAGGCTTGCATTTCCAGGCGTGCCCGGCGCTCACGTTCCTTGGCAGATTTGTTGATGGCTATCTGGTCTTCCAACGCCAGCAGGATCATGCCCAGAGCCGCTACCACCTTGCCCATGACGATGACATGAATCAAGGTGAGATTGAGGGCGGGATTTTGAGCGATCGCAGGGGAAAGTTCAAAAATCGTAAGCGACCAGGCCACGAAGCCCAGCACACTCAGCAGTATGCCAGGAGAGAATCGTCTGTAAGTGAACACCAAAAGCAGCGCTGTGATGAAATTATTGCCAGATCCAACCAGAATCAGTGGCCAACCGAGACCTACATGGAAACACATCCAAAACGCGAGGCCGCCAATGACAACACAGGCAGACGACCCTATCCAGGTCGGCAGAACTCCCTTGGAGTGATCCCAAAAGAGGCCCACAACAAGCGAGATGACTCCCAGCCCAGGGAAGAGCAAAAGTAATGGCCCGGTGGGCGTTACGCCATGAAATACACCGGAGTAAAGGGCGGCGTAGACAAGCAGCGGTGCAATATAAGGGATCACGTAGAGGACGCGGAGCCTACCTATGCGGAAGCTAAGTGGCGAGAGCGACCCAAGAAATAGTGCGGAGCTCAGCAGGGCGCACATTTGGCCGGCAGCCATCAGCCAAGGATGGGAAATATACGCGAGTGTCCACGATCCCAGTCCGTAGAGCAGCAGCATCTGGCCTATGGAGAAAATGAATCCAAGAAACCAGAGCAGGGTGCGGGTATCCCGAGAACGCAGATACAAATACCCGAAGGCGGGTAGCAGCAGCGCCGTAAGAACAATTGCGGGACCGTGATAATAATCGGGCATGGAAGCCGTAGATCTCCAAAGGGTTGTTGAGACGCCTATCGTCAATTCTCTCAGGGAGAATCACCGTTGTACCGGCAGCGGACGAACTGGCTTGCTGCGACGGGGCTCTGTGCCGCGCCTGCTACACACAAGCGCCAATATCCTCTTGCCCCGATTCTGGAGCCACCCGGCAGGTAAGTCCATGCGTCTAATGTTGTAGGCAAGATGAACGGCAAGAGAGATTCGTCAGGCATTTGCCTGGCGCTGGTTCAGGTTTGGGTTCTGGAACCAGGGAGATAATCCGTAATGCGAAATCGATGGTGGATGGCAGTGCTGCTTGTGGCCGGATGCGCCTTGGCGGTTCCAGCTCAGAGCAAGGACAGCTTTACCCCCATGGCGCTGGACTCCGGTTTTGGGCCTATGGATCTCTCCGCGCCCGCCACGGCGCCGGAGGAGATCATCCGCAGATTTGCAGCCAAGGAGAGCCAGTTTCAGCAGGCGCTCAACCACTATACTTACCGTCGCATTGCCCGCGTTCAGACCCTGGACGACGACAACAAGGTGGATGGGGAGTGGTACGAAGTGGACGACGTGATCTTCGATCCCTCAGGTGCGCGCACTGAGAAGGTAGTCTATGCCCCGGGGAGCACATTGCAGCGGGTAAGCGTGTCGCCCTCCGATCTCCAGGACATCCAGCGCGGATATCCCTTTGTTCTTACCACTGAAGAGATCAGCGCCTACAACGTGAAGTATCTAGGCCGCCAGAAGGTGGATGAACTGGACTGCTACGTCTTCGACGTGAGTCCCAAGATTATTGAAAAAAAGAAGCGCTACTTTGATGGCCGTATCTGGGTGGATGCGACCGATCTGCAGATTGTGGTCACCGACGGCAGAATGGTTCCAGACGATACCCGTAAAGGCCAGGAAGACCTGCATCCGCCGTTCATGACCTGGCGGCAGCAAGTGGATGGACACTACTGGTTTCCGGTCTACACCAAGGGTGAGGGAATTCTGCACTTCAGCGGCGGCCCCGGCTATATGGGCGAGGACGTGCATATCCGCGACACAGTTAAATACTCTGACTACAAGCAGTTCGGCTCGTCGGTCAAGATTCTCTACGAAGGTCAGGACATTTCACAGCCGGAGCAGAAACCGGAGGGAGAACCGAAGAAGTAGCCTTCAACACGAGGCTACACTTCAATAAAACAGATACTTCCGCCACCTGTCGTCCCCACGTCCCAGCATGCGCATGATCTGGCGGCTCGTGTGCAGTGAGAAGGGTCGCGGTTCGCGCAGCAGCACCATGTCGTCGAGCTCATTGAGCATCCGGTTGCCCTTGCGGCGGTTGCAGGCGTGACAACAGGCAACCAGATTCTCCCAGGTGGAGTTGCCTCCGCGGGAACGGGGAATCACATGGTCCAGAGTCAACTCGCCAGAGGGCAGCACGACGCCGCAATACTGGCAGGAGTTGCGGTCGCGCAGCAAGATATTCTTCCGCGAGAGGGCGCGGGTCTGATAGGGGATGCGGCGGTACTCCAACAGCCGGATCACAGAGGGCATGGCGATAATGCTCCGTTGGGCGTGGAGAGTCATGCCGTGTTCCTCCTCGGTGCGCGCAATGCCCTTCAGTACCAGCACCAGGGCGCGTCGCGCCCCGCAGATATTGATCGGCTCATATGAAGCATTCAGCACCAGCACCGGCATTTGGAGTATGTGGCTAGCCGAAACGGCGTGCTGCCCGGTCGCGTAATCGCCAGCCAGCGCAGTGACCCTGGCGATGGATTTCTGCTTACGTGCATGAATCATGGCTTTTCCCAGCGACATCTCTTATCCCCTCGTCAAAAAGATGATTGGTCTTGCGATGAATAAATGCCTGTCTGTTGGTAGGTTGCGGCCAGCGCATTGCTGGCAAAACCGGGGTTATCTTCCACTTTCAGATCTGAGCCGCCGCGATGTGCATCGCGGAAGCGGCGCGCCCTGGCCAGCGTGGCTACCCATACGGATGCTGCCCCTGCCTTTGCCAGCGCTTGGGCTGCGGCGCGTACCGTGGCGCCGGTGGTAAAAATGTCGTCGATGACCAGAATGTGTTTCATTTTCACGGCACGCGGGTTGGATACCGTGAAGGCTCCTCGCAGATTGATGCGACGCTGGCGGGGTGTCAGGCCAGCCTGGCTCTCGGTGGCCCTGAGCCGCATCAGCGTAGTCGAGGCCAGAATGAGCCGCCATTCCGGATGCGTCTTGCGCAACGCATGGAGCGCATGAACGGCCAGCGACCGAGCCTGGTTGAAGCCACGCTCTGCATATTTTGACCGGTGCAGCGGGACGGGAACCACCAGCATCTCGGATGGCGCTTCGTCGGCCAGTTGGGCGATTGCCTGCGCCAGCATTCGGCCCAGTCCATCTGCGGCCGGATGAAGCCGGTCGTATTTGAGCGCGTGGATGGCGGCCTTCATGCGGTCCTGATAAAGCCCGTAAGCCACAGCTCGCACAAAAGGCGGTGCGGCCATGCGGCAGGCTCGGCACAAAGCAGCGTTCGCTGGAACCGGCCCGATCGCCGGTGCGGTCAGGGTGTCTCCGCAACGCGCGCACGCAGGGCCGCTCAGGGCGGGGAACTCCGTCCAGCAAGCATCGCAAATTGGCACGAAAGAAAGATGCGGCAGAGGGGAGCCGCAGAGGGCGCAAAAACCGGGGAGGAGAGCGCAACCAAGAGCGTCCATGGGACTTCGAAGCACACGAGCCACTGCGCGCCAACGAGAAGTCTCCGATGGCGGAACGTCGAACATCAGTGAACCGGAGTCCCTGCGGAAGACGCACCTCAATTCGGGGCGGCGCAAACCGCATGCACGCTGCCTTGGCAACAGTATACCCGCAACTTGCCGGCGATTTCATGGTATTTCACCCTGGTGAGTGCGAGAATTGAACGAATTAAAGCAGCTTTATTCTCTGCTAGACTCCTCTTGCTCCCAGCTGGGCAAAGACTGCACCGCGCCGCGGCTGAGGCACCATGCAGCGCAAGATGGAACGCGGAGATTTGCCCTCTATCGAGTTGTGTCTTGTGTGAGTTACAGCAGGTTGTGATTTTCGGCGCGTAAGACTTTACTCTTCTCGCGTTTGCTTCTTTCGCTGGATTTGTGCGAGGCAGTTGCTTTGTCTCTGGCATCGCGGGCCGCATCCTTCAGCTTGCCTGCGGCAGTTTCAAACTCGCCTTTGATCTCCAGCCCGGTACCCTCAGCCTGGGTTCGAACATCGCCGATGACGTTACCTACTTCCCGCTTGGCGATTCCCAACACTTGGTCGATCGCACCTTTTACTCTCTCTTTGTCCATTTTTCACGCTCCTGGGATACAGTTGCTCACGATTCCCTGGCAATCCACAGTATCGAAAGGAACACCGCTGGAGAAAACAAGGTTCCGAAATTGGCTTAAGTCTGTAAAAGCGGCGCTCCGGAAGCTCACTTCAGCTTCCGGCAAAGTAAGCGATTCCTCTTTTCACATCTCCCCGGGGCTGCGCCGGGATCGAGTCTGGCGTTCTGTCCATGCGGTCTTTACTTTTTCATAGGTTGTCTGCATCTCATCCAGTTCCAGGTCGGTTAGTCTTTCGATGTCGATCATCTGATTTCTAGCCTTATCCATAGCGCGTATCAGTTCATTCAGCTTCAGATTGATCGCGCGCGAGTCGCGATTCTGTGTGTTCTGGATTAAAAAGACCATCAGAAACGTCGCAACGGATGCCACTGTGCCAATTACCTGTACCCATGGTTGCGAGAAATGAAACACTGGTCCCGTCGCAATCCACACCACAACCATCAGTCCTGCTCCCACAAACGCCCATGTCGATCCTAGCCAGGCGGAGGCCACTGCCGCGAATCGGCCAAAGTGGTCATGCACGGTCGGGGCCTGCAACTCGGTTTCTTTTTTGCGCATCGATTCTGCCTCCATACTCAAGTAGTTCCTCGACGATACGCCTGCGATATTCAGCCTGACTGTTCCATGCGGAGCATAAGCGTCCCTACGAAACTTACGGCGGTTACGATACACTTCAACCCGTGGAGAGCTTGTTTTGCGGCGTGAATAGGGTCTGATTTCTCGCGTTCAGATCGCCGATATTTTCGTTTTCCGGCGTGCTACGTGGAAGCAGGTCCAACGCAGTTTACGGAGCGGCTTTCAGTTTCACTCCTGACTCGTCGCAATGAACGCAACTCATTGGAGGAAATCGCTTTGTCGTACACATCCGGATTGTTGACGGCTCTTGTTGCTGGTGCGCTTTTCGCTCCCGGCGCGGTCTGCGCGGCACAGGCTTCGCAGCCCGCACAACAGGACAAAATGCAACAATCCCAGGCCGGAATGGCCAACGCCGGTCCTCATCCGGCGGAGTACGATAGCCAGCGCCGTCCCATCACCGCCGGCGGTTTTGTGAAGACCGGCCCTATCGTTTTCCAGGATGTGGCGCGGCAAGCGGGCCTTACAACCTGGCATCACACGGCGGGAACCCCGGCGAAGCGCCTCATTCTTGAGGCCAAAGGTCCCGGTGTCTGCTTGCTGGACTATGACAACGACGGCTGGCTCGACATTTATCTAGTAAACGGCTCGAACTACGATGCACTGGCTGGCAAAGCCGCCGCACCTCATGCGGCGCTCTTTCATAACAATCACGATGGGACATTTACAGACGTCACCCAGACTGCCGGGGTCGCCAACGAGCGTTGGGGCTATGGGTGCGCAGTGGGCGACTACGACAATGACGGCTGGCCCGACCTGTACGTGACCAATTACGGCAAGAACCGCCTCTACCGCAACAACCACGATGGAACCTTCACCGATGAAGGAGAAAAGGCCGGCGTCACGGTGGGCACATGGTCTACCGGAGCCACCTTTGGTGACTACGATGGCGACGGGCGCCTTGACCTTTTTGTGGCGGGATACCTCAAACTCGATTTGTCCAATCCCCCAATTTCGGGAACGGCGGCGGCCGGCACAGCCGCATGCCAGTACCGCGGCGTGCAGGTGATGTGCGGCCCGCGCGGCCTAAAAGGCGAGCAGGATCATCTCTTCCATAACAATGGTGACGGCACCTTTACGGATGTAAGCAAGAAACTTGGAGTGGACGATCCCAACGGATTCTACGGCCTGGGAGTACTCTTCGCTGACGTAAACGAAGACGGCAAGCCGGATCTTTTGGTGGCCAATGACTCAACCCCCAATTACCTCTACATCAACAAGGGAGATGGGACATTCGAGGATGACAGCTACTCTAGCGGCTACGCGCTTAATGATAGCGGCCGCGAAGTCTCGAATATGGGTATTGCCGCCGGTGACTACCTGAACAACGGCCACCTTGACATCGTGAATACCACCTTTGCCGATGATTACAACATTCTCTTCCAGAACGATGGAACCGGATCGTTCACCGACGTCAGCTATCAGGTTGGCATCGCAGTTCCTTCCATCCCGTTTGTCAGCTTCGCTGATGGATTTCTAGACTATGACAACGACGGATGGAAGGATCTGCTCATTGTGAATGGCCACGTTTATCCACAGGTGGATCAACACCCCGGCTGGGGATCAAGCTACGCCCAGCGCTCGCTGCTCTTCCGCAACCTGAGAAATGGCAAATTCGAATTGGTTCCTGCTGTCGAGGGTACCGGACTAGCAGTTGTGAGTGTTGGCCGCGGCGCAGCCTTCGGCGACATCTTTAATGACGGCAAGGTAAGCGTGGTCATCAACAGCATGGACGGCGTTCCCGTACTGTTGCGCAATGTGAATCCTGACCACCACCACTGGGTTGAAATGCGGCTTATCGGGGGGCCGAAGAGCCCTCGCGATGCCGTTGGAGCAACGGTATATCTCAACGCGGCAGGAATGCGGCAGCGCGAAGACGTGCTGAGCGGTGGCAGCTATCTCTCCTCGAACGATCTGCGCCCACACTTCGGTCTGGGCGACTTTACCGATGCAGGAAGCGCCGAGATTCACTGGCCTTCTGGAGCGAAAGAAACCGTCAAGCTGCCGGATGTGGATCGCATCTACACCATCACCGAGGGTCAGGGCATTACAGGCGCGCTGTGCAATGGCAAGCCCTGCCCGCACGGGACGCAGCAACCTGAGAAGTAGTGCATGCTAAACGATGAAGAGGGTGGGGCTTCGTCTTGGAAACCTCCACTTCGCATCGTTCAGCGGCCTTATAGAAGTTCTCCAATAGGTGTATAGGGAAAGCAAAACCACCGAGTGGTTTTCTTAAGGAAAAAGCCACCTTGTACGCCCCTATGAACTCCACAGAGATTGGACAACTGCTCTAAAAGACGCCGGCCAAGTAGGCCTCGGCGGGCTGGTGCTTCTCGGCGTTGGCGCCGCACTCTGCCAGAACCACCGGTGACAGAGTGATAACCGGGCAGTGCGAGTGGGCCAGCACCTTGTAAACCACGCCGTGACGGGTGATAGCGGCAAAGGCTGATGCGCCCTGTGCTCCCAGCACGATGATATCTGCCTGCTGTGACCTACCCTGGTAAAGCAGTTCTTCGGTCGGGTCGCCGGGCACCACGATGGTTTGCACGGTAACCTTGGCCTGCAACTCGTGTGGCACCATGGCTAGCAGTTCTGCCTCAATCTGCTCTATCGTCCGGCCCGCCAGAACCTCAGCCCTCTCCTGCGGCCGGATTACATGCTGAAGGATCAGGCGAGCGTTGTGCTGCGCGGCAAGTTCCGCGGCAAAGCCGGCAACTACGTGGCTGGCCTCTTGCAGGCTTACTGCACAAAGAATTGTCTGGGTGGCGAAGTTGCGGTAGCTGGCGTCCACCACGTCGGGCCCCACAATGTAGACCGGCGTCCTGGCAGTGCGCAGCACAGCTTCGGCTACCGACCCTACCAGCAGCTTGCCAATGGGCCCCGGCGAGTGAGTGCCCATCACGATGCGGTCAATCTCCCGTTCTCGCGTAAAGGCAAGAATTTGGTCGGCGGCCAATCCCGGTCGCACCACCATTTCGCACTGAACCCCAGCATCCCGTACGCGATGTGCAAGAGGCTCCAGAGTCTGCATTTCGGCGCGGGCCGCTGAGGCGTAGTCGTAGTAGCGGATACCCGAGGTCTCCGATGCGGCCACTACCAGCGTGTCATAGGCGTGAAAAAGAATTAAGTCCGCGCCAAACTCGATTGCCTGTGCAAGTGCGAAGTCAAATGCACGTTGATTGGCGGGTATCTCGGCAGCGAAGAGGATGGTGGAGGGCTTACTCCAACCTGGCTTCATCTGAGCGGCCATGGGAACCTCCTGATGGTGCGGCTATACTTTGGATCAGCGGTTGCTAGTTTGCGGTGTCCGGTAGCACTGCATAGTGTGATCGATAACAAGTCTGGCATACAAAAACCACCAGCTTCCGATATATCGGCAGTCCCAATGTAAACCTAATAGACGCAGTGGCCGACGAAATAGCTCTCTGATCAAGGAATTCTCTTCCCTTTTTTGAACTCTGTCCAGAGTTATCGGGATGCCATATCTTCATGTCATGCTGTACCATCGAGAACTGACGAAGAACCCCCTCCAGTTCCGGACCGCATTCCTGCCCTTCTTGCAGTGTGACGGCCTTCCCGGCGCCTGGAAAAGGGTGCCGTGCCTTGAGGCTGTTCCGGATACTGCTCCGGCTTGAGGAACGGCGCTTCAGTCTCCAGGTTGCTGACCCTGCCATGGCCGACCTTTCACACACTCGATTGAGCCTATTTCGTACGACTCCCAATCTGCTCACCCTGCTGCGTATCTGCCTAGCCCCGTTTTTGGTGGCCGCCATCCTGCAGGGCAGGTTCGCTTTGAGTTTTTGTCTGTTTGTTGCGGCAGGATTGACCGACGCGCTGGATGGAGCGCTCGCCCGCGCCCTGAAACAGCGGACCATGCTGGGGCAATATCTTGACCCGGTGGCAGACAAGGTGCTGCTCAGCACCCTCTTCCTGGTACTCACTCACATATCGCTCATACCGGTTACCGTAACGGTGCTGGTTTTTGGCAGGGATGTGGGAATATTGCTGGTTTCAGCCATCCTCTATGCGGTGGGGCGGCGAGACTTCAGCCCCAGCCTCTTCGGTAAGGCCAACACCCTAGCCCAGGTCGGCGCGATCGCAGCCGTCCTGCTGCATCAGTTGATAGCGGTCAAGTGGGTTGCGGACATCCGTATGCTGGCGCTCGATGCCACTATGGTACTTACTGTGGTTTCGGGGTTGCACTACGCATGGGCTGCATCGCGGCGTTCGGGTACCCCGGCACCCAACGGTCACGAAACAAAGTAATCCGGGTTGTTGGGGCATCTTAGAGGTCGTCTGGCGAGCCCTCTGTATCGACGGTTTCTTCAATCTCCATGTCGCGGAACTCTTCGGAGTCAAAGACCTCGCCACACTCCAGGCATTCGACATACTCCGTGTCTTCGTGCCGGGAAACGATTCGTACCCTTGGATGCTTGCAGATGGTTGCCATCGGTCCTGGATCGAGTAGTTGAGATACTCTTTCCGCCAGATTGTAGCGGGATTTTCAGAAAATTTGAACGGGTATTTGTTGATTCGCGCGGTTTGGACCAAAAATTATTTTCTCCGGGCTCCAAATCGATTCCGAATTCAGCTTGAAATCCCGACGGAAACGGTCGTATACTGAAAGCGGACCTAAGAAGTCGGATATTGAATGCTCAAGCTGACCAAAAAAGCGGATTACGGACTGATCGCGCTCAAGTACCTTGCCGAGCGGCCGGAAACTCCTGCCCTCAGCGCCAAGGATGTCGCCGACGCTTATGGAATTCCAGCGCAATTGCTTGCCAAGATTTTGCAGACGCTGACCAAAAGCGGCTTGCTGCGGTCTCACGCCGGCATGAACGGCGGCTATGTATTAGCGCGGGATGCGCGCGAGATTTCAGTCTACGAGGTGATTCACGCCATCGACGGGCCGTTTTTCATTACCTCCTGCACCAAGGGCTCAAAAGGCTGTGAGCTCACCCCGAGTTGCACCATCAAAGAGCCGTTGGCGCGGGTAAACGATACCATCGCTGGTGTGCTGAAAAGTATCAGCATTCAGGATCTGGCGGAGCACGAACAGCCCGGTTTGCATGCGCACCAGGTGGCCGGATTGGTTTCACTCACGCCGTAAAGCATCTTCCCCCTTCCGCGCCGAGCGGGAGAGCAGACATGAGGACGGAGAACAGAATGAGTACAGTTTCCAGTGAAGTGGAAGTACCGGCAGGCGTTAAGCTGCCAATCTATATGGATAATCACGCCACCAGCCCGCTCGACCCGCGGGTTCTGGATGCGATGATGCCTTATTTCACCAATAAATTTGGCAACTCGGCCAGCCGCAACCACTCCTTTGGATGGGAGGCGGAGCAGGCCGTGGAGACAGCGCGCGAGCAGATTGCCAAGCTCATCGGCGCCAACGCCAAGGAGATCATCTTTACCTCCGGCGCCACCGAGAGCGACAATCTGGCCATCAAGGGTATTGCGGAGATGTACCGCGAGCGCGGTAACCATATCATTACCCAGGTCACCGAGCACAAGGCTGTGCTTGACACCTGCAAGCGGCTTGAGAAGTACGGCTATCGTGTCACCTATCTGCCGGTAAAGGCAGACGGCCTGATCGACATGGAAGACCTGAAACGGGCCATGGACGACAAGACCATCCTGGTCACCATCATGGCGGCCAACAACGAGATTGGCGTCTTGCAGCCGATCGCCGAAATCGGCAAGCTCTGTCATGAGAAGGGCGTCATCTTCCATACGGATGCGGTCCAGGCGGTGGGCAAGGTTCCGGTCAACGTAATTGCCGACAACATCGATGTGCTGTCGCTCTCCGGACACAAAATTTACGGCCCCAAGGGCGTGGGTGCGCTCTATGTTCGCCGGCGCAACCCGCGCGTGCAGATTGCCGCGCAGATTGACGGTGGAGGCCACGAGCGCGGCATGAGATCAGGCACCTTGAACGTGCCCGGCATCGTCGGCCTGGGCAAGGCCTGTCAAATCGCCCAGGAAGAGATGGCCACTGAAGCTGCTTTCCTCACCGGCTTGCGAGACCGGCTCAAAAACAAGCTTGAGGCCGAACTGGACTATATCCATGTGAACGGCTCCATGGAGCATCGCCTGCCCGGCAACCTGAACGTGAGCTTTGTCTACGTCGAAGGCGAGTCCCTGCTGATGGGCATCAATGACGTGGCGGTCTCCAGCGGTTCGGCCTGTACCTCGGCCACCCTTGAGCCGTCTTATGTACTGAAGGCGCTGGGTCTCGGGGATGATGTAGCACATAGTTCCATTCGCTTCGGTTTGGGTCGCTTCAACACGCAGGCTGAGGTGGATTATGTGGCCGCCAAGGTCATTGACATCGTGAAGAAACTGCGACAGCTATCGCCACTCTACGAGATGGTGCTTGAAGGCATCGACCTCACAAAGATCGAGTGGGCGGCGCACTGAGAAGTGAGACAGAACATTAATTTTAAGATTCGGCTAGGTCGTCTGCCGAATCTAAAGAATGTAAATGCGGCTTCCCCCGCACAAGGAGACGGACCATGGCATACAGCGACAAAGTAATTGATCACTACAACAATCCGCGCAATGTGGGCCAACTGGATAAGAGTTCGACCGAAGTAGGCACTGGACTGGTGGGCGCGCCGGAGTGCGGCGACGTCATGCGCCTCCAGATTCGCGTTAACCCCGAGACGCAGGTTATCGAAGAGGCCAAGTTCAAGACCTTTGGCTGCGGCTCGGCCATTGCCAGCTCCTCACTGGCCACTGAGTGGATCAAGGGCCGCACCGTGGACGATGCTCTGGCCATCAAGAACACAGACATTGTGAAAGAACTGTCGCTGCCGCCGGTCAAGATTCACTGTTCGGTGCTGGCAGAGGACGCCATTCGCGCGGCCATTGGCGACTGGAAGAAAAAGAACGGCGCTACGGAGACGGCGGAAGCCGCAACTGCGGTAGCGCAGTAAGAGGCATTATGTCGAACATGGTGACAATCGAAGCGAAGCCCACGGACGGGATCCTTGTGCCGACACAGCACGCCACTGCACAAGCGTCCGCCGTAGGTGGAGTCGGCCCCACCGCAGGTGGCTTGCAGGTAACGGAGAAGGCCATCAAGCGCATCCGTGCAGCCATAGCTAAAGAAGGCATCTCGCCGGAAGAAGGCGGTTTGCGTCTGGGCGTGATGGGCGGCGGATGCGCGGGGCTTTCCTACTCCATCAAATTTGATACGCGCCCCCGGGAGCGCGACCGCATCTACACCTTCGACGGAGTGCGTGTCTTTGTCGATCCCAAATCGTTTCTCTATCTTCACGGCATGACGCTGGACTATGAGGAGACGCTGATGCGGCAGGGGTTCAACTTCATCAACCCGAACTCTACGCGCTCCTGCGGCTGCGGTTCGTCGTTCTCATCGTAAGGGGAGCCATTCCGGCCTCTGCGGATGGGACCGGAAGAAAGTAACAGAGCAAGCGCAGGTCTTTCGACTCCGCTGCGCTTCGCTCGGGATGTCACATCCTTTTGTAATTTTGCACTCCGGGGCCGCCTCAACCGCTCCTGCAAGAGTTTAATCATGCTGAAAGTTATCGATTCCGCCGTTCCCATTGCCTGTTGGTCCTGCTCCATCGGCCATAACGATTCCACGCTCTTCTGCCCGCACTGCAGCAAGATTCAGCCTCCTCCCGGCTGCGACTTTTTCCAGGTTCTTGGCCTGGAGCGCCGGTTTGAAATCGATCTTGCGGCATTGGAGCATGAATTTCACCGTCTCAGCCGCAAGGTGCATCCAGACCGCTTTGCGCGCGCCGAGGAGACTGAGCGGCAATGGAGCCTGGCTGACACAGCGCTGCTCAACGATGCCTATCGCACCCTCAAAGAGCCTCTCCACCGCACCGAATACTTGCTCAAACTGGAGGGCGCGGAGATTGGCGAAGAACATAGCGGCAAGGATCGGAAAGACCCCTCCCGCGTCCCCGCCGACCTGCTGGAAGAGGTCTTTGACCTGAACATGCAGTTGGAAGAGATGCGCATGGCCCTCAAGATAGGTGAAGCGAACCCGGATCTTCACGCCAGCCTGGAGCAGGCGAAGAGAAAATTTGACGTTCTGCTTGAAGCGGTAGACGAGGATCTGCGCGCCGAGTGGCAAGCGTGGGATACGGGCAGCAAAACCGAGCGCATTGCTGCACAAAAGGTAATGGTGGCCCTGCTGGACCGGCGGCGCTACCTTAGCAATCTGGTCCGAGACGTGACCGAAACATTAGAGAACAAACCCCTGGGAGCTTGAAAGAACACATGGCGGAAGGACGCGTAGTTGGAATCGACCTGGGAACCACCAACTCCCTGGTCGCATATATGCAGGGCGAGGCGCCGGTGGTAATTCCCGGTGTGGACGGCTCAAACTTGGTGCCGTCTGTGGTGGCGCTCGACCCCATCCCGGCCGGGGGCGGCAGGCCCACGGTTACAGTGGGCAACAGCGCCCGCAAATCGCTTATTGAGACCCCGGAGCGGGTCATCTACTCCGTAAAGCGGCTCATGGGCCGTGGGCTGGCAGAGATTCAGGACGAACTGAAGCTCTTTCCCTTTCGGCTGGCAGAGGATGTGGAGGCGGGCGAGGTTCCGCGCATCACGCTGGGCGAGCTCAAGTTCACTCCGCCTGAGATTTCGGCCTATGTTCTGCGCCAGCTCAAGCGCAACGCCGAGCGGTTTTTCGGCGCGCCGGTCACGCAGGCCGTCATCACCGTTCCCGCCTACTTCAACGACGCCCAGCGCCAGGCCACCAAAGACGCGGGCCGCATGGCTGGACTTGACGTGCTGCGCCTGGTCAACGAGCCCACGGCCGCCGCGTTAGCCTACGGGCTGGATCGCGCCAAAACGGGCACCATAGCCGTTTACGACTTCGGCGGCGGCACCTTTGACATCTCCATCCTTAAGCTCTGCGACGGCATCTTTGAAGTGCAATCCACCAATGGTGACACCCACCTGGGCGGCGATGATATTGACAACCTGCTGCTGACCATTGCTCTGGACGAGATTCACTCCGAGCATGGCGTGGACCTGCGCGGGCATCCGGGCGCGGTGCAGGCCCTGCGTAAGGCCGCTATTGAGGCTAAGATCAAGCTCTCCACTGAACAGGCGGCGTACTTTGATATTGAGCTGCCCAACGGCGACCGCTACCAGCGCGAGATTCCGCTCGAAGTCTTCGAGCTGCTGATTGAGCCGGTGCTTGAGCGCACCGCCGGGCCGTGTAAACAGGCCATTACAGACGCAGGCATTACGCCCGAGCAGATTGATGAAGTGGTGCTGGTGGGCGGCTCCACGCGTATTCCCGCCGTCCGCAAGCTGGTCGACGAAATCTTTCACCTCACGGCGCGCGGAAAGAAGCCGCATACCGAGCTGAATCCCGACGAGGTAGTGGCGCTGGGCGCGGCCGTGCAGGCCGATATTTTGGCCGGCTCCTCCAAATCCACTGAGGAGATGCTGCTGCTGGACGTGACTCCGCTCTCTCTCGGCATTGAGGCGCTTGGCGGAACCGTGGCGCGCATCATCCAGCGCAACTCGACGATTCCCGCCTCGGCCACCGAGCACTTTACCACCGGCGTGGACGGGCAGACCAATGTCGCTATCCATGTAGTGCAGGGCGAGCGCGAACTGGCAGCCGACTGCCGCTCCCTGGCGCGCTTTGATCTGAAAGGCATTCCACCCATGAGCGCCGGTCTGCCACGCATCGAGGTCAAGTTTCTCATCGATGCAGACGGCATTCTGAAGGTCTCCGCGCTCGAGCAGCGCAGCGGGCTAGCCGCGAAGATTGAAGTGAAGCCGACCTACGGATTGACCGACGAGCAGGTCGAGAGCATGATTCTGGATTCCTTCGACCACGCCGAAGAGGACTTTGCCAAGCGCCTCCTCATCGAATCCCGCAACGAGGCGGAGACGATTCTGGCGGCTGTGGAGCGCGCCCCGGAGAACCCGGCATGGATGCAGTTGACCTCAGACGAGCGAAAAGCCATCACACTTTCAAGCGAATACCTGAAAAAAGCCAAGTTGACCGAGGACTCGGCTGCCATTCGCGAAGCAACGCTGATTCTTGACCATGCCACACGGCGTTTTGCGGAGTTGATGATGGAGGCAGCCGTTTCCACGGCAATTCGCGGCAAAACCATGGACGCGGCCGGCGACGAACTGGGCGAGGCGGTAACCGCGCCCCATGCCATGGCTCCGGCGGAATTCAAGTAGAGCGAGCCGGCAAGTCAGCGAGTCAGCGCGAGGAGTTTAGATCGATGAGCGAAACAACTGGAAACGCAATCCCCCCGGAGAAGCTGGTGCGCGTCACCTTTCTTCCCGAAGGCCGCACGGTGGAGTTCGAGTTCGGCACAATGCCGTATGAGCATCACGGCAAGCCCATGTCGTTTCTTGATGTGGCGGAGAACTTCGGCGTCTTTCTCGATCACGCCTGCGGAGGCGTCTGCGCCTGCACCACCTGCCACCTGTGGATTAAGGATCAGCAGGGCATCAGCGAGGCGGACGACGATGAAATCGATAGGCTGGATATGGCCGCCGATCAGCAGTTGAATTCTCGGCTGGGCTGTCAGGCAATCATTACCCGCCCAGGGGACTATGTGGTCGAAATTCCCAAGTGGAACCGCAACTACACCTCGGAAGGCAAGCCGCTTGCCATGGCAGAAAAGAAGTAAGGAGCCTGACTATGCCGCGCGAGATTCTATGGACCGACGCCGAAGAGATCGGCATTCAGTTGACTGAGAAGTTTCCGAAGCTTGACCCGTTGACGGTGCGCTTTACTGACTTGCACCGCTACGTGACGGAGCTGGAAGGCTTTGCCGACGACCCCGCCAAGTCCAACGAGTTGCGGCTGGAGGCGATCCAGATGGCATGGCATGAGGAGTGGCAGGATGCGCAGGGGTAGAACCTCAAGATCGGCTTCAATCCAAGCGCTCCCCTTCCCACCGTTCGCTCCAGCCAAAGTTACCTTCAAAGTGTACAAATTCTCGCTGTTTTCCCGGTACCAGGTAGACGCTGAGAACGTCGAAGCGCACTGGCGGAGCTGTTTCCTGGGGTAACTGGCGCACATACTGGCGGGCCAGTCGGCGCAAGACGGTTCGCTTGTGGCTGTCGACCGCGACTTCCGCGGGCGTGGCATCATGGGCGGTGCGCGTCTTCACTTCGACAAAGCACAGCATCGGCCCCAGCCAGGCAATCAGATCAATGTCGCCCGGCAGTTCGCCAGAGACCCAGCGCCGCGCTACCACCACGTAACCCTTGTGACGCAGATAAAAGAAAGCAGCGTCTTCGCCGTCTGTGCCGGTGATCAAATGAGCGGGCAAGGCTGCCGCGCCGCCGCGCCGCAGAGCCAGCCCGTTCAGACCGTCCAACGCCCTCTCCATCCACCCAATCCGCGCCCTCTCCATCCACCCAATCCGCGTTCTCTCCATCCACCCAATCCGCGTTCTCTCCATCCACCCCATGGCAGTCCATTTTCGGTTGTGCGAAACAAAAGCGCAAATTGAACGCGGAGGTAGCCGTGTTTCCAAAGTGGAACCTCAGGTTCATATCAGGAAATCCCAAAAGGTAAGTACTCATCGACAGCGCTTATCGAGGATGCAGCGAGCCGAAGTGAGTAAGATTGGACGCTACGGACAAGGAGAATCAGGCTATGTCTCATGGTGCGTTTGGAGGCTTGTTTTCAACCCGCAAAGTTCAGGAGCCCTCTCTTCCGATAGCGGCCCTGGAAAACATCGAACCTGCATCCCAGGTGGGCGCGGATCGCAGCTTTGAATATGCGCTGGATGCGCTGCCCTGCAATGCAATGTTCTGCGACAGAGAACTGATTTTGCGCTACCTTAACCGTTCTTCGCGCAAGACGCTGCTCACGCTGCAACAATACCTGCCGGTACCGGTGGACAAGATTGTGGGTAATTCGATCCATATCTTTCACAAATCCCCGCCCAATATCGAGAAAATTCTAGGCGCCCATGAACACCATGGCATGCATCAATTGCCGCACAAGGCCACCATACCGTTGGGACCAATGAAGCTTGACCTGGAGATTGAGCCGATGGTCAACGCGCGTGGCGAATATATTGGCGCGGCTGTCATGTGGGGAGTAAGCACCCAGCAGGCGATTGAAGTACTTCGGCAAGCGCAGCAGGCGCAGCGCAATGATATCGAACATCTAAATGGCAACCTGCAAATGGTAGCCACCGCCACGCATGAGATCGAGTCCAGCATTGCCGAGATTGCCAAGAATGCCGTGAACGTGGCGCAAGCGGCGGAGAAGTCGCGGGACTCCAGCGCTGAGAGCAAGACGGCAATTTCCAGTCTCCGGATATCCAGCAGCGGCGTCGCCAATGTGGCCGAACTAATTGCCTCCATCGCTACACAGACCAGCGTACTGGCGCTCAATGCCAATATTGAGGCCGCCAGGGCGGGCGTACACGGCAAGGGGTTTGCCGTAGTGGCCAGCGAAGTGAGGAAGCTGGCCGAGCAGACAGCCGCGGCCACGGCCGAAATTCAGGCCAAGGTAAGCGCAATCGGCGTTGATATCGCAACTGCCATGGCGGCAATCGACAGCATCGCCAGCCAGACTGAAGATCTCTCGGGGTTGTCGCAGCAGATGGCTGCCGCGGCGGAAGAGCAGCATCTGGCCACGCAGGAGATGGCGCAGAATTTGGAACGGGCCGCGCACCGGACCTCAGAGATTGCAAACATGAAAATCGAGGAGAAGGCTCTGTAACTTGGGCGGGAAACCACCCCCCAGAGAAGCAGGAATAAAGGGCTGGCGGACTGGAGGCAATCCTGGCTCGCCAGCCCTGTTATTTGTGCCTGCTGCCGCCTCCCTTATGCTGTTGCAGATGCCAAGGCGGTGGTGCGTTCGTACTCGTTTTCAACCAGCGTCAGCGACTCTTCAAGGATGTCCAGAGCGACGGTAGCTTCCTCTTCGCTCACGATGAGCGGCGGGCAGAGCCGCAGCGAGGTTTCTCCGCAACCCAGCACCATCAGGCCACGCTCAAAGGCCAGGATCTCTACGCGGTTGCGCAGTGCAGTGGCCGGTTCGCGAGTGGTCTTGTCCTTCACTAGCTCGATGCCGATCATCAGGCCGCGTCCGCGCACGTCTCCCACCAGCGGATGGCTTGTCTTCCAGCCGCGTAACCGTTGCAGCATTTGTTCGCCCACGCGCGCCGCGTTGGCCTTCGCTTCGCGCCCGATGATGTCGAGGGTAGCCAATGCGGCGGCAATAGAGACCGGGTTTCCGCCAAAGGTGGAGGCATGAGATCCGGGCACCCAGTCCATAATCTCGGCGCGCGCCATGCAAACTCCCAGCGGCATGCCGCTGGCGATGCCCTTGGCCATGCAGACCATGTCCGGTTCCACGCCGGAGTGTTCAATGGCCCACCACTTGCCCGTGCGGCCCGCGCCGGATTGCACCTCGTCCACCACCAGCAGAATGCCGTGACGGTCGCAGAGGGCGCGCAGCTCGCACAAAAAATTGTCGGGCGCAACCACATAGCCGCCTTCGCCTTGGATCGGCTCGACGAAGATTGCAGCTACTTCTTCAGGCGCAAGGATAGTCTTGAAGAGCTTCTCTTCGATAAAGCGTGCACAGCCCAGGCTGAAAGCGTCTTCCGTTTGCGCACCGCCGGTGCAGCCTCGGTAGGCATAGGGATAGCGCACATGCGTGACACCGGGGAGCAGAGGTGAAAAGCGGCGCTTCTGCTGCGGTTTGGAGCCGGTCAGTGAGAGCGCGCCCATGGTGCGGCCGTGGAAGGCGCCCAGGAACGAGATAATCTGTTGGCGTCCGGTGTGGTAACGCGCCAGTTTCAGCGCGCACTCTACAGCCTCTGCGCCGGAGTTGCCATAGAAAAACTTATGCGGGCCGGGCATGGGCGCAATCGACGAGAGCTTGTCGGCCAGATCGGTCAGGTGTTCGTCATAAAAATCCGTACCGGAGATGTGAATCAGTTCGGCAGCCTGTTTCTGGATGGCTGCAACCACCTCGGGATGGCAGTGGCCAGTGGAGACAACGGCGATTCCGGCTGCAAAGTCAAGAAACTCGTTGCCGTCCACGTCTTCTATGCGGATGCCGCGGCCGCGCTTGGCTACCAGCGGATAAGAGCGCGTATAGCTGGGCGAGATGAGGCGTGTGTCAGCCTCCACAGCTGCCCTTGCCTTGGGCCCTGGCAGGGAACAAACCAACTTGGGTCCGTACTTGGCGTGCATTTCTTGCTTGGTCATTTTCTTCTCTCCTCGGCAGATTCGGTAATGCCGCCGGTAGCTAAATGCGGCGGTGCGGCGTCCCAGTAATGTGAGATCGTCCAGTTCCGCTCGCCCTTGCGGGGGCGAAAACAAGTTTGCGAGGATCTTCGGCGGACCGGAACTAATCGCCGCCGAAGAGGCTAGGTCGAGTGCGGGTGGGCAGCACGCGCAGGTGCTTCCGCGGGCAGATCATGCGCGCGCGCGACCGCGACCAGCGCCTGCATATCGGCGCGAGCAGTGACGCTTTGGCGGCACGCATCTGCATAAGAACCTCGCTGGCGAGAGAATAGCACGCGCAATAGAAGCATTTCTACGAGTGATTCTCTTCCAACGGCATGAATGATCCTGATTTCACCGCCTGCTTTCGACATTGCGCTTCTGCGACATGCTCGAAGAAATCGCAAGATAGCCAGCAAGAAACCGGAAGAATATGCCTTCCACTCCAGATAGGATGGAACTATCTTCATGGCGAACTCTACCCCACAGGCGGCACCCATGGAACGCAAGGCAGCCACTATTGCCTCCATCGTGCTCGCCTTCGCCAGTGTTTATTTCTTCTGGGGTTCTACGTATACGGCCATTCGTATTGGAGCGGCAGAGATGCCGGCGTTCCTGCTGGCCGGAACGCGGTTTCTGATCGCGGGCGCCATTTTGATGGCCTGGTGCCGCTGGCGCGGCTTGCGGCTCGTCTGGCCGCGCAAGACCATGCTGATACTCGGACTGGTGGCAATACTGTTGCTTGTCGGGGGCAATGTGGGCCTGGTCTATGCTGAAGAGATTGTGCCCAGCGGGCTTGCATCTCTGGTCTTCGCTGTAACGCCGCTCTATGTGGCTTTGATTGAGATGGCGCTGCCCGGAGGTGAGCCATTGCCTGCGCGCGGATGGCTGGGACTGCTGCTTGGGTTTGTAGCGTTGGCGGCTCTGTTGTGGCCATCTCTGCGCAGTGTCATGGGTGGCGACCGCACCCTTCTCTGGGCCCTTGTCGCTCTACTTGCCGGAGCGCTCTCCTGGGCCGCTGGCAGCATCTTCTCCCGCCATGCGCGGCTCCCTGTAAATAGTTTTGTGGCCGCATCCTGGCAGATGCTCATCGCCGGCGCCATTGATACTGCAATGGGTACTCTACTCGGGCAATGGCAGCATTTTCACCTCAACGCCGCATCGGCAGGCTCTCTTGCCTATCTAGTAACAGGTGGCTCGCTGCTGGGTTACACCTGCTTCATCTATCTGCTGGAGCATGTGCCGGTGGCCAAGGTCGCGTCCAATACATATGTGAACCCGGTGGTTGCCGTTCTACTGGGTATTTTTCTGCTCCATGAGAGGCCGGGCGCGCCAGAGTTTGCCGGCATGGCTGGCATTGTAGTGGCCGTCTTCCTGCTCACCACCGCCCAGGTCAAGCGCAAGCCGGGCGCCGTTGAGGCGCTTGAGCAGCTTCCAGCGGAGTAACGCGATTGCTATTTGAGCAGCAACACCGATACCGCGGAAGCGATGCCCGCAATCGAGAAGACAATGCCCAGGTACCAGTAAGCGCGCCTGCGGGTGAGCAGCGTAACTGAAGTGATCACCAAACCGATCTCCAGCAGTGCTTCAGCCAGGTCGAAGCGGTTAGCGTGTTGCTCGGCCAGCTTCACGTCGTTTTCAAACGTCTCGGCCTGTTTTGTTTCTTGTTCCAGATCGTTGGCCCACTTCCCTTGGTGGCTTGTGTAGCCTTTGGCAATCTTTTGTGCCGCATCCTTGTTGGAGATGGTGACCACGCTGAGCAGATCGGTTGCCAGAGCCGTGTCGTAGGCGCGATTCTTCTTGGCTTGGTATTCGTTCCATGTGTCACTGGCCTTGGCCTGGTTGAGTACGGCCTCCGTGTGGGCGCGATGGCCCAGCACTGTGGTTACGGCCACCAGCACGGCCACCACGCTCATGGTAAAAGCCACCGGTCGTAGCGTGGACTCGTGCGATCCGTGCTCGGCGTGTTCTTGCAACTCTTGGGCTTCGTTGGCTTCCATGGGGACAATCTCCTTACGGCTTGGGATGATGAGCAGACCGTGCTATTTCCGCTTCCAGCGCACGCCGTCCTTCGAGTCTTCAATCACCACGCCCTTCCCGGCCAGCTCATTGCGGATTTGGTCGGCGCGGGCAAAGTTGCGCTGTTTCTTGGCCAGTGTGCGTTCGGACACCAGCGTGTCAATTGCCTCATCGCTCAGCGACTGGCGGGCCAGCAGTTCTGGCGTTACATCGGCCAGCCTGCCGGCCTTCTCTGCCCACTCCACTGCACGGCGCGTGGGCTCGGCGTCGTGGTCTTCAAGCACATCGAAGACTGCGTCAAAGCTGGCCAGCACGGCCAGAATCGCACTCCGGTCATCGGCCAGCAGTTGCCCCTGGTCCATGGCGGTGTTGGCGGCGCGCAGCAGGTCAAAAATCGGCGCACGGGCTTCGGCAGTGTTCAGATCGTTGCTTAGCGCGGCCAGGTACTCGGCCTGCGCCTTCTCAGCGGCCTCTTTCAATGCGGGATTTGAGCCGGTTGCAAAGCTGCCTTGCGTCAGCCGCAGTTGGAAGGTCCGCAGCCGCTCGATGGCGTTGCTAGCCTCAATCAGGCTGTCGAAGGTGAAGTTGAGCTGGTGCCGGTAAGGCACTGAGATCAGCGCCAGGCGAATGGCCGAGGCCCTATAGCCCTTCAGCAGCAGGTCGCGCAGGGTATAAAAGTTACCCTCGCTCTTTGACATCTTGCGCCCGTCCACCAGCAGAAAGCGCACATGCATCCAGTG
>VFSW01003339.1_pt1 | contig 24100 bp, 26 predicted proteins | sample 5358111 | NCBI WGS metagenome assembly VFSW01 (sample SAMN11554181, study PRJNA540505) | mine drainage metagenome | isolation source: sediment from site ElyBrook_90M | place: USA: Ely Copper Mine, Vershire, VT | collected 2017
GTAGGACGTTGCCTTGCCAAGGCAGCAGCCCGGGTTCAAATCCCGGCAATCGCATTTTATCTTCTCATTTTGCTAGTTCCCATTGGTTGGACTAGATTAGTAACCAAGCATCACGCTATTACTCGAGTTACTGCAGGGGCAATTGTTACTATAATTATAACGATGCTTCAGGTGATAGTTTACGCCCATCCCCTAGGTTAAAGCAACTCTCGGGAGAAACCTATTTAAAGTTAAAACGCGCAATAATAGTGGGCGAGAATATGAAGACAGGATCTCAACAAATGCAGCTCAAAGATGTTAGCAGAAGGCTAGATAGACTAGAAACTGAAATGGGCATAATAGTCGCTTCTCTGAAGAAAAAGAAGATCAGTACTCTCGACGTCGGGCTGAAAGATTTAGCTATGGGCAAAGTCCACAGATATAAATCAGTAAAAAGCCTGATGAGCGACGTTTGGGGTTAAATCCTTCGGTGTAAAAATGCCATACACTCTAGAACTTGCAGATAGTGTAAGGGATAGACTTAGGAAGATGGTAAAGAAAGATAGTGCCACATACAAAAGACTAGAAAAAGTATTTGTCCAGATTGCAGAAAATCCTCTTGATGTGGGAAAATGGATGCATGGAGAATACGCAATGGTCAGAGAAAAGCACGTTGGTCATTTTGTACTAAAATATACAATAAATGAGAAGACTAAAGTTGTAACAATTGTAGATTACGATCATCATGAATAGAAACACATTGAATTATGTACGCCTATACGGTAAATGCACCTCATTTCAAATGGAATTACCTGCAATTGCATTCTTACAAACTGTTTAATATTCATGAAGATTAAACCAACCCTTAGGGCGGCTGACGTGCTTAACGGTTCGACTCCGATGGACTTCAGCAAGAAAAAGATAATCGTGGCAGACTTGGACGATACCCTGACTGAAAGCAAGCAGCCGCTTACTTCCGACTTGATAAGAATACTGGATATTCTGTTGAAATACAGGATGTTTGCGGTGATTACCGGTGGAAGCCTGACCAGAATGCAGGAACAGGTCATGAGCGTGATGGCAGGCTCAAGGCATCTTTCAAATCTTATAATTCTTCCGGCGTGTGCAACAAAATATTATAAATTCGAAAATGGAAAATGGACTAAAGTATATGAGGAAGATTTAACCGAAGAGGAAAAGAAGAGAATTTATGTTGCATTTGAATCCATGTTCAGCGAATTAAACTATAAGCACCCCCAAAAAATATACGGCGACCTATTTGAGGATAAGGGTTCCCAGATAACTTTTTCTGCGCTTGGCCAGAAATCTCCCCTGGAAGCTAAGAAGGGCTGGGATTCGGATAACAAGAGGCGGCTTGAGATGAAAAACATCCTGGCGAAATATATTCCAGAGTTTGAGATAAACCTCGGCGGCAACACCTCGATAGATGTTACGAAGAAAGGGATAAACAAGGCCTACGGTATCCGAAAACTGGAGGAGAAGCTCGGAATCCGTGTGGACGAAATGGTTTTTATTGGAGACAAATTAATGAAGGGCGGCAACGATTATCCGGTAAGAACCACTGGCGTAGATTCAATACAGGTTTCTGATCCAGAGGAAGGGAAACTAATCCTCAAATTAATAGTCGAGAGGCTGCGCGGCTGACGCCCAGAACGGCGGTCCAACTATGTGATGGCAGATCAGGAATTCCATTTCATATGATCCAAGCATCATATTCCGCTATGCCAGTTCGTCCAGGAGAGCGCTGGAATAGTCCCGCTGTGCGGCCTTCACTTTCTTTTCAATGCCGCACTTCATGCATTCGTATTCTATCGACGCGCCGGTCCTGCCCTTGATCACCCTGACCGGCTTCATCCTGCCGCCGCATTCCGATTCCCTGTCCCCGGGGTTGACATCAACATGCTTGCTCCACAGGCATGCCGGGCAGTGGTCAGTGTATCCGTCCCCCTCCACCTCCCTTCCACAGTGGTCGCACACAAAATCCTCAACGGTCCTGGTGAACCTGCCAGCCATAATCAAAAAACCTCATATTTGCCGTCAGCAAGTCCCCTAGTTACATAGCTTATGTCGCTCAACGCATCGGCTGCCACGTCCCTCACCTTGGACTTTATCAGATCGAATTTCTCCCCCCGTTGCATTATCGCGGTGACGGTCAGGTTCCTCGGATCGTCTATCCTCTGCCCTATGTGCGATACGATTGCGACCTGGCACTCCCTTATCTGCGGATACAGCTTCACAACATCGGTTGCAATCTCCCTAGAGAGTATGCTGTATATCTTTCCGGTGTGGTTCGCAGGGTTTTTCCCGGCCGGGGCCTCCATCGACATCGTCCTGAACGGCGTGATCAGGCCGTTCACCCTGTTTCCCCTGCCTACCGATCCGTCGTCCCCCGCCTCACAGCTCAGGCCCGACTTTGTGAGGTAGACCTCCTCCCTCTCCAATGAGTCACCGCTGTTCACGCTTATCCTCACGTCCTTGTCGGTGTACTTCTTCATGTTGTTCCTTATGTCGCTTGCGACATTCTCCTTGTATCTGGCGTATTCGTCTATGTCCTTGAGCAACGGGGAGACGAATGCTATCGCGACATTGAGCCCTATCGAATCCTCCTCTCTGACGCACATCACTTTTATGTCCTCCCCCACTGCCGGCATCCTCTTTTTGTATTCCAATGTATTAAGGTACTTTTCGGTCTCTAGCGTCAGCGTTTCCGAGAGGGTGAGCGGCGCGAACCCCACACCGAACGACGTGTCATTTGCAAGCGGCACATCTGAGCTTCTTGAGAATATCTGGTTCAGGTCGTCGGACCCCTTAACTATCTTGCTGTTTATCACCACCTCTTTGTCCAGGTCAAGGAACCTGGTATTCGCCTTCAACAGGTCCTTCGTAGCCTTTAGCGCGATCTCGTCAACCGGTATGGCGCGCCCCTGGTGGGATTGCGTTGCGCGCCCCGTAACTATTATCTCTATGGGCCTTGTTATCCTGGCCTTTCCAAAAGTAGCCTCGGAAGATCCCCCTATGATCAGCCCCTTGTCGACATTGTGGTGCAGTACGGTTCCAAAGTTGTCAAGGTAGTGCCTCGAAAGCTCGATGCTCGTCTGCTCGCATATCCCGTCTATCAGGCTGTCCGGATGGCCCTTCCCCTTCCTCTCCACGAATTCCACCGGCTGGTCCGCCACCGCAAGAGCCGCCGACTCGTAAACCCTGACGTTTGCCATTTCAAGCCCCCCTTTTCGATAGTTTTTTTAGTTCGATTATCCTTTTTAATACTTCTTTTTCTTCGTTGTCTATCAGGTTCGAAAATGTTCCAGTGAGAAGCCTTTCATCCCCGTCTGGTATTCTTGTGTACAGCAGCTGGCCCTCCTTTATCTGCCTGCCAAACGTGGGCCCATTAACCGAAATTGCCACCTGTTCGCCTTTTTTTGCCACCTGCAACGCCGCTTTCTCCGCTTGTATCTCCTTTATCTTGCCGATTACCTCTCCCTCCTCGTTGATTAGGACATAGTTCGGCTTTATCCTCCCGACCTTCACCTCTATCCCGAACACTGCCGGGCCGGAAACCCTGAAGCAGGAATCCGGCAGTATCCTTATCACCGCCGGGTATGTGACACTGCCCTCAACCTTTACCACGATATCCTTTTTCTTTCCCTCGACAAAGAGCTTATAATCGTCTATCAGCTTGTATATCACGTCGCCTTCTATGAGCTTTACGCCGCTGGACGCCATCGCCTCCTTAGCATCTTCGTCCAGGTGCACGTTGAACGCGAGTATTACCGCGTTGAGGGGCTCGGTCGCATTCAGCGTAAACGCATCCAGCACGTCACGCTTGGTCACATTGCCTATGCCCTTCTTGCTTATGCCAAAGCCCTCGGCCTTGAGCAACCTGGATATGGCCTCTATGCTGCCTATCGAATCAGACTTTAGTATCACGCCGCTCTTGTCGGATTCGAAGACCTCTCCAAGCTCCTTTGATATCTCTTTTTCATAGCCTTCGCTGGTGACCTGGATCAGGGGGCTGCCAGGCATCGCGTCTTCCAATCCCGTCCCGCTGATTTTGACTCCGCATGCGGCATTCGCCTCCTCCACCGAATAGAACTTCGCGGAGGAATCGCGGATCTCGTGCAGCGGCTTCGGCCTGAGCAACGCCTTTATCTTTACTGTAGCCACTCCGGTTGGCGTTGCAAACGCCACCGTGTCGTTGACGTGCAGTGTGCCGTCGTAGAGTATTACATCGATTGTTATCCCGAGCCCCCTCACCTCCTTCTTTTCCAGTATGCTGCCCTTGCCCGGGCCCCTTACGTCCGTCTTGAGATCCTCCTCAAGGAACCTTTGGGCCAGGCCGGTTACCATCATCAGCAGCTCTGCGATCCCCTCACCGCTCTTTGCGCTCATGGGCACTATGGCAAGCTCCGTCTTGAAATCCTTCACCTTGTTGAAGACCTCGCTCGAGAACCCGAGCTCGCTGAGCCTGCCCTCCATCTGGTACATCCTGGTGTCGAACTCGTTCCTAACGTAATCATTCTGCTTTTGCAGCGATTCCATCACGCTGCTGGTTTTCTGCGCAATCCATCCGGTTATGAGGTCGATCTTGTTTGCAGCCACTATGAAAGGGGTCTTGTACTCCTTGAGTATGTTTATCGCCTCTATAGTCTGCGGCTCAAAGCCCTTGCTTACGTCAACCACCAAAATCGCTATGTCTGCCACGCTCCCTCCCCGTTTCCTCAGATTGGTGAATGCCTCATGGCCCGGCGTGTCTATGAAAAGAAGGCCGGGCAGGGTTATCTTGGATCCGGTGGCCTTCAGCATTGGCCCGCATATTTTGTTTATGACATCGATGGGCACCTCGCTGGCCCCGATGTGCTGGGTTATGCCTCCCGCTTCCTTCGAGGTTATCGTCGTGCTCCTTATGCGGTCGAGCAGCGAGGTTTTCCCGTGGTCGACGTGCCCCATTACGACTATTATCGGCTGGCGTATCATACCCATCAACAAAACAAGAAGCTATAAATAACATCTAGCAATATCAAATATAAAAACGTAGGTGTAGTCATGGAAAGGACGTTGGTGCTTGTCAAGCCCGACGGCGTGCAAAAAGCCGTCATAGGCGCGGTCATAAGCAGATTCGAGGATGCGGGATACAAGGTAATAGCATTGAAGATGCTAAGGGCGACGAGGGAGCAGATAAGTAACCATTATGCGGCCGACAAAGAATGGCTGGCGAGCGTAGGAAAGAAGACTCGGTCTTCCTTTGAATCAAAGGGGGTCAAGATGGATGAAACCGATCTTCAGATAGGCGAGCGTATACGCGGATGGCTGATTAATTATCTCACGGAAGGCCCGATAGTGGCAATGGTAGTCGAAGGCGACGGAGTAATAGCCGGAATAAGAAAAATCGCAGGTGCTACCTCTCCGGATATGGCCGACCCTGCAAGCATAAGGGGTATGTACTCCAAGGATTCGTATGAGAAAGCGGACAAGGCACGCAGACCCGTAAGAAACATCCTGCATGCATCGGACGGCGAGACTGCAAAACGCGAGATAAAGGTCTGGTTCACCGAGCAGGAGCTCCACGAATATCAGAGGATTCCTAGGACGGACTGACAAGCGTCAAACCTTATAGCCCGCCGTCCAGAACGAGGTGAAATTGTTGCCGTGCCCTGTCACCTCCGCAGTGTTGTTGAATCCCGAATAGTCGTTAAGGTTGCCGTTGAGCGGCCACCATCCCACCAGTGAATTCAGTTGCACCGGAGGCGCCCCGATGCCCGTTATGTACGATGCCTCAATGTTCGCCTGTCCCACCACCGTGCTGTAATCCTGCACGTTTGCAAGAAGGCCAGTCAGCCCGACATTTGTATTGCACATCGCGCCGCTATCTATCCCGGTCATGTATAGGGTTCCGGTTCCCTGGCTTAGGTTCCAGGACGGCAGCGTAGCGCCCCCTATGTTCGAGCCATTCACGTAGATCTGGGCGATATTGTCGCTGCTGTCATAGCTCACCGCCACAAAATACCACTGGTTCGGGTTTGCGAGGAAGGGCGCAAGATAATAATTGCCGGCGTTATTGCTCAGCGTGACCCCTCCGCCGCCGAAGCAGATGCCGTACGCACCTTTCTTTGCCACCACTATCTGCGTGGTGTTAGGGTATGCGGTGCTGACCCAGAACGTGATGGAAAACGAGCGGTTTGTGGTGGCGAGGCCCGAACCGGATGCGGATATGTAGCTTCCGGCAACCGGGTTTACGCTTGTGAGGGTGTACTGCGGCAGGCCCCCGGTGCACTGGCCGCTCAGCACCGGCCCCTTTGTAGTGCCGTACAGGCTGGATCTCAATACCTCGCACATGCCCGGCTGGATCCTGGTCGAAAGGCTGCTGCCGGAAAACGCCCCCAGTTCAAAAAGGGCGCCCACCACAAGCAGCACTATTATTATGGCCCACCCGTAGCTCATCAGGTATTCCAAGACGCTTTGGGCCTTTATACTGGGCATTGCATCAAATAGACCAGTAAGTTAAGAACTATAAAGTTTATGCTAGGGAAATCAGACGGCGGAGTACTTCAGGTCGTCGCTCATCATCTCCGGGCTCCAAAGAGGATCCCAGACAAGCTCTATGTCTATCTTTCCCGCATTCGGTATCGATTCCAGCCTCAGCTGCACATCGGCCAGTATTATGCTTATGACCGGGCACATCGGCGATGTCATCGTAAGGGTGACCTTTATGTCGTTGTTCGCGGCGATGTTTATTCCGTAGATGAGGCCAAGGTTGACTATGTCCGCCCCCATCTCCGGGTCCACGCACTGGGAGAGCATCCTCACTATATCATCCGTCCGCATGATTCACACCAGGCACTCTTGCACATTTTAGATATAAAATCTTTATGTTATTTATTGTGGCGCCCCTCCCCCAATCTTGTATGGGTTTATTAGTCTGCCCTCCCAATTCCATTCAATGAAGAAAAACAGGAAGAAAGGGCAAAACGGCAAATCCCAAAGCGCAGTGGAGTACCTTATGGCAATTATATGGGCGCTCCTACTTCTGGGTGTAGTGGCCATCATACTTTACCAATTCGGAGCCTTCACCCCCATTGCACAGCCAAAGGCGCATGCGGGCGCATGCCAGGTGTCAAGGCCCTATGGCGCATACACTACATCTCTTGTCTCCTTCGAGGGTGTATGCATAAACCAGCTTCCTTATTTCGTGGGCTTCCTCTCCCAGCAATCCGGTGGGAACATACAGATACCTCTTGTCAATGGGCTGGGCGCGAACCAGCTTACACTGACGTTCTGGATACAGCTTACTGGCAAAGGGAATTTCCCGCAGAACATCCTCTATGTTAACGGTGCGTTTTACATCTGCCAGCAGGGAAACAGGGGCAACACAGTAACACCATGGCAGTTCATAGCATTGACCATAAACACTTCCAAGCCCACAAACAACGCAAACCTCTACGTGAACGATACCCTGATAGAGACAACCACATTCTCCCCATCAAGCGGCAACGAGATAGACATAGGCGGGGCGATACCCGGAAGGTTCGATTGTCCCCCCGTATACAACGCCCCGCTCTACGGAATAGACGGATATGTCTCAAACCTTCAGGTGTACGGCTCCGTCTTCACCCCAACCGAGCTGAGTCAGCTGTATATAGAGGGCCTTGGCGGCGACCCGACAAATCTCAATGCCCTCTACGCATGGTGGCCGCTCAACGGGGACACGATCGACTATAGCGGGAACGGAAACAATGGCGGAAGCGTGGGCGGGATAAGCTTCGATGGCGTCCTGATCCAGAATTATACCATTCCGTGAAGTCTAGCCCAGGGTGGCAGAACACCACGACGGTAGTTACGCTTTTGCTATAGATTAGTATGCAGCGATGTTGGCTGGCGGTATTAAACTTCGGCGAAGAGCACAGCATAGAAGAGACCCTGGTCAAGGAGAAGCTCGATAAGATTGACCATAGGATACGCGAAGGGAAGCGGAAGCTGCTAAGTACAAAGGAGGCACTAGGCGTTTATGCAAAACATGTCAAGTGATTAGGTATACTTGACATGGATGTGGGAGTGATATGACGGAAAAATCGATATCGGCGATAAATATGTAAATGTCAAGTTCCCATAAATCCTTCGTCAAAACCTATAAAAGCCTGCAATGCGTTACATTCAGTATGAAAGCTAGGAAAGGGCTGAACAGAATAGTTATGGACGAAAAGGTAATGACAGGTAAACCCATAATCAAGGGCACGAGGGTTACTGTTGAGGCCATAATAGGGAGATTCGCCGAAGGACTTACCGCAACGGAAATACTTAATGAATATCCAAAGTTGACTGAAAAAGATATCAGGGCGGCGTTGGCGTATGCAGCAAAGCTTGTGGCCAACGAAGAAATAATACCAAAAGCAGAAATCTACGCATAATACTTAAAAGGGTGGATCAGTGGTCAAGTTCCTTGTCGATGAGTCTACGGGCAAAGGGCTTGGCTTATATCGTTATCATGATTTATTATAATGGTGATTTCACGGACATCGGCTTCATAGAAGATGAGACTCCGAGAAAGCTTCTGTGCCTGATCGATCTATTCTCAGACCGGAGCGTCCTAAAACTGGGAAAGAAATATCCCGGACTCTTTGGCCAAGATTTCAGGACCGCACAAGACGTATACGAACGATTCCTTTCGAATAGGGAACTGTCCAGGGACCTGTGGACGGATCTGGTTATAAAAAAGAGACCACGTGGAGAGGTTGCCGAAGGGCTTAAGCAACTGACCTTTTACCAATCAGAGCAAAAGCATGCTGAATTGGCAAAGAGGCAGATAATGGCTGATTATGAAAGTGAGAAAGATGATATAGCATCTTATTTCGGCAAGATATTTGGGTTTTCGCCTCCGAAGAAGCTTTTGATAATATTATTGCAGACAGGTGCCGAGTCTGGTAGTACGGGCCGCTGCATTGCCATAAACGATAGCCAGACCGCGCTGATTGGCTACCTATTCAGCACGGATGAGATTACAAACAAAAAGTCGATGGTGCTTGGAATAATACTGCACGAGCTTTTGCATTCGCTCATAGAATCAAATGGCATCCTAAATAGGAAAAACCCCGATTCTTATTTATTTGAGGAAACGCTTGTGGATTATTTCTTACCCAATGGGATACTATCGCATAGGCTGAAGCATTCCGAGCCTAGGGACATCGATATCTATCAAAAAGAGAATATCATTTTCAGGCCATCATCAAAATCCATGTCAGAAGGCCTCCTACCAATAATCAAGGAATATGATGACTCTTTTGCGGAGAGAACCATTTGGGAGCACCTGAAGAAGAGTGCTTTCAGAATTTATTTAAACGAATGAGGTATGCGCGACGCTTAAGTGCAAGCTTAGCTGGCATAAGTGCCCCACAATATAAGCCCCGGGAGGGATTTGAACCCCCAATATCTAGTTTACGAAACTAGCGCTTTGCCGGATTAAGCCACCGAGGCATCAGAAAGGTCTGCACGCATAACTGCTAACTATCTTTTAAGTATAGGTTTTAAATACTAATTAAACCATTTACTTTTTAGAAATATTGGGTTTATCCATGGCAGACCAGGATCAGAATATGGGAGCACCGACCCCCTCGGCGCCAGAGCAACCGCAACAACAGCAGCAGCCACAGCAGCCGCAGGCCGATCAGGGCGTGAAGGTGCCCGTGTCCACCGCCCCGACCTATGTGCCGCCGTACGACTATTCCTCCACTGGGAAAAAGAAGGGATTGCCGATTAATAAATCAAAACTCAAGTACATTGCCATGGCGGTCGTCACGATATTGGTGCTCGGCGCAGCTTATTTCTTCGTGTTCCAAGGGCCCGGCGTTTCCAGCACGATATCCACCACGTCCACGGCGCCCGTCGTGCAGGCAGGTTATCTCAGCTCGTGCCAGGCCGTCAACAAGTCCGGCTCATACTACCTATCAGCCAACCTGAAGTACCGCTCAACGTCCGGCCCATGCATAAACATAACCGCTGACAACGTTGCAATAATTTGCGACGGTAAAACTGTTCTTGGGAGCGGTCCGTTTACCGGTGTAGGGCCGTTCAGCTATGGAATATTCGCCGGCAACGTGAGGAACTTCTCCATCAATGGGTGCATGATCGGCAATTTCTCATACGGTGTGTACTCCATCAAGACGAACGGCTTCAGGCTGGCGAACAACAACTTCACCAACAACTACATCAACGCCGTGTTCCTAAGCGCTTCGAGCAACGGCACAATACTCAACAACCTCATCGAGAACTCGAGCAGCCCGCTGGGTGCCATGACAATAACAAATAACTCGGGGAACAACCAGCTGCTCAACAATACGTTCAAGCTCAACGCCTATCTCGGCATCAGCGTCAACTCCTCCAACGAGAATTTCATGAACAATTACATAGTGGATTCACAGTTCTCGTTTTCCTGCACCGGATCCAACGGGTTCCCGGCCAGCAGCAAGGCATCGGGTAACACCTGCTACAACCAGACCGGCTGCGATTTTGTCACATGTGTTGGCAAGAACATACCGATCAATGTGGCCAGCATAGTCCTGGGGCACCAGATATCGACCTGCGGCTCGATAAGATCGCCAGGATCATATTCGATGCTCACCAACCTGAACATGAAGACCTATTCCGGATTGAATACCAGCCAGCTTATGCAATATAGCATACCCTGCATAACGGTGCAGGCGAGCAATGTCAATCTGGACTGCAACAACAGCAGCATAACCTCGGCGTATCTCGGCTTCCTTGTGACGGGCAGCAATGTTACGCTGTCCAAGTGTAACGTAAGGAATTCGGACATAGGCGTCAGCTACCTCATGAGCAACGGGTCCACCATCAACGACTCCGTATTCCTTAACGACAGCGTGGGAGTGTCAATACAAAATTCATCGGCGGACAAGCTCTTCCGTTTGGTTGCAAACGACGGAATCTTCGGAATATCATTGGCGTCGTCAACCGCCATCGTGGTCCAGAACTTCACGGCAGATAACAATACCTTCGGCCTGTACCTGTCGAACTCGCTGGGCAATATCTTCACCGGTGGCTCAGCTACCGGAAATTCAAGGTTTGATGTCTATGGCGACCCCCTTTCGGTCAACCTCAGCAGCGACATAATGAGCTCCACATCCTGCAATGTGACCAACGCCCTCTGGGCGACCTGCAAGCAGTACATACAGAATTCATCCTTCCGCGCCTATCCTCTAAGCACCTGCACGGATATAAGGAGGGCGGGCACATACGAGCTCGTCCAGAACCAGCTGGGCGTAAGCCCGGATTGCATAAGGATAGACGCCAGCAATGTTGATTTCAGCTGCGCAGGCCTTTCCATGATAGGCAAGCCCTACATCCCGGGCCCCGGCATATTTGTCAATGGGAGGAATAACGTTACCATATCCGACTGCACCCTAAAAACGTTTGAAACCGGCGTGCTTGTGCAAAACTCCACAAATGTCCATGTTAACTCGATCATAAACTCCTCTCCATCCGTCTACGGTGTGGCATTCTACAACGTAAGCGGCGGCTCGATAACGAACAGCTCGATAACCGGTCCGGCGAATGCGACCATAATCGCCGAGAACTCCAAGAACATACTCGTGTCGCTCAACAAGCTCAATTTCGGCAGCGCAAACAACTACGGTGTGCTTGTGGAAAACACCTCCGGCGCCACAATAGAGGAAAACAACGGCACGAAGAATTACATTGGCCTGCAGATAAGCGGCCCGCGTTCCAACGGCGGCATGATAACAAACAACACGTTCATAAATTCCAAGAAGGCCGACTATTCCTGCGACTCGTATAACCAGGGGATTGCGGCGCAGAACGGCGGCGTCAACTACGGCACGATAAACAGCGGTTGCCACTGGCTCGCTGCGATTCCGGTGCCGATCATCCCGCTGAACTGCAACGCGTTTACCTCCCCAAATATAGAGAGCCTGGCCGAGGATTACGCCTATGGGGCGGGCGCAGCGTGTTTCAGCGTCTACTCAAACTCATCCACGATAAACTGCAACGGGCACACGATACTCGCCACGAACGGCGGAACGTTCGCCCTGTTCTCAAACTTCAAGCAGCCTTCGATACTGGAGAACTGCTACCTCAAGGGGTTCTCGGCCCCGGTAATGGCGAGCAACGCGGCCGTGCAGCTTGTCAATGATACGATATACAACAACGTTACCGGCCTCGCCTCGACCGCAGCGGCGGTAAATGTCCTTAACACGCCGAGCTTCTCGATGTCTCATACGAGCATACTCTCGACGGATTCCGGCATCGACCTTTATAATGTCACAGGAGGGCGGGTTGTTGATTCAAATGTGACGGGCGTGACCGCGTACAACCTGGACCTTGTGCGCAGCATGCAGTTCAGCGGCGATTCATCGTCCAGAGCAAGCGGAATAGGAGCGTACCTGCGCAATTCCAGCGTCAACGCATTCCAGGATGACGGATTCAACGGCGCATCCTTCGGCCTCTTCTGCTCGTCATCCTCGCAGAACTTTGACAACGGCCAGATATCCTGCTCCTCCCTCAGCGGCTGCCCGTGGATATCCGCATCATCGTCCACCTGCCACTAGCTTTTTTAAGCTGAATTGCGATATCTACCTGATTTGATGCTGTTTAAGGACCTTGCCGACTCTTACGAAAGGCTCGATGCAGTTTCCTCAAGGCTCTCCATGATAGACATAATGAGCGAGCTCTTCAAGAAGGCCAAGGCGGACGAGATAGCCCATGTGATATACATAACCCAGGGGGTCCTGGCCCCGCCATTCGAGGGAGTGGAGTTCGGCATGGCCGAGAAGATGGTGGAGGAGGCCATAGCTATCTCCACCGGCTTCACAAAGGAGGATGTCGAGAGGGAGTACAGGAAACAGGGGGACATGGGCAAGGCCGCCCAGACAATAAGGGAGAAATCCAGGCTCAAGAGGATGTCGGACAAGGAATACTCGATAAACGAGGTCTACGACATGATGAAAAAGATCGCGGAGACCTCCGGGAGCGGGAGCCATGACATGAAAGTCAAGATGCTCGCCAACATGGTGGCGGCTTCCAGTCCGGTGGCGGCCAAGTACATAGTGAAATATCCATTGGACGAATTGAGGATGGGGGTAGGGGATGCAACGGTGCTCGAGTCCCTTTCCCTCGCATTCACGGGCGACAGGAAGTTCAAGGGTGAATTGGAGAATGCGTACAACCTGTGCAGCGACCTCGGTTATGTCGCAGAATCCCTCGCAAGGCACGGAGAGAAGGCGATAAGGAATTTCCACATAACCCTTTTCAAGCCGATAAGGCCGGCGCTCGCGGAGAGGCTTCCAACAGCGGAGGAAATACTGGAGAAGATGCACGGCAAATGCGCCGTGGACCAGAAATATGACGGGTTCAGGTGCCAGATACACATGAAGGGCAAGAAGGTCAAGATATACTCCAGGAGGCTGGAGGACACCACGGCGATGTACCCCGACCTGGTCAAGGCGATGCAGGAGGAGTTCGATGCCGATTCGGTTATACTCGACGGGGAAGCGATAGCCTACAACGAAAAGACACAGGAGTTCCTGCCGTTCCAGGAGACTATACAGAGGAAAAGGAAGCACGGGATAGAGCAGCAGATCCAGAAGATGCCCCTGAAACTCTTTGCGTTTGACATGATGTATCTGGACGGCAAGAATTATATGACAGAGCCGTATCACAAAAGAAGGGAGGCGCTTGAAAAATTGCTCAAGGACAAGGAAACCCTGCTCATCTCCACATCGATCCTCGCCTCCACGCCGAGGCAGCTCGAGGAATTCTTCGAGAAATCCATAGAGAACGGGCTCGAGGGGATAGTCGCAAAGGAACTGAACTCCCAGTATGTCGCTGGCGCGAGGAAATTCTCGTGGATAAAGCTCAAGAGGAGCTACAGGGGCAGCCTGAATGACACGCTGGACCTTGTCATAGTGGGGTATTTCCTCGGGAAGGGATCAAGGAGCGAATTCAAGTTCGGCGGATTGCTCTGCTGCGCATACGATAAGAAAAGGGACATGTTTGAGACGATATCCAGGGTGGGCAGCGGCTTCACCGAGAAGGAGATGGTCGAACTGAAGACCACGCTCGACAAGATAAAGGTCGATTCAAAACCCGCCAGGGTGGACTCCCTCGTGACTCCTGACTTTTGGGTGACGCCAAAATACGTGGTCACCATAAGGGCCGACGAGATCACAAAATCTCCCATGCACACCTGCGGCAGGGAGACAAACGAGGAGGGTATAGAGGTGGGCTATGCGCTGAGGTTCCCAAGACTTGTGAGCGAAGATAGCGCGATAAGGAGGGACAAAAGCGTTGAGGAGGCCACGACCACCAAGGAGGTCGCAGAGCTGTACAACCAGCAGAAGCGCGTGCGTGTGGACGGCGGGGAATGACGACTGCGGATCAGATATTCCTTATGCCCTCCAATATCCTCGTAAACTTCTGGACGCCCTTTATGATGGGCTTTATCTTTGGATTGAGGCGGTACCCCAGCCCGTAGCCCTTTTCGGTCCTTATATGGGTCGGCTGTATTATGTTGAGGTCCAGTGAGAGCTCCCTCAATGTTATTATCAAGGTTTTTCTGGTAAACTTCTTCTCCAGTATTGAATAAAGCTCCCTTGTGGTCCTGGGGCTCTTCTGTAGGAGCAAAATCATGACGGCGTAGTTTGGCCTGCTTATCGATTTCCTCAATAGCCAGATTTCATCCTTCGGTCTGTCCTTTTCTGCCATAATATAGTATTGACAATATAGGTTTATAAACATTATCAAGCTACCAATACGGTCAGGCCTATAATCTAATTATATAAAGATATAAATATTTTATTTGAGTAAACTTATTAATACTCAAGTAAATGATAACATGTTGGAAACTGTCATGCGCCCTGTTGCGGCGATCAGGACTAAAGGGATGGCCCTTGCGCACGAGGCGGGGATCGACGAGGACGGGATAGGCATAAAGACCCTGCTCAGGACAAGGATAGTGGACAGCAGGTCCCTGGCCTACCTATGGATGGCGATAGAGAGCAACCTGAACGTGCTGATACTGGGTGACGGGCTCTCCGGCGGGCGACCCTTCATGTATTCGCTCTTTCCGTTAATACCTCCTTACGACAGGACCATAGCTTTTGATTGCCATGCGAAAAACTCCAGATACCATGAAAACCTGATCAGCTACGTGCCATGCGGTCGGCACGAGGTGAGTGGCGCACTAAAATCCGCAAGGGAGCTCCTGGCAAACAGGATAGTTGTGGCGGACCTGGAGAAATTTTCCAGGGAGGTGTTCTCCTGCGCAAACTGGGGGATCCCCTTCATCTCGACCATGGCGGGAGAGGAGCCCCGCATAGTTGACTCATTGAAGAAGAAGCGCGTTCCCGCCAATTCACTGAGCATGCTTGACGTTGTCGTTTCGATGGGAAAGGCAGACGATTCCGTATGGAGGGTCAATGGCATCAGCGAATACCTTTGGTTCAGCAGGTCGGAGTATTTCATTGAGGAGGCGGTGGCCTCCAAAAATTTTGAATTCAGGACGAACTGCGTGCTTGCGGGGGGCAAATTCAACAGCAAAAGCCTGCCCGTGTCAAAGGCGATGAAGGCGTACTCGGACCTCAACGTTGTAGGCAAAAAAGAGGCGGTCGAAGAGTTCGGGCGAAGGTCTGCATTTTTGGCAGGCTCTCTGGACAGCAATCTTCCAAGCAAGGAGTACATAGATTCCTATTTTGAGATAAAATAGCCCACCGTAAGTAATAAAGATTGATAAAGCCAAAGCATATCCGTAGTCACAGCTACGTAATTCCTATTTCTACGTGGCCTTGGTGGTGTAAGGGCAGCACGGGAGGCTGTGGACCTCCAAGACCGGGTCCGATTCCCGGCCAAGGCCCTTTTCAATGCAAAAGACTAACTAATTTAAACTTTTTTTACTAGTATCAAGGGATATCATGCTGAGCAGTCGGTTAGCGAAATCCCAGAGTGCCATGGAATACCTAATGACATACGGCTGGGCGATACTCATAATTGCTGTTGTGCTTGGCGCGCTCTTTCAGCTTGGAGTATTCAGCGGGATAGGAACGCCCAGAGCACAGCCGGGTAATTGTCAGGTAGTAAAGGTTGGCAGCGGAATCACGCAGACCATCTCCCTTGTAGGGGAATGCCAAGGTCAGCAGCCCGAGTACGTGGCGCAGTTTAACAACGGCTACATATTAGTTGCAAACCCTTCCCAGAACAATGGCTTCCCGAATGGTTATACAATGGGTGCATGGGTGCAGTACGTTAATCCGGAAAGCGAATGCGGATATGCGCTTGCAATGGAAGATAGCAGCGGGCAGCCGCGCGGCGGCGCCGTGCTCTCATGCAGCAACAGTCCAAAGCCTTATGGCGAGACTATCAATAATGTTGGCTATAACGTATATGCGCCTGCAACCGGATCCCAGCAGACTGTGGCGTTCAATACATGGACCTTCATCACACTCTCGTGGAACCCTGCTGCGCAGACAATAACATTCTACATTAACGGCGCCATAGAAGGTGCCCCAGTTTCGGACGGAATCCTCCCTTCAAACATGATAATGCAAAATACACCGTATTATGTGATAGGCGGCCAACCCGGCGGAAGCTCATGGAACGGGAAAGAGGCAGATGCGCAGCTGTACAACACATCCCTTTCAGCCAGTGAGATAATGGCACTATATCAGGAAGGCATCGGGGGTGCACCCATAAGACCGCAGAACATTGTTGGCTGGTGGCCGCTCAATGGCAATTTCAATGATTATAGCGGCAATGCGAATAACGGACAGGCTTACGGTGAAGTGACTTTCAGCAGCGACTACACGGCACCACAAACATGACCCCGCTATTTCACTGTGATGGTCATGTTTGATATATAGAGGGTGTCACCGTTGGAGCTGAAGTTGTCGGACCATCTATTGCCTCCGATCACCAGATTATATGTCTGGTTTGTCAGAACCTGGACACCATAAATTGATGCAATCAAGCTGCCGTCTGCGTAGAAATTTGCAGTTCTGTTTTCAAGCACTATCCTGTAGTTATGGCTTCTCCTGTCATTGTTGAATAGAGTCCTTTTTATTTCAGGCGTGTTGTTGCTGGGCTGTACATACGCTTTTATTATGCCATAGCCGTTGCCTCCCCTCATTTCGTCTGTGATACCTATTTCCTCTCCGTTCCATGTGTATATATTGGTGGACAAGAAGGTATACATGTCGTCAAATTCATAAGGAGCTGTGGAGTTTGTGTTCCATGTGGCGGTGAAGCTATATTCTATGACATTCGAGTAGTTGTCGATGCTGAGTGCATGGCTGTACGACGGGTAGGATCCTAGGGTGTTTGTCGGATAGGTAACCACAAGCAGGCTATTTTCAATAAAAATTGGTATAGATATTTCTGGATTGCTGCTTTCAAGTACGAATTGACCTGAGCCAAGGTTATAGGTGTTCTTGGAAGGACCCTCTGCTGCATATAGGATTATGGCCAATAGCGCTACTGCGAAAATAATCAATGCTATATTCCTCAGCCTCCAGACCGAGCCTCTTTTTTGTTTGTTTTCCATAAATCTCTCTTTCAAAGCGCGCGTATTTAAAACATGGTGTTTTCATCCATCGCGATCAATATCCAATCTCATCCACGACCAGCTTTGGTGAATTGTCCCCATCGTCTCCGACTGCAAAAATCAGAAGACGTAGGTCCCCCACCATCTCACGAGTCTTTTCCAGCCTACCCGCAGCGGCGACGTGTTCTTTTTTATGTCCTTGATCATGGACCTGTACAATATCTTCTCCTCCGCGTCAAGTTTGCCCTCCTTTACTATCTCCTGCTTCTTGCCGTCGACTATCTGGGTCTCGGTCTTGCTGATGACGTCCTTTTTGACCATGCTGTACCATTCGTCAAGCGAGCTTCCATTCACATCCTTGTCCTGCAGCACGGTTATCATGTCCCCCATGGTGAGCTTCCTCGGTTTTTTGTGCTCGTGCTCATGCAGGAGAGGGAGCATCACGGCCTTGTCGCATATCCTCTCTATATCGGCGGGTGAGTAACCGGCCGTCGCGCGCGATAGCCTGCCCCACGCCAGGTGCGCCCTTGGCATGTTTCTTGTATGGTACTCGAAAAGCTTCTTCCTGGTTTTATAATTGGGGGGTGCCACATATACATGATCGCCGAACCTGCCGCTTCTCTTCAGCGCAGGGTCTATGTCCCACGGGGTGTTTGTCGCCCCTATAACGTAAATGCCCTCCGGGTTTGCTTCCACTCCGCTCATTTCAACAAGAAACTGGTTGACCGCGAGCCTCAGGGCCGAGCTCTCTCCTCCCTCCGGTCCGCCCCCGCCGCCCCTTTTCACTCCAAGAGCGTCGAGTTCGTCGAAGAATATTATACATGGCGGGTTCTTCCTCGCCTGCTCAAAGATCTGGTGCAGGTTCTTTTCCGTGTTGCCAGTGTACATGTCCACTATCTGGTTCACCCTCGCTATTATCACGTTTGCGCCAGCCTCGCCCGCTATCGCGTTGACCGTGTACGTCTTTCCGGCGCCGGGAGGGCCATACAGCAGCGTGCCCAGTCCGAGTTTCTTTCCGTACCTCTTGAAGAGGTCCGGTTTCTGTATCGCAAGCACTATGTTGTCCTTCAGGTATTTCTTGAGCTTGTCGAGCCCAATCACGCTGTCAAACTTCTGGTTTGACTTGTAAAAAGCCAGCTTCTTTATCTGTCCCTCCTCTATTCTTGTCTCCGTGTAGTCATATTTGTTGAGCTCCAGCTGCTTTGTCTTGGAATTTTTGCCATATGTAGAATCCACGTGAATGAGAGAGTCAATGTGCTCCAGCCTGTTTTTTGCCTCGGTATAATCCGGATTGTTGGCCAGCGCCTTTTCGTACCAGAACCTTGCGCCAAGCAGGTCGTTGTTTGTCTCCGCCATATCCCCTATGAGCAACGGGGCATCCCCGCTCTTCGGCTGCAGCTCCATGACCTTGTCAAGATCCTTCTTTGCGGAGCTGAAGTTGTTCATTATCCTGTAGGTAAGGGCCCTGTTGAAATACGCGTCGGCGTACTTCTGGTCTACTTTTATCGCCTCCGTAAACTCCGCTAGCGCATCGTTGTAGTTGCCCTCCTCAAAGAGGGAGTTACCCTTCTTCCAGTGGTCCTTTGCCAGAGGGTCCACCTGCGGCTTCTGCTCTGTCTTTTCGGCCTTCTCGGCCTTTGTCGCCTTGTCGCCGCCCTGTTTCCCGCCGCTTTCAGCCATGTTGAACCTTCTTTCCCTTGTCTCTAAAACATGATATTAATCATATTTAATGGTTTTTGTCATCTTTCCTTCTCATTTTTATTATTGTCCATTGTATCGAGCAATACGTTCAGCGCCTCATCCACCTCCTTTATGCCAGGATCGCTCCTGGGGAGGTTCTTGAGAGTACTGCTCTTGAACTTGGCCAGCAGTTGCCTTGCCTTCCCGTTCAGGTGGAGCAGGTCCCTTGATTTCACCTTGTATTCGCCCCTGAGCTGCCTTATCATGAGCTCGCTGTCAGAGAACACGCGGAGGTCATAATCCTTGTGATCCATGATGTTCTTGGTGCACCATTCGAGGGCCAGCACCAGCGCGGTATACTCGGCGAAATTATTTGTCTTTATTCCATTGTATACCGAATTTGCCCCCACAAGCTTCCCGCCTGCGTCCCTTATCACGTATCCGGAAGCACTGGGTCCCGGATTGCCCCTTGCTGCGCCGTCCGTATACACATTTATTACTGGCAAGCATATTCACCGAACATGACCAATTATCCTTTGGCAAGCAATATTTAATAAAATCTGCACCCATAGTGTTATGTGATTCCCTGCCAGCCTACACCGTGGACGACGCCGGATTGCTGATAAAAGGAATAAGGAACGCCATAGAGCTCCAGATAATAAGCCCGAGATTCAGGCCAGAGATCATTGAGGAGCAGCTGCAGAAGTACGGCTCCAATGCCAGGATCCAGGTCCGGCTTTTTCACCATCCGACAAACACCCAGCGTGCTTTCTGCGCCAGGGAGGGCGTTTTGAGGAAGGCGATATCCAGCGCGGCATCGGCCATTGCGGCAGGCCAACCAGGGCAGCCTCCAATATCCGCAAAAGAATTGCCGGAACTGCTGGTAGAGATAAGCATATTCGATGATGAGGTTGCGCTCCCGGACGGCGCGGTGGGCAGGAGGAACGCCGTGGTACTTGGAAAAGACGGCCTAAAAGTGGAGTACGGGATGCACAGCGGCATGCTCATGCCTTCATATCCAGTGCGGAACGGGCTCAGCAAAACGGGGTTCCTTGAGGCGGCCTGCGAGTCTGCTGGGCTAGGAAAAGACTATTGGAAGCAGCCAAAAGTAAGAATCTATAAATTCGGGGTGCAAAGATTTATAGAAGAAACCCCCAACGGCAGGATAACAACCGGTTAATTCCATGAAGGATCTAAGAGATTATGTAAAATACCTGTCCAGCAGGCATAGGCTGCTGGAAATAAACGAAGAGGTCGATCCAGACCTGGAGATATCGGCATTCACCGATGTTGCTGCCAGGGAAAGTGTGTATGAGAGCAAGACGCTTCTCTTCAACAATGTCAAGGGCTATAGCATCCCGGTTGTTACAAACCTTTTCGGCTCGATGTCAAGCGTGAAAGAACTCTTCAGCAACAGCTATGCCAGCGAGCTGCTCGGCAGCCTGGGCTCACTGAAATCAAAAGGCAAAATATCGCTGGTGAAGGGTTCGAAGATGTTCCTGGATTCAAAGCCAAAGCTTGTGGAATCCCAGCTGGGCAGATACAGGAGGCTCAACGGACTTGACGAACTGCCAATAACAAGGAGCTGGCCGAAGGACGGAGGCAAATTCATAACATGGCCGCTCGTCATAACCGAGAGCCCGAAGGACGGGTCTACAAACGTCGGCGTTTATCGGATGCAGGTGTATGACAGCCTGACCACTGGCATGCACTGGCAGGCCCAGAAGGGAGGCGCGATCCATGCAAAGGAGGCTGAAGAGGCAGGCAAGATTCTCAATGTCAGCGTATCCATAGGCACCGATCCGCACAACATGGTGGCTGCGGTGGCGCCATTGCCAGTCGGCTTCAGCGAATTCGCCTTTTCCGGCATAGTGAGAAGTTCCCCCACGGTGCTGATGAAGAACGGCAAATATCCATCCGTTCCGGCAAATTCAGAGATAATAATAAACGGCTACGTCGATCCCAAGGAAAAGAGGAAGGAGGGGCCCTATGGCGACCACACCGGATATTATTCATTTGTAGATCCGTACCCGGTCCTCCATGTCGATGCCATATACGCAAAGAAAGATCCTATCCTGCCAGCCAGCCTTGTGGGCCAGCCGTGGCACGAGGATGCGGTGCTCGGCCAATTCCTTTCCGATTTCCTCATGCCGGTCATAAAGGCGACAAATGAGAGCATCGTGGATATCTATCTCCCGCCGGAGGGAATATTCACCAACATGTGCTTTGTCTCGATGAAAAAAAGATTCCCCGGCGAGGCGAAGAAAGTGATGTTCTCCATACTCGGGCTGGGCCAGCTTTCATTCACCAAGATAATAGCGGTTTTCGACGATGACATAGACATAAGGGATGTCAGGAAGGTGCTTTGGGCGCTCGCCACAAGGGTAGAGCCGCAGAGGGACGTCCAGATAATAACCAATGCGCCGGCGGATTCCCTCGATCCAACGTCAAGCCTCCCCGCTTTCGGCTCAAAGATGCTGATAGATGCGACAAAGAAGACAAGGGAAGAGGGGTACAACAGGGAATGGCCTGAAACCCTTTCCATGCCAAAGGATCTTGTAGAAGAGGTTGAAAGGAAATGGCGACGCCTGAAAAGCTGATCGGAATTGCGAATCTCATCAAGCTTGAGAACACCATCTTCGTACTGCCATTCACGTACATAGGCATGCTTCTTGCCGGACAATTCGTATTTTCCACATTCATCCTGATAACGCTCGCGCTCGTATTCGCCCGTGGCGCAGCATTCACGGCAAACAGGTACACCGGGTTTGACCTCGATGCAAAAAATCCTAAGAAAAAAGGCTTCCCGAGCGTAATTATGTACTCAAAGGCGGATCTGATGGTTATATTTGCCGCCTTTGCCATACTTTTTGAGGCGTGTGCATATCTCCTGAACACTATTTCTGCAATTTTGGCCCCGGTGGTGCTGCTGCTTGTTGTCATGGAGCCGTTGGCGAAGAAATATACGCCGCACAGGCACCTCACAATGGCGTTTGTCATCGGACTCGGCATACTCGGAGGATATGTCGGCACATCCGGGATAATCCCGACGATATTGCCCATATACGTGCTCCTCTTTGGTTATACCGCATTTTCCGGGGGCTCGGACGTGATACATACGCTGATGTATGTGGATTTCGATAAGAAGAACGGGCTCAGGACGTATCCGGTAAAGTATGGGCCGGAGAAGGCAAAGCAGATATCAAAATACCTTCATTACTGGTCTTCGGCGCTTTTCATAGAGTTCGGGGCGCTCCTGGGTTCAATAGTTGTAGTGTCTGCTGGCGCAATAACTCTCGCCATCTTCTTCCTTGAGCACCGCAACCTTTCGGAGAAAAGCGACAGGTCAATATCGACTACATTCTTCTATTACAATGCAGCGGTATCGATAATAATGTTAGTGTCAGTAATAATCTTTATCTATTCGTATTAGAGTAGATTGGGCTCATAGCTTAGAATGCGAATTTATGATTCTTTGTCTATAAAAAAATTCGCAGGCCCAGGCGGATTTATACCTGACGTTAAAGTGTCTAGTAAAAGTAAAACATATATAGGTTTAACTAAGAATAAGCTATTGCTTCAAGCAATAGTGGGCTCGTAGCTTACCTGTGGCGTGACTATTTGTTATTACGCGGGGCTAAAAGCCTGGTTGGAGCGTCCGACTGATAATCGGAAGGTCGTGAGTTCAAATCTCATCGGGCCCACTTTCTATTTTTACGACGACAAATCGACGACATTTCTGAGGCTAGTCTAGGCTTTTAGATTTTAAGGTAGAGATCTTCTTATGGATCGCATAGATATTCGAAAGGCAAGAAATTCTGACTTTAGTCTCATAGAAAATTACACCAATAATAATGGCGACAGCCCATGGGATCCATTTTGTTCTGCAAAGAAGATGAAAACAATACCAAGGAATGGTTTCTTAGTTGCATTCTCTGGGACGGAGTTCGCGGGCTTCTTGTACTGGTTTAAGGGAAGCAAACCCTGGTTTGACAAAAATGTAGATACATATGCCCACATATTAGAGGTACAAGTAGCCGAAACCTTCAGGGGCAAAGGCGTAGGAACTGAATTATTGAAAGCAGGATTAAATGAAATAAAAAAGATAGGGATTAAAGCAGTATACATAGATACGATTGAAGATAATAGACCAGCGAGGCACATGCATGAAAAGAATGGCTTTAGAACAGTCAGGCGAACTTTGCACTATAAACTTTCTCACAAAAAGTAGTCGAACTTCAAAGCCAAAGTAATATAAATTTAAATGCACAGAAATATACTGAGAATATGGAGATGGAAGTATACGGGTTTAAGGCCCAGGTAACAGTGAGCGAAAAGACTTATTCTGGCGAGATAGGAGATTTACACATAATCACACAGGCGAAGACACTTAAGCAGCTTAAAGCCAGGTTGGAAGAGGCGGTTGAACTTACCTTAGACAGTATAGTGAAGAACCCCAAAGAAGTAAAACACTACCCATCAGTTTCTAGAAAGCTGGGATTGAAAGTCGTTTACGCTTAATTAATATTTCGAACAAGTGTTGGCATGCCTAAACGACCTAGGTACATGGACATAGCACGGATTCTAATCAAATATTATGGCTATCTAGCTAAGAGCAGAAAGGGCAGGCACGTATGGCTCATAGATTCAAATGGTCACAGGGTGACTATCCTAGCTACTAATGAACAAGTAAATATGCATAATTATAAGTCGATACTAAAACAGACAGAATTGAATGAAGAAGACATAGAAAAATACCTGTAAAATAACTATAAACCTGAAATTCCGTAGGAGATTTGAACTCCTGTTTCAAATCTCATCGGGCCCACTTTTTGAAGACAAAAGGGGAGCTTTTGTTATCTT
>VFSW01003340.1_pt1 | contig 24096 bp, 26 predicted proteins | sample 5358111 | NCBI WGS metagenome assembly VFSW01 (sample SAMN11554181, study PRJNA540505) | mine drainage metagenome | isolation source: sediment from site ElyBrook_90M | place: USA: Ely Copper Mine, Vershire, VT | collected 2017
GCGCCGCCGCGGGTGGCGGATACGAAGATTGACTGGGGTACTGCACCGGCGGCGGCTGTGGGGGAAACGATCCGTTGGGGACATTCGCCGGTGGGCGCGGCGGGGAATCGCCGAATATGGCTCCCAACTGCGCCTGCGCCGACCCCGCAGCGAGCATCGCGCCGAGCAGGGCCAAGAGGACGGCGATACGGTGCATGGAATCCGGCAGCGCGATCAGGTTTGGCGCATCATCGCGGTCCGCCCGGTTAACACGGGGAATGAGGCGCGGGAAGGGCGAACGGTTTCGGGAGAGTTCGGCTAACCGCCTGGCGTCCAGGGCTTGTAATCGCCCGTGGCTTTCGGGCGACGCCCCTGCGCCAACGTCGAGCCGCTTGGCCGATAGGCGCCAGGGGTACCGGTCAGATTGGGCCGGTGCGGCTTCTCCCAGGGGCGCGGTTTAACTCTGTCCTTGGTCGGTGGCACGTCGACGACATGGTGCAGCCAGCCGTGCCAGCTTGGCGGCACGGTAGAGGCCTCGGTTACCCCGTTATAGATCACCCACCGCCGCTCGATGCCGAGCGTCGCATCGATTTTGCCGTTCTTGTTGCGATAATAGCAATTGCCGAATTCGTCTTCGCCGACGAATTCGCCGTAAAGACCGGTCCACAATTGGGTTCCGAAAGTCTGGCTGTTCCACCAGGTAAACAAGCGCAGCAGGAAGGTCTTCATTGCCGATCGCGGGTCAGTGCTGACGGTCTATGTGGCGCCTTGATGCCACCGCGCCGACATGCTGTCCAGCGCCGCGGATCGAAACCGGAGGTTTTCTCAAGCGTTTCGACGCGGTATTTTTTGCCGCATGCGGCAAGACATTACCCAACAGCTGCAGTCAGTATTCGGCAAGATCGCCGGCGCGCTCGGATTTGCTCCGGCATGGGCGGTATCGCTCTTCTGCCTCGCCGGTGCGCTCATCGCCGCCTGGCTGTTGCACGCCGCGATCCTTGCGCTGCTGGAGCGGCTGCTCCGCGAACGGTCGTACTGGTATTCAATTCTCCAGGCGACCAAGGAGCCGACGCGTCTTGCGTTTTTGCTGGCAGCCTTCGCGGTTGCATTGCCGACCTCGCCGCTCGATCCGGATACCAAGGCCATCTTCGCCCGGCTGCTGGGCCTTGCGACTATTTGTTTGCTCGGCTGGATGGCGATAACCGCGCTGCACATCGCCGCCAACATCTATCTCATGGGCTTTCGAGCGGACGTCCAGGATAATCTGCTGGCGCGCAAGCACATCACCCAGGTGCGCGTCCTGCTTCGCGCCACGGACACGATTATCGTTCTGGTCACCGCAGGCTTCGCCCTGATGACTTTCGATGCGGTGCGTCAATATGGCGTCAGTCTTTTTGCCTCGGCCGGAATCGCCGGCGTAGTGTTCGGTCTCGCCGCGCAACCGGTGCTCAGCAACCTCATTGCCGGCGTTCAACTTGCGATCACCCAGCCGATCCGAATCGAGGATGCGGTGACGGTGCAGAACGAGTACGGCTGGATCGAGGAAATCACCGCAACCTACGTGGTGATCCGCCTATGGGACCTGCGGCGGCTGATCGTGCCGTTGAATTTTTTCATCCAGCAGCCGTTCTACAACTGGACGCGGGAGAAAGCGGCCACGATGGGCGGCGTTCTGCTCTATCTCGATTATGCCGCCCCGGTCGACGTCGTCCGCAAGAAGGCGGCCGACCTGGTCGCCGAGACAAACAAAGACAACGCCAAGGTCGTGAGCGTTCAAGTGACCAATACCAGCGCCGAAGCGATCGAGGTACGAATTCTGGTGAACTCAAATTCCGCCGCGACTACCAGCGACGTCTGCGCCGACCTGCGGGAAAAGCTGATCGCGTACCTGCAGCGGCAGCATCCGGAAGCGCTGCCGCGGCGGCGCAATGAGATCATCGACCCATCGGCGCGCCAGGCCGGCGGATCTCCCGCTCCACGATCGGTTTGACGGCGGCGCCGGCTACCACCATCGCTGCGGCCGGAAGTATCCGGCGGCCTGCTCGATGACGGCGCCAACAGCAAACAAAGTCTCTTCTTCGAACGGCCGCCCGATCACCTGCAAACCCAAGGGCAGCCCCTGCGCATCAAGACCGCTCGGCACGGAAATGCCCGGCAGGCCGGCCATATTCACCGTAACCGTGAAAACGTCATTCAAATACATCTCGACCGGATCAGCGCTGCCCTTCTCGCCTACGGCAAACGCGGCGGACGGAGTGGTCGGCGTCAGAATGGCGTCGACGCCGGCGGCAAAGCATGTTTCGAAGTCATGCCTGATCAGCGTTCGTACCTGCTGCGCCCGCAGATAATACGCATCGTAATATCCGGCGGAGAGCACGTAGGTGCCGATCATGATGCGACGGCGCACTTCCCTGCCAAAGCCCTGGGCGCGGGTACGCTCATACATTTCGATGACATCGCGACCAGGGACGCGCAGTCCATAGCGGACACCGTCGTAGCGCGCGAGATTGGACGAGGCTTCGGCGGGGGCCACAATGTAGTAGGCCGGCAGCGCGTCGGCGGTGTGCGGGAGCGAAATGTCAATCATCTCCGCGCCTGCGTCTTTCAGCCATTGCGCACCGCGCTGCCACAATTCCTCAATCTCGGCGGCCATCCCCGGCGCTCGATATTCTTTCGGGATGCCGATGCGCTTGCCCTTGATCGAGGCGCCGACGGCTTTCTCGTAATCGGGCACCGGACGGTCGACGCAGGTTGTGTCGCGCGGATCGGGGCCGGCCATCGATCGAAGCAGGACGGCGCAATCGCGCACCGTGCGCGCGAACGGCCCGGCCTGATCGAGCGAAGAGGCAAACGCGACGATGCCCCAGCGTGAGCAGCGGCCGTAGGTCGGTTTCACGCCAACGATGCCGCTAAATGCCGCCGGCTGGCGGATCGAGCCGCCAGTATCCGTGCCGGTCGCGCCGACGCAGAGATTGCCGGCGACGGCCGCCGCCGAACCGCCTGACGAACCGCCGGGCACAATCTTTCTATCCGAGCCGCGCCGCCGCCATGGCGACACCACCGGACCGAAAACAGACGTCTCGTTGGACGAGCCCATCGCGAACTCGTCGTTGTTGAGCTTACCGAGCAGAACCGCGCCGTCCCGCCACAGATTGGCGGTGACGGTCGATTCGTAAGTGGGAACGAAGTTGTCGAGGATATGCGAGCACGCCGTTGTAGGCACGCCCGCGGTGCAGAACAAATCCTTGATACCGAGTGGCAGCCCTTCAAGCGGCCCACCCCCACCTTTTGCCAGTCGCGCATCTGCGGCACGCGCCATATCGCGCGCGCGATCCGGCGTTTCCAGCACAAAGGCATTGAGCGCGCGCGCCTGTTCGATGGCGGAGAGATGCGCTTCGGCGAGTTCGGTTGCGGTGAAGTCTTTATTTCGCAGCCCGTCGCGGGCCTGCGTCAGTGTCAACGTGGTGAGATCGGTCATCCAACCTTCGGATCGTCGCAGGAGAACTCGCTTGTTTCCACGGGTGAGGCCACGCTGTCTGGCTTCTTCTCGTCCTGAGGCGGAGCCTGAGCCGGCTCCGACTCGATTGGATCAGCGAGGAATGGCGGTTGTTCCACCAAATATCCCTCGGGAGTGATGAGGCCGCGCCTTTGCAAATAGGCGAACCAGAGAGCGTCCTGTTCACATGCAATGCACATCATTCCACCACTTTGGGCACAACAAAGAAATGGTCTTCCCGCGCGGGCGCGTTGGCCATGACATCGTCGGCGATGCCCCCGTCGGTCACTTGGTCCAGCCGCATCTTCATCACCATCGGCGTTACCGAAGTCATCGGCTCGACGCCTGTGACATCTACTTCGGCCAGCCGCTCCACGAACGCAAGTATAGCATTGAGCTCACCGCGAAGATGCTCGACTTCATCCTCGGCGACCGCCACGCGCGCGAGATGCGCGACCCGACGGACGGTTTCGGCGTCAACGGACATAGCGGCAGCCTGTAGCTTTCGCCTAGCAGATGCGTAACGCCCCGCCTATAGCAGAGGGCCAATATGCCGCCAACTGCCAGCCGGCTGTTCAATCCGACCGATATTTGCCCGCATTGTGCCGTCGGCGGACCCCGCCTAACTTTAGGCCATGATGCGCTCCTCCCAACCTGTTCAAATTGTCGGTGGCGGCCTCGCTGGTTCCGAGGCGGCGTGGCAGCTTGCGCGCCGCGGCGTACCCGTGGTGCTGCACGAAATGCGGCCGCTCCGCTCTACCGCGGTGCACAAGACCGGAAATTTCGCCGAGCTCGTTTGCTCGAACTCGTTCCGGTCCGACGACGCCCAAGGCAGTGCCATCGGCCTGCTGCATGCGGAGATGCGCCGGCTCGGCTCCCTGGTGCTGCGCACGGCCGACGCCCACATGCTGCCGGCAGGCGGAGCGCTCGCCGTCGACCGGGAGGGCTTTGCCGCCGCGATTACTGCCGCGATTGAGGGCGAGCCACTTATCGAGGTCAGCCGCGAGGAAGTCCTGGAGCTTCCCGACGCGTGGGACAGCGTGATCGTAGCCACCGGTCCCCTCCCCTCGCCCGCGCTCGCTGAAACCATCCGCGCGCTGACCGCCGAAGCCGCGCTCGCATTCTTCGACGCCATCGCGCCGATCGTGCATCGCCATTCGATCGATTTCGACATCGCCTGGTTTCAATCGCGCTACGACAAATCTGGTCCTGCCGGATCCGGCGCCGATTACGTCAATTGCCCGCTGACGCGCGCGCAGTACGAAGCCTTCATCGATGCTTTGCTTGCCGGCGACAAGACCTCATTCCGCGAATTCGAAATCGCCACGCCCTATTTCGACGGCTGCCTGCCGATCGAAGTGATGGCCGAGCGTGGCCGGGAAACGCTGCGCCATGGGCCGATGAAGCCGTTCGGACTGACCGATCCGCGCCGGCCGTCGGAAAAGCCTTATGCCGTGGTGCAATTGCGCCAGGACAACAAACTCGGCACGCTGTTCAACATCGTGGGCTTCCAGACCAAACTGAAGCACGCTGAACAGGCGCGCATCTTTCGCACCATTCCGGGCCTCGCCAACGCCGAATTCGCCCGGCTCGGTGGCTTGCATCGCAACACCTTCCTCAATTCGCCCACGCTCCTTGATGAGACGCTGCGGCTCAACGCAATGCCGCGGCTGCGCTTTGCCGGGCAGATAACCGGCTGCGAGGGCTACGTGGAGTCGGCAGCCATCGGCCTTCTTGCCGGCCGCTTCGCCGGTGCGGATCGGTTGGGCGAAACGCCGCGCCTGCCGCCACCAACCACGGCGCACGGCGCGCTTCTCGCCCACATCACCAGAGGGCATATCGAAACGATCGATTCCGGCCCGCGCTCGTTTCAACCGATGAACGTCAATTTCGGATTGTTCCCGCCGCTCGGCCGTGGCACGGCGCGTCCCGGCAAAAAGCAGGCGCTTTGCGCCCGCGCCCTCGCCGACCTCGAAGCGTGGATCGGCGCTGCGGTGCCGCGTGCCGCCGAGTGATCGTGCTACAAACGCCGCGCATGGATGAGCGTGAAGATCAGTCAACGTTGACGCAAGCGTGGCGCAGCAGCGTCCTCCTCAAGCGCGACATCTTTTCCACGATCGAACGCGGCCATTTCCGTACCGAGGCCGGTGATGTCGACGCGGTGCTGCGCCGCCTCGACGAGGTGCCGTGGTGGAGCCGGCCGTTGGCGCAGTTTTTATTTCGCCGCGAACGCCGCGCGCTCGCCATCGCCGGACCGCTGGGAATTTGCCCGCCGCTGCTCTTGGCCGGGAGCCGCGCGTTGGTTCGCGGCTGGATCGACGGCGTACCGCTGCACATCGCGAAGCCGCACGGCGACGCCGCGTACTTCCGCTCCGCCAAGGCCGCGCTGCGGGCGCTGCATCATGCCGGAATTACCCACAACGATCTCGCCAAGGAACAAAATTGGCTCTATGCCGACGGCCGCGCCTACATCACCGACTTTCAGCTCGCCTCGTGTTTTCGCCGCCGCGGCAAGTTGTTCCGCCTGGCGCGCTATGAGGATTTGCGGCATCTGCTCAAGCACAAGCGCCGCTACGCCCCCGATACGTTGACCGCTGCGGAACGCCGCGTGCTGGCGCGCAAGACGTTGATCACCCGCGTGTGGATGGCGACCGGCAAGAAGGTCTATTACGCCGTCACCCGCGGCATCGGCGTAACCGATCGCGAGGGCCGCGGCATGCGTTTTGTCCGCGAGGCGCCCGAGATCGCCGCCCGTCTGAAAACCCATCCGCGGGTTCGCGACGTCTCGATCGTCGCCTTTCCCGACCGGCGGACCGGCACTGGCCTCTACGCCTTCGTTGAAGGCAGTGCCAGCGAGCGCGAACTGGGCGATTTTCTCGGCGGCGCAGGCCCCGAGCGCCTGCAGATCGTGGACGCGCTGCCGCGCGATGCGCAAGGTGAAGTCCGCAGCGAAATCCTCGAACTGGTGGCGATGAATCAGCTCGACCTGATCGGTTCGCTGATCAAGAGCGACGCCGAACGCGCGCTGGTCGGGCGCATCGTCTCCGGCCGGCGCAATCTGCGCGACCGTTTCGCGTTCTAGAGTGCAGTCGCTTTAAATTGAACCGGTTGACGCTCTGTGATTTCGGTGGCGTATGATCTTTTCCGGAAACCGGAGTCCGCGTTTCCGGATCATGCTCTGGCGCCCTTGTGCCGAATCTGCCGATCAAGCCACGGCGGTAGCCTGCGCTACGCGCCGCACCTTCATAAAGCGAACCACACGCTGCGCCGCCGAGACGTCGATTGCTTCGTAGTCCGTCCGTTGAACGGGCTCATTCGACTGTTCGTCCACGATCTTTTGCTTTTTCAGGTTGAGGAAACCCTCGACAAGCGGCCAAGGCAGTTCGATCGAGCGCAGCAACAATAACGTCGTCTGACCCGGCCCCTTGGCAAAAAGACCAAAGGCATAGGCGGCATCAAGATCCAACACCGCTGCAAACACCGACACGACGCATAGCAGCTGCTTTGCGCGAAGGGTCTCCTTCACAACGTCTCCAAGTCGAAGGTGGCCTTCGCGGATGCCTTTGATATAGGCCTGCGTCCGGGCGATATCCTTCGAATGGTCCTTCATCCAGCCGGCAACGTGGGAGCCGATCGCGGCGCGATCTATTGCAATCGGTCGATTGTGCAGCCTGGCCGCCAGCTCCTGCGAGACTTTGGGCAGCAATATTCCGATCGCCTCAAGCGACAGGTCGGCGCGGTCAACCAGTGAGCCCTGCAACTCGGCATCCTTGTCGGATTTGTTGGCCAGTGTCCGCATGCCGCCGCTGGAGAACTGCGCTCCCTGGTTGGCGGCGAGCTTCCGGACCGTCTTTCCGTCGCCCCGTTCGACCACAATATCGGAAACGGCGGGGCTGACGACCGCCCGGCTCACAATTGAACGCAGGTGTTCTTGCGAGCCGTCTCTGGCTACGGCAAGCAGTGTCTTCTCCGACAGCCCCTGATAGTTCTCCACCATCGGCGCGGCGACCTTGATGTCGCGATCGGTCGCAAGGCGATGCGCCAAGGACTCCGGAATTTTGGTCATGCCGGAGAATTGAGCCGAAGCCTCCGCTCTGGTGTCCGCGTTTATCTCGCCGAGAATGCGCTCCACAAGCTCGTCGAACAGATATTGCGTTGTAGGGACCGATTGCTCCGCGGAGTCCAGATAGACGTCGGTTATCCGCCGGAGCAATTTCAGCCGCTTATCCGAAGAATGCTCAGCGGCCAGCTCGACAAGGTCTTGTGCCAGGCCGTGCGGCACTCTTTTGAATTGTGATCCCACGACACCTCACTGAGATGCCTTCGTGCATCTTTTTGATGAGGCCCCAATTTTGGCGCCACCGTTAGCCAAAAATACAACGCTCAGCGTTTAAGGAGGGTAAATCGGGCCGCCAAAACGACGAGACCTGCGCAAATTTGGGCAACAATAATCGGGCAAAGTATTAATCCAGCACAATGCATTTGAGTGCACCGCTGCTATGGTTAAAAAAGCAGCGTGCACTCCCCTCCGAGGCATCACTATCGTGCCAAAATCTGCGCCAGCACCTCCATGAGCGCGGCAGGCGCGGTGACGTTCGGACTATGGCTGGCGTCAAGTTCATAGAGCTGCCATCCGGCCTCGCCCTTGGCACGGTTTGCGAACTGGGCGAACGGCTTTTTGTCGGCGTACCGCGTGCAGTGAATATAGACCCGCGGCAAATCAAGCTCGGCTTGCAATTGGAGCGGCTGCTCGAAGCATTTAACCGATTGCGGCATCCTGAACTTCCCGATCCACTCCAGGTCCTCCGGGGACGTATCGGGCGGCGTCGGGTTCGGGGTGACGCGCCAACCGTCGCCGGTCGCAACGCTGCCCAGCAGTCGTTGCCGTTCTGCCGGCGGCACCAAATCGATCAAAGCTTGGCCGTTCGCCGGCACAAAGGCGTCGAGATAGATCAGCCGGGAAACGCGGTCGCGCGCCCGGTCGGCGACGCCGGTCGCAACCATGCCGCCATAGCTGTGGCCGATGAGCTCGACGTTGTGCAGGTCTTCGAACTTCAGCACGCCGAGCACATCGGCAATGTGGGTTTCGAGATCATTCGATGGGCTCGCGAGGTGCGCGCGCTCGCCTAATCCGGTGTAGGTCGGCGTGAAGAACTGATGTCCGGCCGCAGCCATCAGCGGGCGCACTTTCTTCCAGGCCCAGGCCGCCGACCAGCCGCCGTGAGCAAGCACGATAATCGCCAAGGCCGTCCTCCCTCATTGAGCTTGCACAATTTATCGCTTGCGGAAATTTTGCGGGCAAGCACGCAGGGGCAGCCCTTGCTGCCCGCTTTCCGTTCTCGACGCATCATCGCGTAATCCGCGCCGGGTCGTGCGCGGCACGCCAGATCAACCATTGCCGCCGCCACGGCGGCATTTCAGCGACGGCAAACGGCTCGCTGCGCTCCAGCCGGTCGAGCGAGCGGGCGACGAGCGCCAGCGGAAGCAAAGCCGGTATGGCTTCCCGTGGCAGCAACGCCAGCGAGCTACCGGCGGCGAGAAGTTGGCAGCGCGCAAGAGTGCGCAGTTCGGCGAGCGCGGCCTTCAGGCCGGCCGAGGACCGGCCGGCAAACAAATCATGCGAGCGCACCTGATGATGTTCCAGGAGATCTATCGGCACATAAAGCTGGCGTCGGGCAACGTGCTGGGGAAAGGCGCGCAGCAGCCCGGCGACACCGTACGCAATGCCCGCCGGCAGGCAAACAGTCTCGGCTTCGGTGGCGGCAAGAATTTGAGTGGCAAGAGCAAACAGCGCCGAGGATGTTCGTGTCGCGTAGACTTCGAGATCGTCAACACTGGCGATCGGGTCGTCGTAGAGGTCGAAGCGATGCGCCTCAATCAGCTCGATAAGCTTGGCCGAAGACAGCTGATGGCGTTCCATTGTGGCAAGCAGCGCCGCAGCGACGGGATTAGCGCGGGCCTCATCGCCCCTTTCGCCGCTGATGACGTCGCTCCACCATTGCAGGCGGATTTCGCCAGGCAGCGCCGCGTGCGCCAGCTCGCGTACACGCGTCACCTCGGCATTGAAAGCATAGAGCGCGTGCAGCGCGCCGCGATGTTGCGCCGGAGCGAACAACGCGGCGATGAACCGATCCCGATCGGCGGTTCGCACCAGTTCGGCGCAATAGGCGAACACATCCTGCATGCAGCCAAGCTTAGCATTCAATCCACCGCGATCAGACCGGCGCCAACGCGGCGGCTTTCCATCAGCATCACGTTATAGGTGCGCACGGCGGCGCCGGTGGTCATGGCATCGAATGAAATATGCGCATTGCGGAATCGCGCGCGCAACGGTTCCGGTGCAACCCAGGGAACGGAACCGGCGCCGAGAATGAAAAAGTCCAACGCGTCGGCGCGATCAAACACCGGCGATAACGCCTCGTCCGTTAGTCCATCCGGCGCGGCCACCGGCCACGCCCAAATGCCGTCAGGCAGACAAAGAAGCGAGCCGCGATGGGACATATCCGCAAAGCGGAAACCGCCTCCGCCTTGCGCATCGATCGCCGTCTGGCGCGGCAGATGGCGCGCTTCCACTAACGGCGCGCTCTCGCCCGCCGTAGCGCCGGTGTGGGCGCCGTCGGAGCCGTCGGCGGCGCAATCGGCGTTTCGGTCTCGGCATCCTCCGGGCCGCCCTGCCGGGTGCGGCCGACACCGAGATAGATCAGAATCGGCGACGCAATAAACACTGACGTGTAGGTACCGACCAGCACCACGCCGAACATCATCGTCGCGGTGAAGCTGCGGATCGCCTGGCCGCCGAACAGCAGCAGCGCGAGCAGCGACAGCGACACGGTGAGATGGGTGACAATCGAGCGCGACAGCGTGGCATTGATCGATGCGTTGAGCAGATCCGGCATCGGCATCCGCTTGTAGCGCCGCAGCATTTCACGGATGCGGTCGTAGATCACCACCGTGTCGTTGAGCGAGTAGCCGAGGATGGTGAGCAATGCCGCGATGCTGGTGAGATCAAAATCGATCCGCGTCAACGACATGAAACCGACCGTGAGCACCAGATCGTGCACGTTGGCGATCATGGCGCCGAGCGCGAACTGCCATTCGAAGCGGAACCAGAGATAGATCAGGATCGCCGCGATCGCGAGCACGAGCCCGATGGTCCCGTAAGATAGCAGCTCGGTCGACACGCTTGGCCCGACCACCTCCACGCGCCGGTATTCGACCTCGCTGCCGAGAGCGTCGCGAACCTTCTGCACCGCCTGCTGCTGCGCCGTGTCGCCGCCCGGTTGCTCGGAAATACGGATCAGCACGTCGTTCGGTGCACCGAATTCCTGCAGCTGGAAATCGCCAAGCCCGAGCGACCCGATCGTGCCGCGCATTTTGGCGATATCGGCAGGTCCGGCCTTGGTCTGCACCTCCATCAAGGTGCCGCCGACGAAGTCGATGCCGAAGTTCAGTCCGTGGATGAAATACAGAAGGATCGCCGCGATCGACAGCATCGCCGATACAGGAAAGCTGATGCGCCGAAAGCGCATGAAATCGAATTTGGTGTTATCGGGGACGATGCGAAGAAGGCGCACGGATATGCTTTCGTAATGATCAGATCGGGACCACGCGCGGCCGCCACATCCGCACCCAATACGCAATGATCAGCCGCGTCAGTGTGAACGCGGTGAACAGGCTGGTGAGAATGCCGATGCCCAGCGTCACGGCAAAGCCGCGGACCGGGCCGGTGCCAATATAGAACAGCACGGCCGCGGCGATGAACGTGGTGATGTTGGAATCGAGGATGGTCGCGAGCGCCCGGGAAAAGCCGGCATCGATCGCATTGATCGCGCTGCGGCCGGCGCGGACCTCCTCGCGGATGCGCTCGTAGATCAGCACGTTCGAATCGACGGCGATGCCGACCGTGAGTACGATGCCGGCGATGCCCGGGAGCGTCAGTGTTGCGCTGAGCATCGACAGGACGCCGAAGATCATGGCGACGTTGACCGCGACCGCGACATTGGCGAACAGCCCGAACAGGCCGTAGGTCACCAGCATGAACACGATGACGAGAGCGGCGCCGACATAGGCGGCGTGCTCGCCGGCATTGATGGAATCCTGACCGAGACCCGGGCCGACGGTACGTTCCTCGATCACGGTCAGCGGCGCCGGCAAAGCGCCCGCGCGCAACAGGATCGCGAGATCGTTCGCCTGCTGCACGGTGAAATTGCCGGAAATCTGCCCGGAACCACCAAGAATCGGTTCGCGGATGACCGGCGCCGAGATCACCTTGTTGTCGAGGATGATGGCGAACGGCTTACCGACATTCTGTTGGGTGGCTTCGGCAAATTTGCGCGCCCCGGAAGAATTGAAGCGAAAGCTGACGATCGGCTCGCTGTTGCGTTGATCGAAACCGGGCTGGGCGTCAACGAGATCGGCGCCGGAGACAAGAACGCGCTTTTCGATCAGATATTTCTGCCCGCCCTCGCCGTCGAGAATTTCGGCGTCCGCCGGCGGATGGGTGGCGATCGCCTGCTCCGCGGTCATCGATTGATCGACCATGCGAAAATCGAGCTTCGCGGTCTTGCCGAGAATTTCCTTCAGCCGGGACGGGTCCTGGAGACCGGGAACCTGGACGAGAATGCGGTCGGCGCCCTCGCGCTGAATGGTCGGCTCGACCAGCCCGAGTTCATTGACGCGGCGTTCGATGATCTGGATCGACTGATCGACCGATTGGCGAATGCGTTCGGCCAGCGCCGCATCCGACGGCGTCAGCGTAACCAGCCCGCCGTTCTCGGCGATATCGACGCTGCGCTGTCCCGTGGAGCCGATTACGCCCGACAGGGGCTGCGACAGCTCGCGCAACTTGCCGACGGCATTGTCAACATCGCTTTCGCGGGTGATGCGCACTTCAACGCTATTGCCGTGGACGGAGCGTCCGGTGAAGGGAATGCGGGCCTGGCGCAGAATGCGCAAAACGTCGTCGGCAATCCCCTGCAGCCGCTCTTTGCGAACCGCGCCGGTGTCGACTTCAAGGAGCAGGCTCGAGCCGCCCTGCAGGTCGAGGCCGAGTACGATGTGGCGCTGCGCCCAGGAGGGCCATTTGCGGACCGTGCTATCGGAGAAAAAATTCGGCAGCGCAAACAGGCACACGACCAGAGCTGTGATCAGGATGCCGGCCGCCTTCCACCGCGTGAAAAACAACATCGATACCGCAACCTTTGCCTGCGATCGCGCCGCGCCCGATCAGCTCGCGCTGTCGTCTTTGACCGGCTCGCCCTTGGCGCGCACTTCGGACACCATCGAGCGCATCTGCCGCACCCGGACGCCGTCGGAAATCTCCACCTCGATCTGGTCGTCGTCGACCACTTTGGTGACCTTACCGACGAGCCCGCCATTGGTCACCACGGTGTCGCCCCGGCGCAGCGCCTTGACCATCAACTGATGGCTTTTCACGCGCTGCTGCTGAGGACGCAACACCAGGAAATACATAATCACGACAATCAATATCAGCGGCAGCAGCGACGTGAGCATGCCGCCGCTGTCGCCGCCGAATAGGCCGCTGAGCGGATTGCCTTGCGCGAATGCAGGCGTGATAAACATGGTTCCTCCGGTCCGCTTACGCGACGCGCCGGCCTTAAGGACTAAGGACCGATTTTGCGCGGGAAATCGGCGCGGAATATAGCCGCCGTTGGCCTAATTGCAATGTTGCGGCCCGGCGTCCGGCACGCTAGCGAGAGCGCCGAAACAACGTCGGCATCGGCGTAATCGGGACGAACATGGCCAAATCCTTACAACGCGGGCGAAAAAAGGCGGCGAACAAGCGCGCCGACGGGTCAAGAACGCGTTCAAGCGGCAACGGCGACGCACAGCTTCTGCAACAGATCGCCACCGCTCTGGAGCGCTTGGCCCCACCCGCACCGTCCGGTCCGGATTTTTCGGCGGCGGAAGCATTTGTCTGGCATCCCGAGGGCCGGACGCTCGCCCCGGTACGCCGCGTCAACCGGGTCGAGATGTCGCTCCTGAAGGGTATCGATCGGGTGCGCGATCTTCTGGTCGAGAATACCGAACGGTTCGCGCGCGGCTTACCGGCGAACAATGCGCTATTGTGGGGCGCGCGCGGCATGGGAAAGTCGTCGCTGGTCAAGGCCGCCCATGCCGCGGTCGGTGCCGCGCATCGCAATGCCGCGCTCCGGCTTATCGAAATCCATCGCGAGGACATCGAGTCGCTGCCGGAGCTGATGGGGCTTTTGCGCAATGCGCCGCAACGCTTCATCGTGTTTTGCGACGATCTTTCGTTCGAGGCCGAGGACACTTCGTACAAGGCGCTCAAAACCATGCTCGAAGGCGGCATCGAGGGACGGCCCGAGAACGTCATCTTCTATGCCACCTCAAATCGCCGCCATCTGATGGCGCGCGACATGGTCGACAACGAGCGCGCGACCGCGATCAATCCCGGCGAGGCGGTTGAGGAAAAGGTCTCGTTGTCGGACCGGTTCGGCTTGTGGCTCGGGTTTCATCGCTGCAGCCAGGATGAATACCTCGCCATGGTCGAAGGCTATGTCGCCCGTTATCGGATTCCGCTTGCCGACACCGAGTTGCGGCGCGAAGCGCTCGAATGGGCGACCACGCGTGGCGCGCGCTCGGGCCGCGTCGCCTGGCAATACGTGCAGGATCTCGCCGGGCGGCTTGGCGTGAGAACGGACGACGGAGGACGGACCGCGGAAGACCGATAAAGCGATCCGTCTGATGCGATCAGTCGTCAGCCGTCCGATTTAGGCGCCGTTGAGATATTGCGCCGGATCCACCGGCACCGAGCCTTTGCGGATCTCGAAGTGCAGTTGCGGCGAGGTGACGGTTCCGGTCTGGCCGGACTTCGCGATCACCTGGCCGCGTTTCACGACATCACCCTTCTTGACCAGAAGTTCGCTGGCGTGCGCGTAGGCGGTGACAAAACCGTTAGTGTGGCGCACCAGCACCAGATTGCCGTAGCCCTTCAGTTCATTGCCGGCATAAGCGACCACGCCATCGTCGGCTGCCTTGACCGGCGTGCCTTCGGGCACCGCGAGATTGATGCCGTCATTTTGCAGGCCGCTCGGCTGCGGACCGAAGCCGGCGATGACACGCCCGCGCACCGGCCAGCGGAACGACGCCAGCGCGCCCGCGGGTTCTGCGGTCTTGAGCGGGCCTTCCTGGCCGGCCGGAGCAGTCTCGGTAACCATCCGGGCACTGTGCGGAGAATCTGCCGCCGCAAAATTCTGATTCACCGGCGGCGCCACCGGGGCTTCGGCGCGCGGCGCGGCCAGCGTGGCTGATCTGGCACCCGGAATGACGATCCGCGCGCCGATCCGCAGCTGAGTATCGGGCGGGATGTTATTGGCCTTGGCGAGCTCCAGAACCGGCTTGTGATAGAGCCGGGCAATGCTGTGCAGGGTTTCGCCCGGCGCCACCACATGGACGGCCGCGGTCGGCGCCGGCATGCTTTGCGGCGGACCAGCCGGGATTGTCGAAGGCGCTGATGAGGCGATGCGCGTCTGCGGCGCCGAAACGGCGGTTGCCGCGCCCCGATGGCGCGGAATGACCAGATGCTGTCCGGGATGGACTTGCGCCGGGCTGGTGATGCTGTTGGCTTCCATAAGAACGCCGACAGGCACACCGTGCCGCTTCGCCAGCATTTCGAGCGTCTCGCCCGGAGCGAGAGTGACAGCCGTACCACCTTCCCAAGTCCAGGCTGGAGGTGGCGGCGCGGCCGGCTGCAGCGACCCGGTGACGTCGGAATTGCCCGGCTGATACGAACCCATGCCGTGGCCACCGCCCGAGACCCCATCCCCGGAATTGCCGGCAAGATGCGGGAGCGGTTGGCTGTCGACGTGGCCGGTGCTCGGCGGAATGGAACCGGTCGTCTCGTTGCGCGCCGGACTATCGGTGCCGAAAATGTCGGAGAAGCGGTCGGAATCGCTGCTGCAGCCGGCGACGCCCAGCCCGATTAACGCAACAACAACGAATTGCGGCCCAACAGTCGACCAACGCGAAGCGCCCATGGTTACTCGCCCGCACGCAATATGAACTACGAGCGAATAGACATCGTTGGGGTAAACAGGGCTTTAAGTATCGGAACAAAAATCTAATGACGTCGGAAATGTGGTGAAATGGTTACAATTCTCGTGCTTTCCCGTGCAGGAGCGGCACGAACCTGACCGCGATCAGATTTTGCCGCATCAATCCCGACGCTGTTTTGGTGAGCTTGACGATGTGCTGGGCGCCGTCGCGCGGACCGAGCGGCAACACCATTTTGCCGTCCTCGCCGAGCTGATCGACCAGTGCGTCGGGAATTTGTTCGGCGGCCGCGGTGACGATGATGCGGTCGAAAGGCGCCTTGTCCGGCGCGCCGGCGAAACCGTCACCGGCGAGCACAGTGACGTTGGCATAGCCAAGGGTCTTGAGACGATCGCGCGCGGTATCCGCGAGCGTCCGATAGCGCTCGATGCTCACCACCTCGCGCGCCAGCCGTGAAAGAATGGCCGCCTGGTAGCCCGAGCCGGTGCCCACTTCCAGAACGCGGTGTTGCGGCTCGACGTCGAGCTGCTCCGTCATATAGGCGACGACATAGGGCTGACTGATCGTCTGGCCGCAGGCGATCGGCAGCGCATGGTCGGCGTAGGCGCTGTCAGTGAGTTCGGACGTGACAAAGTGCTCGCGCGGCACCGCGTCCATCGCGCGCAGCACCGCCTGGTCGCTGATGCCGCGGCGGCGCAGCGTCAGCTGAAACCCCATGCGCTCCACGTCGTCCGCTTTAGTCCCGGCCACGGTGACCCCGCCGATGCAACGCCGCCGCCTTTTTACCACTATGCCGGCGCAGCTTATATTGCGATGTCGGCGTTCTCCCCCGGGAACCGCCTGCGCGGTTTTGGCATTGGGGCATTCGGCATGGGGATAAAGGTCCAGCTGCCTCCGGCGCCGTCGCGCAGGGCGGATTACTCGTATTCTCGAAAAATATCACCGGCTATCTCGTACACCCGGTATTTCGGATGACGTTCGAGAATAATTCGACCGCCGGTAAGCGCATTCTCGTGGTCGAGGATGAACTTATGATCCGGATGCTGCTCCAGGATATGCTGACAGACCTCGGTTATACGCTCGCCGGCGAGGCCGGCCACATCGAGGAAGCGTTGACGCTGGCAAAGCAAACCGAGTTCGACGTTGCCATCCTTGACGTCAATCTCAATGGCGAGCCGATCTCGCCCGTGGTTGAGGTGCTGGTCGAGCGCGGGCTGCCGTTCGTATTCGCCACCGGCTACGGCCAGGGCGGTGTGCCGGAGCTCTACCGAACGTCGCCGACATTGCAGAAACCGTTCCAGGCCGACGCGCTTGCCGAAGCCATCGAGGCGGCCGCGCCGAGCGTTCGCAGCTAATTTTCGTCAAACAACGCGGCTAGCTTCGTCATATAAGGCTCGTCCGTCATGTCGAGCTTGAGCGGCGTAACCGCTATGCAGCGCTCATCGAGCGCCGCAAGGTCGGTGCCTTCAGGCGCGGCGAGAAAGCCGTGCCGCACATAGGTGATCCAGTAGTAAGGATTGCCGCGGCCGTCTTTGCGCTCATCGATTTGCAGCCGCTCCTGGCCGCCGCGGCGGCCTTGCGCCGTGACCGCAATGCGCTTGACGCCGTCCGGCGGACAATCGGGAAAATTGACGTTGATGAGCACATCGCGCGGGATGCCTTGCGCGACCACGCGGCGAATGATGTCGGGGGCGTATTTGAGGGCGGTGTCCCAAAACGGCGGACGGTTGAGGCGCGAAGCGTAGGCTTGCGACAAGGCGAGCGACGGAACGCCGATCACGGTGCCTTCGACCGCCCCGGCAACGGTACCGGAATAGATCACGTCCTCGCCGGCATTGCGGCCGCGATTGACGCCGGAAAGGATCAGATCGGGGCCCTTACCGTTGAGCAGATGGCGCGCGCCCATGATCACGCAATCGGTCGGCGTGCCGCGCACCGCGAAGCGGCGCTCGGCGACCTGACGCAGCCGCAGCGGATCGTTAAGCGACAGCGAGTGCGCCACACCCGACTGGTCGTATTCCGGCGCGATCACCCAGACGTCGTCGGAAATGGCGCGGGCGATCTTCTCGCACACGTCGAGCCCTTCCGCATGGATGCCGTCGTCGTTGGTGACCAGGATGCGCAACGGGGACCTCGTTAGAGGGTGGACTGCAATCGGCAATTAGCGCGAATGGCGAGTAGCGAATGGCAGCTTTGGCTTTTCCCATTCGCCATTCGCTATTCGCTATTCGCGATCTTCTTGATGCCGCCCATATATGGCGCAAGTGCCTCCGGCACCGCAATCGATCCGTCTTCCTGCTGATAGGTTTCCATCACCGCGATCAGCGCGCGGCCGACGGCGACGCCGGAGCCGTTGAGCGTGTGCACGTGGCGGACCTGGCGGCCTTCCTTGGTGCGATAACGCGCATTCATGCGCCGCGCCTGGAATTCGCCGCAGACCGAGCACGACGAAATCTCGCGATACTTATTCTGCCCGGGCAGCCACACCTCGATGTCGTAGGTCTTTTGCGAGGCAAAGCCCATGTCGCCGGTGCACAACGTCATCACCCGGTAGTGGAGACCGAGCCGGCGCAGAATTTCCTCGGCGCAGGACAGCATGCGCTCATGCTCATCTTTCGACTGCTCGGGCGTGGTGATGGAGACCAGCTCGACCTTGGTGAACTGATGCTGCCGGATCATGCCGCGGGTGTCCTTGCCGGCCGCGCCGGCTTCAGCGCGGAAACACGGCGTACAGGCGGTGAGCCGCATCGGCAGCTCTGCTTCGTCGAGGATGGATTCGCGGACGAGGTTTGTCAGGGGCACTTCGGCAGTTGGGATGAGCCAGAAGGGAACGCCGATCCCCTCTATGACCCCAACCTCACCACCCTGTTTTAGAAATTCAATAAAGTCCTTGCCTGCCAATCCTGCCTGAACGGAAAACTGGTCATCAAGAAATCTTGGCAACTGCGCGGTTCCGAACATTGCATGATCGCGCACCAAAAGTGGAGGAGCCACCTCCGTGTAGCCATGCTCACTCGTGTGGACGTCGAGCATGAACTGGCCTAGCGCACGTTCGAGGCGCGCGAGACCTTTCTTTAATACGACAAACCGCGCCCCGGAAAGCTTTGCCGCGGCCTCGAAATCCATCTGGCCGAGCGCTTCGCCGAGATCGAAATGTTGCTTCGGCGCGAACGCATAGCCCCGTTTCGCCCCAAAACGATGATGCTCGACGTTGTCGCTCGCGTCTTTGCCGTCAGGCACGTCGTCAAGCGGCAGATTGGGAATTTCCGCTAGCCGTTCCTTGAGATTCCCACTTGCTTCGTCTGAGACTTGCGCCCCTGCGTTCGCAATATCGCTCTTAAGTCTAGACACCTCCTGCATAAGCCGTGCGACGCGCGCCTCATCCCCAGCGGCCTTAGCAAGTCCGATTTCTTTGGACTTTCGATTTCTTTCTTCCTGCCATGTTTGTACTAGCGCGATCTTGGCCCGTCGCTCGTCATCAAGGCGCTCGATTTCCTTTAGAATATCGTCTGCATTTAGACCCCGTCGCGCGAGACCTGCGCGGAACGCGTCGGGCTTTTCGCGGATGAAGCGGATGTCGTGCATGCCTTTGTCCCGTCATCCTGAGGCGGCCGCGCAGCGGCCCTCGAACGATGCGGCCGAAGCGCCTCGGCCGTCGCCCTGCGAGGCTCGCTGCGCTCGCACCTCAGGGTGACGGACCTAACGGCCGATGGATTGACGGGTCAAGCCCAATCGCCGCACGAAGAAATCATTCCGCGGGCTTGGCCGCGGCCGCTGCGGCGGCAACCGCGCGGTCGGCGGCGGCCCGCTTCTCGACCCAGCGCACCGACCAGATCGAGCCCTCATAGAGCGCGACCAGCGGCAAAGCGAGCGACATTTGGCTCAGCACATCCGGCGGGGTGAGCACGGCCGCAATCACAAAGGCGATGACAATGAAATAGCGGCGTTTCGACTTGAGCTGGTCCGAGGTGATGATGCCGACGCGGCCAAGGAGCGTGAGGATCACCGGAAGCTGGAAGGCGATGCCGAACGCCAGAATGAGCTTCATCATCAGCGAGAGGTAGTCTTCGACCTTCGGCAGCAGTTCGATGGTCGCCTGGCCGGGACCGCCGGCCTGCTGCATGCTCAGCGAAAACCGCGCCAGCATCGGCCAGACCACGAAATAGACCACCAGCGATCCCATCAGAAAAAAGATCGGCGTGGCGACGAGGTAGGGCAGAAACGCCTGCCGCTCGTTACGATAAAGTCCCGGCGCGACGAACATATAGATCTGCGTGGCGATAACCGGGAACGCGATGAATGCCGCGCCGAACATAGCGAGCTTGAGCTGAACGATGAAATATTCGAGCAGGCCGGTGTAGATGAACTTGGAATTCTCCGGGCCGGCGACCCATACGTAAGGCCAGGTCAGCACGTTGTAGATCTGCTTGGCGAAGAAGAAGCAGACCACCGCCGCAATCGCGAACGCCGCGAGCGCCTTGATCAGCCGCCAGCGCAGTTCGACGAGGTGCTCCATCAGCGGCGCTTTGGTCGCCGCGAGCTCCTTCTCTTCTTCCTCGCGCGTCGTCAGCCGGCGCGCCCTGCGGGGCCCGGTTCGGCGGCCGCCGCGGCGGCTTCCGGCGCAATCGGGTCCACGGCGGCGGCTTGAGGAACGGAAGATTCCGGTTCAGAGCGCTCGGCAGCCTCCGGCGCAACCGGGCCGGTGGCAGCTGCAACCGCGTCGGTTTCGCCAAGCTCGGCCGCCGCCTCCGCGATCGACAGTGCGGCCGTCGGCGGCGACGCCGCATCGGCCGTAGTTGACGTCATCAGCGGCTGCTGCAGCGAGCTTTGAATGTCCCTGCCGGCGGCTTCAACATCGGCGCGAACGTCCTTGAGCGGGTCGTAGCTCTTGATGTCGTGGGCGATGTCGTCGACCTGCTTTTTGAGGTCGGCCATTTCGGCTTCGCGCATCGCCTCCTGGAACTGGCCCTGGAAGTCCGCGGCCATGCTGCGCACCTTGCGGGTCCATTGCCCCATGGTGCGCATCACCGCAGGCAGTTCCTTCGGCCCGATGACAATCAGCGCCACCACGCCGATCAGCAGGAACTCGGTCCAAGAGATGTCGAACATGGAAACTCCCGGCCGGTTCAACCGCCCATTGCGCGCGTCAACCGCCGGCCAGATTTATTTGCCGGAAACCGGCCGCAAGCAGCGCTTCAGGACACCTTGGTGCCGGCTTCGGCCCGCGGCTTGACCGCTTCCGCCTGGTGGTCGATCGACTTGACCGGGGCGCCGGATTTGCCGGCGTCGGCTTCTTCTTCGGCCATGCCCTTCTTGAAGGACTTGATGCCTTTGGCGACATCACCCATCAGGTCGGAAATCTTGCCGCGCCCGCCGAAGAGCAGAAGCCCCACGACGATGACGATCATCCAGTGCCAGATGCTCAGAGACCCCATAAAATCCTCCGTGCGCGGGATACGCCTGCGCTCGCGTAACACGCCGATTTTAGCCAGAAACTAGGCGTGAGTGGGGGCAAAAACAAGCATAACGGAAAATGCCGTTAAGCCGCAGGCGCTTCACGCCGAAGTGACGGCCGAAAGCTCAGCTTTCGCCGCGCTCCGGCGGCGGCGCCAGCCCCAAATCGAGGTCGCCGGGCTCCAGCGGGTCTTCATCGTCCCGCAGCTCGGGATCGTCGGACGGTATCGGTATGGTAAAGCCGGCCGGGATCGCCTTTTCGACGAGACCTGCACCCTTAAGCTCATCAAGGCCCGGCAGATCGGTGATCGCGTCGAGGCCAAAATGCGACATGAAGGCCTCGGTGGTGCCGTAGGTCACCGGTCGGCCGGGGGCTTTGCGGCGGCCGCGCAGACGGATCCAGCCGGGTTCCAGAAGCACATCGAGCGTGCCCTTCGAGGTACTGACGCCGCGAATATCTTCGATCTCGGCCCGCGTCACCGGCTGGTGATAGGCGACAATCGCCAAGGTCTCGACCGCGGCGCGCGAGAGTTTTTTGGTGACGACGGTTTCGCGCGTTAAGAGCCAGGCAAGATCGCCCGCGGTACGCAGCGACCACTTGCCGCCGACGCGCACAACGTTCACGCCACGCATCGCATATTCGTTCTGCAATTGCTGCAGCAGCGCGCGCACATCCACGCCGGCCGGCAGCCGCGCCGCCAAAGTCTTCTCGTCGAGCGGCTCGTCGGCGGCAAACAGCAAAGCTTCCAGGATGCGCAATTCCTCGACCCGTTCGCTGGCATCCTTATCGCCGACAATCACACGCATCTCCGCTACGTTCGAAATCATCCCAGCCTCCACGTCAAGCGTTCCCGGACTCAACCGCCGCAGCGCCGCCGCCGCCCGCGTCCGGCCGCTTGCGGACGTAAAGCGGAGCGAAAGCGGCGTGCTGATGTACTTCGAGGCGGCCCTCGCGCACCAGTTCGAGCATTGCCGCAAAGCTCGAGGCGCGCACCGTCGCGGCCAATGCCGGCTCGACCACGTAGGCGATCAGATACTCGTCGAGGACGCACCAATCGGCCGCGCGGCCGATCAGCCGCTCAATCGCTTCACGCGCCTCAGCGAGCGACCAGACCGTGCGCTTGGGCACGCGCACAAAAGCCCGCGCCTGTTTCTGCCGCTGCCCCGCATAGGCTGACAGGAGATCGTAGAGCGTTGCGGTCCATTCGGGCCGCTTGATCTCCGCGATCGGCTCCGGCTGGCCGCGCTGAAAGACCTCGCGGCCAAGCTGCGGCCGGTTGAGCAATTGCTCGGCCACCTGCCGGATCGCTTCGAGCCGCCGCAGGCGCAGCGCCAGCGCCGTCGCCATGTCTTCGGCACTGAGACCGTCGGGCTCGTGTTCCGCGGGCAGCAACAGCCGCGACTTCAGGTAAGCGAGCCACGCCGCCATCACCAGATAATCGGCGGCGATCTCGAGCCGCAGTTTGCGCGCCGCTTCGATGAAAGCGAGATATTGATCGGCGAGCGCCAGGATCGAGATTTTGGCGAGATCGACTCGTTGCTGACGCGCCAGCGTCAGCAGCAAATCGAGCGGCCCTTCGAAACCTTCGACATCGATCATCAGCGCGGGGTCGTCGGCGGCCCGCTCCGAGAATTCAGTCACGAATTGCGGATTTTCGCTGCTCATGCGGACCCCTGCGCGGGCGGCCAGGCACCGGTCATGAGCCGCAAGAACTCGGCGCGGCCGGGGGCAAGATCGATTGGTGCTGCCGCCTTCTTCATCGTCAGCGCCGCCGCGGCCCGGCGTAAAGCTTCGCCCGCAAGCGCCGGCGCCTCCGCTGCGACGGCGCGCATTTCCGGCAGATCGCCATTGCAGTGAAGCACCACGTCGCAACCGGCCGCGATGGCGGCGCGGGTGCGCTCGCCGACCGTGCCCGACAGAGCGCCCATGGAAATATCGTCGGTCATCAACAGGCCTCGGTAGCCGATGGAATCACGAATCACCTCGCGCACTATAGTTGCCGAAATCGTAGCCGGCGCGGCCGGGTCGATCGCTGTAAACACAACATGCGCGGTCATCGCCAGCGGTAGCGCCACCAGTGGACGAAAAGCGGCAAAATCGGTCGCCTCAAGCTCGGCGCGGCTGGCGCTGACCACCGGCAGCTTTCGGTGGCTGTCGGCAGTCGCGCGGCCATGGCCGGGAATATGCTTGAGCACCGGTAGAACGCCCCCCTCTGCCAGCCCCGCCGCGATCGCGCCGGCAATGACTGCGACCGTGGCAGGCTCGTTGCCGTAGGCGCGGTCCCCTATCACCGGATCGGCGCCGGCAACGGGGACATCCGCAAGTGGCAGGCAGTCAACATCAATGCCCAGTGCCGCAAGATCGGCTGCGATCAGGCGCGCGCCCAGCCGCGCCGCGGCAAGCCCCGTATCGCGGTCGCGATCGTAAATCGCGCCATAGGCGGCTCCCGGCGGATACGCCGGCCAGTGCGGCGGACCAAGCCGCTGCACGCGGCCGCCTTCCTGATCGATCAGCGCCGGAGCGGCACGGCCAAGGGCCGTACGGATATCGTCGACCAGATGTCGCAACCCCGCGGGGCTCTCGACGTTGCGGCGAAACAGAATAAAGCCCCAAGGCTCCGCGTCGCGGAGAAAGGCTCGCTCGTCGGCAGTCAGTGCAGGCCCGGAAATGCCGGTGATAAACGCACGCATCGGCGCCGCTTAGCCCGCGCCCGGCAAACCGGTCAAGCGCGACCCGTTAGTTCCGCTGGACCAGGCAGTTGCCGCCGGCTGCTTTAAGACTGCTGCAGATACCGGCCGCCTCTTCCATGGAAGCAAACGGACCGACCATGGCGCGGTAAAAGACGCCTTTGGCGCCGAGATCGGCGCGGCGAATGATTGGCTCACGCCCGCCAAGCTGAGTGGGGAACTTTGCCTTCAGCTCCTTGAAGCTCGCCTTGGCATCGGCCTCGCTGTGCTGCGAGGTGACCTGCACCGCGTATCCGCCGCCCGAAGGCGCACTCGCCGGCGCGGCCGCCGCGCCGGTGTCGGCGCTCGCCAGTGCGGCTGGTGCCGGCGCGGCGGCCGCCGCCCGCGGGCGCGACGGCGCGGCAGCGCCCGGGGCCGGGGGGGGCGCAGCCATTGCCGCCCGG